>Ga0154639_124_pt1 | contig 43418 bp, 41 predicted proteins | sample Rifle2008BG13ft_FD_116068 | JGI IMG/M metagenome (GOLD analysis project Ga0154639, IMG submission 116068) | Deltaproteobacteria bacterium RBG_13_43_22 | reverse complement strand
GTCTCAACTACCAGACCCCTCATGCGGTCTTCTGTCAGGCTCTTAGTGGTGCACTTTGAAGTAGAATCTGCCATATATAAGCGGATCCTTGGTTTCCGGCCGACAAAAGAAACCAGGCCTGAAGTAATCAGGGCAATGAAAGAAAACATTAACCCATTGGCCATCACAATGGTGAAAAAATCGGGCAAAGTGTTTCTGCTGCTTATCAGGACCAGTCCTGAAAAGTTAAAGAGGGAAGCCACGGTCCATTGGTTGAAACCTTTAAAGGTCTTTTGATTGGCAGAGATATAGATCATGCTGATACTAAGGAAAAGATAAATGATTCCCGAGGCCAAAGAAAGGGTTCTAATGTCCAAATAGTTAGTCATAACGCATCATCTCCTTGGTAAGGCTCAGGCAATCGGAAACAGGGATGCCTATCCCTTTTTCTAAATGGACGGCCAGCCCAAAAGCCTTTGGGTGTTCTTGCCCAGGATGGCGGCTTGTTGGTCCGGTGTCAATCCGGCCTGTTCCATTTCCTGAATATACCGCCCCAAAGGCAAAAGCGGAAAGTCACTCCCGTAAAGGATTTTTTCGGATCCGATGATCTTTACGGCATAATCGTAGATTTGGGGATGATAAAGAAAGGGGGAGGCGGCCGTATCAAAATAGGTATGTTCAAGGACCTGCCTGACTTCTCGTTTCAACAACTGATACCACCACAACCCCCCTCCCCAATGGGCCAGGATAAAGAGGGCGGTCGGGAAAGTTTTGATCAACTCATAGACTTCCCAGAAGGGCTGGCGACCTTTCCCGGGATACGGATGACCGACCGGTTCGTTAATATGGAGCAGGACCGGGACGGTCCACCTCGCGGCCAATTCGACCAAAGGACCCATCCGGTCAATCCAGGAGCCTCCGGTCAATGGGGTATAAAGGGCAATCTCTCCCAAGCCCTTCATTCCGGCCTTTAAACAACGTTCTCCTTCTTCGATGGCCTCGGGAAGTTCCGGATTTAAACAGACCAATCCCAGCAGACGATTCGGATACCGGGTCATGGCCTCCAGAACGTAATCATTGGACCGGCGTATCAAATCCGGCTGCCGCCAGGGGAACCCGAAGGTGACCGAGGCCCGGATCCCGTCCCGGTCCATGGCCTCCATCAAACCCTCATCCGTAGACAACGGGGACCTCTTTTTATCCCGGTATAAAAGTTCAAAGGTCGGCTCTCCGGGGAAAAACCGCTCTCGATCCCGGCAGATTTCAGGGGGAAAAATATGGGTATGGATGTCGATGATCATTACGGGTTACGGGTTACGGGTTGCGGGTTGCGGGTTGGGGGTTGGGGGGTAAAAAGCCCAAACGAGCAACTCGTAAACCGTAACGGTCTTATTGGCTTTCTGGCTCTTGAAATTCTTCCTTTTTTGCCGTTTCCGATTGGGAGACGGAATCCTTCTTCTTCTTGATAAATTCCAATTTCCCCTCTTCCTGCATCAGATGGGGTCGGCCTTCCAGAAAAATGGATACCCGATGGCGCTCCTCCAAACGGGCCAAGTCTTCCCGTTTTCGGTTTAACAGATAATTGGCCACTTCCAGAGGAAGCTCCCCATTAACCGAGGCAATGGTCCCCTTGGAGATCCCCAGCCAGATTTTTCGCAGATACATGAGGGCCAGTGTTTCAATGGACCGAACCTGCCCTTTTCCCTTACAAACAGGGCAGGTGTAATAGGTGCCGAACTGGATCGGCGGCCGGATGCGCTGGCGGGAAAGCTCAAGCAAACCGAATTTGGATATCCGCGATAGCGTGGTTCGGGCCTTATCCCTTTTAAGATGGTTTTTAACGGCTTTGACTACTTCGTTCTGATTTTTAGTTCCTTTCATGTCAATAAAGTCAATAACGATCAATCCCCCCAAATCTCTTAAACGCAATTGTCGGGCGATCTCTTCGGCGGCTTCCAGGTTGGTTTTAAAGGCGGTTTCTTCAATCTGCCGTTCTTTGATCGAACGCCCGGAATTGACGTCTACCGCCACCAACGCCTCGGTGGAATCGATGACAATGTGCCCGCCGGACTTTAATTTTATCCGGTTTTGAAAAATGGTTTCGATCTGATTTTCAATCTGATGTTTGGAAAAGATCGGCCGGGTCTCTTTGTAAAGTTTGACCTGATTGCGCTGGCGAGGGGCAATAATCCCCAGAAAATCACGGACTTGTTTATAAATGTCTTTGTTGTCGATCAATATCTCCTGGATATCCGGGGTAAAAAGATCCCGGATGGTCCGGATGGCCAGATCCATTTCTTTGTAGACCAGGGAAGGTGCCGGCTGCTCCATGGCCCGGGTCCGGATCTCTTCCCAAAGCCTCAACAGGGATTCCATGTTATTAGCCAGTTCCTGTTTTTTCTTTCCCGCTCCGGCTGTTCGTACAATCGTGCCGATCTCTCCGGGGACTTTCAATTGGGTCAGGATGGTTTTCAAACGCTCCCTTTCGGCTTCATCTTCAATCTTGCGGGAAACCCCTACACCGGGTTGCCCGGGTGTTAATACCAGATCCCTTCCTGGAAGGGAGATATAGGTCGTCAAGGCCACCCCTTTGGTCCCTGACTCCTCCTTGGTCACCTGGACCAGGATTTCCTGCCCGCGGTGGATTATTTTCTGGATAGGGAGTCGTCCGTGTTTGGGCGATTCCGTCGGTTCCGCAGGTTCGAGGTGATACTCCGGATGGATCTCATCGGCCTGGAGAAATCCGTTTTTTTCGGCTCCATAATCCACAAAGGCGGCCTGCAGGGCCGGTTCGATATGAGCCACTACTCCCTTATAAACGTTGCCTCGAATTTGTTCTTTGGCCGTGGTTTCGATATAAAATTCTTCCAGAATGCCGTCTTCGATCAGGGCGATCCGATATTCTTCCGGGTCGACGGCATTGATCAGGAGTTTTTTGACAGGGGGCATGGTTACCTACCTTTCTCTTTCCTGGTCTGAACCTGTTGCACCTGATACATAAAGGCTTCCAGACGGGTACGGGTATTGGTCTGTTCCTGCCCGTCGTAAGAGAGATTCAGGAAGGGGATATTTCGGTGGTCCTCCCGAAACCGTTTCAGCAAGGCATTGACGATGGTTCCCGGCATGCAGGTGAAAGGCATAATGTTGATTAAGCCGAAGGCCCCTTTGGACCAATAATCCTTGGCTTTGCCCAGACTTAATATGGCCTCTCCTTCAAAGGAAGGATGAAGATAAGGATGGGCGTTTTTCAAAGTGGTTCGAATGGAAGGCTCGCCATAATTGCGCAGCGATCCTTTAAACGTATGTTCCAGTTCGTGTTCCAGCTTGGTTTGAATCCGGTGGGTTAAAAGAAGCTCGAGAAGATTGGAAAACTTTTTGAGCCGTATCGCCCGCCAAATGGACGTATAATTCGTATAAAGGATCCATTCGGCGATCGGGGGCAGCCAGGCCTCTCCTCCCAGGGCCTCCACCTCCAGGATCACATTTTCATTGGCAAATTTATTAGCCCGGGTGTAGATCTCCCCGACCATACCGATAACCGGTTTGGAACCAGGATTTTCCACAGGAACGGCATTGAGGGCCTGATTGGCCTCTTTCAGCGTTTTCACTATATCCCCTCGGGAGGCAATGGTCTCCGAGATCTTTGTTAAGCAGGTCTGGTAAACCTGTTCGGTCTCCCCCTTATTGATTTCATAAGGCCGGGTTTCCCGAAGTTTCTTTTCCAGACAATCAACGGCCACGACCCCCTGCCATCCCAAACGGGTGAAGTCACTGCCTCCGACCATTCCTAATTCCTGATAAAAGGTCTCGCTCTGGTCCGGGGCATAGATCGGCACCTGAGGAAAACCCAATTCGTCCAGGACCAGCCGGTGAAACCGGTGGTATTGTCCGAAACGGCAGGGGCCGGTTCCGGAGGGCATAAAAAAGGCCGCATGCTGAGGATCGAAATTTTTTCTAAGGACCAGCTTGGCCATGTCTCCGGTGGTCAGGATACAGGGATAACATTCCTTGCCGGAGGTCAATTTCCGGCCCCAAATAAGGGTTTCCTGATCCGAATCCGGCAGAACCTCGGCCTCCACACCGCAGGCCTGAAAGGCCGCGGCCACGGCCAGGGTGTGATCGGTCATGGGCGGGATAAAAATCTTTCGGTGGTTTCCGGACAGGATTCGGGAACCGGTCCGTTTTTTTACGGTGGTGAGGTTGGCGGCCTTGCTGTTTTTCAAGCTGTCCAGAAAGGCTTCCAACCGGGTTACCACACCGGCATCGGCGCTGTGTTCGTCGATTTCGATTTCCAGATAGGGTTTCCCCTTTAAAACGTCCCGGAAGAAATGGAGGATAAAAGAGTCGGGGCCGCAACTGAAGTTGGTTATATAGATGCCGTACAATCTCGGGTTGTTCCTCAGGATTTCTGCGGCCCCTAAAATTTTTTGGCCGAAGCGCCAGTAGTGGTATTTGGATTCCTCGGTCTCGCTTTTCTGATCCAGGGGAAAAAAATCCATGGGGACGGCCAGGATCCCGAGGTCGCGAAGTTTTTTGGGAATATTCAGGTTGATGCCGGGATCAAAACCGTTATAAGGACGGCTGACGACCATCATGGCGATATCCTCCGGTCCTAAAGCGGACAGGACCTCCTCGCCCCGTTGAAGCAGTTTTTGGTAAAAGGTTTCCTGGGCGGCCAGGGCTTTTTTCATGGCCCCGGAGATAAGAAAGGGGTTGATCCCCAGAGAACGGGACAGGGTCATCAATCCTTTTTTCAAGGTCTTTTCCCCCCTTCCGAAATAAAGGACCGGTGAAATAACCTGGACCCCCTTGTCCTTGAAGTTGATGGACGAATGAACCGTATAGGACAGGGTCTGGGCATAGGGGCAGACCACTCCCAGTTGGTAGTCCGGGTTGTTGGATTTCAGATCGACAATACTGGGTAAAAAGATACGATCCACACCCTGTTGGATCAGGTCCAGGATATGACCATTGGCCACTTTGATGGGCAGACAGGTCTCCGCAGCCATGCTTTCCACGCCCTGGTGGATGACCGATTTATTGGTTACCCCGGAGATGACCACTTCAAACCCCAAGCCGGCAAAAAAGGTGCGGAAAAAAGGCAAGAGCTCCCTGAAAAACATGGTTCTGGGGATACCGATTTTCCCCCGTTTTCCACCGGGGTTCAAATCTTCAGGACGACCTTCCATTAGGGCCTCCCGTTCGGCAAAGAGGTCGGGCATGGAAAGGTTAATGTTCTTTTTGGTGTCCAGGTCATACTTGTCGCAGCGGCTGCCGTAGAAAAGGGGCTTCTCTCCTTCAATACTGACTTTCTTGACTTCACATTGATTGGGACAACCTTTGCACTCAAAAGAGGAAATTTCATATTGAACCCGGGCCAGGTCAAACCCCTTAAACCGGCTGGTTTCCCAGGTCCGCTCCCGCATGGCCAAAATGGCCACACCAATGGCCCCGGTCACATCATTATGCTCCGGCACGGTGATCGGTTTTCCGACTATCTTTTCAAAGGCAGCCACAATCCCTTTGTTGAAGGCCGTGGCCCCCTGATAAAAGATCCGTTTGCCGACCCGGCGGTCTTCCACGACTTTATTGAGATAGTTTTCAACGATCGAATAACTCAGCCCGGCCACCAGGTCCTTCTTGTCCAGTCCTTTCTGCTGGTGGTGAACCAGATCGGATTCCATAAAGACCGTACAGCGTTCTCCCAAACGGACCGGGCTTTCCGATTCCAGGGCCAGGGCTCCGAACTCCCCTTTGATCGAGATGCCCAGTTTATCGGCCTGTTCCTCTAAAAAAGAACCGGTTCCGGCGGCACAGACCTTGTTCATCATAAAATCCACAATGGCCCCGTTTTCCAGACTGATATACTTGGAATCCTGTCCGCCGATTTCAAAGATCGTATCGACGAGAGGATCGATGGCCGCAGCCGCCGTGGCCTGGGCCGTAATCTCATTACGGACGATATCGGCGCCGATAAAATCCCCGGTCAAGTAACGGCCGGAACCGGTTGTGGCCGCCCCCTTGATGATCACCCGGTGGCCCACTTCTTTTCCGGCCGCAGCTAGTCCTTGTCGGATGGCCTCCAGAGGCCTGCCGGCGGTCATCAGGTATTGTTCGGATAAGACCCGCATTTCCTGGTCGATCACCACCACGTTGGTGCTGATCGACCCTACATCCACCCCCAGGTAGGCCTCGATTTTTTCTCCCGGGGCCGGAACCGGTGCCTGACCGGTGAAAAAAGGTTGAATGTAGTCGTCTCTCAGGGATAAAGCATCCAGTCGTTTTGCTTCTGTGGACTCCGTTCTTAAATAATCTTTTAAGGGTTTCAATCCTTGGAATTGATTGAGGGCCGCCGGGTCTTCCTGAACAATCAAAGACGCCCCGATGGCCCCCATGGAAAAAAAGTGTTCCGGGATGACCAGTTCCCCTTCCTTAAGTTCCAATACCTCGGAAAAGGCCCGCCGTACCCCCTGATTGGCAGCTACCCCGCCTTGGAAGGAAACGGGTTTGACGATATTCTTGCCTTTGGCAATATTACTTTTCAGGTTTCGGGCCACGGCGAAACAGAGGCCGGCGATGATGTCATAATCCGGGGTGGCCTCCTGCTGGAGGTGAATCATGTCTGTTTTGGCAAAGACGGTACAGCGGCCGGCAATCCGGGGAGGCGTCTCGGACTTTAAGGATAATTGACTGAACTCTTCGATGGTCAATCCCAGGCGGTGGGCCTGCTGGTCCAGAAATGACCCGGTTCCGGCGGCGCAAAGGGTGTTCATGGCAAAATCTTGGATCACCAGATGACCCCCCTCTTCGGCCGAAAGCAGGATCAGTTTGGAATCTTCCCCGCCCATTTCTATAATGGTTCGGACGTTTGGATGGTACCGGTCAATGGCCCGGGCCTGGGCTATGATCTCGTTGACAAAAGGGATCTTGAGCAGGTCGGCTACTATTTTTCCGGCCGTACCGGTCAGGGCAATGGAGCGGATTTGTTCCAATGGGAATTCCTGAAGGAACTCATTAAAAACGGTAAAAGCGGTTTCCAGGGGTTGACCCTTGGTGCGGCGATAGTCGTCTCTGAGGATTTCTCCGTGACTGTTTAAGATAACGGTGTTGACGCTGACCGAGCCGATATCCATTCCCAAATGTAATACCCTCATTCATTTCCTCCAAAATCAAGTACCAATGGGCGCCTTTTCCCAAAAGGCTAAATCAAAAAGTTTTTAATGCCGGTAAAACATTAATATTTCTTAAATCGGAAATTCGAAGCACAAAATCCGAAACAAATCCAAAATTCAAATACCCAAACTTCCAAAGGTCTTCATTCCCCGATTTTGGTCATTTGAATTTGTTTCGTGCTTCGAATTTCGGATTTCGAATTTGTTATTAAAATATCCCGGTTTTTTGTTTTCTTGACTTATATCCCCCGGTAAAATCCTTGTCGATTAAATAACTCATGGGTAATTTTTTTTGCCTGAATCAGCCGGTTTATGAGAGGAACCGTTTCTTCTATTGAAAGACCCAGACATTGGGCAATATCCTCGGCCGTACAGGGCCGGCGGGCCACCAGGTCACAAATCTTGGATTCCTGCAGTCCACTTTTCGACTGAACCTTGTCCTGGGCCGGGACGGAAATGATTTCAGCCCGAGGTCCCCAGTTCTTTTGGATCTCATTCATTCGCTCATCCGATAAAGGGGCGGCGTAATTTTCGACCGGCGGACGAATTACGGTATTCAGGTGTATTTTTTCCGGATTTATTTTTTTTATATATTGACCAAACGTTTCAATCTGTTTCGGGGTATCGTTGATCCCCCGGAGAAGCAGCACTTCCAGCCAGATCCGGGGACCTTTGGATTTTCCCAGCTTAATCAAACCGTCAATCAGCTGATCAAAGGTCAAAGACGGATGAGGACGATTGACGGTTTGAAAAACATCCCGGTCCGGGGCATCCAGGGAGGGGAGGACCACATCGGCGGCCTGAACCCTTTCCAGGACTTCATCTTTAAACAGCAGGGAGCCGTTGGTGAGCAGGGCGACGGGCACCGACACCATTTTTTTGATCTCTTGGATGATCACGCCCAGCAGGGGATGCAAAGTCGGCTCCCCGGAACCCGAAACCGTGACAAAATCCAGAGTCAAGGGGGAAGCCGACAAGACCCGTTCCAATTCCGTTAGGACGGTCTCCGGGTGTATCACTTCAACGGGTTCAATGGTTTTGGAGTCGGTTTTCCCCAGTTCGCAATAAATGCAGTCAAAAGAGCAGGTTTTATAAGGGATGATATCCACCCCCAAAGAAAATCCCAACCGGCGGGAGGGGACCGGTCCAAAAATGGTCTTCATATTGTCCCGCCTTTAAGTTCCCTGATCCTTTGAAATAGTTTAACCATAATTTAATATTGCCAAAATGTACTCCACTACCTTATGCCTTGTCAATTTGAAAGTTGAAACCTAAAAACCTAATTAAATCCATTTTCAAAAAAACAAAAAACCCCATTGATCTTGAGGAATGGAGGTGATAGAGTTTTATTGAAAGAAAAAACTATTATTAAATATTATTAAATAGGTGAAGGTATTTTCAACAATGGATTTCTTTCATTCAGTCTATTGAAGCTCCCTGCACCAAGGTGCAGGGAATCTTCCAGGCAAGGAAAGGGTTTATTTGTTGTAGTTCGCTCGCTAACCCACGCAGCAAGCTGCGGGGAATGCGCTCGCTATTCCTGTTCAACAGTAGGTATTGGAGTCGGGTTGTCTTAAAGCATTTCATTTTTGAAAGAACTGGGTTAAAATAGATCCAGTAATTTAAGCAAATTTAGAAAGAGGTCATCAAGATTATTCCGAAACGACGTAATTTATAAACATAAACAAGGAGGGGTAACCCAATGGCTGAAGAAACATTGTATCAAAAACTGGCAGAAGCGGTAGGGGCCGGGGATTCGAAATACATTCCCGGAATATTTGAAACCTTAACGGATGAAAAAGAAGCCAAGGTTCTGTTGGCTGCCGCGCCACCGGCTACCATCCAGGAAATCGCCCAAAAGACCGGCCTGAAGGAGGAAGAGGTCGAGGCGATGGTCGATCCGCTTTTTAAAAAGGGTCTGCTCTTTAAATCCAAAAAAGCGGACGGCACTCGATATTATCGGGTCCGGCAGGTGCTTCAGATGCATGATTCCACGGCCGTTATGGTCAATGCCCCCCGGCAGATGCTGGACCTCTGGAAGGGATTCATGGACAAAGAATTCGATGCCTTCAGCCGGAAGTTTGAGCAAATACTGCCCTCGGCCGTGATCCGGGTGATCCCAGTCAATGTGACCGTCCAGAACGAGACCCAGATTTTGGCTTTTGACGATGTCAAGAGCATTATCGCCGAGGCCAGAAATCTGGCGGTCACCCCCTGTTCCTGTCGGGCTATAGATGGTGCCTGCGGCAAGACCCTGGAGGTCTGCGTCCAGATCGACAAAGCGGCCGACTATTCGATAGAAAGGGGAACAGGTCGAAAGCTGGAAAAAGAGGAAGCCCTAAAGATGATGAAGCTTTGCGAAGAGGAGGGTTTGGTCCACGTCACCGGCAACAAAAGGACCCTGGGTCATGTGATCTGTAACTGCTGCAGCGACTGCTGTCTGAACTGGCCTTCGGTCCGGACCGGCCTGGGGAAATTCGTCGTACCGAGCCGGTTTCGGGCTAAAGTTGATTTTGAAAAATGTACAGCCTGTGAGACCTGCCTGGACCGCTGTTATTTTGAGGCAATCAGCATGGAGGGGGAAGGGGACACGGCAGCCATAAACTCTGAGAAGTGTATGGGCTGTGGTCTCTGCCTGGTGACCTGTCCTACGGAAGCCATTACCCTGGATGAGGTCAGACCGGCCGAGTTTGTTCCGGCGTAGGCCCTGAAAAATATCGGGACGCCAGGAGCTGTCTTTTATTTTTTTCCCGCCGATTGACCCGAGGGTCCTTCCAAGCGGATGGGGAAGTTTTTTTCTTGACAGAGGCCTTTTATTAAGTAACCATTCCTTCGACGGGTTTTTTTAAACGGGAGGCAAAGGTCATGGAAACCGAAGAGCCCCTCAATCGAAGAAAAGATGATCGATATTTTATCAATGAGATTTCCCTTGAGGGTATCGGGGACATTGTCGAGGTCAGCAAAAACGGCTTAAAGATAAAAAAAGCCCCCGGCTTCACCGTTGAAAACCCGGCCGTGAAATTCACGGTCGCCACCCTGGAAATAGAAGCAGAGGTTCGCTGGGAGGGCACGGTCTTTATCGGTTTGCAATCGACCAACCCCCTGAGCAACCAGGCCTTTTTAAGCAAAAGGATGAAAAGGATCAAAGAAACGATTCCCCCGCCCCAGATGAAGGTCTCTCCGGAAAAAGCCATTTTGCAATATAAGAAGGATGAAGGATTGATTGCCATGATCAATCTTCTCATGGAGGTCGAAAGCCCGGATCCGGATATCCACAAGATCGGGATCTTTATCGAAGAGATCAGCAGCCGTCAACAAGAAGCAGGAAAGAAAGCTGAGAAAAAAGGCAAGGAGGAAGAGAAGAGAAAGGAGATCCTGTTATCCTGTAAAGATGAATTGATCGCCAGGGCGGTTGAATTACAGGCCCGAGAAGTGACCGAAGAAATCGACATCAATTTTGCAATCACCATTCTTGGACTCGCCAATGTGCGTGAGATTATTCGGGACCATGTGCATAAAAGGTTTTTTCAGTCCGAGACTTCCTTGCCCATATTTGAAAATTATGAGACCTTTAATATTCTGAAGTCCGTCGTATTCAAGAACCTTTGCCGATTTTTCGGATTGCAGGACATTCAACCGGAAGGCAGTACTCTCCTGGCCTTTGAAACGGCCGGAGTCGATATTTTGATTAAGGAAAGCAGCGGAATATTGGATAATTATTACCAATCTCCGTCCAGGCTGTACTCCGAAGTTTCACGGATGTACGAAAAGGCCTTCTTCGGGGTGGACCCGCTCCAGATAAATCAGATCTACTTTGAAAAGGGTCTTAACGCCTTTAAGGAGCTCTTTAATGGTTATGTTTTGGCGCACAATACCCTTAATCCAGACTATGCGCCTTCGGAAGATCTGAAAGTATCCTTAAGTAAAAACGGGCTCATTTTTTCCTATTTGGCCTGTCTGACCTTTCTGGCCATTCTGTTTCTTCTGGACAAGGACCGAGAAAGCGGTTTTGTCCTTTCCAAGAGATTGACCAGCAGGGGCATGGACGAGAGAAAGATCAATATGTTTCTCGATCAATCCATCAATGACACGAGGACCATCTTGAGGAATCTCAGTGTAAAGGGAGGCCTCTCACAACTGTCGTTACCGGAGAGAACGATCAATATTGAAAGCTATCTTGGGCACGATATCCGTTTCGAATATCTGGTGAAGTCTTTCAGGGATTTTAGCCGCGGCCAGGTTAAAAGGATAGCCTTGCGAAACGAGGATCCCCCCTATGCGCACTTTATACTCGGCAAGCTGATAAGCTCGGAAAGCTTTGATCTTAGCTCAAAGACCTTATGTGTGGTGCCTTGCAGGAACGTTTCAAACGATCAGTGGTACATTAAAGACTTCACCTATTTCGACCTCGTTGTCTTCAAAGAAATCAATAGTCTTCCTGCCGTCCATCTCAATGCTTTTTTAAGGTTATGGAGCAGTTTCGAGGGGCAGATTATTGTGACGTTCAACACCTATGATTTCCTGGATTATACTAATCCGCAGTTGCATGCAGTCCTCAATAATTACATCGTCGATTTCCCTTCCTATTTTTTCAATGACGCTGTCTATAGAACGATGGTAGACCATACCATCCATTACCTGGATCCCTATTTGGGTGATCAACCGATCGATAAGGACAAGTATCTGTCCGAAGTGGTTACGATGAACCATATCAAGGCCGATATCCTGCTGACCCAGGATATATCCTGATACGAGGTTATTAAAAAGAAGACCAGCTATCCGGTTGCAAAAAAGAATTCATTGCCAAGGAAACCCATGATTGATATCCCCATCCTTGAAATTTTTTCCGATTACGTTTGACCCTGGTGCTATTTCATTACCGGGCGTAGTGATCGATTGCGGAAGGAGTTTGAAATCAATATCCACTGGATTGCTTTTCCCCTTCATCCTGAAACCCCTGAAGACGGACAGTCGATAGAACAGCTTTTTGCCGGCCGCCTGGATATTATTCAGGTTATGGCCCGGCTGAAGCAAGCGGCCCAGGATGCAGGACTGCCTTTTGGAGACCGGAAAATGACCTACAACAGTCGACTGGCCCAGGAGTTGGGCAAGTGGACCGAATCCAAGGGCAAGGGAGAAGAATTTCACCAGGCGGTTTTTCGGGCCTATTTTGTCCAGGGCATCAACATAGGGAAAATTTCTGTGCTTACTTCCTTAGTTGGATCAATCGGACTTTCAGGGGATGAGGCGCTGGAAGTGCTGCAAAAGAGAGCCTTTAAAGAAGCGGTGGATTTGGATTGGACTCGCTCGCGTCAACAAGGAATTCAAGCAGTCCCGACCTTTTGTTTAGGGGACCGTGTTTTGGTGGGGGCTTACCCCTATGAAAAATTGGCTGCGTTTGTGGAGGCTGCCGGGGTGAAGAGGCGGCCGAGTAAAAACTAACCTGACCTGTTTGCTATTTTGGTTTCAAATCTGAAATCCGAAGCGCGAAAGAAAGCCAAAGGGCTAAAATCCAAGACGAATACGTTTTGAGCCTTGATTACTTAAATGATAAATTTGTTTCGGATTTGGTAATTCCTGTTTCGGATTTGTTTGACGAAGGTAATCCTTCTTAATAAGCTCTTATCGGTGAATTCTGAATTTTCTCATCCGACCCTGGTTTGTCCTTATACCCTGATAGAGGAGGAGGCCTTGATTTGGTCTATTCTCTTATTTAATCAGGTTGTATTGTTGCATCCTTATCCATTGTCTTTGCCGCCATCCTGTCGTTCTCTGGTTGATCTGGGATTGCTTCAGGTTAGGACCATGGAGCGTACCCGGGAGGAAATCAGGGAAAAAGACCGAAAGTTGAGGGATATTCGGACTTATATCTCCAATGATCCGGAAAAGGGTTATCTGAAATATCTCAAACAGGTTGATGTGCTGAAGGATCAGGAAACCGAGGAAGAAATCGTCGGTCTTTTGAAGGGGCGACCTTTAATCAAACCCTTCAAAAAGTCTTCAATAACTAGCGGACCGATTCTCCTGTGTCTGATTCACGAATGGATGATGCAGGAATGGGAAGTGGAGGTCTCTCTGGCCGAAATCGAAGAGCAGGAAAAAATCCTAGCCCAGGGCTGGCAGGAAAATCCGGAAGATGGATCGAATTGGAAACCGAATGCCCCCCCGGCACAAAGCAGGAACGAATTCCAGATTCTTTGTCCCCCGGCCCTGGCCGCCTGGCGGGAATTAAAAAAACAATTGTCCCCTGAACCTTTGAATCTTTTTACTACCGAGCAGTGGGTTTGGACCGATCATTATGGTTTGGATCCGGAAGAAGGCGGGATCATTTCCATTCCCTTGCCGGATTTAAGCTCTTTAATTAGTACAACTTCCCAAAAACATGCCGAGGAGTGGGTACCGGAGAAGGCGAGTTTTTTTATCCGGGAAAAAGCAGGAAGGCTTTTACAATCCTCCCTTGGGGCCGATCAGGAAAGATCCGTTGATGAATTCCAAAAATTCCTTTCCGGTTTAGGACTCCCGCTTAACGGCAAATATAAGCTCATCCTCCCTCCCATTCCCCCTTTTTCGAAAGAACCCCCGTCACATTGGGATAAAAATGGAACAAGCCCTTTAATCCTTCTCTCACCGACCCGGGCGATCTGAATTCCCCAATCCCAATACCTTTTCGCTTGACAACTCTTATTTATTTTCCTAAATAGGTTAGGAAGACTGATTTATCCTAAAATTCAATAAATTTTAAGCCTGGAAAGAGAATCGTTATGTTTAAGGTTGAAGTGGACCCGGAAAAGTGCGTAGGAGATGAGGAATGCGTAGAAGTCTGTCCGGTAGACGTTTTTGAACTTCAAGACGGCAAGGCCATTCCCGTTCAAGCCGATGAATGCTTAGGTTGTGAGAGTTGTATCGAGGTTTGTGAAGTAGAGGCAATCACGGTAACTGAGATTTAATTGAGGGTTTTGAAAAACATCCCCTTTTGCCCAATCTCGGCGTCAGACTATAATTTTAATCCTTAAAATACGAGAGGTATTCCTGTGGTTAATCCCGCCAAGAGCGGGATCGTCGTTCTTGAACTTGAACAAAATTGAACATTTTTCAAAGCTCTCTAATTAAAAAGCCTGCCAGGAAGATTCCTGGCAGGCTTTTATTCATAATTCCCAGCCTAAAAAAGGTATTACTTCTTTGCCACCACGTGGCACTGAGCACAGAGGGTAGGGCCAGATTTCTTGCCCGCGGTCTTTAATTTGGTGTGGCAGTCTTTGCAATTCTTATGAAAGGCATTTTGAAGGGTTAAAGTCTTACCCTGCTCGGCGGCCTTGTGGCACTCGTTGCACTTTTGTACCTTATTTCCCTGTTTCCAGGTATTTTTTCCGTCTTTGTAAACATGGTGGCATTCGGTACAGGCGATTTTGTGATCTTTTTCGTGCTTCAGGTGGGTATATTCCACCGGCGGCTTTGTCCGTTTGCCATCCTTAAAAAAAGCTTTGTCATTATCGATCTTAAAGGTATCAGGGGCCTTATCAGCGGCATAGACCCAGGCCATCAAGCCCAAGGAAAAGAGAAAGGCCATGATGATGGTGATAATTGCCAAGCCTTTTTTCATCTCCTCACTCACCTCCTTTTCCTGAAGTCCTTATTGCTAGAAATATTTTTCTCGTAAGACCAATCTTCCAAGGATATTCTTATATAATCAAACGCGGTCGTTCTGTCAAGAAAAAGTTGACAGAACCTGTTATTTCTGTTAAAAAAAGCATAAGAATGTATTAAAGGGGGTTGGCCTTACAGTGTCGTTCGGTACTCACAGTATTTGGAGCATACTCCCTTGGGATGTGCCCTGGGATATAGGCCATGTCTTTTTTCTCGGCCTTACCTACCTGGTCCTTGGCCTTCTCGGGGCGACCTTGACCATCGTGGTTATAAGGACTTGGCGGAATTTAGGAAATCCCCATCATTGAAAGAAGAAATGATTTTAGAAAAATTATTCTCTGGCAGTTTCCTCTTTCGGATCAGTAGTTTCATTATTGGTCCAAACCTAATCAGGATTAAACTAAACCTCTAAAAATAAGGAGAAAAGGGTATGTTTGGAATGGGTGCAAAAGAGGCGGGCATCCTTTTAGGTTTGGTTGCGGTGATTCCCTTTTGGAAAATCTTTTCTAAGGCAGGTTTTTCCGGATGGCTTAGTTTAACCCTGGTTGTCCCTTTTCTTAACATTATCGTATTATTCTATTTGGGTTTTGCCGAATGGCCGGTTCATCGAGAACTCAATCAATTAAAGAAAGGTTCCGGCAATGTTGTTGTCTGACAGGGGTTTACTGGCTTCTGAAATATAAACAAGCGAACGACTAATTAAAGGAGATCCAATGTTTGGTCCAATAGGTTCTACAGAACTGATAATAATTTTGGGTATCGCTTTGTTTATCTTTGGAGCGAAAAAGCTGCCTGAAATCGGCAAAGGTCTGGGGAAAAGTATCCGGGAATTTAAAAGTAGTATCAGTGGAGAGAACGAGAACGAAGAACAGGCCAAGCTGAAAGAAAATAGCAAAGATACCAAAGACAAACCCTCCTGAACCCCTTCACCGGAACCCCGCCTTTTAGCTTATCCTTGTTCGGATTCCTTGGATCTTAGCCACAACTTTTCCCATTCATCAATCGGCAAAAAGGAAACCCCTTTATCCTGGAACCGGGGATCGCCGGCCATCAATTGAAAACGCTTTAAAAACTTTTGGATGGTACGGCGCAGGGCATTTTCCGCCGGGCATTCCAAAAACCTGCCCAGATTTACCAGAGAAAACAATAAGTCCCCCAGTTCTTCTCTGGCCGACGATAGGTCGTTTTCCTGAATGGCCTCTCCCAACTCTCTTAATTCCTCCTGGACTTTTTCTAAGACTTTACTGAGGTCAGGCCAATCAAAACCCAGGCCGGCGGCCCTTTGGGAAATCCGGTGGGCCTTAAGCAGGGCCGGTAAGTGCTCCGGAATGGATTCAAAGGGATCCTGCCCTTTTTTCTCCACGGCTTTAATATCCTGCCATCCCAGCACCACTTGCTTGGGGTTATTCCAGGTTTCATCTCCGAAAACATGGGGATGGCGGCGGATCATCTTCTGATAGATGGTATCCATCACCTGATTCAAATCAAAGTCCCCCTTTTCTTCATAGAGACGACTGAGAAAAACAATTTGAAACAAGAGATCCCCTAATTCTTCTTTGACATCATCCGTTGCTTCCCGATCCAGGGCCTCAGCCAGTTCGTAGGCTTCTTCAAGCAGATAGATTTTAAGACTCTCTAGGTTCTGTTTCCGATCCCAAGGGCAGCCCTGCTCCCCTCTCAGTTGAGCCATTAATGCTCGAAGGTCATCCAGAGTAGTTAGAGCGTTAGGGGAGTTTTCCATTATATGGAATCCTTTGTAATTTTTTAATATTTTGTTTTCGACCCCCCCAAAAATTTTCCAGGGCCTCTTTTTTCTCAAAAAAATCGTCTTTGATTTTAAAGGGAATCAAAGAGGCCAATTTTTCGGTAAGGGAAAGGGTGGAGGGGAAAAAACGAGAGTTTTCAACCACGGGACCGCTTTTCGGGTAAAAAACCGTCAGGATGGTGACTAAAATAAAGATAATGACCGCTCCCTTGATCAGGCCGAACAGGCCGCCTAAAGTCCGATCCAACCATCCCAACAAGACCAGGTGGATGGCCTTCCGGGCCAGGATGGCTAAAAAGTTGAAAAAAAAGATGCAAAGAATAAAAATAAATACAAAGCTGAAAAAACTCAGTAAGGTTTTATGGTTGGAAATAAGGCGGTCCAGCCAAAAGGCCAGATCTTGATAATATAAGGAGGATAAAAAAAAGCTGGCTATCAAACCCAAAATGGTAGCTGCCTCCTGAATAATTCCTCGAGAAAAACCTCGGATAGTCGTTACGGCAACGATAATTAAAATGGCAATGTCCAGTAGATTCATCTTATTTTGGTAACAGAGGGCTGTAAATTAGTCAAGGGAATAGAGACAGGGGCGGTGTCCTAATTTGAAAAATAAAAGCATAGATAAAGAACACGCCTGGAAAGAAAATGGATTAACCTTTACCGAGATCATTCGGCAAGGGTATTCTGGTAATAACTGTGTTATAAGTGGTGGTTTTGTAAAAGGAAAAAATAAGCCAAGGGTGGATACTCTTTATTTAAGACTTGAAAAGGATGGGGTTGAACCAACCCAAATTCTTTTAAGACCTGACGAAATGCAGATAATAGCCTGGATTGCTTCGGGGGTGGTTTGGTCACACCTAATGAATAAAAAGGCCCCGGATTAGATTATTGCCGAGGCCCTCATAGACTCATTTCTTTTTAGGGTTAGTGTCAACAACCTGCTTCCATGTTTCGCCTTTACTTCTGGTAGGTGGCGCTGGTTCACCCTTAACAAGAGTGGCTTTTATTCCCGATTTATTGCTTTTATAAATACCAGAATCAGGAACGTCCCTACCGGGCCTTACAGTTGGTTTATTTCCCATTTTTCTCACCCCCTTTCTGTAATGAGATCGCTGATTGACCATATATGATCCGTAATTCCCGCCTCCATTGCAGGAGTGACCCTAAGTGTACCATGAATCCTCACAAAATTATAATGAGCAAAATGTAAGGAGACGGCGGCTTTAAGGTTTTCCAGCTTCTTACTAAAGGCATTCGTTAATCGAGTAAGGCGACGCATTTGCATACGCATAAGAAGGTTTGAGTTTTCAATATGCGATGTACAAATCTTATTCCATTCAGGATTTCCAACAATATACTGCTTTAGGGCGGAAATTACCCTTGGAGGACTGTATCTACCCGGCCCCTTCGGTTCAGCCTCATAGGACTTTACGATCTGTCCATAATCAATATCTCGGCCAAAGGTTGTTTCAACCGCTTCGACATAAGCCCTTAACTTATCCGAACTTAACTGAACCCGATTAGCAAGGCGAGATCCCAAATCATCCATAAAAGCCTGAACTGTAGGAAGATCACGTTTCCCAACCCTATAGGCAGGAATAAGCTTAGTATCTGAATCAAGGGCCACAAACGTATAAAAGTCACCAACCTTTAGAGGATCATCATCTAAGCTGACATGACGCTGTTTCTTGCCAACAAACGACCATATCTCGTCAACCTCCACATTTCGACAGGTTAGGCCCCTCATAGTTGAATCCATGATCTTTTCGCAAGAGTCTCCAACCCGAACAAGAAGGCGCATAATAGTATCCCTATGAATGCCTGCCATTCGCTCAACCGAACGGATTGAAGACCCTTCCACTAAGGCCGCTATTGCCATTTCCTGTTTTCCTGTTGGTAGATTATTCATCTCTAAGTCTCCTATTGACAAAACCTAAAAAATTTGTTACCCTTAAAAATAATTTAGGTGGAGGGCTGGGGAATCGAACCCCAAGCGACCGGATGTAAAGCCCAGGTCTGGGTACCTACCCGCCCCCCAAGATCGCCACGACCCCAAGTCTCTTCCCGCCAAGGATTACAGACTTGGGGTCTTGCTGTTATGGCCCCTACTGGCGGCGATCAAGTAACCAGTAAAGGCTAATCTTCTTCTCATAATATCACCACCTTTATTCCATCGCTTATTCTGTTTTCTTAATTTGTGTTATTAACTCTTTAAATCCATCAAACCATTTTGCCTGAACTTCCGATGACCATTCGGGATTAAAGGCAGGAAATTTATCTGCTATAATTTTTTCCAATGAAATTTCTTTAAGTGGAGTATCTATCGGAATGTTTAATGTTTTTTTCTTTCCAAGTTCCTGTCCGTTTTGTTCTTGTTCTAAATTGGCTTTCTTTTTTTGTTTAAATCCGGTTCGTGGCCCACGGGTTGTTTTAATGTGTGGAGATATTTTTATGCCAGAAGACTTAGCTGCTTTTAAGAAAAAAGAAATACTCTTTCGCAATGTGTCACCGGTAGACCCTGTTTTTTCAAATATTTCTCGTAGTTGTTGTTGGGTTATCCGACTAAGGTCAATTCCTTCCTGAAATAAAAAAGGATAACCATCTACCAGAATATTTTTTAATGTCTCTTGCTTTTGTGCGCCGTCTGACTGAACAATTAAATTCATAGATGGCTGAACTTCTCCTGTTTTTGGGGCTATTAATTTTAAATATTCTAAGGCCACCATAAGTTGTGATTGCATTCCGCCAGACATTGATTTCATTAGACTTTTATCAATCCGTGGTGGTAATCCGACCTTTAGACTATCAATAAAATTGATTAGGGTTTTATATGGCAAATAGGGGGGGACTGTTTTTGTATACCCTTCTTTTTTATCCATTAGGCCCGTGCCTCCTTTAAAATATTGGTTAACTATGGATATATTATATAGATGCCTAAATGCCATGTCAAGTAAAAAATGATGCCACAACTATTTTGTTATAGACTTTTTTTGACAATGCTTTTTTGTCTGTATAAAATTAACCTATCTTTTTTATTAAGGGGGGGTTTTTATGCGAGGAGATTTTGTTATTATAAGGAGTTACGGAGGGTTACCTTTGATTAGACGTATATGGGATGAAGACGAAAAAGGCGTTTATATCACTAATGATGAGCAATTAGAATATTTACTGTCTGGCAAAGACGCCCTTCAACCCATTGGATTCCCACGAGAGGACGTTTTTAAATATGACCCCAAATTTGCCTCAACTATGGAAAATTTATATAAAAATGGGGAATGGGACTGGAATAAACTTGAACGGCTAAGGTAATCTGTTATAATAGAACTATGAAAAAGCCCTCAAAACTAAATGTCGGTTCTTTAGAAAAAGCCATTTACGATCTTCATGGCTGTAGTGCTACTTGGATTAAGTCCACCCCGGTTAAAGAAATGTTTAATGGAGAGATTGTGTGGGAGGGAGTAGTTGAGGTCTTTGATCTCGGGGGACATCCAACGGCAAATCTTGCCTATGCCTGGTCCCATGAAATTGAGGAATCAAAGAAAAGAAAATATTATGCAGTACTCCATCAAGGAAAGATAGATTCACCAGAAAAAGCGGTAAGAGCTTCTATTGTTCAAGATTTTAAAATAAAAAGATATAATCTTTATTTGCTTGATTATTAAAGATATTTTATTAATTTACCGATAGTAATATTGAACAATTTTTTGTGTTTTAATTATTTTCTTGACAGAAAAAATAATAATGTTTAATCTTAATTTACCACAATAAGAGTAGAAAAAATGAGTGAATACGAAGAAAATACTTGCTTTTTATTTGCAAGACCTGGTTTTTTACAAGGTTTCGCAAGTGCTATTGATTTGGGGGGTACTCTTATTAATTATAATGAATCAAAAACTCCCCAGGAAGCTGATGCTCGGGCGATTGCAAGTGATTGGGCTATTACCGGAAAAGATATTTTGACTGCTGTCAAAAACCTTGACAAAAAATAAAAAGAAAAGAAAATCTAAAGTTAATTTTCAATCTGTTCAACCGCCCTCCTTGGTAAATCCAAACGCCAGTTCTTCCCCTAATAATCCTAAATTAGTTACTCACCAAATGGTTTTTAGCGGACCCATTCCTCCTCCGGAATTACTTTCCAAATATGGAGAAATAATTCCTAATGGAGCAGATAGAATTCTTTCTATGGCCGAAAAACAATCAGACCATCGGCAACACGTAGAAAGGTGGGCAGTAATTGGGGGGACTATTCTTTCTTTTTTTGGCGTATTTTGTGCCCTAATTATTTCTCTTTATATATTATACCTTGGTTATAATTTAATTATTAAAGGACAGGTTATACCTGGATCATTATTTGCCGGATTCGGGTTGACTGGGTTAGTTGCAGCATTTATTTATGGTACTCGTTCACGAAGAGAAGAAAGATTGAGAAGAGGGCAACCAAAAAATAATTAATTTCAAAAAATTATTAAACTTTTTATTCCCCCCCCCATAATTCTCACTAAATTATATCAAATTAGGACACCGCCGAGACAGGAAAAAAATTACCCCTTCATAGAAATTATGTTATAATATATAAATTTATATAACGAATGTTACGAAAATAGAAAGGGATCTTGAAAAAAACTTTGGAATTAGAATTAAAAGATACACAAACCACCGAGCGGATGAATTTTGAAAACAATCAGTTGGCCCAAAGCCTGTTTGGGGAACATAACCAGCATATTCGATTGGTTGAACAAAGGCTGGGTCTTCGGATCTCCACTAAAGGCAATACCCTCCAGGTGCGGGGGGATGAACCTGAAGTTTTTTTGGCCCAAAGATTATTTACGGAATTGTACGGCCTCTTAAAAAAAGGTTACCCCCTTTATGACCATGACATCGATTTAGCTCTTCGTTTTCTTAAAGAGAATCCGGAAGCCGATCTCCAGGAAGTTTTTTTAGATGCGGTCTATGTGACCTCCCAGAAGCGAATCATCACCCCCAAGACTCAAAATCAGAAAGAATATATTGAGGCCATCCGGAAATTCGATATTGTTTTCGGTATAGGACCTGCCGGGACCGGGAAGACCTATCTGGCCATGTCCATGGCTGTTTCAGCCCTGATGAAAAACGAGGTAATCCGTATAGTACTGGCCCGTCCGGCCGTTGAGGCTGGGGAAAAACTGGGCTTCCTTCCCGGAGATCTTTATGAGAAGGTGAACCCTTATCTTCGCCCCCTATATGACGCCCTTCATGACATGATGAATTTTGAAAAGGCCACCAGGCTGATTCAGCGAGGGGTCATTGAAGTGGCTCCCTTGGCCTTTATGCGTGGGAGGACCCTGAACGATTCCTTTGTTATTTTGGATGAAGCCCAAAATACCACTTCGGAGCAGATGAAGATGTTTTTGACCCGTTTGGGTTTTAGTTCCAAGGCTGTTATCACCGGCGATATCACTCAGATCGATCTCCCGGAAGGCAAAATCTCAGGGCTGGTCGAAGCCCGGCAACTCCTGGAAGGGGTTGAGGGTATCGCTTTTATCCATTTCAGCAAGCGAGATGTTATTCGTCATCCCTTGGTTCAAAAGATTATCAAGGCTTATGAAGAATCGGAAGGGAAAAGACGGACCTTGAAGGATCGCAACTAACTCAGAAAGGCCCCATGGAAAAATCCGAAAAAGAAATCAAGAAAAAGACCTCAAGGATTTCCCGATTGGGAGGAACCAAGAAGGCCTCTCTCAAAGGCCTGATTAATAACGCCGGGAAATATTTTCTTTTCCTTCTTCAGGGAAAATTTTTCATTCTCTTCCTGCTATGTTTGTTTATTACTCTGGTCAATACTCCCAGCCTTTTTATCCCTTCACCCACCTATCGGATCGGGGAGGTAGCCCAATTCGACATTAAAGCCCCCCAAAACTTCCTCATCGAAGATAAGCCGGCCACCGACCTGAAAAGGCAGGAAGTGGGGGCATCGGTGTTGTCGGTCTACGATTTTAATGAAAAAACCGGAGCGGATTTACAGCAAAAGATCAGGCTGGGGTTTCTAATCATGCGGGAGGATTTTGGAAAACAAACCGCTGGCCAGGAAGGGGAAAAGAAAGAAACGCTTAAAAAGTTCGAGAAAATCTGGGGAATCGAAATCAGCTCGGAGGAATTTGATGCTTTAACGAAAAATCGATTTTCCGAGGCCCTTGAAAACAGCCTGGTTCAAATGGTCCAGTCGGTTATGACCATCGGTGTGGTCAACAACAAACTGGACCTTATGAATCAACAAAGAAAAGGGATTATTATAAGAAAATTACCATCGAAATTGGAATTTCAAATTCAGCAGATCGAGCGATTTCCGGACTTGGATGAAGCCCGGGATCGACTTGAGAAAAGGGCCATCTATATCCTGGTTGGAAAGCAAAGGGTCTTTCGTCCTCTGGCGGTCAGTCTGGCTAAAAAATTGATCCTTCCCAATTTGTATTTGAATAAAACTGAAACGGATAATCGTGTGCAGAAAGTGATGCAGGAGATCCGTCCGGTTTATTTCCAGCTAAAAAAGGGCGATATCATTGTTCGGGAAGGGGAAAAAATTAACGAGACCCAACTGGATAAAATCCTGATGAGTTCTCAAGCGAAAAAGGGGGCCAATGCCCCGATGACCTCCTTAGGCCTGGCTTTGATTTGGGGTTTATTTATTTATATGGTCTATCTGGCGTCTATCAGAAGCCCTCTGGTCCTTTTCGGGAATCTTCGGGATCTGATCTTCTTGGCCTCTTTATTGGCCGTTTCCTTTCTCGGCATTCGAATCGGTGATGACATGGCTCAGATATTGGTGGGTGGTTTTCCGAAGATCAATCCCCAGATTGTCTTGCTGGCTATGCCGATTGCTGCGGCTCCGATGATGATCAGTTTGGTTTTGGGTCCTATGCCGGCCCTTTTGTTCGGTTTGGTCCAGGGGTTTTTAGCGTTACTCTTTTTGGAAGGCAATGCTGAATTGGCTGTGTATTTTGCCGTGGCCGGGCTTTGGTCTTCCCTGACCTGGCGTACCTGTCACAACCGTTGGGATTTGATTCGGATGGGTTTTTCCTTAGGCCTGATCAATATGGTCGCCATCTTGGCTCTCCAAATGATGCATGGGAGATTATTTAATCTGGAAACCCCGCTTTATTTCTTCTCCGGTTTCCTGGGAGGAATCGTTGCTGGAATAGTCGTCACCGGGTTCAGTCCGCTCATTGAAAAAATATTCGGCTATACGACCGCTATGAAGCTGTTGGAACGGGCTAATATGGACCAGCCTCTGTTACGGGAGTTAATGGTCCAGGCACCGGGCACTTATCATCACAGCATCATCGTCGGGAATATGGTCGAAGCAGCCGCCGAAGCGATTGGAGCCAATGCCCTTCTGGCCCGGGTGAGTGCCTACTATCACGATATCGGCAAAATTCAAAAACCTATTTATTTCATTGAAAACCAGATGGGTTGTGAAAACAAACATGAAAAGCTGGCCCCTTCCATGAGCAGTTTGATCCTGATCGCCCATATCAAAGATGGTGTGGAGATGGCTCTTCAGCAAAAGCTGGAGACCCCCATCGTGGAAATCATCAGCCAGCATCATGGGACTGGTCTCATTTCCTTCTTTTACCAAAAGGCCTTGGACTTGAAAGGAGGGGATGTAAATCAGGTGTCCATGGAGGATTTCAGGTATCCCGGTCCTAAACCCCAGACCCGGGAGGCCGGGTTGGTTTTGCTGGCCGATTCCATAGAGGCCGCTTCCAGGACCCTGATAGATCCAACCCCGGGCCGGATTCAGGGTCTGATACAAAGAATTATTCAAAATGCCTTTTCCGACGGTCAACTAGATGAATGTGATTTGACCTTGAAAGATCTCTCTTTGATATCGGCCAGTTTTAATAAAATTCTGAATGGCATCTTTCATCACCGGATCGAATATCCGGAATCCATCATCCGAAGTGGAAATATCCGGAAAAAAACCAATGGAGATCCAGATAAACAATCAACAGAATCGGATTGATCCGGCAGAGATTTGGAAAATCAGCCGGCAGGTTTTAAAAGCCCTTAGGATCGGGGAAGGGGAAGTCAGCCTTCTCGTGGTTGGGGACCAAGCAATGGCTCGGTATAACCAACGCTATCTCGGCCGGAGAGGTCCGACCAATGTCCTGGCCTTTTCCATGCAAGAGGGCTTGTTTTCGGAAATCAATCCCCATCTCTGGGGAGACGTCGTTATCTCTACAGAAACCGCCGGGCGGGAAGCCCGGGAAGCGGGAATATCCATTAACCAACGATTTCAATTCTTACTGATTCATGGTTTATTACATTTATTAGGTTATGACCACGAATACTCGGAATCGGAAACCCGGCGGATGGAAGCCAAGACCGAGGAAGTCATGGCCCGTATCGAAACCGACAACAAGGAGGACACCAATATGCAGATCCCCCGTTTGGCTGTTAACGTGGATCACATCGCTACTGTACGTCAGGCAAGAAAGATCAATGAACCCGACCCGGTTATTGCCGCCGGCATAGCCGAACTGGCCGGAGCCGAAGGGATTATTGTTCACTTGCGTGAAGATCGAAGGCATATTCAGGACCGCGATCTTTTTATGCTGAAAGAAACCGTGAAAACCAAGCTGAATCTGGAAATGGCCGCTGCGGAAGAAATCATCCGGATTGCCCTGAAAGTCCGTCCTCCTATGGTTACCCTGGTGCCGGAAAAAAGACAGGAATTGACCACCGAGGGAGGTCTGGATGTCCGTGGACATCGGAAGGCCTTGAAGGAAACCGTAAAACGGCTGCACAAGGGCAAGATGGCCGTTAGTCTGTTTGTGGATGCCGACCCGGAACAGATTAGGGCCTCGAAAGAGGTTGGGGCCGACATTATCGAACTGCATACCGGTCATTATGCCGAAGCCAAGAAAGAAAAAGAGGCTCAAAGGCTCTTTGAACGGATTGTGGCCGGTGCGGAATTAGGCGCCCGACTGGACTTGAAAGTCAGCGCCGGTCATGGGCTCAATTACATCAACATCAGGCGATTTCAGGGGCTGGAAGCAATCGAAGAATACAGCATCGGTCACAGTATCATCGCCCGGGCCGTTTACGTGGGACTGGATCAGGCCGTGCGCGAGATGGTGGCTTTGGTAGAACAATTATAGCGAACGTTTTTCAAGGCTCTTTGGCAAAAGGATTTAATGCGAAAATAGTTCAAAGCTGAAAGCTCAAAGCAAGCGAAATAAGGTTTGAGGAACCCTGTTTTCATGCTTTGTGGCGCCCTTTGACGGCCAAGAGGATTTTTGTTCGGGTGGGCGGGCATATAAGAGGTCGAGGATGGTTAGTTCTCCAATTCCGTCCGGATTTGTTCGATCAGTGTATCCAAATCAAAATCGGAGTCTTCGACAATGATGGTCCCGGTGGAATCCCTCTCCACTTTGGAAATCCCCGGATATTCCTTTTCCATACTCTGCAAGATCAAATCTTGCTGCTTAACCTTTCTTAATAGCTGACGGCTCTTTTCAGCCAGTTCTTTCTGTTGGATCGCCTGACGAATGGTAATGCGAAGTTCCTGTTCGTTGCAGGGTTTCATTAAGAAACGATAAATATGCCCTTCGTTGATGGCGCGGACCGCCAAGTCGAGATTGGCATGTCCGGTCAGCATGATCCTTAAGGTTTCCGGATACCTGCGGTACACTTGGGCAAGAAACTCGGACCCGGGCATGCCCGGCATCATTTCATCGGAGATGACAACGGTCACGGGCTCACGCGCCAGAATCTGGAGGGCCTCGTTTCCGGAATTGGCCACCAAAATTTCATAGGGCTCCTTATGAAGGACCCGTTTCAACGCCTCGGTGACATGAGGTTCATCGTCGACCAGAAGGATTTTATGTGGCAAATGATGCTCCCTTTTTGTTTTCCCGCCTTGGATGAAAATAGTATAAATGAGGGGGAAGAGATGGTCAAGGAGAAAAAGGACCAGCGGACCTCAATGGCATAAGGCCCTAACGGTTTTTCCTCCAATCAGTAAATATTTTATCATGGAGATCGCCGGCGGTCTGACGAAGTCCTGTCCCCACTTTTACGGTTTCGCCGAACTCCAGGTGCTGATCGCTCCCGGCATCATAAACCGGCCAGAACGGCGCCCCCTTTCGGTTGGGGTTCCCGGTTTTGGCAAACTGCACCCAGTAGCCGTTGATCAATTTTGCCAGGGAAAGCCGTATTTCATCCGGGGGAAAGGCGCCCTTATCCAGGTTGTCAAACACATATGGGATTTCCGACCCGTGAAAGGCGCCCAGGGCCTCTCCCAAAGGACCTTGGGGCTTCATGGTGAAATGATATAAATAGACCTTGGATGAAACCGAACCCATGGATCGGCTAAAATACCGAGCCCCGGCAATAAAGCCCAAATCTCCAAGCAAGTTGCTTAAGGCCTTCCGAATATCCGTGTCTTTGGAGACCGGAAAAAGGGCCAGGACGTCTTCGGCGAAGCGGCCATAGGCGGCCGTAATCCCCATTCGATATTCCTCGGCGGTTTTTATCGGAATCATAGGTAAAAAAATAATCCCTTCATTGGCATTGGTTCCGACGATCAGGGGAACATTCAATTGTTTTCCCTGCTTATAAATAGTGAAGATATCCTCCGGGATCACCCACCCGTCCGTTATCGGACCGAAGCGGTTCCCTTTTTCACCGATTCCTTCTATGAGTCCCAGCACGGGTTTGGTGCCTTCGAGGATCCGATCGGCACTTAAGGCCCGAAGGGCGGCCAGGGGATCGGGTTTGTCTGCGCAACCCAGTTCCTGGGCGATCCGTTCGCCCTGCTTTTCCATAGGCTCCCTTCCAAACCAGGTCTGTTTCAGGTGCCTGGTTTTACCGAAGGCATGACCGCTCTCGGCAATGGCCCGGTGGAACAACCCTTTGGCCGAGGGGGAGGCCATGAGACAGCAAACGTTCAGACCGCCGGCCGATTCCCCGAAAATAGTCACCCGTTTCGGATCACCCCCAAAGGCCCGAATATTTTTCTGTACCCACTTAAGGGCGGCGATCTGATCGAGGAGGCCGTAATTGCCCGAGACATCCCTGCCGGATTCCTTGGACAGCAGGGGATGGGCGAAAAATCCAAAAGGACCCAGACGATAGTTGAGGCTGACCAGGACCACCCCCTGCCGGGCCAGGGCCTCCCCGTCGTAATACGGCTGGGATGCGGCGCCGGAAATATTTCCACCCCCGTGAATCCAGACCATAACCGGAAGCCGGGCCTGGTTGTTTCTGGCCTTGGTCCAGACATTCAGGTAAAGACAATCCTCGCTGATTTTATCGAAGTTGATTTGAATGATCCGGGTGCGGCTCGGCTGCGGACAGACCGGCCCGAAAGTATTGCATTGGAGGACGCCCTCCCAGGGCTTTACAGCCTGCGGCGGTCTCCAGCGCAAGTCTCCGACAGGGGGGGCGGCATAGGGAATCCCTTTAAAGACACGAATTTCCGGGTCTTGACCGATGATCAGGCCGGAAATCTTCCCGGTATCCAGTTGAACGGCCTTCGTGGTCCCGGCCGATTCCGCCCGGGCGCTTTGGAGAACAGAAAAAGCGGATATCGAACAGGCCAATAACAGACCCAGTAAAAGACCTATTAAATACCGTATGGAAGCGGACTTGAGAATGATTGAGGACCTCTCTTCAGATTGTTTTTATTTAAGCCATCATCCCTTCACTTCTTGGACGTTTTCGGTATGCTTTGATAGGTTTCGTCAATCGCCGGCATTTTGACCTGCTCTTTCGAATATAAAAGTCGGCCATAGATCGGATTGTCCTGCCAGCCGTCCACATGAGCGGCTCTTTTGGCGGCTGATTTAAGCTTATCCCAGTCGGCGCTGCCATAGAGGAACATCTCCTGAGCGGCCATGGATCCCTCCCCATGAATGGTATCGATCTGATAGAAATTGCAGGTCATGTCCTTGGCCAAACGGACGACCCGAAGCCGGTCTTCTGTGGAGATACCCTCTTTGGCACTCAGGTATTTTTCAATATACGGACGTAGTTCGGGATTGTTCCAATCCCGGAACGTCGGCACCGTTGCCGCAAGTCCTCCGGCAATATCCTGGAGGTGCTGGCACATCTGGTGAAAATTACTGGCGAAGGTATACTTGGAGGCATTAATGGCCATCCGGTTGGGCATTACGACATCGTGTCCGAATTCCGTAATGGGGTCAAGACAGGCCGCCTTGCCCAGCAGGGCCACCGATTCCGTGATCATAGCCATCCAAGCCAGCTTTTTCCTGACATGGGCCACATGTTCGACCCCATTATACTCGGCCATCAAGGCCGCTGTTCCGGTGATGATTTCAAGCTTTCCGATCATTTTACAAGTGCCGTAAAGGCGGTGATAACTGGCAAAGGCATAGGCCAAATTTCGGGTATACTGCCATTCTCCGCACATAAAAACCCGTTCCCAAGGCACAAACACATCATCGAAAACGATCAGGCACTCCGTCGGCTGGGTAGCGCTGGTTTTGGGATAATCAAACTCACCCTCTTCCCCGTAGGTTCTGGACACCGGCTCCACTGCCAGGAGTTTAATGCCTGGTGCATTGAGAGGGATGGCAAAGGCCAGGGCATAATCCTTGTCTTCTTCACCGTGGGTTCGGCAGGGCAGGCAAAGGGCTTCATTGGCACAGGGAGTGGCGCTGATATGCACTTTGGCCCCTCTGACTACGATCCCGTCCTTCTGTTTGTCCACAATTCTCAGATAATAGTCCGGATGCTGTTTCTGTTTAGAAGCGTGGAGGCCCCGGTCTCCCTTGACATCCGTAATGGCACCGGTAATGGCCAGATCCTGTTTTTGGAGAAGTTTCCGGTAATTTTCCACCCGTTCCCTATAATGCGTCTTGATTTCCTTGTCCATGACCTCGGCGGCCACGGTAAAAGCAGCCAGGGCATCAGCGCCCATGCAATGGACCATCACCCCTCCGCCGGATCGGACACCGTTAATATAACACTCTCTTCTTCTTAAAAGATCCTGAGGTGATTTAGGGGAGGTCAGCAGAAAATTGATATCCTCCCCGTCTTTATTCTTGGTTACAAACAAGTCCCGGAAATCAGGATGATTGGGCAGAACATAATCCATACAGGCGGTTTTGATGATACTGCTTAGGGTGGGATGGGTTCGAACATCGGACACCTTTTCCCCCAGACACCAGATTTGCCGGCCGTCGTTCAGACTATCAAGATATTGTTGGACTGTTTTGATCATCTTTGGGTCCCCCTCTTTTCATGGATTCCCCTAAGGGATGAAAGGAGTATAAGATAGGGGGGAGACAAGAGTCAAACATAAAAAACGTCTGGAAAAACCGGAGAACCAGTACTTGATAATCAAAGCCAAATGGTGTATTAGTTCAAAGACAGGGTTGGGGGGCTCTTCGGAAAATACTTATCAAGAGGCACTCAAGACTGAAAAACAAAGAGAAGATAACGTTAACAAAACTCATAAAAATCTTCAAATAGGCCGGCACAGTACAAAGCTCCAAATGCAAGGCGCACACACCCCGTGGAGTGAGGCGTACTATAAGTGCGCTGCAATGACGAAGGGTGCAGTGCAATCCCGCGAAGCGCGGGACAGATGGACTTTTTACAAAGCCGTCAGGTTTAAATCATGGCCACTGAATTATTGATCAATATCCGCTCTTATGAAACCCGGGTGGCGGTTATCGAAAATCATGTCCTAGCCGAACTTCATGTTGAAAGGCCCAGTCGCTACAGCCTGGCCGGGAATATTTTTAAAGGGCGGGTGGTCCGGGTCCTTCCCGGGATGCAGGCCGCCTTTGTTGATATCGGACTTGAAAAGGCCGCCTTTCTCTATGTTACCGATGTTACTGATAATTTTGAAGAGTTCGAGGCCATGATGAAGGAAGAGGAGGAAGACCTGGGGGAAGGTCCGGGTGACCTGGAAGGTGAACTGGAAGAAAAAGTAACCACCCACCCACCCTATTTTAATATTGAGGACCTTCTTAATGAAGGGCAGGAACTAATGGTCCAGGTTGTCCGGGAACCGCTCGGTTCAAAAGGAGCTCGAATTACCACAAACATCTCCTTACCGGGTCGTCACCTGGTCCTCATGCCCACCATGGATCATATCGGTGTTTCCCGCCGCATTGAAGATGAAGATGAGCGGAAAAAACTCAGGGAACTGTTGGGCGGGATCAAACCTAACGGTTTTGGTTTGATTGCCAGGACAGCCAGCGAAGGGGCACCCAAAGACAAAATCAAGACCGAAATGGATTTTTTGATGAAACTGTGGAACAACATCCAGCAGAAAATGCCCCGGGCCCCTATTTCCAGTCTTATTCACCAGGATTTGAATATTTCCCTCCGGGCGGTCCGGGATCTTTTTACCAAGGAAGTGGATCGCCTGGTGATCGATTCTCGGCCGGAATATGAGCGGATCCTTGAATTTATTGATACCTTTATGCCCAAGCTGAAACATCTGGTCCATCATTACGATGACAAAGAGCCCCTTTTTGACGGGTATGGAATTGAAGTGGAAGTGGGACGGGCCTTGGGTAAAAAGGTTTGGCTGAAATCCGGGGGATATATCGTTATTGAAGCTACCGAGGCCTTGACCTCGATCGATGTCAATACCGGCCGTTACGTGGGCAAGAGAAACCTCGAAGAGACCATTCTCAAGACCAATCTGGAGGCCGTTAAAGAGATCGCCTACCAGTTAAGGCTGCGAAATATAGGCGGGTTGGTGGTTATTGATTTTATCGATATGGAAAAAAAGAGCGACCGGGAAAAAGTTTTTAACGCCTTGACGGATGCCCTAAGGCGCGACAAGAACAAGACCAATGTTCTTAAAATGTCCGAACTCGGATTGATTGAAATGACCCGGAAACGAACTCGTGAAAATCTGACCCGGTTGTTTCGAGAGCCTTGTTTTTATTGCGAGGGGGAAGGGTGGTTGAAATCCAAAAATTCCATTTGCTATCAGATCTTCAGACAGATTGAGCGGGAGGCCTGGGAATTGCCGGGAGATAATCTGACTTTGCAGGTGCACCCGGAAATCGCCGGTCTTTTATTGGATGAAGAGCAGCCGGCCATGGAAGAACTGGAACAAAGGGTCGGGAAGAGGATCTCAGTGGAAGCTAAAGAAACCATGCACCTTGAGCAGTTTAAAATATTTACCGAAAAATAAAACGGGTGTTTTTTCTTGACAGAGGAACCCCTTTTAAGATAAAAATTATTTTTTAAGCTGGGCGGGTAGCTCAGCGGGAGAGCATCGGCCTTACAAGCCGGGGGTCACAGGTTCAAATCCTGTTCCGCCTACCACTGCCATTTGATCGGGGTCGTAGTTAAGTCGGTTATAACGCCGGCCTGTCACGCCGGAGGCCGCGGGTTCGAGTCCCGTCGACCCCGCCAGTAAATCCAGGGGATTAACCAAATAGGTTGATCCCCTTTTCTTTTCCGGGTGTATATTTTTGATAAGAAGTTGCTTTTTTATAGGTTGAGTATAAGGAGCGAAAAATACACAGTCAAGGAAAAAAACATGGCGGGAGGCGGGGGGAAAGAAGGGGTCTTCTGAAGAAAACTGGACTGTGGAGGGTAGGACTTTTCAAGAAGAGGGGAAAAAGGGAAACAGAAGAGGCAGATTGCCAAGATTTGGACGAACTACTCCATTTGCTTTCCGAATTTCCCTTAAACGGTGGGGTAATCTGCAGAAATAAATACTCTATAATTGATCAATTGTTAAGCAACTTCTATGGCTGTTCAGAACATAGAATGCGCAGAGAATAGTGTTTATTTTATTCAACCCCCCCCTTCCGCGTGGGGTGAGGGTTGGTTGCACTTCAACCGCTACCAGAAAATTCTATCATGTCCTGCTTTTATCTTTAGTGGAGCAACTGTAAGTTGAATCTACCCGATGAAATAATCAAAACAAATCTAATCCAGACATTATTTGTTTTGAAAATGAACCTTTGGGAGAGTTTTGGGGTACAAGGGGTTAAATAATGATCAAGAGTCACGAGATCGGAGAAGACGAGACGGATGGAGAGGATAAGCGAAGCTAGTGATGAGATGCTCTTTGTTGCTTATTGCCGAGGGGATTCAGCAGCCTTTGAAACGCTCTTCCATCGCTATCAACACCAGCTCTGCAGGCATATCGAAAAGATGCTGAACGATCTGGCGGCAGCCGAGGATCTGGTTGTGGAGACGTTTTTAAGGTTGCATCGCCATCGCCAGCAATATCGAGGAGGCGATAGTATCCGGGGGTGGATTTACACTATTGCTCGCAACCTGGCTCGGAATTGGCTCAGACGAGAACGGCTTAGACGATGGCTGCCCTTGACCATAACGGATCCTGCACTCACCACGGAAGTACCTGCCGTCTCCGAGGACAAAGAGATCCGGGAGATTGTTGCAGCCGCGTTTGCCAATCTGCCCATTCGACAACGCGAAGTCTGCTCGCTCCGGCTCTTTGGAGAGCTCAGCCTCGAAGAGATTGCACAGGTTGTTAAAGTATCTTTGGGAACGGTCAAGTCCCGTTTATTCTATGGGCAACGACGGCTGCGCGATCTCCTGGCCGATTTGGACCCAAATTTAAATCAGGAGTGACTCATGCACGAGAATAATAAATGTCAGACCATTTCCCCGCTTCTCGCGGGATATGTTAACAGTAGCCTCAACAAACAAGAAGCCGCTCAGGTGGAAGAGCATCTTCTAACCTGTATGATGTGCCAAAGGATTGTGGACTTACTTGACTTGACCTTGCGTACATACAGCGGGCCTCGGTCCAGCCTCTGGCCTATGCTTCAATCGAAAATGGCGGCATTGAAAGAGGACGACCAGGTATACCTTAGATTTCCTCCCATCACCTGGCCGGTACCCGTTGCACTGGCGGTGATCGTACTGACCCTATTGGTGGTACCGGAGCCCTGGCGTCTATTGGCTATCATCGGGTTGCTTTAAGAAAGGAGTGACATCATGAAACGAAACAAGCTTATGTCATATATTATCGGCGCAGGCGTGGCAGGAACCATAATCGTGGTGCCCTATGTAGGATTGGCGTTCTGGAGAACCGTTTTACCCCAGATACGTGACATCTATGTCCCCTTTTTTTTATTACCACTTGTTTGGGGATTCTGGAACTGGCTCTACATCCGTCTTCACCAGCCCTTCGACATCGGCGCTTGGGCGGCTCTGCTCGGGTTCATCCTTGGTCTGGCTGGTAACGTTTTCCTCTATGCCAATGGCCAATGGTTCCCTGGGGTATTGATAGCTCCGGTGTTTGGCGCTGCCGTTTATTATCTCCTGTGGCATTTAATTATTGGCCCCCTCAACAAAGCTTTTGATGTCTACGAGTAGTCAGGTTGGTTTTTTAAGCCACTTGGTTAAGCAACATCCTTCTGAACCCACCGCTCAGGATTCTGGCCACAGCCATAATGGCCTTTGAAATTATCCTGATTTCTTTATTTGGCCGACTAAAGCTTTATTAAGGGAAGAGAATATGAAACAGATTAGAAAACTGTTTTTCTTTATGATTCTGTTTATTGTGTTCTATTTTAATCAGGCAATCGGAAAAGATCTTCTGGTTCAAAACGCTACAATGATAGACGGGACCGGGAATCCGCCACAGGAAAATATCTCAATTTTGATCCGCCAAGGGAAAATTATCAGAATTGGTCAAGACATTGAAGCAGAGGGAATTCGCAGGCTAGATGTTAAAGGAGCTTTTGTTCTCCCAGGACTGATTGACGCTCACGTCCATCTCATGTTTGGACCAGGGGCCATATTGCATTATCCCACGGTTCCCACCAAAGAGACCTGGAGAATAACCTGGGGTAGATATTTCCCACAATATCTAAGGGCATACCTGGCTTGTGGAGTAACGACCATACTGGATATGGGAGCTCCGCCCTTTGTTATTCACGATGTCCGTCAGCATCTCTCCACCGGCAACCCGGGCCCACGCTATCTGACAGTGGGACAGTTTATTTCACCAACTCGGGGATATCCGGGAGTATTAATACCCAAAAGACTTCCCGGTTCAACGGAAGACTCTTTTTTCCCCTTTTATTATGAAATTTCAAATATTGCTGATCTGAAAATAAAGCTGGACTTGATCCAATCCATGAATACCATGGGAATAAAAATCTCATGCGAGAAAGGCTGGAGTCCTTTCGAAAATCTACCCCGGCACAGTCCTGAAATGCTCGAAGCCATTAAGCAGGAGGCAACTAAACGTAAGCTTCCCCTGTATGTTCACGCCACTTCCGAGGAAGATATGACAACCGCTGTGAAGCTGGGTGCTCATGCTTTAGCACATACGCTTGTCAGTCGGGAAAATAAAAATTTATCTGCTCAATTCGTGGCTGAAATGGCCAAAAGGAATACGTTTCAGATGACAACGTTATCCACGATGGACGCGAGCTTGATTTATTATTACCCGGAGCGTCTTAATGATCCCTTGTTGGATCTTGTTGTTCCTGAAACCGAGTTGATCACAGCCAGGAATTCAGAGTTGAGACGTCTCTCCCATAAATTACTGCTATCTTCCAGATTACCTGAGCCTTTAAAGTCAGAGGCAGAATCTTTGGCAGGTGGATCTTATCTAAAGAATATTTGGGAGTTGTCTTTGAAGAACAGTAAACAAGGGATACTGCATTTACATGAATCGGGGGTTCCCATCGTGATGGGAAGCGACGCCACTTATTTTCCATTGGCGTTATACGCCTTTCATGGTCCCACCTCGCTTCGAGAAATTGAACTGCTCGGAGAATCCGGGCTTTCACCGGTAGAAGCCATTAAAGCAGCAACAATTACACCGGCTAGAATGCTTGGAATGGAAAGCCAAATTGGAACCATAGAGGTCGGAAAAGAAGCCGATCTTGTCGTCGTCAAAAACAATCCGCTAACCGATCTAAGTACGTTTAGAACCATCCAATGGACGATAAAGGGAGGTGTTGCTCACACCCCAAAGGAGTGGATGTCTCAATAACGTCTCAGACGATAAAGGGGACGATGTTAACATATTACCTTCAATTTGGCAAACCATCCTAAAAATTAATAAATTAAAGTTTGATAAGAAGTTGCTTTTTTATAGGTTGAGTATAAGGAGCGAAAAATACACAGTCAAGGGAAAAAACATGGCGGGAGGCGAGGGGAAAGAGGGGGTCTTCTGAAGAAAACTGGACTGTGGGGGGTAGGACTTTTCAAGAAGAGGGGAAAAAGGGAAACAGAAGAGGCAGATTGCCAAGATTTGGACGAATTACTCCCTTTGCTTCCCGAATTTCCCTTAAACGGTGGGGTAATCTGCAGAAACCTCAAAATCCTGATCAAAGGCTTCTTCATAGAAAGGAAGCTGAGAATCCGATGAGTCTATCTGAATTTCAAGGGATTTAGGTTTGGGTGGGGGTCTCTGATTGTTTTTCCATAAACCCAAATGACCTAAGATCTTGTCAATCACTTCCTGGTCCTCTATAATACTAATAATCCGCATCAGCCCTTGGCATTGTGGGCAGGCCAGGGGGTCCACTTCATATATTTTCTGAATCAATCTCGCCCATTTTTGATTGGGTTTTTTGTTTTCATCCGGTTCCAGGATACAGGGGATGAGGGCGTCTTCATTTGCTTTTTGACGAATTCCTCGGGAAACATTGCTATAAAAACCATAATAGCGGACCATTTGCTCTCTCTGGTCGGGGATATGAGAGCACATGGCCGCCAGCCAATCTAAGGCGTCAAAAGCTTTTTCTTGCCGTTTATCCTTTGATCGGTAGATGATCCGGGACTCTTCCGGGAGATAGGTCATTCGTTCTTGAGAGAAAGAGGCCCGGATGATATAGCGGGCCAGGTTTTCCATAGCCTCTTTTTTCCTGGGATGGATGCGGGGACCGCAGAAAACCTGAAAACCGGAATGTTTCCAGGATTTCAGCAGATTAATATAGTCGGGAGTGATCTTACCTTTAGAAAGAAGCAAGGAAATAACCTTGGATCTGAATATTTTTTCCAGATATTTAAGCCTAACAGCCGGGGCAACCTTAAATAAGCCCTTTTCGGGGAAACTGCCGTCCGTAATTAGAACATGACCATGAGGATTAAATCCCAAAAAATCTCCAAAGGTTTGGATGGCTATGGTTGTTCCTGGAACGGAATTTTTTCCGGGCATGCAATATTGATAATAGATTTTCAGAGATTCCCAGATACAGCGACTGAGTTCTAAAAGTAGCCTTCGATCGTAGAGAAAATACCTCCTCAGGATTTTGGGGATACCAAACACGAAATGTCTATGTGGGACGGCTTTAATTACGTTTTGACAGAGCCATTCCCCGAATTCCACTACCCTCTTTTGATGACAGGATGGGCAAAAGTGACGGCGTTTACAAGAAAAGGCCAATAAGTATTCATGTCCGCAATCTTCGCACTTGATCCTGGCAAAACCGTTAAGGAGATTGCCGCAATCCAGATACCTTTCCATAACCTTTCTGACATGGGGGCGAAAGAAACCGTAAGTCCTTTCAAAACGATCTTCATAGACTTGCTCCAGGGTTTCAAGGTGGTCTTCGACGCAGCGATAATAAGGGGTCTGTATGGGATTTCGTGGTCGGTATACGGGTGCAGGCACAGGCATGGTCCTGGAGATTGCATATTCTTTGCCATTACACTTTAGCCTTTATTTTTAAATAAATAACGATGAAATGAGGTTTGATTTTGAAGATAAAAGTGAAGTAGCTTTACAGCCATTGGGACTTTTGGTATCAAACGAGCACAGCACCACGAAACTTGAAAATTCATCAAAGGGATTGAAAGAAAACCTTTGGGGATGTTTTATACTGATCACTCACTCAGAAAGGTTTTGCTTATTTTGATCGGAAGCGCTTCGGCTGTTAGGGTGAGGCGTTTTATCTGGGTTTTTAAAAAACCTCAATTCCGTTGATTGGTAAAAGTTGCCTAAAAATTGTAAAAACTTACTTTTTTTATCCTGCCTGGCCCAACGCCCTATAAAAGAATTCGGTAATCGATATCCATAAACTTTGCCAGCAACCTGGCATTCTTTTTCCCGATGGGCTTCTACAAAAAGACTTTGTAACTGATATTCAACACCTTTCCCAGGCGTTTTGCCATTTCCTTACCAATGGGTCGTTTTCCGGTTTCCATCTCGCTAATATGCCGTTGGGGAATTCCGGCCATTTCCGAAAGTTTAATTTGAGTCAGTCCTTCCCGGTATCGTACCCCAGCAAGGGCTTTGCCGATAAGCTCCCTTTCCGAAAATTCGGGGTAGGTCTCGCGCCAGGGGACTGAATCCGATTTGTCTATAAATCCCAGAGACTTCAGACTATCAATGGCTTTTGACATGTTCACAATGGGACCCAAGAACCGTAATTCAACGGATTCAATAGGGTGCTTTTTCTTGCGTTCCTGCATAGATCACCTCAATCAATCTGATTTCTTTGTCCATAACCTCCCATATAGCCACAAAGGAAGGGTGGCCTTTCTTTAAATGACAATGGTATTGGTTATTTGATAAGGCGCTAAAATTTGGCCAATTACCACGAATAGGTCCATTTGCTTCTATATCCTTCTTCAGGGCAATGAGCAGGTTTTGAACATTTTCAGGCAACATCCGGACCTGTTTACTCAGGGATCACCTTTCTTTAACCGTCCATGCCATAAATTAACCTTAATTTAACCTTATACTAATTACAGGTATAAAGCAAGCCGTTTTTAATTTTAGAAGTTCGTCGCCGGAGGCCGCGGGTTCGAGTCCCGTCGACCCCGCCAGTACAGGGAAGCTCCCCGTCCGCGTAAGGACGAGAGCTTCCCTGTACTGGCCAACCCCATTTTTCTTCTTGACATCGCTGTTTTATTCCACTAAGCTCTTAAAAACTTTAGAAGATTAAGGATGAGATCAATCTCTTGGGTTCTATAACCAGCAGGCATTGACAATTTCCCTCTTCAGAAGGTCCTCGAATGATGCTTCTTTCTCAATCAGGTAAAGGCTGTTTATCGGTCATACTAATTATCCTGGTCCTGGGATTAGGGGTGGTATGGCTCTTTCCTTTTCTGTTAGGCATCCCCTTGGAAGGCCGGGGGACTGAAGATCTGCACATCGTTCTTGCCCAAGATGGAACCGGGGAACATACCCGAGGCCAAACGGGATACGGGGTAATCCTGGAGTGTGAAGGAGTCATCAACGCCCCGGCGGGATCCTATCGGCTTATCATAATGACTGATGATGAAGTGGCTTATGAAGGACCATTAAATGCCGGACAAAAGATTCACTACAAGCTGAAGAGCCGTTGGGGAAATACCATGACCGTAATTACCCATAAACTTAAAGGATTAAGTGGCCAAAAAGATATCAAGGTCACCTATGTCTTTACCTACACTTATTCCTATAAAAGCCTCCTGAATCGTTTAATTCCCGGAGGGGAATAAGACGATCCTTTATGATCTTCTCATCCTAATCTTCCACTTGAAAGTCTATTGATTTTTCAAGAAACCTATGTTTGAATACTATCCAAAGTTATTTGAAACTTTGAAACGGCCAAAGGGGGTCTTGTTTTTGGGGTTGCCCACTCTGGAGCTATAAGCTTCTTTGCCGGGCCAAATATCTTAACTAAATTCAGGGGCAGGCCTTCACCTATGCTCGAAACAGGCTATGGTGTAAGCCCTGCCTCGAATCAAACTTTACTGGTCGGGCCGGGATAGGGCAATGAGCGATCCTTTGGACAATCCCCAAAAACAAGACCCCCTTTGACCGTTGTATCGAAACTTAGATATAAATTCTCAGATTTCTATTCCAAGAAACTAAGTATATCGGATAAGGAGTTAAATTATGCACGAAACCGTACCCGCCAAATTTTCAGGGGCCAAGAAATACGTACTGGACGATGAATTAGCTAAGATCGTCAACATTACCATGGGGCTGGAAATGCCTTTACTGCTCAAAGGAGAACCCGGCACCGGCAAGACCATGCTGGCCCATGCCATTGCCGAGGCTTTCAGCAAGCGATTGATTGTCCTTAATGTAAAATCAAGCATGAAATTGATCGATGCCTTGTATCAATACGATACGTTGACCCGGTTGAATGACAGCCGTTTCGGGGATTCCAAACGGGATGTCAGTAATATAGAAGATTATATCAAGATGGGCAAAATCGGCCAGGCCTTTGTGGCCGATGAAAAGGTGGTGCTGCTGATTGATGAAATCGATAAGGCCGACACCGATTTCCAGGACGACATGCTGGATGTCCTGGATCAGATGGAGTTTGATATCATCGAGATCGACAAAACCATCTCTGCGAAGAACCGGCCGATTATTATTATCACCTCCAATGCCAAAAAAGACCTGTCCGATCCTTTTTTAGGGCGCTGCAATTTTCACCATATCGCCTTCCCTGAGCCACCCATGATGAGGAGTATTCTTCACGTCCATTTTCCCAATATCGATCAGGACCTGCTGGATAGTGCGGTCCAGACTTTTTATCGTCTTCGGGATATCCGGGGCATAGAAAAAAAGCCGGCCACCCGGGAATTGATCAACTGGATCCGGGCCTTGCGATCCGATCCGGACTTTACAGTCAAGGATTTGATCAAGGGAGAGGTCCCTTTTTTAGGGGTGTTGTTTAAAAAGAGCCCGGATTATGCGGTGGTCCAGACCAGCGTAGGCCGCACAAAGAGATAAGGATATGTTTGTAGATTTTTTTTATTTTTTGAAAAAGGTGGGGATTCCGGTCTCACCGACCTCTTTTTTAAGGCTGCAAAAGGCCCTTGGTATGGGACTGGTCAATTCTTTAGGAGACCTCTACATCGCTGCCCGGACCATCCTGGTCAAGAGTGAACGCTATTTTGATTTATACGATCAAGCCTTTGCCCACCAGTTCCGCGGAGTGGAATTTAAAGAAGCGGACGAATTTGAATTGGACGATATGGCTCGGGCCTTATTGGAAGAATGGCTGAAAAAACCGGAGGATGTGGCCCAGGCCCTGGGGGTGGATGAAGAGGAACTGAAAAAATTAACCCCGGAGGAATTGCTCCAATATTTCCTGGACCGGTTAAAAGAACAAACCGAGGAACATCACGGGGGCAATAAATGGATCGGAACCAGTGGGACTTCTCCGGTGGGCCATTCCGGTACGCACCCCGGAGGGATGCGGGTGGGCGGTTCCGGGGGCGGCAAATCGGCCGTCAAAGTGGCCCTGGACCGGAGATATAAGGACTATTCCCAGGATGGCCCCCTGACCCAGTCTCAGATCGGGGAGGCCTTGAAACGGCTCAGGCACATGGTCCCGGTAGGCCCCAGAGACACGGTCAATATCGACAAAACCATTTATGAGACCATGAAAAATGCCGGAGAAATCGAGATCATCTTTGACCAGAGTCTCAAAAACCGTCTCAAGGTGATTATTGCCATTGATAACGGCGGCTGGTCTATGGATCCTTATGTCGGTCTGGTTCAAACTCTTTTTAATTATGCCCGGGATCAGTTCAAGGACCTGAAAACTTTTTTCTTTCATAATACTATTTACGACTATCTGTGGGAAGATGCCCCGAGACGCTCCAAACCCTTTGCCACCGATCATCTGGTCCGATTGGATCCGGAAACCCGGTTCATTATCGTCGGAGATGCCAGCATGGCCCCCTATGAATTGCTGGGTAACGACGGCTATATTTATGTGGGCGAACGTTCCGGCAGACCCAGTTACGAAAGGCTGAAATTCATTGCCGATACCTTCACCCATGCCCTGTGGATCAACCCGGTCATGGCCAGTGACTGGGGTTACACTCGGACCATCACGCAGATCCGGGAAATCTTCCCGATGTTCGAACTCACTTTGGACGGCCTGGAAAAGGCGGTGACCCATATGATGGCCAAGCATTGATTTTTATTTTTTGATTTTCTCAAGGAACCTAATGAGGTGAACCGGGGTATCGTCAAAAATCCAGGTGTAAAACTCTCCTTTTTTAGAACCCATCCGGAACTTTTATAACCGCAGTCCCGCAGGGCGGGATTCCATGCAAGATCGTGGTTTATTGTTTGAAGTTTACTTGCTGTTCATATTCAAGGGAGGGGCCATCCGCCATGCAGGAAGAGATAAAAGAAGAAATGACGGAATTTTTCGAACGTCTGGGATTGAAAGAAGAGCCTTTGGGGATGTTTTATACCGATCATCCGCCTAAGGAAGGCTTTGCTCCTAAACCGGGAAATTTACCGACCAGGGAGATGGAAATAAAGGGGGAAATCAACTGGGGTTCGATTTTTGAGAATTTTTCCTGTGTTATGGGAAATATCTGGCGGGCCCGACGTAAAGGAACCGCTGCTTATTTTGATCGGGAACGGTTCGGGTGCCTGGGCGGGGCTTTTTATCTGGGTTTCTTAAAACCCCAGTTGGAATTCATCGCTTATTATATTTCCACCGGGATCCCCAATCAGATCCAGGGAGAGCATTATCTGGAATCTCCTGAGATCACACGTCATTTTTTCCAAATAGTCGATCCCAGGCCGGCGCCGGCCCGTTATTGTGTCTTCAAACCCATCAGCCATTTTACACGGAATGAACAGCCGGAGTTGGTCATATTTTTTGCCAGAAGCGAGATCCTCTGCGGTCTGAATCAACTGGCTACATATGTCACCAACGACTTTGAAGCGGTTTTTTCCCCTTTCGGGGCCGGCTGCACCGGTCTGGTAACCTGGCCGCTTAAATTCCTGGCCGAAGGGAAACTGAAAGCGGTCTTGGGGGGATGGGACCCTTCGGATCGTAAGTTTTTAAAACCCGATGAACTTGCCTTTACCGTTCCTTGGGAAATGTTTGAACGGATGATACGGCGTTGGCCCGATTCTTTTCTAAAAACGCCTACCTGGGAAATTGTCAGAAAGAAGATCCGTCGCAGCCGGCGAATCTGGGGTGAAGAATAAATAGATGATAATTTTTTTATTGATGTTTTTTAAAAAAACTTATATAATTAACATTTTATGTAAAGATAAAAGATGGGCAAAAAGCCGATAACCAGTTGAATTTATTTAATGAATGTATTTTTTATTCTTGTTTTATTCTGCTTTGTATTTTTACTTCAAAAAAGCCATTTAAACGGGAAAAGCCATTAAAAAAATCATTGAATATTTTTTCCAATGATATATAATAGATGGGTTATTATTAGAATATTCGGCCAGCGTAGCTCAGTTCGGTAGAGCGACTGATTTGTAATCAGTTGGTCGGGGGTTCGAATCCCTTCGCTGGCTCCAGGAAGGGTATTACCGGAACAAACCATACAGGAATGAGGAATTTCCTGTAATCTTCAGCAAAAGAATCCACATTGGGAGGGGTTCCCGAGCGGTCAAAGGGAACAGACTGTAAATCTGTCGGCCATGCCTTCGGAGGTTCGAATCCTCCCCCCTCCACCAGCCATGTAAGGTATGGTATCCATTGACGGTAAATACGGCAATGCGAATGGGATGTAGGAGATAGGGTAAGTAGAGCCATATTGTTAAAACTACAGCCATAGGTTCTTTTTTCCTCAACCAAAGAAAAGCGGGAGTAGCTCAGTTGGCTAGAGCGTCAGCCTTCCAAGCTGAGGGTCGCGGGTTCGAATCCCGTTTCCCGCTCCAACAAAAAAAGAACTATTTATTGACTCAAATTTCAAAGGACCAATAGGCGAATATAAAGGGCCCACGTAGCTCAGTTGGTAGAGCACTTCCTTGGTAAGGAAGAGGTTCACCGGTTCAATCCCGGTCGTGGGCTCCAGAATAACGGTCAGGAGAATCAGCGGGTTTTTTCAACCGAGGGGAATAAATTTATAACCAAAGGGAGGCGGGGAGATGTCGAAGAAGAAATTTGAGCGGACGAAGCCGCATGTGAATGTAGGGACGATAGGGCATATAGATCATGGGA
>Ga0154639_112_pt1 | contig 44379 bp, 41 predicted proteins | sample Rifle2008BG13ft_FD_116068 | JGI IMG/M metagenome (GOLD analysis project Ga0154639, IMG submission 116068) | Deltaproteobacteria bacterium RBG_13_43_22 | reverse complement strand
CTCCTTAGGATTTTAGCATTTTTTGAGCGTCCTAACTAACACCTTTTTATCTCCGTTTCTGTCCAGATTTTACTGAAACATTATAAGAAGGGATCGAAGATCAGTTGAATGAGTCGTGGGGTTCCCTTTGACTCCCTCCAGGAGGGCGAGGAAATGGACCATACGATTAACGAGCATACTATAATGCTTGCAAGTGCGCTTTGCCTCGGCAGAGAACAGGAGTTTGTTGGGTCCTTGAATGCGGTAAGGGAGAATCGTCGCCTGACGGTAGAGTGACAGACAATCAGCCCATGCATCATTCAAGGGATAGGCTCGTTCCCTCGTGAGTATTCGTTCAACACGCGCATGATGGCCGTCCCATGAAAGCAAAAGAACGTAACTACGAAACATCAACGGAAGAGAAGATAGAGTAGAGCCAAATAACCCCGGGTGCGAAATGCTTTCCTTCAGGAGAAATTCCTCCACTTCGGTTTTCTTGATACCCAGCAATTGGCAGTCTTTTTTTGCATCCGAGAGAAACACCACAGTGTCGGGGGACACAACCGTTCTATGCAATAGCCCTGGTCCTCTCACTTCATTGTCTGTATTTCCGTTCTCGAAGACCGACGCATTGAACGTTGAGGAACCCTTAGCGAAGGACTCATGACGGGACATATTATCCGCAAGCATCTGTCTATATAATCTAATCTCGCCAGATGTCAGACCCTTGCTCTGACTGGAAACGCTGTCGTAAAGGTCATGGTGACGCAGACACAGGTATACGAGATTATCAGGTTCGTTGTTTTCTCGGTTCTGATCAATGTGGACAATCTGTCCGTCCATCTTTAGAGTATCATCTGCCTCCAAACAGAAGCACAAACAACAACGTCTCTTGCACCCGGATAGAACAGCCGATTGCGTGCTATCTGGTATAGACTTTCTTTTTCGTGTCTTCATCTTCCTTGGTTGAATGTTGAATGGGGTCGGGCCTAATGTCGTTAACTTAAAGAAATATTTTTAAAATACGATAAGTTGTCTTTTGTGGCTTTTGTGGGGCCGGATCCAATTTCATTAATTTAAGAGAAATTCCATGCTCACATCATCACCCCGGACTTACAATATGCGATGCAAACTCCAGCTGGACTCCAGAAAAGCTTAATAAGACCTGGATTCAGAGTTCTGTTATTATTATAATAACTAATTAATATCATTTATAAATATCCATAAGTTAATAACATTGTGCCCGACCCCGTTTTTTGACCTTTTGACCGTTAATACGTTAATCTCTTGTCCTCTGTTTTCGCAGGGCCTCGACGGCGGCAGGAATGCCGTTTTCGATAGCTTCCGCGGCCCAACGGTCCCAGAACGCGACTGTTGCGCTGCTAGGCCGGTTGTTTGGCTCATCAATCCGTATTCGGCTAGGCAACATGGCTGCGTCACCGACAACAAGGGCTTCGCCAATATCCAGGATGGGCAGGAGGTCGGTAAAGCCACCTAACGTGTCCGGTAGCAAGCGGCGTATCACGGCTTGGTCCTCGGCATTCGTCAGGCGCATTGCCACGAAGTTGTTGCACTGACTCAAAACGGTTCGGTTGACCTCAGCAGGACGCTGGCTGATTACCGTCAACCCCACACCATATTTCCGTCCTTCCTTCGCGATGCGCTCAAATGATCGTAGACCAGCTTCCAATACCCCCGTCTCGTGCATTTCAGGGATGTAGAGGTGTGCTTCGTCGCAGAGAAGAGCAACAGGGTGCCTCTGCTCTTTCTCCGTCCATTGTTGAACCGAGAATACAAGCCGAGCTACCAACCCGATAATGAGCGGGAGAATATCGGACGGCACCTCGGAGAAATCGATGATCTTGACACCACCCTTTTTGCGAACAGTTGTGCTTCCAAGAAGCACTGTTGCCAACTCTTCGAGCCATTCATATCGCATTGCATCATCCCCGGCGCTGAAAAGGAAGCCAAGTCGGCGATCACATATCTTCGATTGAAGGCGTTGGACAAAACGGGTGAGTTTTCCATGAAAGGGACCTTGCTTTTCCGTCTTTGCTCCTGCCACCATCTCAACGTCCAATTCCTGAAGCCTATCAACTACATCGCCCAAGGCATATGGGACTGGGCTGTCTATAGTGAAGTTCGCCAGAATCTCATCTTTCCCAGCACTTTCCAGGTACGTCCTCTTTGAATTGAGTACTTCTCGATTGAATATCATCGCTTGATTCGGAGCGTTCTGGTCGCTCCGATCGAGCAGCATAGCAAGCATCTCCTCGTACGTCAGCAGCCAGTACGGAAGGAAAATGACCCCATCATCCAATGTACGAGCGCCGTCAAGATCGCCAGGGCCTGCCACACGAAGGTGAGAGATGCCATCGCCGATCAGCGGCGCGTACTCCCCGTGAATATCAAACAGCAGCGCGCTGGCGTTTGGAAGCCCTGCGACTTGTTCCAGAATCCGCGCCACAGTCCACGACTTACCAGACCCTGTACTACCCACGACAACGGCATGTCGCTGGAAAAACCGATTCCCGTCAATCCAGGCATTTGCTTCCTCATCAAGTGTGTACTTTCCGAGACTGAGCGGCTCCTGACCTTCGATAATCTGTGTGGAAATGGCACGCATGAAGCCAGTTAGCTTCTCACCGCTCAAGACGAAGCACGGAGCGTCGATCTCGGGAACGGTCTCTAGTGTTCGACGAAAAACGTTTTGATCGGTGCCAACGGCATCGAGTAGTGTGCCTATCAGGCTGATCCTCACGATATTCTCAACCATGACTCTGTCGTCCTGCACTTCACCGTCTTCGTTCTCACTAACGCCGACCAACGCCTTTCTCATAATCTTGTTGATTAGGCCGATCAAGTGCTGGCCAGCCCGAGAACTCCGAAGGACGATCAAATGATTCACCTGCAGTTTTCGCAAAGCATCGAGATTCGACACGCTCACAAGAACAGTGCCGGTGTCTACACTGTAAACGGAACCGATGGATTCCTCATTACTGTAATCGAATATGGGCATTAGCAACTCGCTTTCTCACCAGTTATCAATCTCATGAAATTGTCTAACCTCCAAACTGATACATCGTCGAGGCGAACACCTCGGTGGTGGTCTGGGTTATATACCGTGGTGCCCCCCTCTGCTTCCTCCAGGAAGATGAACTTCTTTGGCGGGTTTGAAAGAAACGCTTTCCGCGTCGGCTCCGTGAGTTGTTTTGTCACGACGACGAGCGGGATGTTGCTCTTCATAACCCGGTTGACGAGGATCGGCTGAACATGCTCGTCGTTGAATCCGTATCCTACACAAACGTAGCAGCTTGCCCCTCGCAACACTGCGTCAGCAGCCGTCATCACCGTGCGAAATGGATCCTTGTGGACCGCGCGGTACTTGGTAACTCCGGGAGTCACAACCAGCGGTTGGGTATTCGGTGGTATCGTGCGTGCCAGCGGTACGCCAACAACATCGTCGGTGGCATCACGAAACCAATCCAGCGACCCATGCACCTTGAGCACAGATACCTGACCCTCATATCCTGGTCGGGGCGGACGTTCCGCGTTCACGGACGCCGGAACGAATCGCTGAAGCCATCCCGCGGTCACTCCGGTAGAGACGTATGCACCAACGTAGTTGGCAGCGTATTCGGCCAGGCGGTCGTAATTGGTTGTAACGACACGGATATGTGAATCGGTCGTTCTCAGGAGGTACTTGAAGAGGGCAGCCAGGGGAAACGCTACCGGCCCCTTTCAGAAGTTGCTCGTAGAATTCTGAATCCTTTGATGAGATGATTTCCCATGTGGCGGCCACAAGGATTTCGACGGTTTCGTCCGGCAAGGCCACGTCGTGTAGCGCCTGTTCTAAGTCTTTCGTCGCGTCAAGGCACGCTGAAAACTCCTCCCAACCGGGGGGATTTCCCTTGATGGCCGCAAGCAACAGATCTGCGAGCACCGCCATTGATGGCAGTCCATGCGGGATCGTGGCGCCGGTGCCAAGCACTATAACGGGACGTTCTGCGAGAAAATGTTGGGTGCATCGCGCCAAGTCTTCGTAGGTGAAAGTTTTTTCAGAAAGTGTTCTATCAAGATCAGCCATTCGTTCCTCTTCGTGGTTATACGGTACTGCTAACAATTTGGGTGACCGGAAACTTGGGTCTCCAGAAAACGGATAGAATGCAACATCTGCTGATCAACAACATACGTTCACGACGTCACAACCCCAGTTTGTATGGCATTTTGTCAGAGTCTAATCTTATCTTTCTTTAGATTTAATTCGTTTAGATACTTTTCCCAGGGTGCATATGGCTCTAAGCGTGGCAAATTTAAAATGGATACAACATCATCAAAGGCCAATAATTTCATGCAATATCTTTTTTTTGTTGGTGTTTTTACTTTGGTTTCTTCCATTGCAGCTTTCGTAAAACTTATTGACGTTGTGACGACGATTCCTTTTGCAATATTATCTCTAAAGAGAACTCCATTTAATTCCCTTACAACCTTAGGGCCTTCATTCTTCGTTATGTCAAACCTTCTTTTTACTTGTACGAGGATAGTCTCTTTATTGTTTTTAACAATCTTCAAATCAATTCCACCATCACCACTCTTCCCTAAATGGATAACTTCTGATGGCCCAAAGTAATCTTTAAAGCAATCTTGCATTAATAATTCAAAACGGTAAGGATTTACATATGCTATGTCATTAGGATGCCTTTTTAAATAATTTCTTAGCTCAACTATTGGAACGTCATATGAATCCACATTATAATATTTTACCGCACCTTCAATATTGTTGACAATAAAATGATTCCCAGTAAAATGACTTTCTTCTTCCAGGCGCTCCAAAAACCACCAACCACAGTTTATGCAACAATAGAGATCAAGATGTTTATCCGTAACAGTAATGAAGCCCTTTGACTTGCTGCCGATCCTGAAAAGTTTTAAAGAGCTATTACAATATTTGCAGCTATCTGAATACGTTGGTATTTCTGGGATTATTAATTCATCTTCTATGTCTCTAAGGGGAATAGAAGAATATCCGTCTTCTATTTCATTTTTAGATCCTTCTCCATAGGAGCAGATTAATTGGTCAGACTCTAATTTTATTTTTTCGCGCCACATACCCTTTATGCCAATATTCAACTAATAAGAGTCGTTACATAAGACCCGAGATGAACGGGAGCCAGCAGTTTCGGCGATCCGGTCCGAGGAGTTGGCAAGTCAGATAGTTCAAAACTATTAATGATGGCGACTCTAACAGTTATCTTAAATAAGACCCGGTGAGTACTCCTCATCCGCCCTTATCAATGTTTGAGATCAACGCTGAACATCCTCAGTATGTTCTGATTTTGTCTCGTGTAATAGTGTGGAAACTCCAACTCACGCTCATCGGATTCTGACTTCGCCATTGGACCGAAAGGAAACAACAAGTGAGGAACTTTTTCTATCGGCGTGTGGGCGAACTCTTCTTCTGATGGAAATTGGTCCCAAATACCTGCTGAAAGCGCATCTTCTACTCGGTTGCTATGTCGGCTTAGTAAGCATCCCTTGGCGCGCGATGTGGCGACCAGCTTTACCTTCTGCGCCTGCGCATTGTCAATTCCTACGTCTGAATATGGTTCCTTTTCTGGATCGGCTATTTCCATAGGACTGGAAAGCCCGCGAGTAAAACCAAGTGCGGTATTGATCTCGTCTTCTGAATGTTCAACGAAGATCTTTCCGAGCGGGGAAACTACGAAAACTTCATCGGCATTGTCGAAAAGAGTCTGTTTGACTTCGCGGTGTTCAATGCCTCGTGCCATTGGAACAGGGCACCTAGGTTCTGTGCGCCGAAGGCGCACCCAGTTTCCAACAACAAGTGCGACAAACGTAGCGATCTCATGCGGGTATTTTTCTCGAAAGCGCCGGATCGCCTCATTGGTTTCTTCTCCTGCTACGGCGGCAAACACTGGTACCGGAATGCCTGGCAAAAGATGACAATCTTCGATTGCCAACTTCGAATATCTGTCTCCAGGGACGCGTCGCCCCGTTTCAATAAGCTTTTCAATTCCAGGCAGATTGTTTGTTGCCAAGTGAAATCGCTTGAGCCGATCCTCACCCCGTTGCCAACGCGTCATCGTTTGTTGGCCGATTATCTCAAAGAATGGGTACAAAGTTGTCCCAGCGTCGATAAGTAGGAAAACGTGGCGGTCTTCGGTAGCGAGGACTTCGCAGCGATTCAAAAGGTATGGCGTAAATCGGGCTGCCAGTTCTAGTTTTTCTTGTTTGAAGTGTTGGGAACGATCTGCAAACAGTGTGTGGGTATATGGTAGGAGTTTCGCGGCCTCTAATGCGCGGTGTGCCCAATCGGGGTGCTTGACCAGGAGTCCAGCGATGTTTTCAGCCAACTCTGATGCGGGTCGAGAAAATCGTACATACTCTTCCTCACGGAACTCTTGCAGTTTCTTTCGTTCGTCTGCCTCGGCTTGGAAACGTCTTTCCTCTAGCTCCAGCTTCTTGGCTGCAACTTCCACTTCGTGTTCTAGCCTCCTCTCCGCCGTCCGTCTGTGCGCCTTGAGTTCCACGTATGCAAGTACCGCAGCGATAATAGCAATGAGTAAGGCACCCAGATGCTCTGTGAAGGCTTGAAGAACGGTTGTCCAACTAGATAATGGCGCTGGGACGCCACCTTCAGCGTGAGATTGGATCGCAGAACACATAATGCTCAGCCAGAGAGACAAAGCAACCCTTTCACCCTTCACCCGGTCTGAACTTTTTCGTCTATGCGCAGAGTAGGTATCTGGTTTCATTTGTTGGTAACCTCCACGTGTTTAACAAGTTATTCTAAAGTTTTCAGAATAACTTCTCAAAGATAAGTAGCCCGTCGGAAAGACAAACAAAGACTACTATTTAATGTTGTGGGACAACCAATGGTCTGCCAACCCTCTCAGATTCTTTATAATCCATTATAAATGATAAATATTCTTTTGACAAATTATTTATATCCAATTATTCCGGCATTCTAAAAGGGGGGAGTTGAGTGGGCTCGAATCTTATATCTTACGGTGTAATATTGCAGAACATTGGGGCAGATATTTTTTTAAAGATTGGGTTTGTCAGGAAGGGAGGGGGAGACTTTGAAGAAATAAATATGAAAAGGAGCCTATTTTTTGAAAGAGAGATTGCGTCCTTTGATTTCTGGAGGGCCGGAGCGCCATAAGAAATTTTTATTCTAATCTTGAGGTCAACTTACTTCACTGAATTGAGGTTCCCGCTTTTCCAGGTTGGCTTTTACGGCTTCCACCTGGTTCGGTTGGCCGATAATGGATCGTTGAAGCGTTGCTTCGAGTTTTAACCCCTCTTCAACACTAAGGAGCCTGGAGGCATTTAAAAGCTTCTTCCCGGCCCTGATAGCGTCGGGGGATTTGGAGGCGATTTCCCGGGCTAATTTCATGGCCTCCTCGTATGGGTTTTCGCTTACCCGGGTAGCCAGACCCAGATCGACCGCCTCCTTTCCGGAAATGACGCGGCCGGTAAAAGTCAGTTCTTTAACCACATCCAAGCGGACCAGATGACGCAGGAGCTGGGTCCCGCTCATATCCGGAACCAGACCCCATTTGATTTCCAGGATCGACAATCGGGCATCCGGGGCCACAATTCGAATATCCGCACCCAGGGCCACCTGGAGACCTCCGCCGTAGGCTACGCCGTGCACAGCGGCGATGACCGGGACCGGCAATACCTGCCAGATAAAGGCCACTTGTTGAGCGAAATTGGCCGGGCTGTCCTTGTCCGCTTCGAAAATTCCTTGCCCCAATTTCTCAACGTTTGAATCGGCCATAGCCTGAAAACTCATAAAATCCAAACCGGCACTGAAGGCCTTTCCTTCCCCGGACAGAACCACGGCCCGAAGGGCTTTGTTGGCCGCCAGTTCCTTTCCCGTCTCGGTTAATCCCGCAAACATGGCCGGGTCAAGGGCATTCATCTTTTCCGGGCGATTCATTCGGACATCGGCCACCCCATCGGTAATTGAATAAACAACTCGGGCAGACATATTCCTTTCTCCTTCTTCCTTTTGAACAGGAATAGCGAGCGTATTCCCCGCAGCTTGCTGCGTGGGTTAGCGAGCGAACTACAACAAATAAACCTTTTCCTTGCCTGGAAGATTCCCTGCACCTTAGTGCAGGGAGCTTCAATAGATGACAGGGGACCCCGTTAACCCATCTGGTCCAGCCGTTTTTTGGCCTCCATGGCCTCTCCCATAATCCGTTTCATCAGGTCGGCGATGGTGGGAATATCGTCAATGAGCCCGATCACCTGCCCCATGGGATAAATCCCCTCGCTCAGATCGCCATCATTCCACCCTTTGAAACTCACCTTCCCACTGATCATGGGGGCCAATTCTTCTAAAGAGGCCTTACGGCTTTCCATTTCAATAATCTTTTCCGTCCAGGGGGTTCTCAGGACCCGGGCCGGATTCATCAAGGATTCCATAACCAGGACGGTTCCCGTTTCTTCGGCCTCCACGATCTTGGCTTTAGCCGCCGGATGGAGGGGACACTCCTGGGTGGCCAGAAAACGGGTCCCCATGTTGACCCCTGCCGCACCCATGGCCAGGGCGGCCAGCAAAGTGCGCCCATTTCCAAAACCGCCTCCGGCAATCAAGGGGGCCTTGATTTTAGCCGCCGCCTTGGGGATTAATACCAGGGAAGTCACTTTTTCCATGCTGGGATGGCCCCCGCACTCAGTGCCCACAATGGAGACGATGTCCACCCCCATGCTGTCGGCTTTGACGGCATCCCGAACCCGGGCGCATTTGTGGATATGGATTAACCCGGCCTTGGAAATCACCTCCCGATAGGGTTGGGGACTCCGGCCGGCGGTTTCCAGAATCTTTACCCCGGCCTTGATAATGGTTTCCAGCATTTCTTCGGGCGGTTTGGGCATAAGGGATGGGAAAAGGGAAATGTTTACCCCGAAAGGTTTTTTGGTCAATCCTTTTGTTTTCTCGATCGCCTCGATTAATTCCTCCGGTGTGGGATAAATAGCAGCAGCCAGGCAGGCCAGTCCACCGGCATTGGCCACGGCCGCAACCAGTTCGGGTTTGCTGATGGACATCATGGTTCCACATTGGATCGGATATTCTATCCCTAATAATTCAGTCATTCTCGTCTTAAACATTAAGCCTCCATTTCTTTTGTTTGTGTTTTATTTTATTTTTACAAGCTCCGTATCAATTTAGATTTTTGAAATAAATGTTCCCACCGCAAAGTCGCAGAGAACGCAAAGAAGAAATATTTATTGATTGCCGGTGAGGGGCCGGCAATCAATAACCTCCGCTGCCTTGGGGTAATTATTTGGCCGGAGGACAGATCTGTATTATTCAATCCCACCTCTCATGGGATTGAATAAAAATAATTATCTCTGCGATCTTTGCGGCTTTGCGGTGAATAAAACTTCTTTTTCAAACACCTAACGTGTTACTTGTACCTAATTTTCTCCGATTGCCCTCAATATTGCTCCCAACGCATCCCGGGCGATGACCCTCATTTCATCATCCGTTCTATCCTGAATGGGATGAGGGACATATACGGCTGCCGGATCATATCCGAGGGCTCTGGCTTGAGACTCCCCCGCCTGCTTAAATTCTGCTGAGGCCACATAAACGCCGGCCACTCCCCGCCCCTCTAGGTCAACGATGTCATGCACACTGCATGACGTACAGGACCCTCAATCGGCCAGCGCTTCAATCACCACCTCGCATTGGGACTTGATCTCCTGCTTAAGTTCAAGCGGGGCCACCCTGGCAAAGGTCGGTTTTTGAAACCGCCTGACATTCAGGCCTTGTTCAATAAGTTGCCTCTCCACTTCGTCCAAAAAGATGTCTCCCCTGGGTTTGGAAATGTTCAGCAATCCGATGGTGATCCCCTTCAGATCCGTGGGACGTTGTATCCGTTCCCGCCTCTCCGGCGACTTTTCGGCCGTGGGGTCCAGTAAGATGGTTGTTGGCTTCATGATCGAATCTCCTTGGTTACGAGTTGGCTTCCTCTTGGACCGCTGGCGACCCAGCCGCCGATGATGGCCGAAAACTTTCCGGCCGTACCTCCGGCATGAACAAGGTTCAGACCTCCGGGCCGAAATTTGGGCAAGGTTATATCCTTCATGGCTTCAGGTATACCTTCGGCAATGCCTTGGGCCCCGCGCACCAGCTCAAGGCCTGGAATGTGAAGCAGGTGGTCTAATTCTTCCTTCAGCCTGGCCTTGGTCCAACCGGCCTGGCGAAAGATATTGCCGTGTTCCGGTGATACCACCAAAACGGCATCGGCGGCCATGGGGATCTTGGGATGGGCCACGGATCGCAGGCACAAGGCAAAGGATCGGGCCAAGGATTCGGGGGTCCTGGAAAGCTGGTCCACCACGGCCTGAACCCCGTCTCCGGCAAAAAGGGTTACCGTGGAAGTCTCTTCCGGAAACCCCCGTTCCACAGAAAGGGGCTCCCAGGGGGAACCCGGTTCGTCCTCGGCAAAACAAAAGGTATACTTCCCGGGATTGCCCAGGGCGGCTCGGTCGATTTCTCCCGGCCTTCCTCCTCCCACATTTCTGACGATTAGCTGGAGGGCCCGTCCGATGGTGGCATTGGCCCGGTTCCCCTGACCCAGGGCGTTGCCCCCCGAATTCATTCCGATGGCCTTAACCACAGGGCCGTTGACGATGACCACCGGGCCGGAAAAATAAGTGGTGGCCAGGAGACCGTGCAAACAAAACTCATCCAGACAGGCGGCTTCAACGGCCGCCAGGACAACCGGCAGGTATTCCGGTTTGCAGCCGGCCATGACGGCATTGATGGCCGCTTTCTCCACGGTACAGGCCATCTGGTTTGGTGGAATGATTCCCACTCCTTCGTCCGGAGATCTGGTGGTTCCTTCCAGCATGCGTACCACACGGACCTCGGTGGGAGGCACCACCGGCAACCCGTCTGTCCATCCATGGGCAAAACAGGTTTCCATCTCGTCTTCCAAAGGTGGCGATGCTATGCGCCGGGAAGCCAGATGAATCCCACCAAAGCGGACGGCCAGTTCCTCCACGATTCCAGGTTCAACATTCTTGGCACCGCAACCCGGACGAAAGGGAGGCAGGCCTTCCCCCAGGCTTTTGATCCCGGTCATGGTCCGCCATTCCTCCCGGTCCCAACCAACGGTTCGCCCAATCTCTTGGCCGTTTTCCAGGCGAATCAGCGTAGGGACCGTTTCAATCTGGAAATGGTAGGATTGTTCCAGTGAGGTATCATCAATCACACCGGACAACCCTTCCGGAAACCCGGGGTCATCCTGAGTAAAGATGGTAAGCGCCTGGTTGCCTGCCGAAAGTTTTTTCATGACCGGCACTATCATCGTGCAGGTGGCACAATCCTTTTTACAAAACAGAATCAATCCGTCTTTTGGTTGCTCCATCGCCTTGCCTTCCGGTTTATTGTGGACCTTTAATGAATATCGATACCGCTAAAGAGATACCAGGGGTTCATTAACATCAGGCCACGCTGGCTTTGATGGCCTCCCGCAGGGCCTTTCCATCTTTTGGAGGCTCGGGGAAACCGGGTTTATTGACCATGGCTATGGCTTCCGTCGGGCAGCCGGTGGCGCATACAGCACAGCCGAAACAGCGGTCCAGATTGACAACCGGAATATCCTGGTCTCCCAGGGTCAAGGCCTCCGGGGGACAGCGATCGATACAGGTGCCGCAGGCCGTACAAAGATCGGGATCAAAGGCGGGTTCAAAACCCGAGTTGAAAAACAAACCGGGTTTGGGTTTGGTCAGAACATCCTTGACGGTGGTACAATGCCAGCGATCACAATTGCAGAGGAAACCGATATCTTCCGCCGTATTTTGACTCATATGGATCAAACCGGCCTCTTCCGACCGTTTCAGAACCTCCAGGGCCTCCTGCTTGGTCACCTTCCGGGCCCCCAATCTTTCAACAGCAAATTGGGCACCATTACCGAACATCATGCATACGTCATTGGGCATCCCATGGGTGTCTTCATCCCGCAAAACAGCCGCATGACGACAGAAACAGGTGCCAACTGCGATAGGTTCGTATTTGTCGATAAAAGTCTGCACCTGGTCATAGGTGTGGACTTGATTCCCGGCCTTCACTACGGCATCCACGGTGATGACCCTGGTAGTGGGAAAAGTCGTCTTGCTGGGATCGGTTTTCTGGTCATAGGCTCTTTCATAAGCATGGATCAGTCTGGCAATTTTCCTATCCCTCTCGGTCATCCTTCCGGGCATGAATTGATATTCCAGGATACCGGGCATAAATCTCGCCCCCTGGTAAAATTTGGTTTGATCCACCGTTAAGGCCATACAAAGCCCTTTATCGGCCATCGCTTCCAGGATGGCTTCGATTTCAGATTCATCCCTTCCCATTTGCCCGGCCAGATCTTTGGCCGTTACCGGGTTTCTGGGCATGGCGTTGTTCACTTCAGCCTCTTGAGGGGTAAACATCGCTTCCACCATCTTGAAGAACTCGGGGATGTCCATGCCGGCATACCTGCCTCCGCGTTTTTTCATGACTTCAAGTAACTGTTGGTACACTTCCTGACTCATCTTGATGTTCTCCTTATAATGTTTTTATTAAATCGTGATTTATCCAATAATTTTTCAAAGATCATCCGATCAAAGACCTCATGGGGGGTTAGACTTTTGGAGACCTTCATTTGCATCAAGGTACCCTCCCAGCTGTTGAAGATAAAATCCGTGGTTTCCTCCACATCAATCTCTTCGGATAATTCCCCCACTTTCTTGGCCTGCTCCAATTGTTTGGCCAGATTCTTTTTCAGGTCCACAAAAACCTGGTTCAGTTTCTTTCTGAAGGCGGGATTACGATCGCCCATTTCCAAGGACAGGTTGCCGATGGGGCACCCGCCTTTAAAATCGCTTTTCTGGAATGATTCCGCTTGCCACTTAAAAAGATTTCGGACCTTTTCAAGCGGAGAGAGTTTTTCGTTCAGGTAAAACCCTTGGGCATTGGATGCCAGGTAGCCGGCAAAAAGGTCGATGAGCTGCAAGCCAAAGTCCTCTTTGTTTTTGAAATAAAAATAAAAGGACCCTTTGGGGACTTTGGCTTTTTCCAGGACCTCAGCCAGGCCGGTATTAAAAAAACCCTTTTGCAAGACGATCCCGGCGCCGGCTTTAAGGATGCGTGTTTTGGTATCGGATCTCATGTGGGCTCAGGATTCGGATAGGCTCTTCCTGGCTGCGAGGTAAGCCGGATCATCAATATCCATGACTCGGAGAATGCTTTTAAAGCCCACTTCCTTGATAGGCTTAAGGATATTCCTTCCCTTGTTCATGGTTTTGGCAAAAGCCATAACTTCTTTCATCAGATCGTCAAGATGGCAGGCTTTAACTATAGCGTGATGGGTTTCCAATTCGGCGGCCGTGTACCTCTTGCCGGTCAATTGGGCTTCCAAAGAGAGATGACCGGGGAGGGCTTTTTTGATGATGGCGTCCATGCCCGGCATAAAGGGGATATGGATGTCCACTTCCGGAAAGCAGAAATAACCGCGATCGGTTCGCATGAATCGGAAGTCGAAGGCACAGGCCAGGATGGCCCCCCCGGCAAAGGCGTGGCCGTTGATGGAGGCAATGGTGATCAGGGGATAGGTTAAGACACGTCTCAGGAGATCCATGAGCCGCCGGGAAAATTCCAGACCAGTCTCTGGGTTTTCGCTCACCGTGGCCGTCAACCAGTCCAGGTCGATCCCGTTGGACCATATTTTGGGATCAGCGCTTTTGACCACCAGAACGGTGGCTGCGGTTTGATTCTCGATTTCATCTAAAATATTTAAGAAAGCGTCCAGAAAAGTGAGGGTGAACCGGTTCTCGCCGCTGTTCATGGTCATCACGGCTACATGTTCATCCAACTGATACTCGAATAGGTCCATCGTTTAAATTTCCTTTCTCTTTTAATATTGATGCATGGGCCTATCAACCTGTTCCAGGAGTGGGAAACGGCCCGGGCCTTCCACAATCAGATTCTTTTATCTTAGTCAGTTAAGGGAAATAGTAGACCGGTCGTCTAGTATTGTCAAGTTATTTTTCGGCTATCCTCATCAGGTTGTTTATTATTTTTTTATTACTGCTTGACATCGAAACCGTTCCTGGTTATACTATCATCATTATCAGTTGGAAGTTCTTGTCAAAAGCTCCGGAAGCCGAATCCATCAGGCCCTGCCTGGGGCACAATACCCAAGTGCTATCGGACAGTTGTACAGCCTGAACGGCGGTTTCACCGGCAATCCCTCCGTATTCATCCTAAACGTCCTCCAAATTTATCATCAACCAGCCGGATCAATCCATCGGGCGGACCTTTTCCTTTCCAGGAAAGACGGCCCGAGGAAAAAGGAGATCTATGTCATTTTCATCTTTTGCACTTCACCCTCAACTAATAAAAGCCCTTGAGGAAAAGGGTTTTGACCGGCCCACGCCGATTCAACAACTGGCCATCCCTTCCCTTCTCCAGGGGAGTGATGTCATGGCTACGGCCGTCACGGGAAGCGGCAAGACGGCGGCCTTTCTGCTTCCCATTCTCCATCAACTGATCGGACAACCCCGGGGAAAAACAAGGGTTCTTGTCCTGGTTCCCACGCGGGAACTGGCCGTGCAGATTGCCGAGCATCTTCATGACTTGGCCTTGCATACCCCGTTGAAGGCCGCAGCCGTCTACGGAGGGGTCTCTCCCGTTCCCCAGGAACAGGCCTTTCGAAAGGGAGTGGATTTCGTGATTGCTACGCCCGGCCGGCTCCTGGACCATATGCGCAACAAATACGCCAAGCTGGACGGACTCAGTCATCTTATTCTTGACGAAGCCGACCGCATGCTCGACATGGGGTTTCTTCCCGATATCCGCCGTATTCTGGGCAGCATTCCGAAGAGTCGTCAGACCCTTTTCTTCTCGGCCACGCTTCCCCCAGCGATCGTTGTCCTGGCCAAGGAGATGCTCAATAACCCGGTTTCTCTCAATATCACCCCGAAACCGACACCAGCGGCGCAAATCACCCACGTGGCCTATCCGGTGGCCCATGAATTAAAATCAACCCTCCTGCTCACACTCCTTAAACAAAGTGCGACCAAGAGCGTCCTGGCCTTCACCCGGACCAAACACCGGGCCAACCGGCTGGCCGATTTCCTTGAAAAACAAGGGGTTTCCTGCGCCCGGCTACACGGCAATCGTAGTCAGAGTCAACGGACCGAGGCCCTGGCGGGATTCAAACGGGGGAGATTCCGGGTCCTGGTGGCCACGGACATTGCTGCTCGGGGAATCGATGTGGAGGCCATCGGTCTGGTCTGCAACTTCGACGTGCCCCACCTGGCCGAAGAATACGTTCACCGGGTAGGCCGGACCGGCCGGGCCAGCGCCACAGGCGATGCCTGCACCCTGGTCTCCCCGGATGAGGAGAACACCTTCCGGTCCATCGAACAGAATCTTGGACGGCGCATGCCCCGGGAGACGGTCCAGGGGTTTGATTATAAGAAAAAACCGTCGGAACGTTTCGAAATCCCTCTTAACGAGCGGATTGCCGCGGTCCGTACCCGGAGAGCAGGAGAACGGACCCGCCACAAAGAAAAAGGGGAATCGAGAGGTCCTCGGCAAACCAGACCGAATGGTTCAGCCCCCAAAGAGGGTTCCCAAACCGGGTTTCCCCCCCAAGCCCAACGAAACAGTACTATTTTTGGTTTTTCAAAGGGGAAAAGCACTTCCCTTAGACGGGTTTCCATGCAGGAACGATCGCGGTAGGCATCAAGGATTCCATCCCATCGCAATTAAAAAAATCTGAGATTCCTTTATTTCTTTGCAGAGGCCGGTTTAAAACCGGCCCCTGCAAGGAAGTGGAGGAATATTGATAAGGATTGAAGACGGGAAAGGGTTAGTGCCGGTGCCCGCAACAACTCCCCGGTCCGGAACAGCCTGCGGCCATTCCCGGAGCAGAGCCGCAGCAGGCGGTATCCCCCGGCCCCGGGAGGCCCTGCCGGACTGAACCGGAAAGGGACGAGGGGGCCGACAGCATGCGTTTGACGTTCCGGCTTCCGCACCCATTGCATTTCGCAATATCATTAGAGGTGGTCAAAAGAGTCTCGCTCACTTTGCCGCAATCCAGGCAAAGAAAATCATACAAAGGCATTTCTCAATCTCCTTCCAAATCCATCAATTTTCTTGTTTATCCTGGTATTCCTTAATAGCCTTTTCAAGGGTCTTTACCGCCAAGCGAATGCAATGCTGTTTTTGGTCGGGAATCTCAACCAAGGCTTTAAACACGTCTCCGTCTTTGACTTGGAGAGCCCGGTTAAGGTCTTTCCCTCTAACTAAATCAGCCAAAGCCATGGCGGCCGAAATTGCGCCGGGACAGCCCAAAACATCAAACTTGACATCCTGGATCTTTCCCTGGTCCACCTTCAGATAGCTTTTCATGGTATCGCCGCAAGGGCCGGTCAACTCGGATATTTGATCGGCATCCTTAAGCGGCCCCTGGTTGGGTTTGGTCAGATAATACTCAATCGCTTTTTCCCCATAACCCGAGTTTGAAAGCATCTCCCTGATACTCGATAAATTATTTTTCGGTGCAGTATCTTGTTTCATGGCAACGTTTTCTTCTAATGCGCGCATCCGTGACCGCCATTGTGTCCGGCACAGGTCATATTGGCTGCAAATTCAGGTAATTTCCCAGATTTCAACAATTCCAAATTTTCTCTGACATTTCCTTCAACGGCCCGAAAAACTCTTATTCCCTGGCTCTGCAACTTCATCAACGCACCGGCGCCGATGCCCCCAACCACCACCAAGTCAACGTTGGTTCCTCCGAGTGCTTTGATGGGCTGGCATTGACCGTGTTCGTGATGGGCATCCGTATTCCTAATAGCCTCGAAGCCACCGCTACCGCTGTCCAACACCACAAATTGGGGGGCTGAACCGAAATGACCATAGACCGGGCTATTCAGCCCTTGATCTTCTGTTACGGGAAAGGCAATTCTCATTTTTAAAATTTCCTCCATTTATAAAAAATTGATTATTCGTTATTAGTAAGGAATATAGAATGATCAGGCCGTTCTGTCAAGGGGTCGTGTCCACCATCCGGTCACCATAAACGAAGGATAACCTGGTCGCCCACCTTTTCCCCGCGGGCCTTTTCCATGTGCCTCAGTGTGGCAAATTCCCGCTCCAATTCTTGGGGGGTGATATTCAATTCCCGGCAGAGAATATCCGGTCTGACCCCGTCGTTTTCCTTTAAAAAGGCCAAAATTTTTGCCTGAAGTTCACTGAATTGTTCCCCCGTACCCATTTGCTCCAGTCGCTTAGCGGAATGAACCGCCCAGGGGTCACAGGCTTTTAAGGGGGACAAAGCGTCCATATAACAGTCCTCACACAGGGTCCGGCTTTGGAATTCCCTTTCCTCACCGGGATCGATTGCCTGCCCGCATTTTTGGCATTCCATAAAAAACCCCCTTTCCAATTGTCTTTCTTAATCAAAAATATACCATATAACCAGCCTTGCGGTAAATCTGGAAAAGGGGGATTTTTATTGACAGGCGAAGGGAAGGTTAGGTATGCAAGGTTATATATAAGAAAAAAGCAAAAGAACCTTACCGGGAACCAACCGATTCTCGATGGAAAGGAATGCGTTATGAGAATAATGCGTTTTATTTGGCAGGAGGAAATGGCCTACGGCATAGTCAGTGGAGATAATCTCCGGAAGATTGAAGGGTGGCCTTCCGGTCCCTATACCATCTCCGAGGAAACACTTCCCATAAAAGCAGTGAAGGTTTTACCTCCCCTGATGCCCAGCAAAATCGTGGCCGTAGGATTGAATTATGCCAAGCATGTGACCGAAGTGAAGATAGATCAAACAGCCCCCCCTGCCCCGCTCCTTTTCCTAAAACCTCCAACTTCCATTATTGGACCGGAGGAGGGAATCATTTATCCGGAAAAAAGCGAAGAACTCCATTACGAAGGAGAATTGGCGGTCGTTATCAAAAAGTTGACCCGAAAAATCCAACCGGAAGAAGCACCGGATCATATCCTGGGGTACACCTGTCTCAATGACGTCACTGCCCGGGATTGGCAGCGGTCGGACGGACAATGGACCAGGGGAAAGTCTTTTGACACCTTCTGCCCCATAGGCCCGGTCATAGCCATGGACATCAAAAACCCGAATGCCTTAAAGATTGAAACCCGTCTCAACGGCCGTGTACGCCAGTCCGCTTCCACTGCGGATCTCTTATTCAAGGTTGAGGCATTGGTCAGCTATATCTCTCACCATATGACCTTGCTGCCGGGGGATATCATTGCCACCGGGACCCCGGAAGGGGTCGGTCCCATGAAGGTCGGTGATACGGTTGAGGTAGAGATCGAAGAAATCGGGGTTCTTCGCAATTACGTAATCATGGATAAAGATACTTAAGAGGTTCCTGTTGGGGTTGTAAAATATCCTGGAATTCCAATTTCGATCATCAGCGCTGCATCCCAAATCGTGTGGCCAATACTTCCTTGACATAAAAAACTGGTTTTCTTATATTGCTTTCGTCCAAAAGTAATTTCTTGTTAATTTAAATAAAACAACTGGTTACTAACATTGCAACACAGACTATTCCCTTTAATCATGAATCGTTTTCCTAAAACTCTATTTTTTTTTACGCTTCTTTTTGCCTGTAATGGTTCCCTGCAGGCAGCGGAAGATATGGGCACACGAAAAATTATTATTGCTGTGATTCATCCAAACCAGGCAGATCCCTCTTGGATGAACAAAATGTGTTCCAGCATCACCGACCTTATTCGTTTGACTGGTGGAAAACTATATCAATCGGAGTGCAATCAAGTCAATAATGAGATAGAAGCAAAAGCCTGGCAACAAAGTGCCCAAAAACAAGGCGGTTATTTCGGAGCCATCACCTATAAAAAGATGGATGATTCTACGTTTTCCTTTGATCTGGAAAACTGGTTCCTTAAGGACGAAGCCAAGGATAGAAAGAATTGGAATTGGAAATTCAATACGCTCTCCGAAGAACACCAAAAAGAAGCGATTCTCAAGGCATTAAAAAACTATTTTGAATTCCAAGCCTCTGAAAAAGCCCATCCAATTTTTACCGAAGAAAATCAAAACCAAAAATACTATCTCCGTGCCGGTATTGAAATTGCAGTTGGTTTAGGTTTGACGACTGCCCTATATTATACCCCTGAAGGCCGTAAACGTAATGAGGGTGACTGGATGTATCCCTCGAACTTTTTATCCACTCTTAAGAAAAAATTATCAACTTCAGATGCCTTACGCTTCGACGATAACAGCGCTCCCGTAAACAACGGTCACGTCGGGGCAGGCGCGGCCTATTATCTGGTTGCCCGTGGAAATGGTCTTAGCGTAATGGAGTCCTTCCTTTATACCTTTGCCGCATCGGCGGTGTGGGAAACATTTTGTGAATATCGAGAGGTGATTAGCCTTAATGATCAAATTGTTACCTCCATAAGCGGACCCGCACTGGGTGAAGTTTTTTATCAATTGGGCGATTATCTCCGGAGTGGTCCCAAAAGATCCCCTCTTCGCAATGCGCTCGCTAATGTTTTTGATCCGGCCACCTCCTTTAATAATTGGTTGAATGATTTGACTCCTCGGCATCGGAGAAATCCTTCGGAATTTGGTTTCGAATCTGCTAGAAAAGCTAAATTCGAAATCTTTGCCGGTATCAATAAGAACCGAAGCGCTCCGGGTTCCGTCCCTGGTATGACCGTGGGTATTAATACCGAAATTAATAAAATCCCCTTTCTCGATTCTCCGGGGCAAGTAAAGGCGATCTATCCGGATACCGTATTTACCAAGGCTCTGATCGAATATTCGCGCAGCAAAGAGAAGGGAATGGATGATTTTCTTTTAGAAACAAAAGCCGTATTGGCAGCCTACTACCAAAAAAAAATAGAGCTCGATGAAGAAGGAGAACCCAAAGGATACCGTTTTTTTGTCGGTCCGTCCTCTGCATTGGAGTTTAGAAACAAAAATCGTCCTAATGCCGATGACTGGCTCCACACCTTTCATTTGCTTGGCCCTTCTATGGACCTGGTCATTTACCATAAAGGCTGGAGAGTGTACGCCGGAATAGACCTGTACGGCGATTTTGCCGCAGTTCACAGTTATGCTCTGGATGATTATAAAAAAATGAACGGCACCGCTGGGTTACCGGGTGTTCAAAGAAGGACGGACGGCTATTATTACGGCCTGGGTTTAAGTGAATCTTTAATCCTATCGGCTGCCTATGGCCGCTTTGAAATGGGCTCTCGATTACGACGCCTGGATTTTATCAATTTCAACGGCAGAGATCAATACGAAAAACAAATTACCAAATGCCTTAGACTAAGCGACTCTCTCACAGAAGCAGAATTCTGGATGGCCGCTAAAATTACTAAGACCACCTCAGTGGAAGCCTACCTAAAACGGTCCGGTAGAGTAAGTGAAGCTGATAGTGCAAAGCATACCGGTTATGAAACCCATTACGGGGTTCGCCTTCGTTACACTTTTAATTAGTGTCCATCCGGAAATCAAAGATTTCCAGATGGAGCTTTCAGCAGTTAGCGATCAACATCTATTGGGACACCCAACAAAAAAAGGAGTCCGCCGAATCAGGCTAACCCCTTGATATTTTGGCGCGCCCAGGGTGATTCGAACACCCGACCTACGGATTCGTAGTCCGGCGCTCTATCCACTGAGCTATGGGCGCGCTGAAGAATATATAAACTGAAAGGCAGAACCTGTCAACCCCATTCGGAATTGAAATAATAATCTAAATGGAGTAAGAATTTGGGAAAGTTGGCAACAAAATTCCAAATTCAGAAGCGAAGGTACCGAGATGGATTGTATTTTTTGTAAAATTGTGGCCGGACAGCTCCCCGGAATAAAAGTTTTCGAAGATGCCCGCTCATTGGCCTTTATGGATATCAATCCCCGTTCGGATGGTCATTGTTTGATCATCCCTAAGACCCATTCTCCAACTCTTTTTGATATTGGAATGGAAGACCTCGCAGCGGTTATGAACACGGCCAAGAAGGTGGCAATGGCCATCAAGGCATCACTCGCACCGGACGGCATGTTGGTTTATCAGCTTAACGGCCGGGTGGCCATGCAGCTTGTCGACCATTTTCATATCCACCTGGTGCCCCGCTGGGAAAACGACGGAGTGGATTTGTCTCATGGCTTTCAACCCGGGGACCTGGATAAGATCCGGGCTGTTGCCGGAAAAATTATTGAGGCGTTATCCGCATAAGGTCCCAGTCTCAGAGTTCTTGATCCGGGATATAAATTTCAGAGAAATATCTTAAGCTTAAGGCTTTCTACCTAGCACCTATCAATTCTTCCAGATCCTTTAAAATCACGGCCCCTTTATTTTGGATCTCCTCCAGGGCCTGGGCCGAGGTTTCCGGGTCAACCCCCCGGCAAAGGGATTTTATCACCAGTATTTTGTAGCCTCTGGCCAAACCATCCAGGGCGGTGAAGTGAACGCAGTAATCGGTGGCAATCCCGAAAATGATCAGATTATTAATCATTCGTTTCTTCAAGATTCCATTTAATTCCGTTTCCTGCCCTCCGTCGTCCTGGAAACAGGAGTAACTATCGAATCGGGGGTCGCGGCCTTTTTGAACCACCACTTCAAAAAAGGCGGGCTCAATCAATAAATCCGCCTCGGAGGTTCCCTGGACACAATGGGGTGGCCAGAGAATCTGTTCTTTGCCCTGCAGGACGATTTTGTCATAAACCTTTTTCCCGGGATGATTGGTGAAGAAGGAGATGTGGTCGGCGGGATGCCAATCCTGAGAGGCCCAGACAGGAATCCCCAGTCCCTTTACTTGATCAATCGCCTTGTTGATTTTATGCAGATAATCCAAACCGGTTCCCGGCACGGCCAAAGCCCCATTCATCAGTTGGGTGAAATCCCCCTGAATATCAACCACGATAACGGCGTTCATTTTTTCCTCCTTAATGCCTCTATCCTTTTAAATATATTATACCAAACAGACCAACGGTTCGCCAGTCTTTTGGTGCTTTTGTGACCGAGATATTTCTATTTTCTCTTGACTTATCTTGGCAGGCTGGTTAAGAGGTTAATCATGGTTATCCTTTTACTGAAATCAAGGACAGGATGATTACTCGCATCTTTTTCATGGTTGGCCGAAGGGCCCTCGCCTTCCTTTCAGAACTGGGCGGGATTTTGCTTATGTTCTTCCAGAGCATGGCCTGGACATTTACTCCCCCCTTCCGTCTGAGAAATCTGATTAAACAAATGGAATTTATCGGGGTCAAATCTCTTTTTATCGTGGTCTTGACCGGAGTTTTTTCCGGTATGGTCCTGGCCCTCCAGAGTTATCACGGCTTCAGAAAATTCGGCGGGGAAAGCCTCATGGGAGGGATTGTGGCTTTATCCCTGGCCCGGGAAATGGGACCGGTGATGACAGCCCTGATGGTCAACGCCCGGGCCGGCTCGGCCATTGCTGCGGAATTAGGGACCATGCGGGTTACCGAACAAATCGATGCCCTGCAGATGATGGCTATTAATCCTGTTCAATACCTGGTTGTCCCCCGGATCTGGGCCGGGGTCCTGATGCTGCCTTTACTCACGGCTATCAACATCCTGGTGGGGATTATCGGCGGCTATTTTGTAGGGGTTATCCTCCTAAAGATCAATCCAGGCGTGTTTATGGACAAGATGATCAATATGATAGAGCTGTCCGACCTGGTCCAGGGAATAGTCAAATCGGTCTTTTTTGGATTGATCCTGACCTTGATCGGTTGTTATAAGGGGTACAATACCTATGGGGGTGCCGAAGGGGTGGGCCGGGCCACCACCGAAGCGGTGGTCATCTCCTCGGTCTGCATATTGATCGGGACCTATGTGTTAACTTCGTTGTTATTTTAAGATTATATGAAAATAGAATCCAGGAGTCGGGAGCCAGAATTCAGAAGGAGAATGGATTTGTTTTTTTATGCTGACTCCTGACTACTATTGTTTATGATACGTTTAATCAATATCCACAAATCCTTTAGAAGTCAGCAAGTTTTGAGGGACCTGAGCCTGACCATCCCCTCCGGACAGACGACCGTGATCATCGGTCGGAGCGGGGGCGGGAAAAGTGTTTTGCTTAAACACATCATGGGGCTGATCCGGCCGGACAGCGGCGAGATCTGGATCGACGATCAAGAAATCAACCAATTAAAGCAAAGGGATCTCTACCGGGTCCGAAAGCGTTTCGGGATGCTCTTTCAGGAGGGGGCGCTATTCGATTCCATGTCCGTGGGAGAAAATGTGGCTTTCCCCATTCGGGAACACAAGAAAATGACCCATCTGGAACTTGAAAAAGCGGTTTCTGAAAAATTGGCCCTGGTGGGTTTATCGGGTATTGAAAAAAAAATGCCTTCGGAATTGAGCGGCGGCATGCGTAAAAGAGTGGCCTTGGCCCGAGCCATGGCTTTGGATCCGGACATCATGCTTTTCGACGAACCGACCACGGGATTGGACCCGATCTTGACCGCTGCTATTGATCACTTAATCATTGAGACCCAAAAGCGGTTCCAGATGACCTGTGTGGTCATCAGCCATGATATCCAGAGCGTTTTCCGGATCGCTCATAACATTGTCATGCTCTTTGAAGGAAAGATCATCGAAGGAGGAACTCCGGAGGTTTTTCGCCAATCGACCAACAAAATGGTCCAGGATTTTTTATTGGGCCAATACTCGGAAAATTCAGTTTAACAAGAATGGATTAGAATCAAATAGATATAAGGCTTATCGTCCAAAAATGAAAGGAAATAGAATTCTTTTCGCTTTCAGCTTTGAGCTTTCGGCTTTGAGCTTTAAGCAAGAGGAGGTATCATGGAAAAAAAGGGAGTGAGCACTGAAGTCAAAGTCGGCATCTTCGTCTTTATCGGTTTGATCATTCTCGGATATATGACCCTGAGGCTAGAAAAATTTAAATTAAAATCAACGGAAGGTTATGAAATCGCAGCCCTCTTTGAATCCGCTTCAGGTTTGGTTGTGAGCAGTCCGGTCCAGATCGCCGGAATCGAAGTGGGCCGGGTAAAAGACATCCGCCTGACCGGCAACCAAGCCAAGGTCACCATGACGATTCGCAAGGAAATCCTTATCTATTCCAACGCCCAGGCGGTTCTCAGAACACAGGGCGTTTTGGGGGATAAATATATTGAGATTTTTCCGGGCAGCGAACAGGCCCCCCGTCTTTTGGCCGGGGGGGTCATTAATTACACCCGTTCGACCATCGAATTGGACCACCTCCTGGCCAAGGCCCTGCCGGCCATGGATGATATTCGGTCGGTGACAAAAACCTTAAGCGAAGTCATCGGCACCGAAGATGGCAAAAACAATATCAAGGAAACTTTTTTCAACATCAAAAAAACAACCGAAGATATCCGGAGCATGGCGGTAGGGCTTTCCCGAGGAGAAGGAACCATGGGAAAATTAATACGGGATGATACCCTCTATCAAGATATGCGAACCACCATGACCGGACTGAAGGATACGGTGACCCAAATCAATGAAGGAAAGGGGAGTCTTGGAAAACTGATTAAAGATCAGGATTTTTATGATGAAACCAAAAAGACCCTGACCAGCCTGCAAAAAGTGGCTGAAAAAATCGACTCGGGAGAAGGGACCCTGGGGAAATTGGTCAACGACGATTCCCTGTACAAAGAGGCCAAGGAAACCATTGCCAATTTAAATCAGACGACACAAAAAATCAATCAGGGGGAAGGAACCCTGGGAAAATTGGTCAATGACGATTCCTTACACAAAGAGATCAAATACACATTAAGAAGCGTCACCAAGGCCACCGAAGGGCTTTCCGAACAGGTCCCGGTAAGTATCCTGGGAACGATTATCGGGACGATCATTAAATAGAGGGAAACCCGTTCGGCGTTAAGCGTTCAGCGTTCGTCGAAGGATAAACCATGACCAATAATAATCAAAAAACCCGCCAGACCGGTATTTCCCTTTCAGAAGAGGTTTTTTTTTTATCAGATGGATCAATGGACAATTACAGCCAAAGGAAAAGTCGACGAACGACGAACGACGAACGACGAACGTTTAAAGTAGGATACCGGTGGATATCCGGATTTTTTATTATTTGTTTATCATTCTATCTTTCAGGTTGTGCTCATATTTCTTCCGATCTGGGGCCGGAAAACGTAGCCCCTTTTTTCCATATTCAGACCGATCCGGAAAAACAGAGCCGCCGTCTGGATGGAGCCGGACCGTTCTATTCACAATCGGAGAGTCCTGAAGAACGGGAATGGACCTTCCGCCCTTTCTTTTCCTTTCGTGAAAACCTGAAAGAACAGACCGAAGAGCTGGAATATTTATACCCCCTTGGTCGATACCAAAAAACCCCTCGGGGAACGGTCCATCGCTTTATCCCCTTTTATTCCTCCTTTAAGCCTGCCCAGGAAGATGAAGAAGGAGATAAAAAAGAAAATTGGGACCTTTTTCTTTTTTTTGGGGGAAGAGATAAGGCCGGAGAACCTTATGGCGGATTTTTCCCTTTTGGCGGTCAATTTCGAGACCGGTTTGCCCGGGATGAAATCGAATTTGTCCTTTGGCCCCTCTACACCAGGGTCCGGGAAGGGGAAACCGAGACCTTTCATGTCCTCTGGCCTATTTTTTCCCTGACTTCCGGTGGAATGCGCCGCGGGTTCCGGGTTTGGCCGTTTTATGGAGAGGAGAAGCAGGAAGGTCAGGGTGCTTTTCAAAAAACCTTTTTCCTCTGGCCCATCGGTCTGTATCAGCAGAGATATCTGGATACCGATAATCCCAAGACCTATTTTTATCTTTTCCCCCTTTATCTTTCCGAACAAAGCCCAAATGAACAAAAAACCATTTTTCTCTGGCCTTTTTTTAATTTTTACACGGAAAAACGCTTCCATTACTTTCAGGTGGATTTCCCCTGGCCGATCATTCAATATGCCCGGGGGGAAAATGCCGAGGCCTTTAAGCTCTGGCCATTATTTTCCTACCGCAAGGTGGATCAGCGGGAAAAGATATCCCTCTTCTGGCCTGTCTTTATCCAGGAAAAAGAAGAAGACGAAGAAAGGGACGAAGTCCTGAATCGATTTTTATACATCATTAAATTCCATCAAGTTTATTTTAAAAAAGAAGACCGCTGGGAAAGGGTTACCAAGTTTTGGCCCTTCTTCCACTATGCCGAGGATGGGAGGGGGATGGAGCATTTTTATTTCCCGGACCTGATGCCGGCCGATTGGGATGGTCTGGAGAGAAATTACGGGATGCTTTTCCGGATCTATGAATATTACCAGGACGGGAAAGGCAAAGAGGTTTCCAAGTTTCTATGGGGTTTGTATTATCACCAGAAACAAAAAGACCTGGACCGGATCGAGGTCGGCTTTCTTTTCACCTATCTGAAAGAGAAACAGACCTTCCAGTTCTCTTTTCTGAAAGGGTTGCTGGGGTATCGCCGGGACGGTCCCAACCGCCAACTGAAAATCCTCTATATGCCTATTTCCTGGGAGGAGAAGGAAGAGACTGGGAAACCACCCGGGTCCCCTCCGGAGGAGTGAATTCAAACCGGGAGGCGGCCAGGAGCACTTTGGTTTGCAGCCGGTTTAAACGAAACCGGATTCCGTCTCCCATTAGGTTATCGAAGGTAAATTCCATTGGCAGGAAGGTTGCTTTGGAAATACGGACCATGACCTGCTGCAAATCCGGCTGGGGGTTTTTGGGTTTTAGGATAAGCTGGTGAAAAGGGGCCTCCTCGGAAATCGTGACATCCTGTCGAATTGAAAAATTTTTATCCAATCCCCCTAACCCGGAGAGGAAATCTATGATCGGTTTGATTTGCTGATAATAGTCCTTTAACCGGTAAACGTTAACCGTTTTTTCCTCCGGCAGGTACCACCAGACCTTATCACCATTACAAATCAATTGCTCTGGACGGGGTTTTTTCTGGTCCAGCCGGAGCTTATTGGGGAAAAGGAAAAAAAGCTGTCCCTCGGCCTGGAGAGCGGAAGGAGGCAGTTTGGAGGCGATTTTAGGGACTATTTCCCGGACATAATCGGCCTGAAAGGTTTTCGAGGCGGCAAACCGGTCTTTTAACTTAGCTAAGATCAGGTTCAGGTCTCCATTTTCTTGAGCTTGGGCCGATGTCCCGTTCCAGCCAGAGAGAAGAAAAAGACCTGCGAGAAAACATAAATAAGTTTTTAAGAAGTTTTTAGGAAAAATTTGAAACGGCATTGAAGTTATTTTTCCTCCACAACAGGAGATATAATATCCCCGTTAATTTGACCCGTAGATTTAAATGATCCCAACCAGGATGGTTTTTTGTGGGGGGCAGGGAAGGAAACCACCCGAGCAATTGGTTCTCCTTTTTGGGTAACAATGATGGGTCGGCCGGTTTTTTTTACTTGATCCAGCAGGGATAAACAGGTTGCCTTAAACTTGGATATGGGTATCATTTCCTCCACAAAATCACCTCGTTAATTTAATATAATATTAATTTACTATAGTCAATGACTATAGTAAATTATATAATTTGGAATATAATGGATTCCTGCTTACTCCACTTTAAACTCCTTTTTCTTGTACCAAGAAGGTGTCAAACTTTGAATAGTGAATTGCAATTCACTATTCAAAGTTTGACACCAAAGTCTTGCTCGGAGCGGTTTATCTTAGGGCCAATTATCACAGGGACTCATATAATAAGAATAAGGCTTTGAATTTTAAAGACTTTCCTCTTATCAATAAAAAAGTGATGGGAGCCAGAGGGCCATCTGCGGAATTAAAAACAGCAGTCCCCAGATGAAAACAAGGGCGATCAAGAAAGGGGCCACCCCTTTATAGATAGTACCCAAGGGAATCTTGGTTATATTTTTCACCACAAACACACAAATAGCCACCGGCGGGATCACAACGCCGATCATAAGGACCACTCCGAGTGTGATCCCGAACCAGATCGGATTGAAGCCGAGTTTGAGGACTGCCGGAAAAAAAATAGGGGTGGCCAAGATCATAAAAGTCAGGTCATCAATAAAGGACCCCCCCACCTCGTAAACCAAAAAAATCAAAATCAAAATCAGGTAGCGGTTGAGGGGAAGGGAGACGATCCATTCCGCCGTTTGTTGCGGGATGTTGGTGATGGCAATAAAATGACCGAGTATGGTTGAACCGGCGATGAGCATAAGGATCATGATAGCCGTACGGAGTCCTTCTTGGACGGACTTGAGATAGTTCTTGAAGGTCAGATCACGCTTGACTGAGGCCAGTAAAAGAACCGCAAAAGTGCCGACCGCTCCGGCTTCCGTAGGGGTGAAAAAACCCCGCATGATCCCGCCGATGACTAAGAGAAAGACCATCAGAACCCAGAATACTTCGGGCAGGGAGCGTATTCTCTCTTTCCAGGTGGACTTTTGGGAAGTGCGGGCGATGGCCGGATTTATTTTTACCCATCCATAGATGATCCCGATGAACAACAGAGCGATGATCAAACCAGGAATAATGCCGGCCAGAAAGAGCTGCCCGATGGATTGTTCAGTTATGATGCCGAAAATAATCAAGGTGACACTGGGTGGGATGATGACACCCAGCGTCCCGACGGTGGCCACGACTCCCGAAGAAAGTTTCTTGTCGTAACCGTACCGATCCATCTCGGGGATGGCCACCCCGGCAAAGGTGGCCGAGGTGGCCGCCGAGGAGCCGCAAATCGTCTTAAAACCGGTTGCCCCAATCACGGTGGCCATGGCCAAACCACCAGGTATATGACCGATAAACTTGTTGGCCGCATTATAGAGTCTGGTCGCTATGCCGGCATTAAAACCGATCTGCCCCATCAAAATGAAAAGCGGAAAGACGGTATACCCGTAATTGGTGATGACCTCAAAGACATCCCTTGAGAGGAGGCTCATAGCGGAAGGGAAGCCGTTCAGATAGCCGAATCCCACAAAGCCGACCAAGGCCATGGCAAAGCCCAATTCTATGCCGGTCGCAAAAAACAGGAGCAGTACCGTGAGGCCGATAATGCCTGTCATGATCTCACTCATATTGCCCCCTCCAGATTATTACGATGTCGTAGATAAAAACGAAACATTCGATCAAACAACAAAAGGCGACACCGTAGGCGACCGGGTAGAAAGGTAACTTGATCGTGGCGGTGACCTCCCCCGAGGCTTGATAACTGGCTCCAACCAAAATGAGATTATATCCTATACAGGCAAATAAAAGGATGCACAGCAGGCGGGTAAAAGTGTTCATGATATTCCTGCCCCGTTGAGAGAATCTCTCCAGCAGGAATTCCATGAAGACATGGCCCTTGTCTAAAGAAACTTGAGGGATCCCAAAGCCGATCACCACGGCCAGTAATAACGATACAATTTCATAGGTTCCGACAAAGGGATAGCCTCCGGCTCTTAAAAAGACATCGGCCACGGTCAGAAACATCATCACAGTGAGAGCTGTGCCTGCGATGTAGCTCAGGAGTTTACAGATGAATCGCAGAATATCGAATGGACGGGTCATTATTTTTCCTCATTAAAAGGCAGAAGGGATTCCTCTCTTTTTCTGCTCTTTGTGCCAATAGCCGATACGCTCTTTGATGTAGGTCATCCACCCGTCAATCTCGGCCTCTTTATATCCTTTGGCGACCATATTCTTTTTATACTCTCCGATGATCGGCTCGACAGCCTTTACCCACGCGGCCGCTTCGGTGTCCGAAAGATAGATCATCTTCCCACCCTGGCTGACCAACAAATCCTTTCCTTCTATATCCATCTTATCCCACAGGACCGCCTGCTTCTCTCTGGCTTCGGAGGCCACCTCGCTGAAGATCTTTTGAATGTCAGGGGGCAGGGCCTCCCACTTCCCCTTATTCATGACAAAATAGAAGGTAATACCGGTTCCGAGCTGCCAATCGGCCGTAACATTCTTGTTCACCTCGGCGAACTTCCAGTATTTGAGCGTGGAGAGATCCACTACGACTCCATCGATGACCCCCCTTCTCAAAGAGTCATAAACATCCGGCATTTGAAGGGGGACAGGTACACCTCCCAGGGCCTTGATAATGTCACTCATCTGTCCCACGGCCCTGATCTTGAGGCCCTTCAGTTGACTCAAATTCATAACTGGTTTGCTGGTGGTCTGAAGGATAATCGGTCCTGAAGTGGTCAGATACAGCACATGCATATCTTTCCAATCACTTGGTTTGTATTTGTTGAAGAAATCCGTGGCTACCGCTGTCGCCGTCCAACCGCTCGGGAAACCGAGAGGCAGATCGAACACCTCCGTCACCGGAAAGCGGCCTCGTGTATATTGAATGTGAGAAAACCCCAAGTCTGCGATGCCCGTCAGGACACCGTCGTACATCTTGACCGGATTAAGAAGCGTTCCTCCGTCATAATAGGTGATCTCCACCCGGCCGTTGGACCGTTTCTTGACCTCATCGCAAAACCATCGGGTCAGGAGCGACATGGGGTGGGTGATTGGGAGGTAATTGGCGGCCTTTAGTTTTGTAACCGTTGCTGCAGACCCAAGAGAGTTGAATGTGAAGATAAAAGTAACAACCATCAATACGGTAAAGAAAAAGTGTAAACTCTTTCTCATTTCGCTCCTCCTTAGCAGAATAAAATGGTTTTATAGGTTGATCATACAGACTTTTAGTGTGAAAGTCAGCTCTCTGTCGTTCTTAACCACCTCCCCTCTTTCCTTATTTGAATTGAAGCTCACCACACCAAGACTTCGGCGAGCCCCTGCTCAGAAAGCTCATTCGTTTTTTTACTCATGAAACCGAGGTATTTTTTTAATGGAACGAGTATAAGAAACAAAAAATACTCAGTCAAGGAGAAAAAAGGCCTTCTTGGGGAGCAAATATCCCAGGGAAAAAGCGGCCATGGAAAACCTGGCCCGCTAAATCATCCGGGCTTTTTTTTCGGGGATGGATGCGGGGACCGCAATAAACCTGAAATTCGGAATGCTTCCAGTGTTGAGGAAAGGGGTCAAGTCAGCTCTTGACCCTTGGCCAGTTTGGGGGGCCGTCGTCACCACCCGGACTTTTGGAGATATTTTCCATAAAAATCTCCGGGTCTAAAGCCCTTTCCTTATTTCTCATTAAAAAAATTAAAAATTCTTGATCAGGACCTCCCGGGGACGGCCGCCCTCCCCGGAACTGACAATCCCTTCCCGCTCCATGATTTCCACCAAACGGGCCGCCCGGTTATAGCCGATACGCAGTTTTCTTTGGATCATGGAGATGGAAACCTGGCGGGTTTCTTTGACGATCTGGAGCGCCGCTTCATATTTTTCATCAATGTCGTCATCGTTTTCCGAAGGTTCCGGTTCTTCCATGGTTAAGAGGGTATCATCATAGACCGGCTGTTTCTGCTTTTTCAGAAAGTCGGTCAATCGTTTGATTTCCGTTTCCGAGATAAAGGCCCCGTGAATGCGCTGGAGCCTGGATACGCCGGGAGGCAGAAAGAGCATGTCGCCAGCACCCAGAAGGGCCTCGGCCCCATTGGCATCGAGGATGGTGCGGGAGTCGGTTTTGGAGGAGACCTGGAAAGAAATACGGGCCGGGAAATTGGCCTTGATGATACCGGTCAGGATATCCACGGAAGGACGCTGGGTGGCCAGAAGCAGGTGAATCCCGGCGGCCCGGGCCATCTGGGCCAGCCGGGTCAGGTACTCTTCCACATCCCGGGAGGAGACCAGCATCAGGTCGGCCAGCTCATCAATGACGATAACCACATACGGCAGCCATTCTTCGGGGTATTTTTCAGAAGCCCCCTTTTTTTCCTTCAACAGCCTTTGGTTATAGGTATCAATATTCCGGGCCCCTTTGTCGGCCATTTTCTGATAGCGGTCTTCCATCTCCCGGATGGCCCAGCGAAGGACCCGGGTGGCCATTTTGGCATCGGTGACCACCTCGTGCAGGAGATGAGGGATCCCTTCATAAGGTAAAAGCTCGATTCGCTTGGGGTCGATAAAGAAAAATCGGACTTCCTCCGGTCTGGCCTTGAAAAGGATACTGCTGATCAGGGCGTTCAGGCAAACGCTCTTACCGGTGCCCGTGGCTCCTGCGATCAGAAGGTGGGGCATCTTGGCCAGATTGGTGACCACGGGAAAACCCAGAATATCTTTGCCCAAAGCCAAGGTCAACTTGGACTTGGGACCTGAAAATTCCTGGGAGGAGAGGATATCTTTCAGACCCACCGTTTCCCGCTGGCTGTTGGGTATTTCGATACCGATGACCGGCTTGCCCGGCAGAGGGGCAACAATCCGGATGCTGACGGCCCGCATGGCCATAGCCAGGTCATCAGCCAAGCCGGTAATCCGGCTGATCTTAACCCCTGGGGCCGGTTCAAATTCATACATGGTAATGACCGGTCCGGGGGAAACCTCGGTGACCTTACCCTCAACCCCGAAGTCTTTCAGTTTTTTCTCCAGGAGCCGGGAATTCATGAGCAGGCTTTGCTGTTGAACCTCCTGATCATTTTTTTCATAGGTATCCAGTAATGATAGAGGCGGCAGCTCAAAATCCCTCGGATCTTTCATAAAAACAAATTGCTCCTGTTGGGGCTGGGGACGGGGCAGAGGAGCGGCCGGCTTAAGCACCGGGCTTTGGACAATGGTGGGCGGATGGGCTTCCTTTTCCTTCTGGATTTCTTTTTCCACCCGTAAATTCTTGGCCTTCCGTTTCCGTTCCTTTTGCTTTTGATAAGAGTCCCGCCATCGGCTCGCTTTCTCCACAAGCCGGATATGAACCCTTTCCCCCACCCGGGCTAAAGAAACCCTCGTGATCAAGATAAATCCGGTCAACAACACCACGATCAAAAAAATATGGGTTCCGGGCGGATTCAATAACAGGGAGATGCGGTGGAAGATCAGGTAACCCAGGATTCCTCCCCAGGGAAAATTCCAGCCGAAGAATTGGAAATTCTGCTCTCCCCTGGAAAGCAAAGCGGCAAAAGAAAATATCAATAAAAGATACCCGGTTGCATGCCAGGAAGGCGAGGAAATGGATTCTTTGCGGAAGGAATAGAAGGCCAGTTGAAAAAAGATGAAACTGAGCCAGAAGGAGGCCAGACCCAGCCACTCAAACAGGAAGGTCGAGGAATAGGAGCCGATCTTTCCCACCCAGTTATTTATATGCAGATCACCCGTCTGGGGAGAACTGAAAGAAGGATCGGCGGGGTGATGCGAAAGGAGGGCCAGGAGAATTAAAATCCCCACGGCTCCGAGGGCCAGCCCGAGTATTTCAAAATAGATCGATTTTTGAGGGGGTTCTTCTTTGGACATTGGCAACCTTAATTTTAAGATTGGAGGTACTTCATATCGGATGTCAGATCCCGGCCCCCTGAAATCCTGATTCCTTAGGGTCTAAAATCTCGAATCCGACATCAGGCATCCTTTGTGCTTTACATCGGAATTATCAACGGCAGCACCACCGGCCGGCGTTCGAGAGAATGATCAAAAAACCGCCTCAGGGTCTTGCGGATTTCTTCCTGGATGTCCGCCCAGTTCTTTATATCCTCTTTTTGCCTGAGATACAAGATCTCCAGGACCCGCTCTTTAGCTTCCTGAATCAACTGGGGGTATTCTTCTTCTGAAATAAAACCTCTGGAGATGATGTCCGGCCCTGAGAGGAGCTCCCCGGTCTGGTTATTTAACACCACCAGAACCACCACCAGCCCTTCATTGGAAAGGTGGCGCCGGTCCCTCAATATCAGGTTACCCACATCGCCTACGCCTTTTCCATCCACGAAGACCCGCCCTACTTCCACTTGACCTTCAATCCGGCCTCCTTCCTCATCAAAACGGATGACCTGGCCGTCTTCAGCCAGAATCAGGTTCTCTTTGGGTATGCCGATCTTGTGGGCCAATTGGGCATGTTTGACCAGATGACGGTATTCCCCGTGTATGGGGATAAAAAATTTAGGTCGGGTCAGGTGGAGCATCAATTTCAATTCTTCCTGGTTGGCATGACCGGAAACATGGATCTCGGATACTTTTTCGTAAATCACCTCGGCCCCGAAACGATATAAATTATTAATCAGGCCGTCAATCGCTTTTTCGTTTCCGGGAATAAAGCGGGAGGAGAGAATAACCGTATCCCCTTTTTTGATCTTGATCTGTTTATGGTCATCACGGGCGATCCGGGTCAGGGAGGACATGGGTTCGGCCTGACTGCCGGTAGTAATAAGAGTTACCTGAGAATCGGGAAGCTGGAGCATTTCCCCCAAGGTCAGTTCCATCCCCGGAGGAACATTTAAAAGGCCTAATTCCCGGGCGATCCGGCAGTTAATCACCATGCTTTTTCCATTAAAGGCCACCTTGCGCTGATAGCGGGCTGCTGAATTCACCACCTGTTGGATTCGGTGGATATTGGAGGCAAAAACAGCCACGATCACCCGGCCCTCACATTCCCGCATGATCTGGTCCAGGGTCTCGCTGATTCGTTTTTCCGGCAGGGTGTGTCCTTCCCGCTCGACATTGGTGGAATCTGACATCAAGGCCAATACCCCTCTTGCTCCGTAAGCGGCAAAGGTATTGATGTCCGTGATTACCCCATCCAAAGGGGTCTGATCGATCTTGAAATCCCCCGAATGGATTAAGGTGCCCATCGGGGTTTGGATAGCCAGGCCCAAGCCATCCGGGATACTGTGGGTAACCCGGATGAATTCCAATCGGAAAGGTCCGATGGACAGAATTTCTTTTGGTGAAACCGCTCTCAGATCGGATTGCCCCAGAAGATGATGCTCTTTCAATTTTTCCTTGACCAGCTCCAGGGTAAAGCGGGAACCGTAAACCGGGACCGATATCTCTTTGAGCAGGAAAGGCAAGGCCCCGATATGGTCTTCATGACCATGGGTCAGAACAATGGCCTTGAGGCGTTCTTTGTTTTTTAACAAATAGCTGAAATCCGGAATGACGATATCGATGCCCAGCATATAGTCTTCCGGGAACATCAGCCCGGCATCAATGACCAAAATATCCTCTTCATATTGAACCAGGAGCATATTCAGCCCGATTTCCCCCAAGCCTCCAAGAGGGATAATGGAGAGGGGGGAGGGGGGGTCAGATAACAAAAGTCGAGTTTCCATTTGGTTTGATCCTACTGAAGGGATTGATTATGTTATTCTGGCCGATACTGGATACTTGATTCTGGATATGGGTAAAACCAATACCCGATGCCCCCTTTTAATCCGGCTTTTGGCATGAAGTACAGATATCTCATATTTTGTATCTTTTATCCAGCATCCAGTATCCAGCATCAATGTTTTAAATTCTCCTCAATTGCCCCCCTGACCTTCTGCATCAGGATATCGGCATCCTTCGGTCTATAGCCCTTGGTGGGGATCGGGTTTCCCAAAACAATCTTTATGGTCCCGGGGGTTATCCGGAATCCGTTTTTAGAAAGAACGTGAGCGCTTCCCTGAATGCCGATCGGGACAATCGGTTTTTTTGATTTTAAAGCCAGGACAAACCCCCCTTTTTTGAACTCTCCCAAGTGATCAGTCTCCTGCCGGGTCCCCTCCGGAAATATGACCACCGATGTCCCTTCGCTGACTTTTTTTGCCGCCATAAGGAGGACTTGGTAAGCCTGTCTTGGATTGGAACGATTGATTGGAAAATAACCGGCTCGTTTCATGGCCCAGCCGAATAAAGGGATCTTAAAAAGACTTTCTTTGGCCCACCAGCGAAATTGGATCGGCAGTTTGGCCAGAAGCACCGGAATATCGTAGGCGCTACGATGGTTGGCGGCGAAGATATAAGACTGGCCGGGGATAAGGACTTCCGGGTTGAATAATTGGGCCCGAACACCGCTGATAATCAAGATTAAATCGGCCCAGAGGACGGCAATCCGATGCGAACGGTTTCCATTCGAATCAAAAAAGGCGACAAACAGGGCAATCAAACTGAACCCTATGGTAAGGATAATATAACAAGGCAGGACGAATAGACTTCGTAAAGACATAAACTCCTTTTCTACACGACCAAAAATAAAATCAGCCGAAAGACCATTTTCGTCATGACGTCGAATGAAGGAATCCAATATTTTGAATAAGATATAATTTTCCGGACCCCGGTTTTTGCTGGGGTGACGGCTTCTTAGGCGATCATTAAATAAATAAAATGATAAACTATTGCAGTGAATTAGTCAATCAGCGAATCGTGCTTTTGAATGCACTTCCTGGTCAGGTCAAGGTTTGATTAAGAGACTGTATTCCTCTTTTCATGGCCCACCATCCGGTAAAGAGATGAAGGACCAGAACCCCTCCGAAAGACCCGATCATCCACCCTCGGTCAAAGATTGTAAAAGAAGTTGATCGAAGCTCGGCCATCAACAGCCGATACACCGGTCCGGCCTCCAGGCCAATGGTCACTCCGATCAAGGCCAGGGAAAAAATCATATAAAGGAATCCGCCGAAACCCGTGGGCATTTGTCCCAGGTTTTCCGACCCGTATTGAGGATACATGGCCCCAAGTCCGATGGCCAGGCCCACCAAACCAAAATCCAAACTGATCATGGTCAGGGAAGAGATCCATTGCATGTTGGACGAGACCTGTAATTGCCGGTTGGTAAAATAAATCAAAACCTCGGAAAGAACCATCAAGGGGATGAAGTAAAAGACAAATTTGTACCAGAGAAATTTTTCTAAGGAAACGGGAGAACTCCGGATTATCCAGAAGGCATAGCCTTCGGTGCTGACTGCGGGAAAAACAAACCGCACGGCCACCGAAGCCAGGACAAAACCAGCCAGTCCCAAATTCAGAAAGGAAAGGAAATTTTTTAAATATAAGGTTGGCAAAGGGGACTTATGAAGAGGCAGCACGCTGAAGTTGTAGACATAAACGACGATCAGGACCAGCAAGATAAAAAGCTGGGACCATTGAGTTTTGTCCCGATAAAAGGCCTTCACATCCTTCAGGATCATCCCTTTCATCCCTGGAGAGAATGGCAGGGACTGCCAAAGTCTCTTATCCAGCCTGTTTTGAACTGGTATCCCCTTATAGGTCCCTTCCTGGGCCCGGGAATAGGAGGAAAAATAATATTGCTCAGCCAGAAGAAGATTGGCGGAAAAAACAAACCAGGCACTGCTCCAAAGCACCAGTAATGGTAACAGGGCCGGGAAATAATTCCCTTTCAGAAGAGACCAGAAAACCTCTTTGGTCCAGGAACTGGGGAGATAGGGCGACTCCTGAGCGGTCAGACTTCCCAGATATTCCACCAGGGTTGAAAGCTGATCGGGATCGACCAGTTGTTCGGGCTTCATAAGGCGAAAGATCATAAACAACATCGTGACCATCAGGATACTTAAAACTACCAGCAAATCCCGAGTCCGGCGGACCGGTAAAAAAGCTGTCAATAATAGGGTAATCGAAATTCCCAGGCTCCCGGCCAGAAAAACATAAGGTAAAAAAACCAGCGGCAGGCCTATATAATATCCAGCGGGGGCCTGAAAAATGATCCCATAACAGAGGAAGATCGGCAAGGCCATCAGGATAACCATCCAGGAAGCATCAAACAGGCTTTCCAGGTACCGGGCGGAAAACAGGGTCAGCCTGGGCACAGGGGTTTCATGGAGCAGAGAAAGGTCTTTGGAAAGAAAGAAGTTGGAAAGGGCGGTAATCAAATGGCTGTAGATCAGGATGGTAAAAAAGGTCAGCAGGATCATGGACAGGACCTTCTGTGACAGGACTTCACCAAAACCCGGTATCCCGTGAAAGTAGCTTAAGATACGAAAAAAGGCGTAAAAAATCCCGATCCAAAAGGAAAGGCCGATGAAGATAAAGAGCAGAATTTTCCAGCGGGTCCCGGGTATTCGCTTGAGACGGTTTTTGAATCCCAGAATCCGGGGTTGGAGCAGAAAAAAGATATCCTTTAGATTCTTAAACAACTTCATCCGAGAATTTATCTCTAACATAAACGCCGTTGCGGGTTTCGGGTTACGGGTTGCGAACTAAAAATTTAAACCTTGTTTCTAAAAACCCGTAACTCGGAAAAGAGAAATTTCAAATATCTTCGGATAGGGATTCAGTCAAGGAACTCCTCTTCAATATCTCCGGTGAGTTTCAAGAAAAGGGCTTCCAGACCTTTGGCCTTCCAGTCCGCCTCTTGGGCAAAGGAATCCATGGAACCCAGGGCGATTAAGGCCCCTTTTTGAATGATCCCGATCCGTCCGCAAATCTCCTGGGCCGTGGACAGGGTATGGGTAGAGAGGAAAATGGTCATCCCTTGGGCGCTTTCCTTCTGAAAAAGGCGTTTGACTATCCGGACCCCTTTGGGGTCTAAGCCTACCATGGGTTCATCAACAATCAAAATTCGGGGATGATGAATCAAAGCCGAGCAGATGATCAGGCGCTGTTTCATCCCGTGGGAATAACTTTCGATCAATTCGTTGCGCCAGTCCCAGAGATCAAACAGATTAAGCCTGACCTCAATTTCCGGATCGATCTGTTTGGGCAATAATTCATAAAGGCCGCCGACAAAATGCAGGAATTCCAGTCCGGTGAGTTTATCATACAAGAAGGGCCGGTCGGGGATATAGCCGGTCAGAGCCTTGGCCTGAGAAGGATTGGTCAGAACGGAAAAACCGCAGAGTTCCACATCGCCGGCAGTAGGGGCCAGAACCCCGGCCATGATCTTCAAGGTGGTTGTTTTCCCGGCCCCGTTCGGTCCTAAAAATCCAAAGATCTCACCTGGAGCCACATCCAGAGAAAGATCATTAACCGCTGTTAAAGAACCGAATTGTTTGGTCAGGTTTTTAATTTGGATCATATTTTTGACAAGTTATCATAAGGCGGACTCGATCTCAATTTTTAATTTACCAATGATGGGCAATAGAGAGGCCACCCCTTCCTCCAGTCCTTCAGCCAGCTTCAAATGGGTGGCATCGGCAGGGACCTGGTTGAATGTCGGGTCCAGGCTGACCCATTTGCGGCCCAGATAGGCCTCCACCCAGGCATGATAGAAAAAACGATCCCCCAGCAGGGTGACTCCCAGGGCCATACGGGAAGGGATCCCGGCGACCCGAAGCAAGGCCAATAGTAAAGTGGCGTGTTCATTGCAATCCCCCTCCCGCTGCTGAAGGACTTCCACCGCCCGGGGGATGGACAGGGTGGGTCGTTTTTTTATTTGTTGAAAGACCCAGGTATTTAAACGAATGGCCGCCTTTTGAGCCTCTTTCTCATTCGCCAGGGCCGCCTTTAAGGCCTCTTGCAGGCGGGGATCCTTCAAGCTCAGCACAGGGTGGTCGGTTAGATACCGACCTTGATCTCCAAGGTCATAAGGGAGAAGATAGGTATCATCGGAAGATAAGATTTCTTTTTCGATGGTCACCCGGTTCCCTAAAACCCCTTGGCGGCCTTCGGTTTTAGGGATATTCTCAAGGGTTGGAAAAAGCTTCAGGATAACTATTTTGACTTTTTGGGGATCCGGAGGATTTAGAACCGGTATGGATACCTCGGTTGCCAAGTCAGGGCCTGATCCTAGATCCATCTTTTTGGCTTTTTCCCGGGTGGAGCGGATCAGGTGGAATCCCATTAAACCTTCCTCTTTCAAGACCCGGCCCTTATAATCGATCCAGACGGTCATCTTGTTCCCCAATAAATTCATTTCAAAACGTTGCCCCGGACGCGCATCCTCCTCAAGGCTCAAAATCTCCGTGGCACCGGCGGTGATGGTAACCGGTTTAGGGACCATCAGAACCGGATCGAAAAGGGAAAAGGAGGCGCTCTCTCCCGGTTTCATCTGGGCCCGATAGACCTGATAAGGCAGGGTCAGGGGGAGTTGGGGCGGCACTTTCAAGAGTATGTTTTGGGTTTGGGTTTGCCCCATCAGATCCCCGGTCAGCTTCAGGTTTGATCCTTCAACGAGGCCGTTGATCGAATAATCCAGGTACCCGGAAACCATTTTAAAATGGAAATCTTTTAATAAAAAATCGGAGGTGAGGGTGGCGGTAGAGGAAAGATGCATCTGTCGGGGGAACCCGAGGACCATAAGCCTTAAAAAAAGATCCTGATTGATGGCATATCCCTCTGCTGAACGCTGCTTGACCGTATGGGAATAACCGATTTTTTGGTTGTTGAAATAGATGGACATCCAGTCTTCGGAATCCTGGAGAAGAATTTGTTTTGGGGCAAGGCCGGCTGCGCTAGGACTGGCTTGTGGGTGATAAGTTTTATAGGTCCACAACCCCAAGAAAATCAGCCATAGCCCGAAGGATAGGAAAAAAACCGTTTTTAGTTTCCTGGGTAGAGGGGCGCTTTGACCGGATGGTTTTTTCATAAGGGTCTTGATGTCACCGCGCTCGAAAGCCTGGTAAGTTTTTCCATTATCTCTTTCGGATTAATGGCCGACACCAGGATTCTTTGGATTGGTTTATCCCGATTATAGCTTCAGAAATGGGATGGAGCAGACAGCCGGTCTCAAAGGATTGATCTAACGGCGGCTTGATCCACCTAATATGCCGCCAAGCACGCCTCGTAAAATCCGACGGCCGATCTGGCTTCCCACGGTACGCGCGGCCTGTTTGGCCATTGTTTCCACCATACCCTGCCGGCGTTTAGTGCCCCACATCCAATCGCTGAACATCCCACCGCGTTCGGACGGCTTCTCTGTCTCAGCTCGATCCGACTTCGACTTGGCCTCTTCCCTCTCCTGAGTCCGCCGGTTTAAGATCTCGTAGGCCGACTCTCGGTTTACCAGGGAATCGTACTTGCCGCCTATAGGGCTGCGTGCTCTCACGACCGCGCGCTCCTCCGGTGTGATCGCTCCCATCCGGCAACGCGGCGGACAAATCAGGGTGCGCTCTACCGGCATCGGCACCCCTTTATCCTGGAGGGTGGAAACCAGGGCCTCGCCAACAGCGAGCTGAGAGATGACCTTAGCTACGTCCAGTTTCGGGTTGGCAACAAAGGTTTCCGCAGCGGTTTTTACCGCCTTCTGATCACGAGGCGTGTAAGCCCGCAGCGCATGCTGGATGCGGTTCCCGAGCTGACCGAGGATCTCGTTGGGCACGTCGTCAGGGAATTGCGAGCAGAAGTACACCCCAACGCCTTTCGAGCGTATGATCCGCACTACCTGTTCCACACGCTGGCGCAACATCGGGGGTGCGTCGTCAAATAGCAGATGGGCCTCATCGAAAAAGAACACCAGCTTGGGCCTATCCAGGTCGCCCACCTCGGGCAGGTTTTCGAAAAGTTCCGATAGCAGCCACAAGAGAAAGCTCGAGTACAATCGGGGTTTCAAAATAAGCTGGTCTGCGACCAGGATGTTGACGATACCCCGGCCGCTAAGGTCGGTGCGCAGCAAGTCGTTAAGATCCAGTGCGGGCTCGCCGAATAAGGTTTCCCCGCCTTCCCGCTCCAGCGTCAACAGGGCGCGCTGAATAGCAGCCACGGACTGTGTGCTTACCAGACCATATCGGGTTGAGATTTCCTTGCGATTGTCCGCGACAAAGGTAAGCAGGGCGCGCAGGTCGTCGAGGTCCAGCAACAGCAGACCCTGGTCGTCCGCCAATTTAAAGGCGATTTCAAGCATCCCTACCTGGGTGTCGTTAATCTCCAGGATCCGCCCCAGCAGGCTCGGGCCGATTTCGCTGATCGTGGTCCGTACCGGATGACCAGCCTTACCGAACAAGTCCCAGAATAAGACCGGATTGGCCTCATTCGTGTAGCCCTCTATACCAATTTGGGCCACACGCTGGATGATTTTCTCGTTGGGGATACCGGCCATCGCCAAACCGGCGACATCGCCCTTTACGTCGGCCATGAATACCGGAACGCCCAAACGTGAAAAACCCTCGGCCAGTACTAATAGAGAAATAGTTTTGCCGGTACCGGTGGCTCCGGCGACCAGGCCATGGCGGTTGCCGTATTTGGCCAGCAAGTGAACAGCTTGTTCGCCCTTACCAATCAGTATCTCGTTCACGCATTACCTCCTTCTTTGACGATGCCGATAAAGTTAACCTATCATCATAATACTTACCGGTTGACATGAGCGGCAAGACCCGGCTTGCCGGGGATTGCCCGCTCGAAGGAACGTTTAACCGCGCGTGGCCCTGTGGAGAACTTCGATGTCTGACCACGCATACAGCCACTCAGCGACCGTCCCGCCACCAGGGGCCGCAATCTCCGCGCGTTCGATCTGCTCTCGTAGTAGGCACGAGTGCGCGTGTTCAACTCGTACACCCACAGGAACAGTCCCTCTCCCGGGTGGACCGTCTTGACATGCCCGGTCACGGCGTGGAGGAGTTGCGTTCCGACCCCACCGCCGCGCTGACCCGGACGGACATGGAGATTGTCAAGGAGCGTACCCCATCGCTTGTGAGCACCTGGGAAGGCGAAGGCAAAGCCCGCCGGGGTCGTGCCGCTGAACGCCAGCAAGCCATACTGGCCGGGCGCTGGGCCTTGAAGCCGGGAGCGCCACAGGGCCTGTCTCTCTCTCAGGATGTCCCCGTCCAAGTATTGGTCGCTCAGGATACCCCGATACGCATCGCGCCAGCTTTCGGTATGAAGATGCGCGAGGACCTCAATGTCATTAGCGGTAACCGGTCGGATCTCAAGCATGCGATGTCAGGTGGCTAATAATGTAATTAAATAGTTTCCCGAAATGTACCATAAAATCGATTTAGCTATAAAATAATATTGACAAATAATTGTAAAGGGAAAAAAGGGACGATCTTAAATATTTAAACAAGTCAAGCTTCCAAGTGATAATCCATTTCCTCTACCGTCTTCCCTTTTCGCTGAGCCGCATAATCGACAGCAGCAGGCATTAAGTCAAATTATTTTATTAATTAAGGTCGTCCCCAATTCTCTGGGAGAGCAGCGAGTGATTTCCGGAGAATACCTATGTTAGGCTCATTTTTGTAATATATAATAAACAGGCTTATTTCCTTAATTTAAGCAAATAATGCTTTCTTTCAGCGATTTCATCCAAAACAGAATGAAGTACTTTGGACTTACCTTTAATATCCAACTTGATAGAGTCTTTTTTTGCTTGGATTAATGCGGCATTCAATTCCTCTATTTGTAAAACTGTTGCCGCAATACAATAATAACTTTTTGAACGACCTTCATTGTAATTTTGCAGCATTTCTTTCAGCAACTGCTCTCGCATTTTCTGATTTTTTTGAAATTCATCAATACCATTCGCTTGAATGAAAAAAATATCGTCTTCAAGTGTTTGATAGCATTTGAAAGAATCAACCCGTTTGCCGACTTCTCTATGCTTACTCCACTTTTTACATGAAGCACTTTCTTCACATTGCCAACAAAACTCAATTCCTTTTTTCTTTAATGCGCAAGTAATGAAAGGGCAGCCGGCGCCCATTCTATATTCACTCTTACACCCATTGCATTTACTTTTAGCATTGGCATTATAAGTTGGACATAATCTACAGGAAAGACCGCAAATTCCAATCTCAGGATATTGGATCTGCATTTTTCCTCCCTTCTGCAGGACGGCATTACAACCAAACTTAGCGGCGGCGTTTACGCCATCCGCTGGAGCAACTTGTTAGGCATCCTTATGTTCATGTGTTCAAGTGCTAATTTAATAATTTAAAGAAAACCGTCCCCTTTATTTTTATTTTTAATATTTTTAATAATATTTTTAATCCTTTTAATTACGAAGCTTTTGATAAACAATGTAGAGCCCGATCAGCAAGAGAGGGAGGATCAGGTCCGCGATAATGATATTCGGCCCGATATTGTAGGCAGCCAGGTTTCCGCTTTCGGCCAGGGACCTGAAGTGGCCTATCATACAGCCGAGCAAGAAGACGCCGTTCGCGATGATGGCGGCGAGCCAGAAAGACCCGCGGAAGAATATGCAGAGCACACCGATCAGACCAAAGGCCATATCCGCGACGCCCACTTCATATTGGAACGGACTGCCCGGCTGCCAGCCGATTATTTTAGCCGTAGCCGGGCCGTTGAACACATGCATAAAGCCGGAGATCAAGGCTCCTGCCCCGACGGAGATGACAAGTAGGTACAACAAAGTGATCTCAACGATCTTCTTCGCCGACCGTTGTTTTATAAGCGCAACGTGGATAATGATCGCGAGCAGGGCAACCGTCAACATAAAAATTGGCATGATGAAACCTCCTGAAAGAGTTCTTTTTAAGGATAAACCTTCCTGGCCTTTTTCCCGCCCTCCCACCCCTCTTGCCAGTCAAATTGTCGGCATCAATGGAAAGCACGCCGTTGACCAAGTAGCGGAAACTGGGGTCAAATCTTTTATCTCGACAATTGGGCGCCTGTCACCATTCTACGCTTCAAGAATATGGAGAAAAAGTCAAGGATAGAGATTTGATAATCATATAAAAGGCACCTCGCGCATACCGAGAAAAGAGGTTTCATGGTATGTAAGGGAAAGAGCAT
>Ga0154639_129_pt1 | contig 51769 bp, 38 predicted proteins | sample Rifle2008BG13ft_FD_116068 | JGI IMG/M metagenome (GOLD analysis project Ga0154639, IMG submission 116068) | Deltaproteobacteria bacterium RBG_13_43_22 | reverse complement strand
TTCATCGGACACTCCTTTCGGCTCTATTGTACCCATTTTTAAGTGTCCGTCAATCTGGGGGAGGTTCAAGCAGACCCCATCCTACTTGGCAAGGTAACGTTCTTGATACTGGATAATACTAGAAATTGAGTCTGTATTTAAAAATCATCAAATTGAACTAGAATTAATCTCCTCCCGATCGAATCGCGTATATGTCGAAGGAAATCTCTAAACGGCTCATATCAGATTTACCAACTCCCACGCACTGAAGGCGGTTGATCCATTGGTATTCTGGATGAGCAGTATAATAGCGAGGAGCGGTTTGAATAGGGATGACAAGTGGCACTTTTTGCTGAATAACGTTTTGATAGCCCTCATTTCCCAGATCCATCACGCCTGAATAAGCCGTATAGATCAAGGCGGAGTCATTAGTTTCAATTGTTGCGCGCACATCAAGTATAGCGACCCCGTCAGTACGAATCGTAAGCCAGTCTCCACCCACAGGGAGTATCTTACCGTTTACCTTTGGACCTTCCACTTTTCCGCCAGTCACATAAAAGTTGGCTTTAATCCCCTCTGCTACTGGACCAATCCGTTCGGGCGGATTAACGGTTACTGTATAGGAAAAAATATGTTCCAGGTTGTACTTAAACATTTTTCTACCTCCTTTGCCTTATGATCCGCCAGAAGTTTTTGATTAAATTTCCCCCTAACAATTAGATGATTCGATAAAAATTTCCTTTTTGATTAGAAGCGTATAAAAAAAGCCTCCAGAAGGATTTGATTCCCTATGGAAGCTTCAAATAAATACTTCCCGAATATCCCACTTCATTTCCCTGTTCAAATAGGTTGGGTTAAGTTGGGATGTTTACTCTATATTATATATTAACAATAACCTTTAGCCTTTTAAGGAAAAATGTCAATAGAATTATGGGGGTGAAATTAATGGTGCACTGAATAGATTGAAAAGAGTGAATTCATCCAATTGATTATTAACGATTAACGAATTAAATCTCTTATAACAGCCCAAACGATAATTTTGCGGACTTCAGGAAGGACTTCTCAAATCAATCCTCGGAGCAAATTTTACTTGTTATCCGCAACTCAGAATAAATAGGTATGGTATCCCCCAATTTCTGCGCATAGGTTAAAGAATACATCGCTCAAGGGTTCTGCATCAGCGACTTGCCGAGCTTTATCACTTCAGTTACCAGGCGATCGAAGTCCTGTCTTTCGCTGCGGTGATTGGTTATGCAAACTCTCAGGGTGTATTTTCCATTGAGCGTGGTATAAGAGGGGACAAGGTTGCTGAGCCAGAGGTGTAACAGAATTTGTTTGTTCAGTTCCGTCAGATCATTATCACTTAAATGGCTGTCAAAATATCTAAAACAAACAATATTTAGTGAAACAGGGGCGACAAGTTCGAGTTCGGGAGATTTATTCACCAGTTCAGCCAGATAATAGGCCTGATCGATGTTTTGTTGTATAAGCTGCGCATATTTCTCCAAGCCGTCGGCTTTCAAGAGCATCCATGGCTTCAAGGCCTTGAAATTTCGGGATAGCTGGACGCTGTAATTCGTAGGATCGTGCCGCTCGAAAATGTCTTCCAAGTACTCTGCTTCATATATGAAGGTCTTACAGTGTGCTTCCTTGTCGCGCACCAACGTGCACCCGATTTCATAGGGCATGTACATCCACTTGTGAAGGTCAAAGGCAAGCGAATCGGCACGATCCATTCCGCGTGTATACTGCCTGTGTGTTGAGGACAATTTGGCCCATGCGCCGAACGCACCATCCACGTGAAGCCACAGGTCGTGTTTTTTGCAGAGATCCGCAAGGCCGTTCAGATCGTCAAAAGCCCCTGTGTTCACTGAACCGGCGTTCCCGATGATGCAGAAGGGACGGAAGCCTGCTTTCATGTCGTTATCTATCGCCTCCTGCAGTTCCGTGAGGTCTATTTTAAAATGCTCGTCCACCGGGATGAGACGAAGTGCTTCGCTCCCAAGGCCGAGTAGTTCTACTGCTCTGGTAATGCATTTATGGGCTTCCGTCAAGGCGTACAACACCATTTTGTCTGGAATGCCCTGGAGTCCCCTCTTCTTGATATCCACTCCGGACTTCGCGTTGCGAGCTACGGCAAGCCCGGTGAAGTTCGCCATCGATCCGCCACTGACAAGCACGCCACTTGCCTCTTGCGGGAAATGCATGACTTCCTTCAGCCACTCAATGACCTGGCGTTCGATGTGAAAAGGGGCAAAATAATTCGGGCCGTTGCTGTTCATTGCGGCCGCCAGCATCTCGGCCAGCACACCTAACGGGGAACCGGTGCCCATGACAAACCCCCAAAAGCATGGATGAACACCCGGCACCGGATATGGCAATACATTCTGCAGGAACTCCTTGTAGGTCCGTTCGTATCCCTGGGGGTTCAGGGGAAGGGGTTCTTGAATCGTCGCCGTTACCTCATCGGGAATAGGCACAATGTTGTGGTTTCTGACATTTCTCAGAAAGCCCATCATATCGTTCAGCATGTTGTGGCCCAGGCTTATGAGGTCGTCCCAATTTTCCGGGTCGAGGGTCTGTTCTTTTTTGTCAAAAGAGGGCATCATCCATACCTCCCACTGGCCTTTTCACTTAAACCCCGCTTTTCTTAGATCGTCCATTATGCGTTTCAGTGTCTCGGGGTTCTTGTAAAAATTGACGTTTGACAAGAAGTTGCTTTTTGATGAGAAGAGTATAAGGCAGGAAAAAGACCGGGGCAAGGAGAAAAGCAGGGCGCAAGGGAAATGGACACAAAGTGTCTTCAGGGGATCGAAGGCGTCTTTGGCCCGGAAAATGATTTATAAGATTATCAGATCGTCCAATGTTCTGCTTTAATCCGTTATACCAAGATTAAAGACCCGACCCCCGATTCAGGGGAAAAACAGTGTCACCGCGTAACTATTATTAAAATTCCATTTCCTTTAGATCGCTGGCGATGATCAGGGAAGCCTCGGTCTGGTTTATGATTTCCTCCGGGGTCCAGCCGGGTGCGAACTCCTGAAGCAGCAGCCCGCTGTCAGTTACTTTAATGACGGCGATATCCGTTACGATGAGATCGACACAAGCCGCAGCCGTAACCGGCATGGTCAGGTTGCGAACCACTTTGGGGCTGCCGTCTTTGGCGTTATGGGTCATGGCGATGATCAGCCGCCTGGCGCCCCAGGCCAGGTCCATGGAGCCGCCGATACGGGGGGTTTTATTTTCTTCACTGGTGGCATGGATGGCCACATCACCCTTTTCAGAAACCTGCAGGCCGCCGAGAATGCTGATCAGACGGCCGCTTCGGATCATGCAAAAAGATGTCAATTGATCGAAAAAGGCCATGCCCGGCAAAGGCCGGAAGTATCGCATACCGGCATCGATCATATCCGGATCAATTAAGTCCAGCTCATCATTTTCGTAGACCGGGCCGTATCCGATGACTCCGTTTTCGCTCTGGATCATCACCCCTTCGGGAATATAGGATACACATAGTAAAGGAACACCGATTCCCAGATTACAGTAATCCCCCGGCGCCAGTTCTTTGGCGGCCCTCATAGCTGTCAGCTCATCAGTCAGTCGGTCCTTCATGCATCACCTCTCCGGGCGGCTTCGGCTTTGGCGTTCTGTTCTTCCCTGAACTTGATACTGGCCATGATCCATTCCCTGCGCCGTTCCCTGCCGACGGGATCGTCATCGGGGATGCGAACCACCCGGTCCACGAATATGCCGGGGGTAACAATATGATCGGGATCCAATTCTCCCGGATCAACGATCTCAAAAACTTCGGCGATCACATAGCGCGAGGCCATGGCGATAATGGGATTGGAGGCCCGGGCCGTACCATGGTAGACCAGATTGCCCAGCCGGTCGGCCTTGGCTGCGCTGATAAGCCCGACGTCCGGCCTGATCGGTTCCTGGAAAAGATATTCAACCCCGTTGATAACCCGCTTTTCCTTTCCTTCCTCAATCACCGTACCGACACCGATCGGGCTGTAAATACCCCCCAGTCTCAGGGCGGCGGCATAGAGCCGCTCAACGAGATTGCCATGGGACATACTTTCAAATTCGAGCGAACCCTCCTGCAAACGCTTATTGATCACCTCAGCAATGGGGGATACTTCCTCAGCGCGTATACTGGTAAAGGCGGCCATGATTTTTTTGGTCTGGGCCAGGATTAGGGATGGATCCGGTGTGCCTTTTTCTCTGAGCACGTCCGCTTTAGGCACATAGTTATTGATGCATAAGGTCAGATCTTTGGCGCCATGGTCCAGGAGCGCCCGCCACAGATGGGCCGGGGAGCCGGGGCCCCAAAAATTAGCGATCACCAGATCGCCGTCCCGGATTTTCGCGACGGCTTCGGCAGCGGTTGAAACTTTATTGATCATAAGCGATTCTCCTTGTTGAGGACGTATTGGAGCGGAGGTTTCCTCAATCTTAAAACTTATATTTCAAGCCCTGACACCAAAACCCATGAGAAAAGTACAGGGGAAAAAGGGATCAGGGCAATCAGACTAACCCCAGGCCTTTTTGGTATGGGCTGAGATGGCCTTGACGATCTGGGGCCAGGGGCCTCGATGGGGAGGGTAATGGCCCATGCCTTTGATGATCATCAATTCAGCCCCCGGAATGGTTGCAGCGGCATCCAGGGCATTTTCCACAGGCAGGAGGGGATCCTCATCTCCGTGAATCACCAAAGTAGGTGCGGTTATTGATTGGAACGCAGGCCGCCGGTTCCTGTTTGCCAGGCGGGCTAAAAGGTGGCGGCCATTCCCCTCAGGATAATAGCAGCGATCATAGGCCCGGACCGATATCTGACGGACCCATTCTTCATCCAGGGAAAAGCCCGATCCTGCAATAGCTCGAGCCATCTCTACCGCCTTTTCGACATAGGCCGTGCGGTCGGCACCGGTAGCTGCCCGCATCAGGTTCGTTATTTCAGGCTTGGGCTGCGGCAAACCAGGATTATAGGTCGGTGCCGAGATCAAAATGAGGCTCCATAGCCGCTCCGGGCGGCTGATGGCGATGGTCTGGGCAATGGCTCCCCCCATGGAATGGCCGCAGATATGGACTTTTTTGATGCCTAAAAAATCGAGCAACCCCAGCGCATCCTGCCCCATATCCTGGAAGGTATAGGGTACGTCGATCTCCTCTCCCCTGGACAAAGCCTTCAACACCCCCGAGATATCAGGGGCACCGGCCTCTTCCATTTTGCTGGACAGTCCCGTATCGCGGTTGTCAAAAATAATAACCCGGTGGCCCTCATCGGCCAATTGCTGCAGAACCTCCTCCGACCATCCGGTCAACTGGGACCCCAAACCCATAATTAACAGGAGCGGTCTTCCGGATCGATCTCCGAAGGTTTCATACTCTATCTCGATGCCATTGGCCTGGGCTTTCGGCATAATCCTTAACTCCTTATCTGAAGAGTATGCTTCTTCCTCTTATTTTCCAATTTAATTTTTAGGTTCTTCTCCCAATTAGTTGGGAGAAAGGGGTCGAGGACTCAAGGATTCAAGTGATTGGTTTTATTGAGAAGACCTTTTATACATTGACCTTGAACAGGAATAGCGAGCGCATTCCCCGCAGCTTGCTATGTGGGTTAGCGAGCGAACTACAACAAATAAACCCTTTCCTTGCCTGGAAGATTCCCTGCACCTTGGTACAGGGAGCTTCAATCGTTTTTTACGAAACGGTTTAACCTACAAGGTTTCAAGCTTTCCTGGGGCCAAGGAAGATCTCAAGTAATACCGCTCTCTTCTTGCTATCTTGATTCATGGTTCCCATGGCTAATGAAGCTTTAGGTCTAATGCCTTGTATTTTGCTTAACCTCAAAATTTTTGTAGTTTTAAGATTTTCCCTTGAATCCTTGACCCCTTGAATCCTTCGATCATCACCAACTCTTTTGGTAATGATCCTTATTTCTTAACCGGGAGATTAAACGGGCATACAGTCACCAGATTTAACCCATGGGACAGCGGTATCCCTTTTTCTCTCCCATTGAACCCTGGGCCCCGGTTATTTTTGTAACACCTGGCTGTATTTGACCATGGCCCAGAGGGCCTTGGCGCAATCCACAGGACTGGCGAAAGTTGGAAGGTGATATCGTTTGAAAATTTCATCGATTGGTCCGCTGATCTGTTGTTCGTTGGCCGCGACAACGATCGGTTTCTGGTATTTTTGCGGAATGGTGGCGATGGCTTCGGTAATTTTCAGGGTGTCGATCATTTCGGATGAATGGGTGTAGCGGTTGAAATTGTCCCGGGTGGGCATGACGATGAGGCAGTCGACATTTTCCTGTTCGGCGGCGATTTCGATGATTTTCAAATAAGCCTTCTCGTCTTTTCTCCCGATACAGTCTATGGGATTTAAGGGGGGAGGGGAAAAGGGCAGCATCTGCTCTCTGATCTTCTCCTGAGCCTGGGGGCTCATTTCGGGGACGCTCAGGCCCAGCCGTGTGCAGGCCTCGGTCGCCGTCACGCAAAATCCACCCCCGCCATGGATAATCGCTACACGATTTCCCCGGGGCAGAGGCTGGTAGCAGAGGCAATTCGCCATATAAAACATTTCCAAAAAGTCGAACCAGCGAATCGCCCCGGTCTGAAGGCAGACGGCATCAAATATAGCATCATTCCCGGCCAGGGCTGCCGTATGGGAACGGGCTGCCCGGGCGGCAGCTTCCGACGACCCGGCCTTGTAGATCAGCAGGGGCTTTTTCCGGGTTACGGCTTTGGCAACCTGCAAAAACCGCTGACCGTCTCCGATATCTTCCACATAGGACAGGATGACCTTGGTGGTGGAATCCTCCCCCAGATATTCCAACAGATCCACGTAGCTGATGGAGGCCTGGTTCCCGAAGCTGATGAATTTGCTGACACCGAAGCCGTATTTTCGGGAGGCATTGAACAGATAATTGCCGAGGGTCCCGCTCTGGGAGATGAAAGAGATCGGGCCCCGGTGGGGGCGCTGCGTCATATTGGGAAAAGTGCTCAGATTGCCTTCGCTGCTCCAGACCCCGAGACAATTCGGTCCCAGAAAATAAAACCCGGCTTTTTTTGAAGCCTCGGTGATCTCTTTTTGGGCCCTGGCCCCTTCCGGACTGATTTCAGCAAAACCGGCGGTGATGACGATGCCGCCCTTCACCTTTTTGGCAATGCATTCCTCGATCACCTGCGGGACCAGGGAGGCATTAACGACAATGATAGCCAGGTCTATCTCGTCAGGCACATCCCTGAGGCTGGGAAACCCGGGAAGGCCTTGAATGATTTTTTCGTTAGGGTTTATGGGGTACATCCGGTTGCGGAATCTTCCGGCTAACAGGCTGTTTAACATCCCGAAACCCCAAGACTGAATATTATTACTGGCCCCGACTACGGCCACCGACCTGGGTTTGAATATGGCGTCTAAGGATTGTTTCTTTTGTAAATCCATTTAACGGAAAACCTCCGGAATTTTTTTGGGGATTTTGTACGACAATAGGGTCCCGGATCTTCTGAGACTATTTTCATGACCCGACATCCCGTCCGACTCCCCTTGGGAGTCTCCTCTGGAGATCGGGCCTTTTGGCTGCTTTTAATAAACAGGGACCGGTCCCTGCTTTCCAGACCCTATCGGGTTATTTGAACAGGTTCCGTACCTGCTCTGAATCCTCCCCCATCAAAGACGGGTCCCGGGCGGTGGCATCATACATCGTGCTGGTCTTAAACATTTCATATTTTCCCTCTTTTGCCGCTTCTTTCGTCCTGGCCGGCAGGGAAGCAACCTCTCCTTGGCTCATCGGGCGGAAAGTCCGAATGGCTTCAAAGGCCTGGTCAAGCAGCTTCATACTGTGGATACCGGTGATAACGACAGAGGTGGGGAGGTTCAGGGCATAATGCAGGCATTCCATGGGTGTGACAATTCGGGGTTTCAGGATCATTCCTGCCCCCAGGGCCTTCATCCCCAGTACTCCGATCTTTTGTTTGACCAGCACCGGCAACACTTGCTTTTCAAAGCTGCGGAAGTGGGCATCCATGACATTGAGCGGCATTTGGACGGTGTCAAAGCGGAAGCCGTGTTCGGCGGCAACGCCCAGCATATGAAGGTGAATCCGCGGATCTTTATGCCCGGTGAACCCGATATACCTTATTTTGCCGGCCTGACGTGCTTCTTCCAGGACCGCATTGGCACCGTCTTCTGCAAAAATCCTGTCAGGGTCTTCGAAGCGGAGGACTTCGTGGTGCTGGACCAGGTCGATGCAGTCAATATCGAGACGCTTGAGCGATTCCTCCAACTGCCTGGTGGCTTCTTTCCTGTTACGCCCGTCAATTTTAGTCATCACGAAAGCTTTTTTTCGATAGCCGTCTTTCAAAGCTTTGCCGACCCGGATTTCACTATCCCCGTTGTTATAATCCCAGCTGTTGTCAATGAAATTCAGACCGCGGTCGAGCGCAGTGCGCGTTATCTGTATGCTGGTCTTTTCATCCAGGAGCGGCGCCCCAAGATTCCAGCCCCCCAGTCCGACGGCAGAAACCTTTTCACCGGTGCTGCCCAGAGTACGGTAGATCATTTCAGGATTCTTTAATGGCGGGACCATGTAAAAACCTCGCTATGATATTTTTTGACAGGAATTTGCTTTTTGATCATAAGAGTATAATGCCAGAAAATAACCGGGGCAAGAAGAAATACAGGGCGAAAGGCCTTCTTTAGACATCTGGTGTGGTCGAGGGCTCGATGCTTTCGGGATCTATCCGGGCCGTAAAATACCCATTCAACGCATTCAACAACATCCCCGCCTACGTTTTTCGGTATCAAAAGAAAAACATCGCCTTAATCCCTTTACACTACACTCATAAAGGTTGTTGGCTGTTAATCGAATATTTTTTCAGTGACGGGGTTTGACTCCAGGAGGGTGTTGGCAAATATAAGGCTCTTTTCGGGGCAGAAAAAGGGGATATATGCCCCTAAAACACCCTTTTCCGGGATGTTAACGATGAATAATCAAAAGGTTATGGTGGCCCGACCCCATTTCTAATTTCTTCCATGAGACTAAGAGTCAAGAGTAGACTTGAACCTTTTTATCATCAAACCCTTATCTCCTCTCATCGCCTTCCGTGAAGCTCTATCCACAAGTGTAAAAATTTTATCAAAATCATCTATTTGATTCGATACCTGATGTCCAGGCACTTTAACAAATTCCATATCCAACCGATCGGTTATTCTATAAAATTCTTGATACAACTCATAATTATTGAGGGGCTTATTTTTCTTTGAACGATAATCGTTTTGCTCAAACCAATCTCGTCTTCCATTTAAACCCATTATATTTTGAGAATCCGTATACACTATTACCCTACTCACCCATGCTTGAATATCGCCAAGGGCCCATAATAAAGTTTGCAATTCCAGCTTCGTTGAAGACGTATGCTCAAATCGCCTCAATTTCACGCGCGTCTCCAACGAATCCAACGAATGTCCACTTTCAGACAAAGCAAGATAAGCCCCATATCCAATATGTGATTGTGTATTCACACTTCCATCTATAAATAGGATCAGTTCAACCATAAATATATTTCTCTATTTCATAGAACGCTAAAATTGAAGCTCCCTGCACCAAGGTGCAGGGAATCTTCCAGGCAAGGAAAGGGTTTATTTGTTGTAGTTCGCTCGCTAACCCACGCAGCAAGCTGCGGGGAATGCGCTCGCTATTCCTGTTCAATTACACCAAGTAATAAAGGGTACATCCATGATAAGAAAATAGACTGACCCCATTATGTTTTCTCGGTTTTGGACTGACGTGCACGGGGTTTGCCCCGGGGACAAGAGGAAACGCAAAGCCCGCAGGGATGTTCCTTGCGGTACTCACTGCATTTAAGAGCGTCAAAACGGAAATGACGAGGTTCTTCTTCACGGAATTCTTTTCCGGTAAAGGCCTTGACCGGACAGGCATCGATGCAGACATGGCATTTCCCGCAGGGTTTATCGATCGGCGACCCGGTTTGAAGGGGAGCATTGGTCAATATGGTAACGAAGCGTACCCGAGGTCCGAAAAGGTCGGTCAGAAGCAGACAGTTTTTACCAATCCAGCCCAGTCCGGCGAGATGGGCGGCCAATTTATGGGAAATGATTCCTTCGAGCTTATGAAAATTGTACGGCGTCGAACATGGAACGGGAAAGGAGCGGAATCCTTGATCAGAAAGCCGTCTGGAAACATAATAGCCCAATTGGTCTAAGGCCCGGGTTACCACCTCATAGACATGAAACCAATACAGGCTATCTCTTCGCGGTTCATCAGGAGAATGGTTTTCAACTATCACGTCATTAAGAAACATGCCCAGGGAGACCGCCCGGGGGAACCGCTCCAGGGAAAAATTTCCCTGGGTTGTGATATAAACTCGCGCCGGCTCTAAATCGGCGACTCCGAAGAGATCAGCCCCCCTTTGAATGGCATACTCTCCCAATTTCCTGGTAAGCACTTTACCTGAAGTCATTTAGGCCCCTCCGTAAAAAGATCCGAGAATTATTTACCCGTTATCAACCGTTGCTTAAATATCGAGATAGGTTTACCCGTTCTCCTGGTCCGACCCCATTTCATGCATTTCATAAGAAGAGGCCCGGATCATATAGTTTTGTTATATTACTTGGCGATCGCCGCCGGGCCGATGCTCTTTATCAATTTCTTTCCGTTTTTTTCCACGTATTTTACCGTAACCATTTCGTTTAATTTAAACAGTTCGATAAACTCTTTAGGGCTTATTTCGGAGAACGCCTTATTGCCTTTTTTGCTTATCAGCAGGCTTTTGTCGTCGCATAGGAAAGTCAATTCTTTACCTTCAGCGTTCCTTATCCAATAGACTCTACCTACTCCGTCAACGCCTCTCCTTTCTCCGGTATACTCTTTTTCCGAAGAAACCGCCGGTCCTGCAGAGGTCTTCTTTCCCGCCGTGAAGGAAATACCCGTTAACGAGAGAATCAATAGAACCGATATTATCAAGATCGTCTTCCACTTCATAAAGTTAGCCCTCCTTTTTTTTCATAATAAACCTTGTTAAGATCAAAGAAGTTATAAATATTGTCTCCACCATCCCCATAACACCAACGTCCCCGCGCCTCCATCGATGATTCTTGTCAAACGGAGACCTAACCCTTTATTGTCTGCCTTATTACCTTCTCCTGTGCCGGATTTTGGGACCGACCCCGATCCAATATTCAGTGGCTGTCCCCGATTTCCAAACCCGTCTGGACTTTGCCTTCGTAAAAGGTAAAGGAAGACCTGGATTTGGAAATCATAACCCTGGCCAGGGGAAAATCGGTCCTTAAAGCAACGAAGCCGGAATGGGGATCGGGAATTCCAGAAGTTGCTGGGCCATTCCCTTGGCCAGCGGATCGAGGCGCAACGAGGCCGCTTGCCCGCCGCCCAAAGATTCATACAGTATGAAGTTCAAGGCCTGGACGCCCGGCAGATCAAAACGCTCTACCCTCGGATTTTTGGCTCCTTCGAAGACATGGTTCATAAATTGATGAACGGCCGAGGGGGTGAGCGACTTACGAATGAAAGGCAGAAATTCCGGCTTCCGGGCGATGATGCCGATATTGCATGAATTCCCCTTATCGCCGCTGCGTCCCCAGGCCAGTCGAATCAGGGGAACGGTAAGGAGATCCCCTTGAGCCTGGCCGGCGTCTTCCACTTGGGGTCGGACAATCGAGTCCGGGTTAAAAATGTCTTTCGGTTCCGGCCTGAAAGACCGTTTCTGTTCCCCCACCGTGACCTGAAAAGGGACTTCCGGTTTGGGTATTAAAAAGGAAAAGAGCTTGATTACCGGGGATACGGCCGGTTTGCCGGCAAACCAGCCTGTGGTGCCCGGCGCCATGGAGGTGGTGGGGGCGAAGACCTCGTTGGCAAAGATTTCAAGAGGCTCCTGGAAGTCATGTTCCAAAGAAATTTTACAGGCGGTTTCCCGTGTATCTCTTGTCCGGGCATGCGGACCATAGGCGGATTCGGCTCCAAGGCATTCGATCAAGGTGGCCCGGTATTTACCGAAACCCTGTTTTTCAAAAATGGCTTCGGTCCTTTCAATCAGGGCTTTGGCCTGACGTTCGGCCTTTTGAACCGCCTGCATGCCGATCACCGGCAATACGGCAATGCAGCGGTAACCGTCATGAAAGGCACCATACACCTTATAGGTCGATGTCGGAGGCCGGCCGATGGCTCCGAAAACTTCCACCTGGTTTTGCCCTGTTTGGTTCATCCGGACTTGCGAAAAATCGCCTGTCACATCAGGTAAAAGGTAGATCTGGGGATCGCCGATCTCGTAAAGCATTTGTTCCGTGACAGCGGCGGGGATCACCAGCCCCCCGGTATCAACCGGTTTCGTTACCACGAACCGGCCGTTTTCGTAACATTCGATTACCGGGTATCCGATATTGGCCCAGTCGGGAACTTCCTGCCAATCAGTAAATAACCCGCCGGAAGCCTGGGCCCCGCATTCGATGATGTGCCCGGCTAAGGACCCGGCTGCCAGCAGATCGTAGTCGGTCGTATTCCACCCGAATTCATGCATCAAAGGTCCCAAGGTCAAGGCGCTGTCCACGACCCGGCCGGTAATCACGATATCGGCACCCATATCCAGGGCTTCTTTAATCGGTTCGGCGCCCAGGTAGGCGTTCATATTCATCATCTTTTCCGGCCAGGGTTCCCCGGTGTTCATTTCGGTGATATTACGGGAAGCCAGTTCTGTGTGGCGGGGCATCAGATCGTCCCCTTCGACCACCGCAATGTTGACCTTTACCCCTTGATGATCGGCTATCTTCAAAACGGCGTCACGGCAGGCCTGGGGATTTATACCTCCGGCGTTAGTCACGATTTTAATTCCCCTTCCCACAATCTCCCGGATATTTTGGGACATGGTACCATCCACGAAATAAGGGGCGTACCCCATGTGGGGGCGTTTGGCTTTCGACCTGGCCAGATAGGACATGGTCACTTCGGCCAAATAATCCATAATAATATAATCAACCTGTCCGCCTTTGATGAGCTGGGGCACCGATATGGAGGAATCCCCTAAAAACGCCGAAGCGCCGCCGATACGTATGGCCTTCTTCCCTTTCATGGTTCCCTTTCTATATAATATTCTTTACTGTTCAGGGTTTGAATCCCTCAACCAAACCATTCATATATTCATCCGGTTGTATCAGATTGATTTTAGTAAAACCGGCCGATTCGAGCGATGCCTTAATTTCTTCAAATGAGTAGGTACTGCCCTCACGGGTCACCACAAGCATATTCACCGCAAAAAAGGCTCCCCTGGTAGGCTGGGTGTGGTCCGGACTCATAACATGGTCGCGAATAACAAGCCGACCTCCGGGTTGCAGGGCGCGATAGGTCTTACGGTACAATTCAATATTTTGTTCAGGACTGTTCTGGTGAATAATAGCCGAAAGCAAGGCAAGGTCATGACCTGCCGGTAGTTCATCTTTATAAAAATCACCGGCTGCAAAGGTAACGCGATCAATTAAATCAGTATCAGCGAGACGCGTTTGGGCAATTCTTGTCACCGAGGGAAGGTCGAATAGCGTGGCTTTCATATCAGGATAGGCTTCGAGGAATGCCTGCGTATATGAACCCGATCCACCACCGATGTCGAGTAATTTCTTGGCCGCAACCGGTTTAATAGCCGCAACAATTCTGGGTGCTAATCGGTAGGCAATAGTATGCATCGCTCCAATGAACGTTTCTTGTTCACGTTCACTGCTGTCAAATACCGATGGTCTGGTTTTTTGTGAACCATAGCGAACAATTTCAGTTAAATCCGACCATCTTTTCCATCCCCCAACGGTAAGCATTACCCCGGGCATGATTGAAGTCGGTGAGTCTTTCGACAATAATGCGGCTACTTCCGCCGGACAATAATATTTCTCATCCTTTTTTTCGAGTAGCCCCATAGGCACCAGCGCATTGAGCAATATGGTGATGCCTCGTAATGTAACTTGTATTTTATCCGCGATTTCTTGGGCGGACATCGGATGTTTTATTAGAAGAGTGAATATGTCCAGTTCGGCTGCGGTCAGGAAAATTCTTGATTCCATAAATTTCGCGCTTAAGCCGAGAATGGTTTCTGGTTTCATGGGCATGTTCTATCTCCCTGCAAATTACTATAATGACAAATTCATCCTATATAAAATGCAATGATAAGACTTTTCTTTTTGATGGGAAGAGTATAAGGCAAGAGAAAGACCGGGGCAAGGGGAAAAGCAGGGTGAAAATTAAAGAGACGAATGGAGTTTTCTTCTCCATTCAGACAGAAATCGAAAGACCTTCATTTGGCCGTTGGTTGCTTAGAATATCGGATTATGTCCCTGGAATACCACTAAGAGTCAAGAGCAGACTTGACCCCATTTCGACAGCCCATCTCATCTTTTAAGTTTTTGTTAAATATCCTTCATGATCAATTGATAGACATTTCTGCCATTCATAATCCCGCCGGTATAGGATCCAGGATTATTACCCCATCCGCTTGACAGATAAAGTCCATCTATAGGCGTGGAGTTTTTTACCCTGTTCATATAGGCGTTGTTTGTGCTTGGCGGATAGCCGTATATCGCGCCCTCGGGATTTTTGGTGTAGGTTATATTCGTAAGAGGAGTAGCTGCTTCCATAACCTGTATCATTGAAGAAAGTCCCGGAATTGCCTTTTCTTCAACCCTTTTGATTAATGTTTGTGCAATGCGCCTCTTTTCACGGTAATATGCTTCTTTATTGCCGGCAAAATAATCTTTTTCAAATCTCCGCCACGGTTCATATCCGCTGAGCATGAAAATAGTAAGGGTGGAAGTCCCCGGTTTGGAATACCCTTTATAGTAATTGTCATAAAGGGCGATGCTTATGGGGCTTTTCTCCGCATTACAGGCTAAATAATTCTTAAAGTCTGTTTCAATGTCGTATTCGGAATCTATATATATGCTTCGCTCGGAACCTTTCCCGTGGAATTCGCCTTTTAATCCCAGCCAGATTAAAAATGTTGATATACTCGGTTTATATTGAGCAAGCTGCTCCATATATTTCTGGGCCTTTTTATTGTCGGATAATAATTTTCCAAAGGTATCAGGCGCATTGGCGTTGCTCACCACGATTTTTGCCGGATAGACTTTTCCGTCGTCGGTCTGAACACCGGTGACCCTGTTATTGTCAGTAAGAATTTTATTTACCGTTTTTCCATAAATGAGGGTCCCTTTATTGTCTTTTATAACCGACGCAAGCCCGTTGCTCAAATCCTGGGAGCGTGATTTGAAGTAATAGAATTGGCTTTTAGTCAAACTCCCTGTATAAACTGCGCCCATAAAGCCAGACAACTGCGAGGGGGGAAGCCCACAGACACTACAGGTTCCGGAGGTTAAACTTTTTATTATCATCGGATCTTTTATATATTTATCCAGTAAATCCGATAATGAGATATCTCTCAATGACCACATTTTTGGATACTCCTGTGGCATAGAAGGCAAAGATACAGAACCGGTTTCCATCTTTTTACTGAACCACCAAAGTTCATCTACTAGTGCAAAACAAAACTCATAATAGTTGCGTATCCCCTCCTTTTCATTAGGAAACCTCTTGCTTAAAAAGGTGATAAGTTCTTCAGGGCTAAATCTGGGGATGGCGATGTCGTTGTTTTTACTAATTATTCGCCTTGTTAAATCCAACGGTATCCGTTCCACCTTTCCATCAAGTCCCAGTTCTTTATAAATATCTTCGGCTATACCGAAAAAATGAAGGGAAACGTCGAAATTGAAATCGCCTCTTTTAAAGGAAGTGGCGTATCCCCCCGGGACATTGTGTTGTTCAATAACGGTCACCGGAAACCCGGCCTTTGACAGATAGACCGCACTTGCGAGCCCGCCCATGCCGGACCCTATGACAACAACAGGGTAGTCCTTGGGATTTTTGCCATCTTCTACGAGCTTACTAACAACCTTATCGGGCATAAAGCCGATGGTCATGGAGGCTGCTGCCATTGAAGCCAGCTTGAGAAATTCACGCCGAGTAGGTTTTTTTTGCCACATATCAACCCTCCTGTATATTTTTTTAAATTGATAAGGCATTGCTTTTTTATAGTGGGAGTATATGAGGATGAAATTTGTGTGTCAAGAGGATTAAGCAAAATGTGGGGCGCTGATTAATGAATACTATTCGAAAGCAAGTATGTCTGTGAAAAATCCTAAACGCTCACTTAAAGGAAGGACTTCTCAAATCAATCCCCGGGGCAAATCTTAATTGTTATCCTGTAATGTGCAAGATTCTAGACCAGCCCCCTGACCCACCCCGGATTAAAACTTGAGGTATCATCATTCCTTTTTTGGCCATAGCCGCCTCCTTCCTTTGGGCTAACTCAGAGCTTATCATATTGTTCAATTATTAGAGACCACCTCACTTTCAGGCGATACTCTATTTTTTTATCCGGATGAGATTTTTAGAGTGAATAGGGAATCATCGAGCGAAGTCAGGAGGACGAGTCAACGCCGGAGGAGAAGGAGAACAGGCCCTATTTATTGTCCATCACTCCATTAAAATAACTCGGCAATCTGCTTTTAAAAGTCATTTGCTGGCCAGTGGCAGGGTGTTTGAAGGAAATCGATTTGGAATGAAGTGCCAGTCTCTCGTAGCCATCCTCGATTTTTCCATATTTTCTATCACCTACAATCGGATGACCTTTATCAGCTAAATGGACACGTATTTGATTTTTCCTGCCGGTCAAAAGAGTAATCTCCAGCAGGCTAAACTGTCTAGTTTCTTTAAGCACCTTATAAGCAGTCTGTGCCAATTTGCCTTTTGTGGTATCAGTTGTAGAATAGACGACGAAAGTCTTATCCTCGGCCAGATATGAGGCAATGATCCCTTCTTTTTGGGCCAGCTGACCATGAACCACCGCAATGTATTTCTTTTCTGTGCCTTTCCACTGAGCCTGCAAGAGTAGCTTAACTTCTTCGCTTTTTGCAAAGACCAACACGCCGGATGTCCACTGGTCCAGCCTGTGAACAGTGAAAATCCGGTTTTGCGACTTGGCGTAGCCTTTACATACATAATCGGCCAGAATGTAGTGAGCCGTCCTGGTTTTGTCAGTCCCCGTCCTGACAGTCAATAGTCCTGCTGGTTTGTCCACGACGAGAATATCCTTATCTTCATAGAGTATTTCCAACCCTCTCGGCAGATGTCTATTAGTAAAACGTTTTTTCTTAGGCATTTGAGTGCTCTTATATCTTGTGCGGGTTATAGCCGATTGCCGCATCGCTATCAAGTTAAAAATAAGGCCAGAGAAAGCTCGTGGGGAAATTTGGGGACAGCCACTGATTACTTGTCAGCATCTCAGGGACGCTGTTGATTCTTAACTTTTAGTAGGGATCGTCAATTTTTGATTTGATAAGAATTCCTTTTTGATGGGAAGAGTATATGGCAAGGAAAAGATTGGGGCAAGGAGAAAAGCAAATCGAAAGTTAAGGGGACAAAGGGCGTCTTCTTCTCCATTTAGGCAAGAATCGAAAGACCTTCTTTTGGTCGTTGGTGACGCGGCATATTTCAATAGGTAGAAAATATTTAAATTGGGCTAAGTATATTAAACATTCCGATCACTAAAGGACATGGCGATGTATTTTTATCTACGTATTGACAATCTTCCTGATTGCATTTAACAAAATAGTCTTTTTTATATTTGAGGCCAAAATTAACTTTATTTTTCAGACAAATCTTAACTTTTTCACTGATCACATTACAATAATAATCTTGAATATTTTTTTTGCCATTTCTTATCCCTATTGAGAGGTTGCCAACAAGAAAACTTGTTTATTTTACTTTATGCTTCCTACCTTTTAATCACCAAAAAGTCAACTAATTTGAATTAGCTTTTCGCTGATTACTATTTGAACCCTTCTGTTTTATTCAAAATGAAGATTTTAGCGAGAGTTGGGGTCAGATCTTTATCCTTTACTTTTGCCACCTCACTCCCGTCACAAAATCACTTTTTCCCTATAGAAACGGCATGAATTGTCAAGGTTAAAGATTTGACCCCAATCCCACAAAATGGCGCGACTGACCTCGTCCTTCTTCGTCAGTGGATTCTTTTGACTGTAAAATTAACCCGCCGCTCGTTTACCGATGGACGGAATCGGTCGCCTGGTCAGTTTAAGCCCCTTACGAGTATCTGTTTTTTTGACCAGTCTTAACTCCAGACGACAGTCAAGCGCCTGGGCATATTTTTGCAATGTACCTAATGATGGCAAATACTTTCCGTTCCCGGATTCCAAACGGGCGATGGCCGATTGCGTTGTCCCGATTCGTTCGGCAATCTCGGTCTGAGTCAAGCCGGCAGCTGATCGGGCTTTAAGAAATTGATCTAGAAAGGCAAATTCTTCCTCGAGTTGATCGTATTCCGCCTTTACATCGGCCCGTGTCAGGGCACGAGATTTAAGTTCTTTATGAGTGAGCATCTTTGACCTCCTGCATTCGTCTTCGAGCCATGGCAAGCTCTTTTGACGGGGTCTTATTTGTTTTTTTGATGAATTGATGGAGGATAATAATCTTTCGTCCGGATATCGTACAGTATAATACCCTGGCAATGCCCTCCTGGGCTTTGAGTCGCAATTCAAATAACCCATCCCCCAGGGCGCGTGTATGGGGCATACCCAGGTCCGGGCCATAGGTTTCCATCCGGTCTGAGTATCGAAGGTAGCGCGCGAGGAGACCGGCGGATAAGGAAAGGATCTCCTTCTGAACCGCTTCACTATAATAAGTGATTGTCCAACTTATGATGAAAGTATAGCAGAAATGCTATGTTGTGTCCAGAAAAAAGTTTCAGAAAGATTAGCTTAGAAGGGGCCGAACTTAATCAAGGAAAAAGTTTTGACGATCTATGAAGAATGATTTTCTTCTTAAAAGCATCTTTTCGGGGGTAAAAAGATTAGTTTAAGGCCTTTTTTATACATCAAAACAGATATTATTGATCGAGAATTCAATCCCTTCGCTCGGTCCGACCCCAAAACAAGAAATGATAAACAAGTCTGACCCCGGAATCCCACTAGGGTTGCCCCGTGAGATCACTTTATCCCCGGTAGCCCGTCAGATCGGCCAACTCTTGGACTATTTTAGTCAAAATGGTAGCCTGAGAGGTCGTCTCCTCGGCAACCGAGGCCGCCTCTTCGCAATTCGCTGCATTGGCCTGAGCGACCTTCCTGATCTCGGCCATTGCCCGGTTGATGCTCTCGACTCCCTGCACCTGTTTCTGCGAAACTTCGAAGGCTGATTGCGTATCAGTCAAGATAGGCAGTGCTTTAACCTCATAGTCTATAAAGTTTACAATGCATTGCTTCACGGACCCCGCGCCGTTTTTGATAATCGCCACTGTTTCATCGGCCAGGGCGAGTGTATTTTTTGCCGCCTCCGTCGAGCGGGCGCCCAGGCTTCGCACCTCGCCGGAAACAACGGCAAAACCCGTTCCGGCTCCACCGGCGCGGGCGGCCTCCACCGAGGCATTCAGGGCCAGGAGGTTTGTCTGAAAGGCGATCTGTTCGATCGTCTTTACGATCTGCGACGTTTCTTCCGATAATTTTTTTATTTCCCTCAGTTCATTTCTTGTCTGTTTGACCGTTTCGAAGGTGGAGTAAGCCTTATTCGCAAAGCTATCCTGCAATTCCTTCATTTCTTTCATTTGATCCGCATATTGACGGATGAAAACCTGGAGTTCTTCTGTCGCGGCGGATGTTTCTTCAACAGCCGAAGTTTGGACCGAAGTTCCCTCGGCCAGATGATTGTTGCTTAAAGCGATCTGTCCGGCGGCTTTGGCAAACTGGGCAGATCCTTCCCTGAGGTTGGCAATGATGCGGTTGATCGGTTTCGCCATGGAACGGGAGAAAAGGAACCCGAAAACAACGGCCAGGAGGATGCCCAGAACCGTTCCGACTACAGCGGACGACTTGAGCCAGCCGGCTTTGGCGCGCCCCGATTCCCGGGCCTCACCCGACAGCCTCAGGTTCACGTCCGACAACTCCCGCAGGCGTTTTTCCGATTTTACAAAGGCCTCCCCGATCAGGCCGGCAAAGAGGGTTGATGCCTCTTCCCGTTTCCCGTCTTTCACCAGTTGAATAAAGTCACGATGCCCTTTCTGCCACGTCTGCCAGGCCGGTTTTAAATTTTTCCACATGACCTCGACCGATTCAGTTTTCGGCAGCGCTTCGTAAGCTTTCCAGCCCTTTTCTGCCCGGCTCCAGGTCTCATCCAGCTGCTTCAATCTCCTTTCTCGTCCGGACACATCGCCGAAAGACTCAGGATTCAAAAGGGACCTGCCGACACGCTGGATAGCGATCTGGGCCTCAACCATGACCCCGAGCATGTGAATCCCCTTATAATTCATTTCTGATACCTTCCGGAGTTCGCGGTCCATCTGGGATATCCCGTAAAAACCAATCAATCCGCCGAACAAGAGGATCAATCCGGTCACTGCGAAACCCCCGATCAATTTGGTTCTGAAACTCAGATTTTTCATGGCCGCACCTCCGCTGCAAATCCGTTGATCTGAAGACGAGGCGCCTCCGCCAGGGCCGGGAGGACCTTGACGCCGGCATGCCTGATTTCAGCCGCTTTCCTTCCCCCCATTAAAATGAGAGCCTCCAGTTCGCGGACATATTGTTTCATGGCCACAGCCTGCGAGGTCAATTCCTCCGCCGCGGCCGCCGCTTCTTCCGCCGATGAGGCGTTGTTTTGGACGATCCGGTTTATTTCACCAATGGCACGGTTGATTTGTTCAAACCGTTCGGCCTGCTGCTGGGATAATTCCATGCCCCGTTTGAGCTGGGCAAGGATTGTTTCTGTAAAGTCTGAGAACTCTCCTAAACAAGTCACACTTGATTCGACTTGCTCGCTTTCCTTGTAGATACCATCCACCGTCGCCTGTATGAGGCTCGTCGTATTCTTGGCGGCCTCTGCCGAATGTATGGCGAGATTGCGGACTTCGTCCGCAACTACGGCGAACCCGGCTCCCGCGTCTCCGGCCCGCGCAGCTTCCACCGAGGCGTTCAAGGCTAAGAGATTCGTTTGAAAGGCGATGGTCTCGATGTTCTTCAGGACCGAAGAGGTCTCTTCACTGGTCTTTTTGATGGCGCCCATCGCATCGTTTGCTTTTTTTATACTGTTGAAAGCTTCCAGTCGGATCTTGTCCGCTTCAATACTTGTTTTATTGAGCTTGTGGATAAGCTCGTCCTGATCGCGGTTGGCGGCTGTCAATTCCTGTGTTACGGAAAAAGTCTCCTCCACAGCCGCTGCCTGATTAGATGTGGCCTCGGCCAATTGGTTGCTCGAGGTAGCTATCTGACCGGCCGCCTCGGCGAATTGGTCGGAGCTTTTTGTCAGACTGAATATGATTTTTTGGATGGGTTTCCTGATGGTTCGGGCAAGAAAAACCCCGATGGCGATGGCGATGACGATTCCAAAGGCAGTACCGATAGATGCGATGCTTTTCATCCACACGGCGTGACCATGGCCGGTCTGTCCGGCATCGTCTGCCAGCCTCCAATGGATATCCGATAACTGTCCTAACAGGAGTTCGGCCTGACCTGATTGCTTTTCCAAGGGACCGGCTAAAAGGACCAGCGCCTCCTGGCGTTTGCCGTCTTTAACAAGCTGAACGAATTCCTGATGCGAATTCTGCCACGCCTGCCAGACCGGATTCAGATTTCTCCAGGCGGCCTCTTCCTCGGTCGATTTCGGCAGGCCGGCGTAATCCTTCAACGCCTGTTCGTTCCGGGCGCCGGCCTGGGCCAGGCTTTTGAACAGGCCTTCCTTTTCGAACGCATTGTTGAAGATCTTCGGGTCAAGGAGCGACTGGTCCAGGGCAAGGATCGTCTGATGCGCTTCTTTTAGGTGTTCAAGGTTATACATCCCAGGGATCCGGATATCCGTGAAGACATTCAGATCAGACCCTATCCAGGAGATGCCCATCAGGCCCATCAGGCCTCCGAATAATAGGATCAGGCCTATGGTAAGAAATCCACCCATCAATTTAGTGGTCAGTTTCAGGTTACTCCACATTCTAATTCCCTTCTCACGACAAATAGACAATAAGACCATCCACTGCTGAAGTCATAAATCGTAATGGCGCGAAACCGTAAGCTCGCGTCCTGAATACCTTAAAAGATTATTTTTCTGCAAAGGACATCCGGTAAGCCTTCCTGTCTTCACAGAAATAACCTTATATGGTCTATCGGCATTTCAACTTTAGAACTTTATAAATTTTTTTGTTTTAATCCTGATTGGGTTTACGCTGCAAGCAGCGCCGATCGGTTCAACTTCCGGCCGGTCGGAACGATCGACTCTGTCGATCTAAAAGAAGGCATCCATTCGGATGCCGTATGCCCGATCTTTTGGGGAGACTCCCAAGGGAAATCGGACAGGAAGCTTCTTATTTAGGTCAGCAAAGCTGACCGGTCCGCTCGGCTTGGCCGAGCTTTTGAAAAGGTTCCCGTTCGGGAACCGATTGGCCGAGCTCCTCAAGAGGTTTCCTTCGGAAACCGATCCGATCTTTTGAAGAGACTCCCGTAGGGAGTCGGGGGGGGAATTAAACCCAATCAGGATTAATTACTGAATGGAGGGAATAACTTCCATCTACATGGGGTTGCCGAGAAGAATCGGGTAATTAAGGCCAGTTAAAAAAATGAAGGAAAAAATTGCTTTTGGCTTCGGTTTTAGGACAAAGAGTCAAGAGCAGACTTGATAATCATATAAAAGGCACCTCGCGCATACCCAAGAAAGAGGTTTCCTGGTATGTAAGGGAGAGAGCATCAATCAAACCCCGATTTATCCTCTTAAATTTTAAACTATTGTGCAAAGGCCTTAAATCAGTTATGGTTCCTGCAGGTTAAAGGCTGAAAGGAGAAATGATTCATGTCAGTGGCAAGCGTATTAAAAAGTTTGGAGGAGTCCGTCGGGAAAGAAATTTTTCTTTCCGATTGGACACAGGTGACCCAGAAACAGATTAATCAATTTGCCGACAGTACCAAAGATCATCAGTGGATTCACGTGGATGAAGAAAAAGCCGCTAAAGGACCATTCGGTCAAACCATTGCCCACGGGTTTCTGACCCTCTCCCATATCCCGTTTTTCAGCTACCAGGTACCCCTGAACATAGAAGGCGCCACGATGAGTGTCAACTATGGTCTGGACCGGGTGCGCTTTCTTAATCCTGTGGTTTCCGGTGCGAAAATACGGGACCGGATAGTGCTGACAGCGGTGGAAGAAAAGCCCGGCAACCGGCTTCTGATAACACAGACCCATACCATCGAAATTGAAGGGCAGGAAAAACCGGCCTGTATTGCACAGATGCTGGGCATGATATTCTTTTAATAATGGGCCGCTCAAACAGGCGGGATATCCCGTCATTAATGGAATGGTTACTGGTTCATCGCTTTTCCCCTTAATCGGCTTAAGCGCTAACCTTAGGTGACTGTTTCATTAACCAAAAACTTATATTTCAAAACCTAACCCCGATTTACTTTTCGGTGGCCCTTCCGCATGGTGCGGGGAGCTTCAATTATTGAGGGTTGTCCCCCAGTCCTGATAAAATCAGGCAGACAATGCTCCGATCCACTTGCCGGCACGGACCATAGCAATATTTCCGATCTGCTGTTCCCGTCTGATATTTTGAACCAATTGAAACGCTTTGGCTTCAGGCAGTTTCTGAGCCAGCAGGGTAAGTGATGGGGAGGGAGCAACGTCTGAAAGTTTGACCTCGATGAGGTGTGTTGCCCGGCCTTCCCGGCTGAGGGCAAAGTCAATCTCTTTGCCGTCTTTGGTTCTAATATAATGAAGTTCAATATCCTCGCCGGTGATGTCCTGCAGATACTGGACGTGTTTTAACAGACAAACCGCGCAAGTGTTTTCCAATTGAATCCCCTCCCCACCCTGAACAAAACCGCTGTCGTAAAAATACAGCTTAGGCTCTTTCAGGATCGCCCGTGCCACGTTTTGATGAAAGGGACGCACTGTAAACACGATACAGAGGGCTTCCAGAATGTCAATATATCTGCGTACGGTGTTAGGAGCGATCTGCAGGTCCTGTGCGATTGAAGTATAGGAGACCGGCGAACCCACCCGTGAGCGAAGAAGCTCCAGAAGCAACCGCATCGATCTGACTTCCTGCAGTCTGCCGAATTCCAGAATATCCTCCCGGATCAGTTCGGTATAATACTGATTTCTCCAGCGGGCGGCCTCCGTTTCGGAACCGGACAGGAATGGTTCCGGAAAACCACCCAACTTATTTAACAGCAACAGGGCTTCGTCCGGGGGAAGGGTGCCCTGGAGTTCGCGAACGGAGAGGGGATTGAGACGCATCGGGAAGTACCGTCCGGCCAGGGATTCGCCGGACTGCCGGAAAGTATCAAGTCGCGCGCTGCCGGTAAGCAAAATGGCCTGATTTGGGGGGCGGGTGTCGAACACGCCTTTAACGAACCTTTTCCATTCGCGTCTCTTGTGGATTTCATCCAGGATAATGAGATCGCTGTTGAGCGGCCAGGACTGGGCATCAATGATTTTGGCATCGGCGATCTGGTCATAATTCAAATAGTGGGGCGAGTTAAATTCCGGCATCAGAGCCTTGGCCAGCCAGGTTTTGCCTACCTGCCGGGGTCCGGTCAGGATGACCATCTTTTTAAGCAGATCTTTTTTAATTGGGTCGTAGAGATACCTTTTCATTTTGAACTTTTTAGCATAGCTTTGCGGAAAAGTCAAGACTATTATGCAAACAACTGCATAATAGTCGCAATAAATTCATTTTAAACCGCCATGCCCCGCCAGGGGCATGGCACCACGGATCATGAAAATTGCTCGGTAAGGAGATAAACGCTATTTTCGTATTAACCTTTAAAAAACAGCCGGTTATAATAAATTTAAAAAATTAACAATATCCCCGATCAATCAAGGCAGGAGTTCTTCTTAAATGCTTCTTTTTGAGGCCAAAAAGGTGGGTTTAAGGCCTTTTAAAAGCCCTCTTCCCTGGCATAAGTTTTTTAAAATAAGCCAGTTGTCTCGGTCCGACCCCGATTTAGATTTACGATTTAGCAATCCCTCACTTTTGGCCCCCAATGTATGGGTAATAGCTTTGAACCACATCCAACCTTCCCAGTTGTCCGCCCCCTAACCATATCTGGATGATCTTGGAGTCCCTGAGGTACTTCTCCACATGGTAATCGCGGGCATAGCCATAAGAACCCATGAGTTCCATGGCCCGGTTACAGACCATCTCAGTGACATCGCAGGCATAGACCTTGGCCGCACTGGTGCGGGCCATCAGGTAATCCTCATTAGGGTTTCCATATTTCTTCCGGTTGTTGAACATGGCCGCCACGGACAGGTAAAAGGCGCGGGCCGATTCTATGCCGATGGCCATGTCCGCGATCATGGCTGCCTGCAGCGAATGGTTCCGAACGGGTTTCCCTCCATAGGTCCTTGTCCGGGTATGCTCGATGACGATATCTAAAACGGCCTGGGCATTTCCCAGGGTCATGGGGGCGCTCGTGAGCCGGCCCCATGAAACATTGTTCCTGAAAAGCTGCCAGTCTATCCCGGGTCCACCAGCCCGATATGCTTTGGGCACCCGCACATCGTCAAAATAGATCGCAGCATTGAAGTCCGTTACCCTCATGCCCATTTTTTGTTCCGGTTTCCCGAAGGAAAGACCGGGGGTATCTTTGGGGACATAGATCAGGGCCAGGCCCTGTTCTTTCTGTTTGGGATCCGTTGTGCAGACCACGCAGTAGAGGTCGGCCACACCGGCTCCGCTGGGCCACATTTTTTCACCACTGATCACCCATTCGTCTCCCTCCAGCCTGGCCCTGGTCCGAATGGTCAGCCCCTGCTCGGCCGCATCTTCAATATTGCAGCCTCCGGCCGGTTCGGTAATGGCCAAACATCCGCATCGAGGGGTATCTCCACAGAACAGGGGAATGAATTGGTCCATAAGGGGCTTATTACGGGCACCCATGGCTGCAGCCAGGCACCAGGGGATAATGAGAGCGTGAAGGGACAGCCCGCTGTCTCCCCGGGATATCTCTTCTGTAATGGCGCAGATCGTGGTTGCCGACCGGATCCCCAAGCCGCCGTATTCGGGTGAGAAACCCCGCTTCTGGACGCCGAGCTTGACCAGACCTTCATAGGCCTTTTCAAAGGCTGCATAGTCTTCATCCAGTTGCAGGCGAATCGGCATCACCTCTTTATCGATATATTTTCGAATGGATGACAAAAGGGCCAGATCTTCGTCCGAGGTGATAAAATCCCCATACCTTTTCATCGCAATTCCCTCCTTTTATATTATTTAGGAATCGAAAGGCCTTATTGGGGCCGTTGGTTGCATGTCTTGACGATTTGACGCCTTTGAAGCCTATTCGGGCCATAAAATATCAATCCAGCTAATTCACCTACGCCCCCATCTTCCCATTCATTACTTTGAGCTATGAGCTATGAGCTCTCAGCTATAATAAGGCATATCATTATTGAGGTTTTGATCCTCTTCCTATTATTCTGACTGCTGCCGTTGTGGTGCCAATTGAATTATTTAAGGTCGTCCCCCATTTCCACTACTTCACCGGTTTCCACTCCTGAACAGGCCCCCCTTCCACTTCCAGCATTTCCTTCAAACTCTCCCTAAAACCCGGCCAGTCGAAAGGTTCGCCCCATTCGTAGGAGAGATCGACAATTTGTCCCGGACTTGCGGCTGTTACGAGAAGGGTAAGGGTGTCCCGGAGAATACCCCTTTGCATCCCAATATCGTTAGGCTTGCCGCATTGACGACCGAGCGGGAAATTGACAAAAGCCGCCCTGGGCGGCTTGAGCCGGGCCATCATGCAACGGCAGGAGCCCAGATATATCGTGGAAATTCCAGCTTCTTCAATGGTTCGGGCAATCAGTCCGACCGACTGATGATCGAGCGGTCAGGCCGCAATGAGCAGCACCGCATCGGTATCCTGCCCCCGGAGCACCTCGACTATCCGGGGCACAGTTTCCGTCTGCAAAGCCGTCCGCTTGTACAGCCTCCCCATCCCGAGGGTGATGGCTGTTGGTGCCAGACGCCCGATAATCCTCTCACCCTCTAATTCTCTTAGCCGCTCCAGGGGAAAGACACAATTCAGGTCCTTCAGGGCATCCCGGTGATCGAAATAATTATGATGAAGCTTGAGCCTGTTAAGGGACGTATCTTTCGGAATCTCTCGAAAGCTCAGGTCGTTCACCGCCCAGGGATCAAAGGGTTCCTGATCCTCCCGGAAAATACCTGCTGAACTGATGAGCGCCAGCGTCGCCTCTTGGAGCGGCTTCTTAAAGAAAGCCCAGGGACTGGAATCAAAGACTGACCAGCGATAGGGCGGAAATCCCTGACTCTGATACGTGTCATTAAGACCGGATACGTAATCTATGGGTTCCATCTCTTCCCTCCGCCGCCAGGGGCCTGGCAGCACGAATTATGAAAATAGGATTGTTGATCTTGAAAAAACCAAAAGGCAGGCTCGGGAGCAGCCTCCTTTTTCCCCCTCGATTTTTTTATATGCGATGACCCCTTACTTCGCAGATTTCCCATAATAATTTAATTCTACAAACTTGAATGTTTTAGTTTCAATTTTATTCTTTGCACTTTCGGAACGGACGTCCCTCGTTTTACTAATTTCCCGACCCCGTTATGCATTACAAACCACTTTCATAAGTCAAACGGCGATTGGACCCCTACCCCCTATCAGCTATGCGCTATCTGCTGTCCCCTTTTTCCACTTGACCCTATCGTCTTAAGGGTATTCCTTCCCAGGCCTCAAGCTCTTCGCGGAAAGGATCAACCGCCATACGGCAGGGGACATCGAGTATCATCGTCGCTCGCTTCTGGGCACTGTACGGCTCCCATTTCGGAAGGCCGGGATGATTCGGATTGCCGCCGTGGGCAAATGCAATCCAGGCGCCGTTGATTGATTCAAGCAGTTCATACTTATCGGGACGCCCGCCCGTTATGGCCATGTCGTCAACTGTGTCAAACACAAAGGGAATCTCAAGAATGTGGCAGGCCCGGAAAAGATCGCCCAAATAATCCGTTTCCCAGGTTAACAAGTACATGTAGACGGGATCGGGACTGGCCGCCGCCTTCCGTTCGGCCAGAGCGATCGAGGCGCGACGTGTGCCCTCAGAGGTCAGGGCGACGAATAGATCCCAAGGCGTAGCCTCAGGTCGTGTTTTCTTATAGGTGGCAATAACGCTGTCCACCTTGTCGCCGAGTATCGGCCTCAGGCGCTCTTGCAACTCGGGTTCCGTCAGTTTCTTGCGTTTCGGATCCAGAGTCAGGAAGGTCGAATTCTCGTGCCGGTTTGTGCCGATGATGATGGGGATACCGGCTGCTGTGGGTGCCGCGACAGGATCGAACGGATGGTTCGGCAAATATCGGCCTTCGACGACGGGTGCCATTCGGGCCATGGCCCCTCTTCGGGGATCCGCCATGCCGAGAGCAGAACGGCCAGGGAGCAGTTTCTTGGCCGCTCCCTGAACCTGCTCGATCGGTATTTCCTGGAGTTTGCGGATTTCGTTTGGTTTGATGTTCAGTTCTGCCAAAAACCTCTCGGCAAAGGCGGTGGCATCGGCCGCCTCCAGGCCGCGAAGGCCGGGGCCGCTTTCAATAATGGCGCGATGAAAAAGACCTTTGGCTGAAGGCATGCCTAACAACATACTCACCTTGGCGCCCCCGCCGGATTCCCCAAAAATGGTAACGTTGCCAGGATCGCCACCAAAGGCCGCGATATTATCACGCACCCATTGGAGGGCCAGCACGGCGTCCAGCATGCCGGCCACGCCCGAGCCGGCAAACTCCTCTCCGCCGATGTCAGCCAGATGCAGGTATCCAAATATATTCAGGCGATGATTGATCGTCACCACCACCAGATTTCCCCGTCTCGCCAGATTAGCCCCGTTGTACATGGTCTCCGAGCCGGCGCCACTATCGTAGGCGCGGCCGTGGAGCCATAACATCACCGGCCTTTTTCCGCCGTCTCGAATGCCCGGCGTCCATAGGTTCAAGACCAGACAGTCTTCACTTTGACGAAGATGTCGCCGGATACCCATGACGCGTTCATCACCGGCAGCCTCAAGGCAATCAACCAGAGGGCCTGTTTGTGGTGCGATTGGGCCGTAATCCACGCAGAATTTCACCTTCGTCCAGGGCGCTGCGGGAAGCGGCGGAAGAAAACGGCGGCTGCCGTCCGTCGAATCGCCATAAGGAACGCCCTTGAAAGTAAACACCCTTCGTTCCATTGTCCCGGCGATTTTACCGGCTGTTGTTTCTACCATCATGTCCATAAACAATTCTCCTTTTGCGGAAAAATTCATTTATTAGAAGTAAAAGCTCTTCAAGCATCTCTTCACTCTCATCTCGCATCATGCGGCTTGTATCAAGTATCTGGTATATGCCCTGAGTTCTTTTGATAGGAAGAGTATAAGGCAAGAAAAAGGGCTGGGCAAGGGGAAAAGCAGGAGTAAAGACCAGGTAGGAAGGCGGCTTCTCCTCCATTCAAAAGGGAAGGGTAAAAATGACGGCTGTTCCGCTGGCCGTCGTTATACCGATTGAACAGGAATAGCGAGCGCATTCCCCGTCACGCCGTTGGCGTGACTGCGTGGGTTAGCGAGCGAACTACAACAAATAAACCCTTTCCTTGCCTGGAATCCCGCCCTGCGGGACTGCACCTTGGTGCAGGGAGCTTCAATTATTTAAGGTCGTCCCCCATTTTCATTTTTTCGTAAAGAGGATTGCCCGGTCATAAATCAGCTCAAAATGGGCCGGCCCGACCTGGTTGGGCTTTTCAATGTAGGAACGGAAGGCAATAAAAGCGTCCTTGTTGTGGTCTACGCCATAAGCCTTCCCTTTGGGATTCCCTGTGCTTGTTTCTACGACAATACTCTCGTCATCGGGAGTGGATTTTTTGCGGGCAAATTTAACCTGGTAGTAAAAGTCTGCCCCAGGATGATTCCTGGGAAAATATTTTCTGGCCGAACCGGTAAATTTAGAACTGTTGGACCCGGCCACTCCGTTCAGCAGTTCCTGCCCATAAAAACTAACATTACAATAAACCGCTTTTCCGGTCTTCTCATGGTTCACGCCATAAACAATTACGAAATCGTCATCCGATTTGAGCTGAAAATCATCTGTTTTCAGATAGGTCGTGTCTCGATCCTCTGCCAGAACATCCAGGTCGTCCGCAATCCCTACGAATCCATCCGGCAGCCAAATGGTCGTGTGGAGTTCTTTGATTTGGTAATCGGGAGAACCATATTTTTCGAGAATGGCCCGACGCAATGTTTCCAGGTCCGCTGCGGCCTTGGGGATAATCTTGAATTCAGAAACACCGTTGCCCCTGGGTTTTAGTTTCGGAACCGCATAAGGATCTTCATTCAGTATTTTTTGAGGAGTCAGGCGGAATACCCGGCAGGTCTTCTTTGGCGCCTCAAGAAAAGCCCGACCGGCTGATTCATCCTCCCATAGGGCGGCCCTGGTAAGAACCAGAAAAGTATCTTTCCCTTTTTGTAAACCCATATTGACCATGGACAGGGGAATGATATCCTCATTCACGATGGAGAATGGAATGCCCGCCTCTTTCAGGGCCTTGCGAACGCGCTGATAAACCCCTTTATGAGCCGAGGTAACCACAACAGTCTCTTTATTGAAAGGATTGCCGGACTCGCCTTTTCGGGTGCCGGAGGTGAACTGGTTTAGATGATTGATGGGATCTCCCAAACTGGCGAAGACCCGGTGATAAACCCCGCCTTCACCGGTATCTAAGGTATAGACATCGCTGTAGTCCTTCCCGAATTTATTAGCGACAAACCCGACATAACTGCGGTAACTGAAATATTTGGCCGGTGGAGGGGTTTTTCCTATAAAGAGAATGGCTTCATCCGGCCTGAGCTTATAGGTTATTCCCGGGGGCATGAAATCAATATTGGCCGGGAAATTTTTAGGGTCCCCGGGGTTAAAACCGACCGGCGGTTTCTGGCCCCGGGAGGGTTTCTGTCCGGGAGCCGGGGGCAATAGATAGGCCAGATAAGGGAAACCGGCGTTGTTGCCGAAGCAGTATTTAAGCCACCCGTCACTGCAAAGTTTCAAGATGTCGATCATCCGATAATCGCCTTCTTGAACGATGAAGCCGTCGGCTTGAAGCCCCTTAATCAGCCTGGTAATCTTTTGGGAATAAGCAAATTCATCCGCCGCCCCGGCAGGAAGATTAATTAAAGAAAAAAGTAAAAAGGAAAAAATAAAGAGGGCGATGTTTTTTTTCATTGGATTACCTCCTCGTTATAGAATAGACAAATTCCATTTCCTCATCATAAGTGCGGTTATTGGATCTTTTAAACCCTCAATCAGTTCAGAACAGATCATCGCGCTTTAGATATATTTCTTTCTATCATAGAAAATCGTCAGATTAAAGAATTACTTCAGGGCGGATTAAAGCGAATGGGAAGTGACCGTTGATACGTCCCTGCGGAAATTCCGGGTCAGGTCTTACAATATAAGTTCTGTGGGATAAATGCGGCAAAGGGCCAGGTCTTTTTTCATTGCATTAAAGTAGAATATTAAGAAAATAGACCCGGCCCCAGCGATGTTATAATAAAAGACCTGACCCTAAGACTCACGTGGCCCGACCCCATAAATACTTAACGACCCTTGGCCTGGTCCACCCCCAACATCTCGGGGCTGTCAATTTAACAAATTAACAGCGTCCTCTTTTACACATTATAGCCTCACCGAGGCTGATTTTCTTCTGTCTGTCAACAGCCTGGCTCACCCGAATGGCCGCAGCAGGATTGAAAATGCCGTATTTTGGCCCAATTATTTCTAAGAAGAAGCCATAATTTTTTCGGCCATGGCATGTTGACTCTAAGATTTGTAAAGAAAGATCGGGGGTTCGGCTTATCCATATTGATTCATTCTAATCATTTAAACCCAGCTTGTCCAACGAATTGATTTGGTTGAATTAAAGCCTTTAAAGATTATAAATATTTGAAGGGGTTAAGAATGGCATTGGATAAAGAGTCCCTCCTCGTTCTTATCTTAAAATATTGTGCGTTCTACAAAGAGTCTGATAAAGACCTAGAGTGTAGCGCCTACAAAATTTTAAAAATTTGAAGAATTTTCTTTTTGATGGGAAGAGTATAGGGCAAGAAAAAGACCGCGGCAAGGGGAAAGGCAGCGGGGGTTAATTAAATTAGTATTATGTCCCCAATTTTCCACAAAAGATATTGGAGATAATCCGCGACGAGTATCTCTCCGAAATCGCCTGCTCGGATACCCGGACCGAGGCCAGCAGAATGATCAGGAAATTTCATACTCGTGAGGTATTTTGAGCGAGCATAACGAGGCGGTTTCAAAATATCTATCTCGTTGTCAAGACAGTAATGATTCCTGAAGTGTTTGGCCCAAGCAGAAAAAATTGCATTGTCCTTCCGGTGGCGAAATTCCCAAACCTCGACAGTTTTCCCATCAGCTGTCGTTAACCTTTTTCCCGTATCCAAAAACCATTTAAGATGTTCCGAAGTCCACGGCATTTAAATGCCCGCCTAAGAGAGGATTCCCCATTGAAAAAGTAGGGACGTTGTTGTTTACGTTGCATTTTGTTAAAGGCATACCATGTCCAGGAGTGTTAATTTATTTACCACTTCTCCTTAGGTTGTCTATTAGTAGCCAATCCCCTGGCGCACGTTCGTATTTCCAATCGGTCCAGCCATTACTGGCTCGGTGTTTAATAGCAGAAGCAGCCATTGAAGGTGAATTATAAACCTTTCCTTCATAAAGAATAGTTCCGTCTTTTCTAACTTTAGCTTTATAAGTTTTATTCTTATATCTAAGGCGAATCTCAAAACGTTTGGTTACATAAGGAGCAAGAACGGCTTTACGTCCTTTTTGCTCTATTACCTCTCGTATTTCCACTTTATTAGTTTTTTTCAGCCCCAGCCCAATCAATTCTTTTTGTTGTTCTTTTGTAACGGCCTTTCTGAGCATAGGTCTCAAGTCTTGGGCATTGATAAAATTACCTGATTGTTTATTTCCCTTTGGTGAGGCAATTTTCAAAATAAGAGTTTCCAGTTCATGCAAATGAGAATCGTTTATGGTGAGATATACGCTAAAACTATCCCAGGTTTGGGCATGACGGTCTTTAAGGTGCGTCTTGAGCCTATTGCGAAGATTGGAAGCTAGACCTACATAATATAAATGGCCTTTGCGATAAAGCGCATATACACCATGTCTCCCCTTGACGTAGTCTTTAAGAATGGTTTGGTATTTTTCTAACGCTGTCCTTGAAATATTTTCAAGGTGCTGACTAACAAGTTGGCCTTTGTCTGCCCGCATGTTTATTACCCCATAAAGTTATTGATACACTAACCAATCCGCCTTTCCTCGTATACGCTTATACACCTCAGTCGCAAGCCAATTCGTAACAACCTTTTGAAATGTGGGACGCTTGGGACGCTCTTTTAAAATTAAATAACTTACCTACAGGCAAAATATTCCATTGATACTCCCCATATACATTTTTATAGTAACTAAATTTTAAAAGAGCGTCCCGCTTTACACGCTTTACAACTTAAGATTCAAACTCTAGCTAACCCTTCTTTCCTTCATGCAGCTACCCCATAATAGGGAGAAGGTAACGTTGGGTAGGTCCGAAATACATGCACAAAAACTTTTTCTGCCTTGGTTTTGACGTCTGTTTCTGTATAACTGTTAACTGGTAGGCCAGTCTCATCGCTCCAGAGGAAGTCACGAATGGCAAGTCGCACAGCATCCCGGGTGGATTCCTTGTCACGCCAATGATCGATTTTTAGTTTTTCTGCCTTTAGGGTCTTAAGTAACTCAACCGAAATCACTTTGATTCGCTTTATATCGACGGCACTAAGATCCGATTTTTTGAGGAGGTCGAAGAGAGCAAGGGTTTCCTCGTCGAGCCCTTCCCGTATAGCCCGATTTTCCTCTTCGTCAAGTCCTTGAACAAACTTGAAGAGATCCTCAAAGGTTTTCTCAATGGTCACACAATCTTTCTCATTGTTGTAATCGGTGATGATCTCTTCATAGTGCCGCTGGAAATCAGTGCGCAGAGGATTTCTTTGCAACAAGCGCTCTAACCTTGTTTCGATGACCTGCTTGAGATTCTGGACAGTCGTATGCTTGGCCTTGCTGCGCTCAAACTCCTTACGCAACCTTTCAAAGTCGATTTTGCTGATATCATACGACGCTCGTTCTTCTTTAGCCCTGGGAGCCCGCGTCACAACAGCTTCGTCGACTACTTGATGCAGCTGACGGATGATGTCGCTAATGTCCGCCTTTTCCCGGTCCTCCTGCAGACTCTTATAAATAATATTAACCGCATCGTATTCTCTCCGGTACTCGTTTACACCCCTGATGTTAATGCAGGCCCTGAATTTCTTGAAGACCTCTCGGCACATCACCTCAAAGCGTTTCCGAGTCTCATCATTTTCGTTGGCGGCCTCCTTCGAGGCGACAATAGCGGCATTTCTTTCAAATCCGGTTTTTGCAATAATGTCTTCGAGCAAAGCCACACGTTCGGACAAAAATGATCGAATAAGGGCTATGGCCTCTTCTAAATCGGACAGCAATTCTTCGTCGGGTTTGATCGGGTCTTGTTCCCTGTCACCACCCTCCCCGCCATGCCCATTGTCAGCCCGGCCGGCAAAGGTCGCCAGGGCCTTCCGTAGGTTCTTCAGAATGCCACAGTAATCCACGATCAGGCCATTATTCTTTCCCTCGTTTATTCGGTTGGCACGGGCGATGGCTTGCATGAGGGTGTGGGCTTTAAGGGGTTTGTCGAGGTATAGGGTTGAAAGGCTGGGAACATCAAAGCCAGTCATCCACATGGCGCAGACGATGGCGATGCGAAACGGGTGTTCCTCTTCTTTGAATGCATCATCCAGTTCCATTCGCTGCATGTTTTTAAATTTTGGTTTATCACGCAAGGATTCAGGAATATCTATTCCATCTTTGATCAGTTTTCGGTGGGGTGTGATATCGAGCTTCCATTTGCGGAATTTATCAACTTCCCCTTGCTCCTCACTAATCACAACCGCCATACGGGTTTCACGCATCCAAGCGATCTGGCGTAAGCGTTGGACTTCCTCCTGCTCGTCGCCTACGGTAGCCAGTTCGGCCTCCAGTTTTTGGATTCTTTTATCCCAATATTTAGTAATCAGTTTGTATAGGCGAACGCAGGTGATCTTATCGATGCAGACCACCATAGCCTTACCGGTTTCCCAGGCCTTTGAATAATGGTCGACAAAATCGCGGGCGATCTGGTCCAGTCGTTTCCCGGCCGTAACAATGTGGTAATCTCGTTTCAGTTCCTTTTCCAGACGCTGCTGGACGTCAATATCCTCAGCCTCCAGCTTCTCCAGCTTCTCGGCGATACGCTCGTTAAGGTCGCCCACAGAGACTCCCAGCTTATCCCCTCGGGCATCATAATAAAGCGGAACCGTGGCATTATCTTCGACGGCCCGCTGGAAATCATAGGTAGATACATATTCTCCAAAAATCCGGCGGGTAATTTCGTCCTCCTTGAAAAGGGGGGTGCCGGTGAATCCAATGTAACTTGCCTTGGGGAGGGCATTTCGCATGTTGAGTGCCAGGAGGCCGTATTGGGTACGATGGGCCTCATCGGTAATGACAATAAGGTCATCCCGCTGGGAGTATCCATCCTCCGAGTTCACGTTTTTATTAAATTTTTGGATCAGGGAAAAGACATAGGCCTTATGCTGGCCGAGCAGCTGTTCCAGATTTTCCCCGCTACTGGCACGGCAGGGGTCCTTGTCGTTATCTGCCAGCCCACAACCGGCGAAGGTCTTGTAGATTTGCCTGTCGAGGTCGTCCCGGTCGGTTAAAATAAGGAAAGTGAAGTTACCCCCGAGTTTGCGATGGACCTTCCGCGTGAAAAAAACCATGGAGTAACTCTTCCCTGATCCCTGGGTGTGCCAGAACACTCCAAGTTTTCCCTGCCGGGTACTGCGTTCCTTTACCGCTTCTATGGCCCTGTTAACTCCAAGGAATTGGTGATTGCGGGCAATGATCTTGACTACCTCGCGCGGTGAATCATCGAAAACGATGAAGTTTTCAAAAAGGTCCATAAAGTTCCGCTTGTCGCAGATGCCTTTTAGAAGGGTCTCCATGTCCACAAATCCTGATTCTTCTTCGGCTAGTCGTTTCCATTCGTGGAAATGCTGGAAGCGGCTTGAGATCGAGCCTATTTTAGCCTTATTCCCATTCCCGAGCATTATAAGAGCATTATGGTGAAAGATATGGGGAATCGTGTCTTTGTAATCCGACAGATTTTTGTTATAGGCAACTTGGAGATCCTTATGAATATTTTTGCACTCGATGAAGAGCAAGGGAATGCCGTTGACAAAACCTATAATATCGGCTCGGCGGCGGTAAAGGTCGCCGCGCACCCAAAGCTCACGCACGGCCAGGAAGTGATTGTTTTCGGGTTTATCGAAATCGAAGACGCGCAGGCGTTCTTTTTTGAGTTCACCTTTCTCGTTGCGAAAGGAAACCTGAACGCCATCCTTCAATAAAGAATATTTATCTCGATTGGTGGCCAGTAGGGTTTGGATCCCACTGTACTCGACGATCTGCCGAATAGCATCCTGGTAGGCGTCGTCCTGAAGGCCTTTATTAAACTCAACCAGCTTATTTTTTAGGTACCGGGTAAGAACAACTTCACGGTCAGAAATCCGACCCAGTAAACCCTCGGGACCTAATGTCTCCTGGTTGTAGGCATAGACTGTACCCCAATTAAGCTTCTTCTCGAGATATTCAGCCGTGGTCTGCTGAACGAGCGTGTCTTCCGTGTAGTCGCTCATACGACTACCAACCCATTCATCAGCCGCGGCAGCAGTAGGTCGCGGGCGTGGGTAAGTGATTTGTTTTGTTTGATGAGATTCTTGATCAACATAAACGCAGGGGAAATAGCCTCTTCAAAAAAGCTAAGTATTCTATCTGGTGGGGATAGTATAGATAATCTCATCAAATCTTTAGGATAGACATGTGGTTGTGCAGCTCCCTTTTGCAGCCCGAAGATTTCCTTTTGTTTCGATTCAAGAAGTAAAAAATAATAATATATATGATCTGAAGATTCCTTGCTGACATAAGAGCAGTCTGATGCCCAAATATCCTCATGATAGATATTCACATATCCAGCATTCGCTCCAGATGCGCTAATAGTAATGACAGGGCTAAGAGCATTTGAGGTGTTATGAAAATACGCTGGAGTCAAACCACCTGCCACCACGGGGACTTCTCCTTCATTGACAGTATCTTTAGTAATGTTTCTTCCCTTCTTGATTTCAATTAAGCTACCAAGAGGCTTCTTTTCCCACCCCTCCGGCACACCCTCTTCAATTTTGACATGTTCATGGCCGGGGAAGCGAAGATGGACGAACCACTCCTTGTAGAGCAGCCGTGCCGACTGCTCCAGCAACTGAATCCGCCGCCGGTTGTTTTCGATCAGGTCACCATACGCCTGGAGAACTGCTCCTATTCTCTTTTGTTCTTCGTGCGGTGGTGTCGGGAATTTGAAAGCAGTCAGTTTCGACACACTAAGATTGTCTTGTGTTGCACCTCTGGTTATGCGTCTCAACCGTGGCTTTAATTGGTCGATGGCATATTTCAGGAAGATGGTATCCGACTTTGACTCATCCGCGATCAAAGCGATTATGCTGTCGGGAAAACAGGCGCGAATCCCTAGAACAGCACAATCACCCGTGTTCTCGCCAGCATTGGTAATACAGATAGTCCCAGGGTCCCACATCTTGCTTTGGGCTAATCCTTTGTCACTGTATGTTTGTTGGAAAGATGTGATCCATAGGTCTGCATTGTGTATCTCGGCTGTCTGCACAAAGGGGTATTCGCCACCATACAGAGATGGATCATTCCGGGGGCGATGCCGCGATTTTCCTCGCCCCACAAATGCCAATTCATCAATCGACTTTTCGGTCCAACCTCTCCTCAAACCCCCAACTCCTCGAAGTTCTTCTTGATCGTCGCAGCCAGTTTGATCGCCTCGGCGTTGAGGTCTTCAAGTTCAACATGTATGTCCCGCAGTGCCTCCTCGAAGTCGAAGTTTTCGTCTTCTTCCTCGGGCGCGACACCGACATAGCGGCCAGGTGAGAGGCTCCAGTCGTTGGCCTCGATTTCCGTCCGATCCACCAGCTTGACCAGCCCTTCCACGTTCCACAGCTTCGCTTCTGGGAACCGCTCGGTCAGCCATCGGGCCTGACGGTGGAAATAGCGAACCTGCTTGAGCTGCAGGGCAGCCAGTTGGCGTGTTTCATCGGCAGCCTTGCGGGAGCGGGTGATCTCGCGGCCTATCCAGGCATCGCTATCGCGGGCGTTGCACTCCTTCTCGCAGGTTTCGATGACCCGGCAGGCGAGCTTGTAAAGCAGGTCTGTTTGTTTGACCAGGTTGCGGCTGGATTCAGCCAGAGGGGCGAGACGATCCACGGCCTTCTTGAGCGCGCCGTTACCCGTCTTCTGCTTCTTCCAGGCTGCCTGCTGTTCGGCGACGGACTTCTTGAAGGCCTTGACATCAGCCTTGAAGGCCGGCAGTGCCTCATCGAGTTCCTTGAGTACCTCGGAATGAGCGGCGTCTTTGGCCAGAGTTTTCAGGAACGGCAGCAAAGCGACGCGCAGCTTGTCGAGCGAGGCGATAAAGGACGGTAGCGGTTCGATTTGGTCGCCATTATCAACCTGGGTTGTGAAACATCCCGCCCCCTCGTCGAGCATGCGAAGGCAATACCCGGCCACCAGGTTTAGGTACTTATCGGTCTGGCCCCGGTAGAGCCAGACGATAGCGAGGATGTTTTGTTCCTGCTCGGGACTGAAGTCGTAAATCTTGCGGGTGACCTTGCGATAGATATTCCGCGCGTCGATCATGAGCACCTTGTCGCGATGCTCGTTGGGCTTGGCGCGGCTAAGGAACCAAAGCTCGCAAGGCACGGTTCGGGTATAGAAAAAGTTTGAGCGGATGGCGATCATGATGTCCACGTCACCGGTCTCGATCATCTTCTGTCGAACCTTGGCCTCATCACGCCCGGCACTGGATGCCTGGGAGGACATAACGAAACCGGCCCGGCCTTTCGGGTTCAGATAGCTGTAAAAATAGCTGATCCAGAGATAGTTTCCGTTGGACACTTTATCGCTCTTATTAACTCCCGGAAGCCCGAAAGGCAGTCGGGGATCACGTTTTACTTTGTCGGCGTCCACTTCGTCCACGTTGAAGGGAGGATTGGCCATCACGAAATCGGCCTTACCGAGCAGTTCGTGAGGGTCTTCGTAATAGGTGATTGCCTTCTGGATATCGCCTTCGAGCCCGTGGACGGCCAGATTCATCTTGGCCAATCGGATGGTGGTAGCGTTCTTCTCCAGTCCCCGAAATGTAAGCTTCTCCGCGGGATTTTGCTTCAGGCGCTCCACAAAGTGGGCACTCTGGACAAACATGCCTCCCGATCCGCAAGCCGGGTCAAAGACAGTTCCCTGGCTTGGTTCCAACACGTTTGCGATCAGAGAGACAAGCGACACAGGGGTGAAGAACTCGCCGTTATCGTGGGCCTTCAGATCAGCGAATTGGGTCAGGAAGTATTCATAAATCCGTCCAAAAACATCACCAAAGGTATGTTTTAATTCTTCGGGATCCAGAGTGCGAAGAAGTTGGCCGAGTACCGCATTATCAAGCTCCTGATATTCGTCCTTAGGCAGAACACCTTTTAGACTAACATAATCAGCCTCTATAGATTCCATGGCCCCATTGATCGCTTTTGCGCGGTCATCGCTGTCCTTGAGAGTAACGAGATAGTCGAATTGGGCCTCGGGACGCAGGAAGATCGCCGTCTTTTGAGAAAAATCTTCCTTTGTCAGCTTCCGGGCTTTTCCCCCTCTTTTGGGAAGATTGGTCTCGATATCACCCCTGACCGCAAGATAACGACTGTAAGCGTGTCGCAGGAAGATCAGACCCATTACTGGTAGGAAGTACTCATTACTGGCGTAGTTCGAATTAGCCCGCAGAGTATCCGCTGCAGTCCAGAGCCGCTTTTCAATAACTTCAATGTGCTCAAGTTGGGGCATAAAAGAATCTTTCTTTTTCTAGAGCTGAAGATAGGGTCAGGTCTGCTCTTGACTCTTAGTCCCAAAACCAGACCAAATAAACTATCTATTCCCCCCAAAAACAAGACCCCATTTCTTTTCAAAATGGGGTCTTGTCAGGTTGCTTCATGGACCGTCCTTCCGATTCTGAAAGCGTTCAGTGTTCGGCGCCTGCGAGGGGCAGGGTCGTTCGGCGAACGGCGGTAAGTGCTGATGGCTGTTCGCTTTATGTTTATGAAGCTAAAAGTAAATAACTTATTTAAGCATATTAATTAGTTAAAGTCAAGTCCCTCCTATTTTCCTGATCGTTTCTTTCTGCCACATCTACCAGCTTGCACTCCTTCCACTCACCCCTTGGCCTGCTCAGTGCACTGCTCATTCCTTCGCCCCCTTGCTGAACAAGTCAAGGTAGGATTTGAATACAAAAATACGATTGCGCTGATAGCCGGTAGCTTCCTTAAGAACACCAAGCTCCACAAACTTATTGAGGAGATCATTAGCGGCCTTGGGACTTAGGTCTGCTGTTTTCTGGACGCTTCGGGCAGTGACGATAGGCGTGGAGAAAAGAGTCATGAAAAAAGCTTGTCCCGTCTTTAGGCGCTTGCCGAGGGTCGGATACAGGCTGTGCTCAAGCGATGACTTTAGTTTGAGGATATCATTTAGCGTCGATACGGACTTTTCAGCAGTGCTGGCGATTGCGGTAAGAAAAAATTTAAGCCACTGCACGAGGTCATTTTTCTCACGAACAAGCATTAAATTGTCAAAGTAAAGATTCCTGTGACGATGGAAAAAGTCGGAAAGGTACAAGAGTGGGCGTTCAAGCACTCCGTTGCTTACCAGATATAAAGTTATAAGGAGACGTCCCATGCGGCCGTTACCATCCAAAAAAGGATGGATGGTTTCAAATTGATAATGAGCGATAGCAATACGTGCAAGATGCGGCACCTTTATACCAGTGTTGTGTAGAAACTTTACCAGATCAGACATTAGTTCCGGCACTTCTTCATATATGGGAGGGACAAAGACCGCATCATTCAGTGTTGCGCCACCGATCCAGTTCTGTGACCGGCGAAACTCACCAGGCCTTTTATGATGGCCCCGGACACTTTCAAGAAGAATGGTATGGGTATCCTTGATAAGCCGTGTAGAAAGCGGAAGATTCTTTAGCCTATCTAGTGCGTAGTTCATGGCCGCCACATAATTGTCAACCTCTTTCCAATCATTCCGTTTTTCCGGGTTAATATCTTTTTCTTCCAGCAGGGCTTCACCGATCTGCGTTTTGGTACCTTCAATACGACTGGACAATACGGCTTCATTATACACATGCATTCTAATAAAAAGGTCAACGTCAGGAACAAAACGCGCGAAAGAGTTTAGTTCTCCAAGCTTAAGGGATGCTTTTTCCAGAAGGCTGGAAATGGCCGCATCTGACCAGGCAAACTCATGATTTATCTTTTCCGGAAGAAAATATTGGTAGTTATTACTTTTTCTCCGGTATCCCGCTTTGAATCCCCCGATATCCACGAAGTCTCCTAAAGTAAATTTTAATTGGCCTTATTTTACTTTAAGCCGTTAAAGTAAAACAAGGATTTTTTTATTTTACTTTCCCACAGGCAAGAGCAGCTTATTGAGGTTTGAAAAAGGGGACGTCGCCCATTTCATTCACTTTTGATTTTATCTTTTAACCCGTTGATTACCCGCCTCAAAACAAAAACCCCATTTCTTTTTAAAATGGGGTCTTGTCGGACTGCTAAATGGACCAGCCTTTCTGGTGGGAGCATAAAAAAAATCCCCTTTTGCCCAATCTCTGCATCAGACTCAAATTTCAATCCTCGAAATACCAGCTGTATTCCTCTGGTTAAAATTATCGTCTTCCTTGACCTTGAACAAAATTGAACCTTTATTAAAGCTCCCAGGATATGAGAGCCAAAAGCGGCGGAGCCTGGTGAAGGCCGATGGCTTTTCGCTTTATGTTTATGAAGCCAAAAGTAAATAACTTATTTAAGCATATTAATTAGTTAAAGTCAAGTTCCTCCTATTTTCCTGATCGTTTCTTTATGCTGTATCGTTCCTGCTTTTCCTTGAGGTCGAATCCAATTTTTCGTTTTGGCTTAACAGGCGGGGCCATGAGCTTCCGGATAGCTTCCACAATGGCAACAATCTGCTTATCATGGAGGGTTAGCTTATTCTCCAATTCCGTTAATTTTAAAGCAAGTTCTTTATGGGTGGCAAGTAATGATCTCAATCGGATAAATGCCCGTACAACAAACACGCTCATTTCCACTGCTCTTTTTGAGTTTAAGACAGATGCCGCCATGATCGCGCCATGTTCAGTAAAAGCCAGGGGAAGTTTACGACGGCCCCCCCAGGTCAAACTTGATATCGCAAAATGCGACTTCAAGTTTTCAAATTCTTCGGTGGTCAATTGAAACATGAAATCCGGAGGAAATCGATCTACATTCCGCCTCACCTGCTCGTTTAATCTTCGAGTCTCGATCCCATAGATTTCAGCCAGATCATAATCTAAGATTACTTTTTGACCTCGGATTAACAGGATGACTTCCTCAATACGTTCAGGTGGTAACTCCATTTTTATTTCCCTCATATCTTTCCCTTTTTCCCCTGAAAGAATTTTTTACTCTCTAAAACAAAAACCCCATCTTCTTTTTAAAAAATGGGGTCTTGTCGGACTGCTAAATGGACCAGCCTTTCTGGTGGGAGCATAAAAAAAATCCCCTTTTGCCCAATCTATGCTTCAGACTCAAATTTCAATCCTCGAAATACTCGCTGTATTCCTCTGGTTAAAATTATCGTCTTCCTTGACCTTGAACAAAATTGAACCTTTATTAAAGCTCCCAGGATATGAGAGCGAAAAACGGTTAGGCCTGCTGAAGGCTGATGGCTATTTGCTTTATCTTTATGAAGCCAAATTAATATAACTTATTTAAGCATATTAATCAGTTAAAGTCAAGTTCCTCCTATTTTCCTGATCGTTTCTTTCTGCTGTATCGTGCCTGCTTTTCCTTCAAATCAAAACCGATCTTTCGTTTGGGCTTAACCGGCGGGGCCATGAGCTGCCGGATGGCCTTAAAGATATCTGTGATTTGTTCATCGTGATCCTGGATTCGTTCTTCTAATTCTACCAATTTCCCGGCCAATGCCTTTTGGGTGGCAGTCATTTGACGAATACGAACAAAAACCCGCATGATCGTAATATTGACCTGGATGGCCCTTTGACTGTTAAGAACACTGGACAGCATGGCCACTCCCTGTTCAGTAAAGGCATAGGGTCTTGCCCGGCGCAGGCCACCCCAACTTGAAATCACAATTTGTGATTTCAAGTTTTGAAATTCTTCCATGGTTAATTGAAACATGAAGTCCTCTGGAAACCTTTCGATATTGCGTTTTACGGCCTGCATCAACACGCGAGGTTCAACCCCGTAGAGTTCCGCCAAAGAAGAGCTTAACATCACTCTCCGTCCGCGAATTATGTAAATGGATTTCCCAATTTGTTCGCTGTACATTAAAAGCTCTGTTGGTGTCATCTCCCTTTCCTTTTTTGAAAGCATTCAGGGATCAACGTTCAGCCTATAGAGAAAACCTGAAATGTGGGGACACCATACTAATTAAAACAACCTCTTTCCAGTTCCCCGTATTTTCTTTATGCTGTATCGTGCCTGCTTTTCTTTGAGATCAAAACCGATCTTTCGGGCCAGCTCGGTATGGGATAAAAGTATCTGTCTTAATCGAACAAAAGCACGCATGATCTCTATGTTTACTAGTACGGCACGCGGGCTGTTTAATAATCCCGAAAGCATGGCCACACCTTGCTCGGTAAAGGCATTCGGGAGATATTTCGAGTGTTGCCCTTTTTCTAAGATTCCAAATTGGAATCTTAGAGACTTGTATTCCTCCTGGGTTAATTGAAACATAAAGTCACCCGGAAATCGTTCCAGATTACGTTTAACAGCCTTATTTAAATTTCCAGTGGTAACTCCATAAGTTGAGCCAGGTCTTTATCTAAAATGACCTTTTTCCCTCTAAGCAGAAGAATTTTATTTTCAATGATTTCCTGCGGTATTAATTCATTTCCTCCCATTAAGATACTCCTTAAATGATCTCACAAACAGTCAAAGTCGATCCTTTATGGTCCTTCTGGTCTATCTGGTCTGTTTGGTCTGGTTTTTGGAAAAAATAAGGAATTCCTATTGGGTTTCTTTAACCAACTCGTGAAAAGTATGGACCCATTCCTTCCACACCCGATCAAATTCCGGAACGTCTTTCAACATCGGCCTCAAACGGTTGAGCCATGCGTTCTCGTTCCAGTCCCGCAGCGTTTTCGAAGTGAGGCTTGCTATATTTGGCCGCACGGCTCGGATACGGCACTTCTCCTCAAAAAGAGGTTTTAGTTCTTTCCAGGTAAAACGCTCACCTGATTTACACAAGATATACCAGAGATCATATAAATCTCTCGGACGGGGCCACTTCCTTTGTTGTTGAAGCAGTGATCTCAGCTTTTCAGCAAGGATTTCTCTTTTGGAATAAGCAGTCATTCTAAAAGCCGAAAGATCGGAATAGCCCGATTTGACGGAATGGACGATCGCCTTATCCAAAACGGGCTCATCAAAGGTTAAATGCACCTTGACTTGCGGTAATCTCTGCCGTCGCGCCCCTCCCCTGTTATACTCCATAGGAATTTCGATCTGAAAATCGCCCGGCACCGTCACGGGCTCCCGCCCGGACAATTGAATACCCGATTCCTGCAAAACCCAGGCGCCGGCTTTATCAAGCAGTCGGAGCGAAGCCTCCAGGTTATCTCCGCCAGGCCGGCAACTGAAATCGATATCCTCAGAAAACCGGTACCCCTTATAATAACAGTGCCGCAGGCAGGTCCCGCCCTTGAAGACCCAGTTATGCTCTTTTGCCCCGGAATGGGCCAATCCTGACAGAAGCCAGAGAATGACATAGTCTTTTTCAACCTGATCGAAGCGGAGCCCTTCTTTTTCGGCCAGTCGATGCAGTTCCGCGGTCGTGATCACGTTGGTATTTCCGAGTTCACCAAAAGCCCCCAACGCCTGTTGTATTTCCCCTTCTTCGGCATGGTTGGGTCAAGGGGAGAAAATCCGGGGGCCCGGGGTATGGAGGTGCGTAAGGTTTCGACATCTCCCAACCCCAGGGTTTCCATAATGAATCCCAGCCGTTTGGCAACAGCGGAATTGCCGATTTTAGCGGCGTATTTTCTCAGCTTTTTCTCATCCAGACTCTTCCAGGAGACCGTCAAGGCCTTGGCAATTTCGCTGGTTCCCCCAACGTATTGTGGCAGATCAAGCCCGTCTATGATCGTCTTCTCCCGATCCGAGACTTTGAAAGGAATCTCGTTTATCCAATCCGTTATGATGCCGAAAATCTTGTCTGGTTTCAACGACACAATCTTGTAAGTCACTCCCAGCACATCTCCCGGCTGCCGACGCACAGGATGATCCGTGGCCACGAAGACCGTACGGGGAAGCTGTTCCGACATACCGTGATGGTTGAGAGCCGACCAGTAGGCAATCACCGCCGGAGATACGATCTCCATGGCTACTACAAATTCATGCAACTGCGGCGAACGGTTTTCGCCGGAAGAGAGAGGGATAACGGCAAACCGCCCCCGGCGAATACGCCTTATCCAACCTTTACTTTGCAACCGCTCCAGAAACTGGGGCGTCAGGTCATCCTTTTTATGGCCCAATATCCGGCGGGCAAAGGCGAGGTCGAAGATTGGATGAACCCCCGCCTTGGCCAGAAACCCGGCTTCCTTCTTCCCTAACGGGCTTCTTGTTATACTTTGCAGGTCATTCATATGCTTGTCAGCCTATTTATGTCATGTAGAATATAACATTTTACCGATAAGTCAAGATATTTTCCCGTAATCTTGAGGGAAAGCTTTCGTAAAGGGGACGGTAAAGGGGACGACCTGGAATAATTAAATAACTTTTATGAAGACCAAGCCGTTGGTACTTAATCTCCTTTTTTCACCTCATAGGTCCGATTGTTTCTAATTACCTGATCCTTCTGATCCATCCCCAAAAACAAAACCCCATCTCTTTCTGGTCTGTTGGGTCTATCTGGTCCACCTGGTCTGTCTGGTCTGTCTCGTCTGTTCGGTTTATCAGGTGTGGGAACCTATCTTAAGAATTCTTTTTCCGGCTTTATCGGGCCTGCTTCTCCTTTAAATCAAACCCTATTTTTCACCCGGGGTTTTTACTGGCTGCATCCTCTAAGATCGATCGGCCAGACGCCGACGACTTCAGTCCCCCGGATGAGGTGAAATCGATCAAACAGATTGATGGTCGGATCACAATGGGAAGTCACAAGTTCCAGGATGGTTCCAATCGGGGGAATCTCTATATTGTCCGGGCAGGTGACCATCCCGTACTCATCCCCAAACCAGTGGTAGGTCATCCCGGAATACTCTGAGCCGAATATTCTCGGGGTACCTCCATCCCGGTAAAGGGACTTCAACCCGGCGTCGACCGTGACAAAACCCCGCTGGTTCGTGCTGACCACAGTCGTGAGCAGGCGTAAGGCCGGTCCGAAGGGGGTAAATTGCCTGTCATCTTCAGCCGATCCGATGTCCAGATACTCCACATCCATACAGGCGTATGATCCGACCTGCAATTCAGTTACCTCGGGAACGGAGAGATCAATGTCAAAGGTTCCGGTACCGGAGGCGCTGAAGATGGTGCAGGTTTCCAGCCTGCTCTGCAATTCTCGAAATATGGGAACAGCCTCCTGCAGGCATTGGTGGGAGGCGATTTTTCTGCGGTCGAAGGAAGGGATGTGTTGCACCTGGCCGGCATAGGCCTGGATGCCCCGGAGATGGAGGTTTTCGCGGGAAAGAATATACTCGGCCAGTTCTATGGCCTCTGACGGTTTCACTCCCGTCCGATGCAATCCGACATCCACATCCAGGAGCACGTCCATCGACAGGCCTCTTTCGCCCAAGGCGGCATTAAGCCGGTCAACACACCCCCGGTGGTCCAAAACCGTCATCAGGGAGGGATCCATGGCCAGAATATCGATAAGTCTTTTTATCTTTCCCGGTGTAGGGACCGGCCCGGTGATAAGAATTCCCCGGAGACCGGCCTTCACCAGGGCCTCGGCTTCCGATACCTTCGCGGCACAGATACCGATTGCCCCGGCCTCCTTTTGCTTCCGGGCCAGGGATGAGCATTTATGCGTTTTGGCATGGGGGCGCAGATTCTTGCCGGCGCTGTGGACAGCGGCCTGCATCTTCCGGAGATTAGTCTCAAGAATATCCAGATCGAGCACCAGACAAGGGGTATCGAGATCAGATCTGTTTTTAAGTGAGGTTTTCATCTGTCCTTAGTGTTCATTGGTAGTGAAGTAGTCAAGTCTACGGCTGACTTTATTCTTGAAACAATAATGACCATCATTCGAGGTAGAGGTCACGATATTGTGCCCGCAGATCCTTCTTCAAGATCTTTCCGCTCGGATTTTTCGGGATCTCGGCCAGGATGATCACCCGCTTCGGCACCTTGTAGCCGGCGAGCCCCTCCCGGCAGTAGGCGATAATCTCCTTTTCCTCGATTACGGCGCCCGGGCTTGACACAACGAAGACCGTAACCGCCTCACCCCACCTCTCATGGCGAAGGCCCACCGCCGTGCACTCGGCCACCTTCGGATGTTTCGCCACCCACTGCTCCACTTCAACAGAGGATACGTTCTCCGCACCTGTCTTTATGATATCCTTCTTCCGGTCCACAAAATAGAAGAAATGTTCCTCATCCATCCGGCCCAGGTCTCCCGTGTGCAGCCATCCGCTTCTAAAAACTTCAGCCGTTCTCTCCGGATCCTTGTAATACCCCATCATGACCGATGGGCTCCGGGCCACGATTTCCCCCACGGTCCCCGCGGGGACTTCGTTGTCATGCTCATCGACGATCTTCATCTCCACCATGGAATGGGGCTGCCCGATCGGTTCGGCCCCATCGAACCGCTTATTGGCCTCGGCGGTCTTCCTGAGCAGATCATCATGAAATATCATACATCCGAGGGGAGTGAGTTCCGATTGGCCGTAATAGTTGGAAAACCGGCAATTCGGCAGGAGATCCAATATTTTTCTAAGCAAAGCCTCAGAGGCAGGGCTCCCGTATAGGAGGGCCGATTCCAGCCTCCCCCAAAGTTTCCGGATAAGGTCTTCACCTCCTGGCAGGTTGAGGAGGTTGACCACCACCGTGGGGGCGACAGCGCCGCTGTTGACTTCCCCGGCTTCGAACAATTGCATAATGATTTGAGGATCAGGCGTATACAGCAAAATATACTTTCCGCCGGAGGTCAGTGCGGTAAAGATCAATCCCTGTCCGGCCACATGGAAAAGGGGGGCCGCTCCCAAACCGACCGCTTTGGCGCCCAGGGGACGCCATCCCCCGGCGACCGAAGCCCTCACCGACAGGCCTGTATCCAAGGACCCGCTCATGATCGTCGAATACCAGTTGGCGTGGCTGTTCATGACCCCCTTGGGCATGGCCTCAGTACCGCTGGTATACATAAGAGTCATAACATCTTCGCCGTTGATCTCCACCTGGGGTTCGTCGTCAGGATAACGATCGGAACAAAGCTCATCGAAATCGATCCAGCCCGGAGGCAACGGTTTATCTCCGCTGAGATTGATCATGATCCGATGACCAATGAAGGCGCACTCATTCTCCACCTCCTGCACGGTGTCCAAGAGATCGTCCTCCACGATGAGCATCACCGGTTCGCTATGATTCAGCAAAGGAACGATCTCTCTGCCTTTGAGGGCAAAGTTCAGCGGAGTGATCCAGGCCCCCATCTTGGAGAGGGCAACCATGTAGACCACGTACTGGGCACAATTGTGCGATAGAATGGCCACCCGGTCACCCTTCCTCACCCCGAGGCCCATGATGGCATTGGCAAACCGGTTCGCTTCTCTGTTCAATTCCTCATAAGTCAACCGTCTCGTGATGGAGCCTTTATAATTCATCACGATGGCTTCATCCTTCGGTGCTTTCCGAACCCGACGTCTGATCAGATCCCCCACACAAAATCTCCTCATCATGTTCATTGCCTCAGAAGGTTCCATTTCCCTTGCTCCTTTTTGGTGACAGAACTTGATTATTGATGGAAAGAGTATAAAAATTTTTTTACTTTTTTGGGGTCGGACCAGACCAACCCCTTTAAATATCAAGATAAACGTTCTATTTTAGGCCCATATTTTGCCTTAAAATCCTCTTTTCGGGGGCAAAATGGCCCATATAAGGCATAGCATCGCTGGGTACTATGCCGGATGTGATTCGAAATGAAGTGTCGGTTAGCTCGTGGCATCTTTGTTCTTCTTAAAGCCACCTTTATGGGGGGGAAAGATGGTTCTAAGGCCTTTGTTGACCCTCATTTTATAAGCATTTCATTGTAAACTCACCTCGTTCGCGTGGTCCGGCCCCAATATAAAAATATAAAAGGTTTACACTCCTAAAACTTCGTTTATTTTCTTGCTGAGCAGGTTCATTTGGAATGGCTTCTGCAGAAAGGCCTGCACTCCGCCCCGGTTCATAATTTCTCTGGCCATACCATTCAAACTGTAACCGCTGGAAAGAATGACCTGTACCTCCGGGTTGATTGATCTAATCTTTTCAATAGCCTCGCCTCCACTCATATCCGGCATGGTCATGTCCATGATTACTAAATCAATGCGGTCGCGATTCATCCGGTACAGTGCCACCGCATCCTTGCCCCCGTTCGCAATGATGACCCGGTGCCCCATCCTTTCGAGCATTGCACCGGTCACATCGGTAATCGCCTTTTCATCGTCAACGAAAAGAAGGGTGATTTGTTTTTTGACCGTCTCAATAGCGGGTTTTTCCTGACGTATCTCTTCTTGATGTTCGGCTGGAAGAAAAATTTTGAAGGTCGTCCCATGGCCCTTCTCGCTATAGACATTGATGATCCCTTTATGGCCTTTAATTATGCCGTAGGCAGAGGCCAGCCCAAGCCCCGCACCTCGGGTCATATCTTTCGTCGTAAAAAAAGGGTCAAAAATCCGCAGCATCGTCTCCTCATCCATTCCCGTGCCCGTATCTGTAACGGATATTTTTACGTAGGCACCCGGCGTAATCTCATAGGGTTTAATATAGTGCTCATCAAGTATGGTGTTTTCCGTCTCCAGGTAAAGGGATCCTCCTCCGGGCATGACCTCGGCAGCGTTCAAAAAGAGATCTAAAAACACTTGTTCAATCTGCCCCTGGTCCACCTCTGTTTTCCAGAGCAGCTTCTCATATTTTTGGTATATGTGGATCCCCTTGTTGGTCCTGCTGAAAACGGAAACGGTCTTGGCTAATAGTTCATTAAGATCGGTGGACTTCACTTCATATCTTCCCCGGCGGGCATATCCCAATAACTGTTTAGTTAAATAGGCACCACTCTGAACCTGGGACTCGATTGTTTTCAATGGCTTATAATGGGGGTGTTGGGAATCGATATCCATTAACATCAAAGAGGCGCACCCCTGAATACCCATAAGCAGATTGTTAAAATCATGAGCAATCCCTCCAGCTAATGTCCCGATAGACTCCAACTTTCTAACCTGGTTGATTTGCTCCCTTAAACCTTCCTGCTCTTCTTCCAGCCTTTTTCGCTCGGTTACATCCCTGGCAACACCGCGAAAGCCGATGGGACTGCCTTCGGCATCGCGGATCAGCGACACGGTAATATCCAAAAACTTGCCTATTCCGTCCTTACGAATGATTTCAAAATTAAAGAGTTGTGCGGGCTTGCCCGTCCGATATATTTCATTGTATCTTTCAAAAATTTGGTTCCCTGTATCTTCAGTTACAAATTGGCGAAAATTCATATTTTGTAACTCCTCACGACCTAAGTCCAAAATCCGGCACAGGGCTTCGTTCATAAAGATCACATTACCCTGCAGATCGTTTTCAAAACATATATCATCGATGCTTTCAAAAAATTTTCGGTATCTTTCCTGTTCCTGCTCCCTCTTTATCTTATCCGTTACATCCCGGCCAATCCCCCGGAAGCCGACGGGATTGCCTTCGGCGTCACGGACGAGCGAGGCCGATATTTCCAGGGTCAGTATTTTCCCTTCTTTGCTGCGATGATGGGCATAAAACCTTTCTCCCCCTTTACCCTTCCGGTATAGGTCGGTATATATCTGAAAGGTCCTTCGCGCCTCCTCCGGGGAGGCATATCGATCTTCGCGTTTCAACTGAAGGAATTCCTCCAGTGTATATCCGAGCTTTCGTGACAAAGCAGTGTTGGTGAAGATAAACTTGCCCGCCAGATCGGACTCAGAGCATAAATCGTCCACGTTTTCGATAAAATCCTGGTATCTGCTCAGGATGACTTTCGTGGCCTGAAGACTGGACTCCATCTCACTGAAATTACCTCGAAGAACCTTCAATTCTTCAATAAGTTGGGCCTTGGTCTTTTCCTCGTCTTTCATAATGCGCCTCTTTTTCATAAAGAGAGTTGGGCAGATTCTACTTCAAAGTGCACCACTAAGAGCCTGACAGAAGACCGCATGAGGGGTCTGGTAGTTGAGACATTTTCTGGGGCGATTATTT
>Ga0154639_121_pt1 | contig 55955 bp, 50 predicted proteins | sample Rifle2008BG13ft_FD_116068 | JGI IMG/M metagenome (GOLD analysis project Ga0154639, IMG submission 116068) | Deltaproteobacteria bacterium RBG_13_43_22 | reverse complement strand
TGCTCTTTGAGATCGGCCTGCTCGGCATGCGTATCTGGGGGAAAAAAGAGGATTAGCTTTTTCTTTTCGCCTCTTCTTCGTCCCTTAAGATTTTAGGCAGGACCTTGCCCACCGCTGATTTGGGCAGGGTTTCTCTGAATTCAACGATCTTGGGGACCTTATAGGCGACCAGCTTTCCCCGGCAGAAAGTGAAGGTTTCCTCATCGGTGGCGCTTTCTCCCGGTTTCAGGACCACAGAGGCATTGACAGTCTCACCACGGTGCTTATCGGCGATTTCCACAGCTACAGCATCCTGTGAAAAAGCTTACCAAAGATATTCGAACAATATCTCCTAATTTTGCTCTTGACCCCTTTCGTCTGATATTTTATAGTCTATACTGGCAGGAAACAGTTCAAAAAATTGTTAGAAAATAGTGTAGGAATGGAAATGAGGTCAGCCTGATGAACGGTCTATCCATAGTGCTGTTGTTTGGAGGGGGAATCGTTGCCGGACTTTTTTTCTCCGTCCTATTGAAACTCCTTAATTTTCAATTCATCACCGATCTTACGACGGCAGTAACCAATACGTTGGGACGCTTTCTTAGAATCCAGGCCAAGGTTCTCGGGAAGAAAATGTCTGAGGCCGACCTGCAAGTGGATCCCCGGGAGCAGCAAATCAACGATTCGGTTCAGGTGATCCGGGCTATCCTGCTCAGTTTGGCGGACGTTATCCAGCGAACCGACCATGCAGCCAGCAATTCCTCATCAACCTTAGGGGATGTCCGCACCATCATTGACGATATGCAGCTTCCCCAGGACTTGAGTAAAGTCCAGAACCTCCTCATCCAGGAGATTGATCGGGTTATATCCAGCAACACAACCCTCAAAAAAGAATTGGACAGTTCCAAAGACATCCTGGAAGAACAACGTCAACAGATCGAGAGTCTTAAGACCGCCGTCCGTATTGACGGTTTGACTCAGCTTAGTAACCGGGTTTATTTCGAAGAGAAGCTGACCGAAATGATCCGGCTTCTGGAGCGTTACAACGATCCGTTTTCCCTGTTGATGATCGATGTTGACAATTTCAAACCGATCAACGACACCTTCGGTCACCAGGCCGGCGACCGTATCCTCAAAGGGATCGCCTTAAAGCTGAAGGCCAGCGTCCGGGAAAGTGATTTTATCGCCCGCTTCGGCGGTGATGAGTTCGCCGTCATTCTCTCCAAAACACAATCCGCGGCGGCAAGCGAAGTGGGTTGGAAGATCTGCGTCTTTTTGCGGGAGAGCCGTTTCCTCCTGGATGAAAAGGAGGTTGCCGTGACCGTTTCGATCGGGGTTACCGAGATGGCGCCGGGGGACACACCGGATACCTTGATCAAGAGGGCTGACGAAGCCCTTTACCAAGCCAAACAGGAGGGCCGCAATAGAGCAGTACTGGCTGCGCCGCCGGAGAAAACCGGCGACCCCGGAGAATCTCCGCCAGGATAGTTTTACCCGGGTTTAAATTTATTGGTCCTCTTCCGGAAAAGAGGTTTTCCGATGAGCGCGCTCAGCGATCAGTTGTCAGCTATCAGCAAAGACCTTTAACAACAAAGGGTTGGCTAAATGCTGATCGCTGACTGCTGAAAGCATTATCCGGAAATCTTTGGTTTCCGGATGGACAGCAATTGAGAAAAACTTCTAGTCGTAAAAGGAAAAAGTCTATGAAATCAGCTATTTATCACGGCATCCGTGATTTACGGATTGAAGAAGTCCCCGAACCGATGCCCAAACCGGGTCAGATAAAAGTAAAGGTCAAATACTGCGGGATTTGCGGTTCAGATTTGCATGAATATCTGCATGGTCTATTCCCCCAGAGTCCCTTTGGTCATGAGGCTTGCGGTCAGATCGTTGAAATAGGACAAGGGGTGAGCGGGTTTCAGAAAGGCGATCAGGTTTTGGCCTTTCAAAAAGGGGCCTATGCCGAATACCTCGTATTACCGCAGGAAAGGGTGATTAAAAAACCCGAGAACATGAGCTGGGAACGGGCGGCAGTCGTAGAGCCGTTGTGCGGGGCCGCTTATGCTATTGAAAGAGGGGGCATCCAGTCAGGTGACACTATTCTTATTACCGGGGCCGGGCCGGTGGGCCTTATGGCTTTGCTGGGACTCAAAGCGATTGGAGTGAAAAAAATCTATATAACGGATATTTCGGAAACCAGAAGAAAAAAGGCCGAAGAAATGGGGGCCACCCTGGTCTTGAATCCCCTGACAGAAAAAATTCCAGCCAAAATTAAAGAACTTTCGGCCGGCAAGGGTGTGGATGTAGCCATCGAGGCAGTGGGTATCGAGGCCACTCTAAAGGATTGTTTGGCTTCCGTCCGTTATCAGGGTAAAGTGATTGTTCAGGGGATTTTTACCGACCGGGTCCCTGTGCATATGCTGGGTTTTGTGACCCGGGAAACGACCATGATCGGCACAAACTCCATCAATCCTTCTTTGGCCATGTCCTGGATCGAGACTCAGGAGATCCGGCCGGAGTTGATCATAACAAAAATCTTGCCCTTAGATCAGATCTCCGAGGGTTTTGAACTGCTGTCCCAAAAAACCAAGGAGCAGATCAAGATTTTGATTGCCCCTTAAATTGATAAAAAGCAGAGGGATCAAGTCATTTTGCCCGTATACCGGTTGGTGATCGGCAGGCGCCAGTCCTTGCCGAAGGCCCGGGAGGTGATTTTGATGCCTGGAGGGCTTTGACGGCGCTTGTATTCGTTTCGATCCACCATCCGGATCACTCTTTGGACCATTTCCCGGCCGAATCCCCTCTGAACGATTTCATCCACCGAACAGCTTTCCTCCACATAGGCCGTCAGGATAGGGTCCAATTGTTCATAAAGGGGCAGGGAATCCGAGTCTTTTTGATCGGGCCGGAGTTCGGCCGAGGGTGGTTTTTTCAAAACCCTTTGGGGAATAACTTCCCGGCCTTGAAGCTGATTAAGGAAACGACTTAAATCGTAGACCATAGTTTTGGGGACGTCCTTCAGTACAGCAAAGCCCCCGGCTGTATCCCCGTAAAGAGTCGAATACCCCACCCCGACCTCGCTTTTGTTGCCCGTGGTCAGGACCAACCAGCCGAATTTATTGGATAGGGCCATAAGCAGGGTCCCCCTAATACGAGGTTGAAGGTTTTCTTCGGTCAAGTCTTCGGGCATTTTTTTAAAATGGGGTTTTAATATTTCCAGATAAGATTGAAAAACCTTTTCGATAGGAATGTTAAGAAAATGGATCCTTAGGTTTTTGGATAACCGCGCCGCATCCTCCCGGCTGTGGTCGGAAGAATAACGGGTGGGCATGGCAATCCCGTAAACCTGGTCCGGTCCCAGGGCATCGGCGGCAATCACGGCGGTCAGGGAACTGTCAATGCCTCCGGAAAGGCCAACCACCACTTTTTGGAATCCGTTTTTCCGGCAATAATCTCCGGTGCCCAGCACCAGGGCCTGATAGACTTCGGCTTCACGGGAAAGGAGGGGCCTCTTTTGAGGAGGGACCGGTTTTGTTTTTTTTGGCCCTGGGATTTTAGGAATTTTAATTTCTTGAATACCCGACACATTTTCCTCGATTTGCTTTCGCCTACGGGGATCAAAGAGACGCCAGCGTAAAACCTCTTTCAGATCCAAGTCCGCAACCAGAAAATCTTCCACGAATTGACCGGCCCGGGCGATCAGTTCCCCCTGGGGATCAAAGATCATGCTCTGGCCGTCGAAGATCAATTCATCCTGCCCCCCCACCAGATTGCAGTAGGCGAGATAGGCGCGGTTATCCGCCGCCCGGGTGGAGAGCATCCGTTCCCGGTCCAATCCCTTGCCCAGAAAATAAGGGGAGGAGGAGATGTTGATCAGAATTTGAGCCCCACCCTGGGCGGTCTGAACCTGGGGAGGACCGTTAGGGTACCAGATGTCTTCACAAATGCTGATCCCGAAAACTGTTTTATCCAAACGGAAAACCAGATTTTTTTTACCGGCCTGAAAATATCGGTTTTCGTCAAAGACGCCATAATTGGGCAGAAAGTGCTTGGCATAAATCCCTATGAGCTGGCCGTCGGCCAGCACCGCCGCCCCGTTATAAAGATCGTCCTCCACCCACAGGCCGCCGACAACAGCCACCAGCCCTTTGGTTTCCTTGGCCAACTCAGCCAGGGTTCCCTGAGCCGACTCCACAAAGTCCGGTTTTAGAAGAAGGTCTTCCGGGGGGTAGCCGGTAACAGCCAGTTCCGGAAAAGCCACTACCTGGGCCCCGGCCTGGCGGGCCTTTTCCAGACCTTCTATGATCTTGTTGCGGTTTCCGGACAAATCCCCAACGGTGGCATTAATCTGAGCCAAAGCAAGGCGAATAGTCATTGGTTTTTCTTCCTTATAGATAGTGACATCTTCGATTGTTGAAAGCTAATTTCTCAACCCTTGGTCTTTAAGTTTTTTTCTTTTTACCATAAGGGCATACTCTAATGCAAACTCCGCAGATCCGTGTGCCGATACCGGGAAGATTTTTAAATTCGATCAATTTTTGGTGACATTTTTCTAAATCCAAAGCCACATCCCTGGTTTCATAAAAACTGTTGGTTGAAGAGTTCTTTATGGCCGAGGCCGGACAGGCCTGGACACATTCCAGACATTTACCGCAGTGATTTTTTATCGGCCGGTCCGGGGTCAGAGACATATCGGTTAAAACGGTAACCAGCCTGACCCTCGGGCCGTATTCAGGGGTGATCAGCAGAAGGCTTTTCCCTTGCCAGCCCAATCCGGCCATCCTGGCCACGGCTTTATGAGAGATACTCCCCAACAGGTTGGTTTCATCCATTATCTGAGAAGCCGGGACGGCCATTCCCTGGAACCCTTTTTCCCATATCCATCGGACAATTTGTGCAGAAATCGTGTCCAGCGTTGCATTGATTTTCCTGTAGTGCCGGGCATATTCGGGTATCGGGCGGTCCTCAATAGTCTCGATGACATCCTCCTGTAAGTGAATTCCAATAGATAATCCATAGAAATAAGATTCTATCAGGTTTCCGGGGAGAAGAGGCAGTCCCTTTCGGAGTGGTTCCAGATCGGCCACGCCGATCAAATCGGCTCCAAGATTTGCGCCGATGATCTTGAGATCCGAAGTAATGTCCATACACATCCTTTTAAGCCAGAATTTCCTTTAACACTGCTCCCAGTCTTTTAATACCCACCCTGATGGTTTCAGGATCAACGCTCGAATAATTCAACCTCAGTGTATTGACCCCTTTGGGGTTCACATAGAACGGATCGCCTGGGACAAAGGCCACTTTCCGTTGGATCGCCTTATTAAAGACCTCCATGGCTGACAACCTTTCCGGCAGGGTGATCCAGAGGAACATTCCTCCTTCCGGTTGAGTATATTGGGTTTCCTCGGGAAAAAATTCTTTAATGGCGGCCACCATAGCCTCTCTTTGACCTCCATAGGCCTGCCTGATTTTCTGAATATGTTCATTGATATCGTTATCCTTCAGGTACTGCATAATGATCCTCTGGCCGAAATAGTTGGTGTGGAGATCGGAGGCCTGTTTGGCGACAATCAGTTTCTCCATGATTTCATCCCTGGCCACAATCCATCCGATTCGGAAGGACGGGACGACAATCTTGGAAAAAGATCCCAATAAAACGGTGTTTTCCGGAATGAGTTGGTGAAAAGACGGTTTGTTTTCTCCTAAAAACCGCAATTCTCCATAAGGATCATCTTCAATAAGGATCGTCTTTTTATCTTTCAGAATTCGGGCGATCTCTTTCCGGTTCTCTTCCGAATAACTGATTCCGGAAGGATTCTGGAAATTCGGCACGCAATAAATCAACTTGATCAGGTGATTGGATATTGCCTGTTCAAGTAGGTCAATGACCATCCCATCCGGGGTCACCGGTACCGGGAAAAAGGTGGAGCGGTAAATGGAAAAGGCCTGAATGGCCCCGAGGTAGCCCGGTTCTTCAATAACCACGTTATCCCCTTCGTTGAGAAAAGTCTTCCCCAGAAGATCAAGCCCCTGTTGAGAGCCGGTGGTAATCAGGACATTATCGGACTGGACCGAAATATTTTTTAACTTGTATCGGTTGACGATCCATTCCCGCAACTCTTCATGGCCTTCGGAGGTGCTGTACTGGAGCACATCCTTGCCGGCGGTTTCCAGTACCTTCTGGGTAGCCTTCTTAATTTCCTCCAAAGGAAACAGGTCCCGGTTCGGTAATCCCCCGGCAAAGGAAATAACGGATTCGTCTATGGTAAACTTAAGGATTTCTCTGATAAAAGATCTTGGTACATCGGAAATCCGGTCTGAAAAGATGTTGCCCATTTATTCAACTCCGCAGAAATCTATAATCGTATCGACCAGTATTTTTGTAAGAGTAACGACGGACTCGAAATCGACGTATTCAGTGGCTGCATGAAGCCCCTCGCCGCCAGGGCCGATAATAACCGAAGGGATGCCGGCCTCGGCCAGGATCGCCGAATCCATCCATCCGCCTACGCCGATAAATTCCGGGGCTTGCTTTACCGTGTTGGAATAAGCCCTGGTCAATGCACTGACGATTAAATGATCTTTGGGGACCTCAAGGGGCGGCCGGTAAAAAGATACCTCGAATTTCGCCTTAAATTGTTCATCTTCCGAACTGAGGTCATCGATCAGGGTTTGCATTTCTTCTTCAACCGTTTTAACGGATTCTCCCGGTATGGTTCTCCTTTCCAATTCGATCAGGCAATAATCGGGGTAGGTACTAAGTTCGGTACCTCCTTTGATCAGCGAGGCATGGATGGACGGCGATCCCAGCAACGGGTGTTTTTTTCGTAAAAGAGCGTCTTTCCCCAGGTTCTCTATTCGGGTCAAAAACCTTCCCGCCTTGACAATGGCATCTATGCCTTTATCCGGCCGGCTTCCATGGGCGGCTTTGCCGAAAACCTCAACCTTGGTCCAGGCGAAACCCTTGTGGGCGATACAAATCTTAAGATGGGTCGGTTCACAAATGATCGCAGCATCGGCGGAGAAGTCCTTAATCAACACTTCCGTCCCCAGACTCCGGTATTCCTCATCGGCCACAAAGGCCAGAATCACATTGCCTTTGGGTTTCAAACCTGCATTGATGATGGATTTTACGGCGATCAGCATGGCCCCCAAGCCGCTTTTCATGTCAAAACTGCCTCTTCCATAAACACGGCCGTCTTTAACCACCGGGTTTAAAGGCTCAACTTCCATCCCCGTTATGCCGACGGTATCCGTATGACCGTTGAGCATGAGGGTTCTGCCTTCCCCGCTGCCTTTCAGCACACCGACCACATTCACCCGGCTTGGTTTTATTTCCTGATAATAGACCTCCAGACCCATCTCCGTCAGGTATTTTCCTATATGCCCGGCAATGAGGGATTCCCCGCTTCCCTTCCAGGCCAGTTCAGGATTCACCGATTCGATCCGGATCAAATCCTGGACAACCTTTAACAGCTCTTTTTCATCAATACGGATATTGCTCAAATCTTTATCCTCGCCTCTTTCTTTTTTAAATCCCTGGACAGCTGACTGATCGTTTTCCAACGTGCTTTTTCAATGGCGTTCGCCTTCATAGTCTGTCGGTCGGCCAGGTAAGTGAACTCTTTTTTTAATTTCAGAAAACTTTCTAAACGTTTTGGGTTAAGGGATTTATTCTTTATTGCTTCCTGCACAGCACAGCCCGGTTCGTTCTCATGACGGCAATCCCCAAAACGGCATTTTGAAGCCAATGCTTCAATATCGTCAAAGACCCGTTTTATCCCTTCTTCATCGCCCCAGACCTGCAATTCCCGCATTCCCGGGGTATCAATAACCATGCCTCCACTCGGAAGGAAAATTAATTCCCGAAAGGTGGTGGTGTGCCGGCCACGGCTCCCCAATTCACTCACGGTGTTTACCTTTAGACGATCAGCACCTAAGAGGGCATTGATGATGGTCGACTTCCCCACACCCGAGGAACCCAGGAAGGCCACTGTCTTTCCCACATGGATATGGGGGGTCAGAGCTTCCAGACCTTTTTTTTCAGAGGCACTCAAGGTATGGACACCGGCACCTAAGGCAATCGATTCTACCTCTTCTTTCCGCAAATCAGCCTCAGGACAGAGGTCGGCTTTGTTCAAAAGGATGACCGGCCAAGCCCCGCTCTCCCAGGCGACCGTTAAATATCGTTCAATGCGCCTTAAATTAAAATTCAAATCCAACCCGCAGACAATAAATACAACGTCAATGTTGGCGGCAACGACATGTTCCTCGGTTGTCTGACCGGCCACTTTACGGCTAAAGGCGCTCTTTCTTGGAAGAAGTGCATGAATAATTGCTTTTCCCTCATCGGGAAGAGAGGAGACGGCCACCCAATCCCCAACCGTGGGGAATTTCCCTTTGTTGTCAGTCTCGAATCGAAACCGGCCGGAGATTTCGCATTTAAATTCCCCCCCCTCCCCACAGGCCAAATATTTTCCCCGATTCTCCCGGATGATCCGCATCGCAGAAAAACTCTGATTTCGATAGGGGACAAAATGATCTTCGAAAAATGGTCCCCATCCCAACTCAATTAATTGCATCACTAAATTCCTAATAAGTTAAACTAAGCATTCATGCCTCGTGGGGTGCCACGAATAATGAAAACAAAGGTTAGAATCAAGAGGGTTAAAGCCTTTATTCTGAATTCTGACTCCTGAATTCTGGATTCTGATATTTTTTTGAACAAAATATTATTCTTCTATTTTTTTCATTTCCCAAACCGTTCCCTTCGGATCGGGGCAGTGAAGCTTGAACACCTTTCTGTTTTCACTGTTCCAGGAAGGAAAACCCAGGGCGGCCCGCCAGACATATAAATCCAAAACATGAAGCAGCGCTTCACAAACATCCTTGGGCCTCTTATATGGATTCTCATAAAGGAAGGTGTCTCCAACATTGTGTTTGCACTCTTCATGCTTTTCCACCATTTTAATCTCAATCTTCCCCAAGCGCTGCCATATCTTCCTGTATTCTTCATGATTCTTTATTTCGGACACGTCTAAGCTAAGGTCAAGGAAATCTTTCTTTTTCATTTCTTCCACCTCACAAATTATTAAAAATTAAGCCTGATTTCTTTGCATTTTCTTAAACAAATGCCGGTTGGTCGTCGGTGAAAATCCGTTCCGGGAATAGTAGATAAAAGCCCTTTCGTTGGAGGGTGTCACCTCCACTAGAAGTCCCTTCAAATTTCCTGTGTTATCGGTGGCAAGATGCTCAAGGAAATTTATTCCTATTCCCTTTCCCCGCCAAGCAGATTTGATATAGAACTCATCGATTAAAGCAATGTTTCCACCATATTCATTACTCCAATAGTAAATGACGATCGCATATCCGACAACAGTATTATTGCCACAGAACATGGTAATGCCCCCCTTCTCCGGGTGCGACAAAAGTTCCTGTACCGTAAGCAGGATTTTTTGCGAGGATATTTCCTCTCCCGGAGGATCCTCTTGATATAATGCTAGGATCATCTTTTCGAGCTCCGGTAAATCATCCTTGTGGAACATTCTGAATTGTGGAATAGCGGTCATAGGATTGTCTTGTTGGGGCTATGTTAAACTTCAACTTACATAGAACCCTGCCGTCGATATTTTAAGGAAAAAATGAATTTATCGGGTGACAGGTTTAAGATATCAAGACTATTTAATATTTCAAGTCATTTTTGTCGGATAGTCTAATTATTCAGAATATCGGCTTTTAAAAAGGGCATACAATAACGGTAAGGCGGGGGCGATTTTTTCCTTGGGATCGGTCAGCAATCGGGTCAGTTGATCGGGGGAAAAATAATCCCCATCGGTGGCCTCTTCCAGGTTGAGCCGGACAGGGGCATCGGTTCGGGCCATAAAAAGGGTGACGAATTCCCAACCGGTTTCCAGGCAGGCCGGGTATTCCAGCACCTCCGTCAATTCCACCTCAAGCCCCAGTTCTTCCCACAACTCCCTTTGGGCCGCCACCAGAGGCGATTCTCCCGGATCGGTGTGTCCGGCCGCCGAGGTGTCCCAGTGTTCCGGGTATTGATCTTTGATGGTGGACCGCTTCTGAAGATACAAATCTCCTTTGCTATTAAAGATTAAGATGTGCACGGATCGGTGACGCCATCCTTTTTCATGGATTTCCCGTCGGGTGGCAATCCCCTTCACCTGGTTGTTTTCATCCACCACTTCTAATAATTCTTCTTTGGTGCTTTTCTTCATAACATTTAAATCGTTTCCCTCCCCCCCTTCACCTTACTTCAATTATCCCTCGTAGTGCCTTTTTAATCAGGGGGAAGGGGATTTTTTAAGCTTGCCAACTCAATTCCTCCGGGTATGGACAATCTGACAATCTATCGAATCAGGATAAAAAGCAGGCCAAGGGGAAAAACCCCCGACTCCTCTGAATGTGAATTCAATCTTTGAGGCCATGTAGAAATCAGGGCCGGAAGAAGGGCGCTGGAGTACCTTTTGGACAAGCCTAATAAAAATCCCCTCCCCCCTGATTATCACTTTAAGCCCCTGAACCTGCCAAAGTGAATGGGGGCAGGGGAGGCTTTCCTATTGCCTTTCCAAAGGATTTATTTCATGCTATCTTTATAGACTTAGAACACTGTTGGCAAGATATTATTTCCCGGAAGGATCTCATGATTCCTGAAAATTCCCTGGAACTTTTGGAATATCCCAAGCTAATGAACATTCTGGCCGAACAGGCCCACTGCCCGGCCACCCGGCAGACGGTTTTGGCAATCCGCCCTTATGGAAACCTGCCCGATATTCTCCAACGTCAGCGCCTGGTGGAGGAACTGAGAAGACTTTCAGCAGAAGGGTCCCCTTTGCTGATCTTCACCTTTGCCGATCTGAAACCATTTCTGGAAAAGGCCCGGCCTGTTGGGGCGGTCCTGGACCCTTTGGAACTTGCCTCTTTTATGCCCCTGTTGCAATTATCCTCGGCCATAGCCGGTCAAATCAGAGAGGCCGAAAACGTTCCCCGGCTAAAACACCTGACCCTGAATTTAAAAGGTTTCCCTGAACTGCTGGCCTTTCTGGAAAAGGCCCTGGATCATGAAGGAAATGTCCTGGACCAGGCTTCTCCGTTGCTGGCTGAGTTACGAAGGGAGATCCGGCAACTGGAGGCCCAGATTCGCAGGAAATTGGAAGAGGTCGTCCGGGAGCCTCGGGTGGCCTCATTTTTACAGGATGATTTTATAACCCAACGGTCCGGCCGCTGGGTCATCCCGGTTCGTATGGATTCCAAAACCCAGATCCCCGGGGTGGTACACGATGTCTCCAGAACCGGCGAGACGGCCTTTGTCGAACCCTTGAATATCATCAGCCTAGCCAACCAATTGGAAAATTTGACGGCCGAGGAAAAGGCCGAGGTGATCCGCATCCTTCGGGAACTATCCACCCTGGTTCGCCAAAAGGCCGATGAAATAGAAACCGAGCAAGCCATTCTGGTCCATCTGGATCTCCTTTCCTGTCTGGCTCGTCTGGCCGACCGGCTGCGTATGGAAACACCGGAGGTCCGTGAGGGAACTGAAATACGTCTGATCAAGGCCCGTCACCCTTTACTGGCCCTTTCCTTTGAAAAAAAAGGGCCGCAGAAACAGGTCGTTCCCCTGACTCTTGAACTGGGCAGCGAGTCCACAGTGATGGTCATTACCGGAGTCAATGCCGGTGGAAAGACCATCGCCCTTAAAACCACCGGACTGCTCCTGCTTATGGCCCTGTCCGGCATGCCGATTCCGGCTGATTCGTCCTCAATTTTTCCTTTGCATGATGGTTTGCTGGTTGATATCGGGGACGAACAATCCATTGAAAGCAGTCTGTCCACCTTTTCGGCCCATATCTCCAGGATTACCGGGATATTGAACCAAGCTAATGAAAAGACCCTGGTCCTGATGGATGAACTGGGGACCAGCACGGACCCGGTGGAAGGGGCGGCTATTGCCTGTGCGGTATTAAAAGACCTGCAAGGCAAAGGGGCCCTGGTGATGTCCACTACCCATTTGACTGAAATCAAAGGGTTTGTTCATCGAACCGTGGGAATGGTCAATGCCTCCATGGAGTTTGATCAGAAGACGCTTACCCCATTGTATCAACTGCGGATGGGAGAACCGGGCCAATCCCATGCCCTTGAAATTGCCAGGCAGTACGGTCTTCCGGAGCCGATTCTGGAATCGGCCCAAAGGCTGTTGACCGGTCGGGAAGAGGGGTTCGAACAATTAGTAGCCGATTTGAACCGGAAAAGAAGGGAATACGAAACAGGTCTCGAGGAATTGAAAAGGCTCCAGAATCACCTGGCCGACGAAAGCCTAAAAATCGAAGGAATGCTCTCTGAAACAGAAAAGCGGCAAAAAGAGATCCTGGCCAAGGCCTATCAGGAAGCCGTGGAGATAGCGGCCCAGACCAAACGGCAAATGAATCTGTTCCTGGAAGATATTAAAAGAACGGAAAAGGCGACCCGGCGTTTGGCCCTTCAAAAATTAAGGAAAGAAGAGGAGGCCCTGGCCAGGAAACTGCGGGAAGCCAAGGGGTTAAAAGAAGACGGACCGGCCATAGAGTCTCTCCATGAAGGGAATCTCATCTATATCCGGTCCCTCGGCTGTGATGCTGAGGTGCTGGCCGTATTGTTAAAACATAACCGCATTAAGGTGAGGGCGGAAGGCAGGGAAATCGAGGTCCCTATATCGGATGTTGGATACAAAGAAGGGAAATCGGGACTGCATAAAAAAGCATCCTCATCGGCTCTGAGTTTTCAGGAAACGACCCCTTCCCGAATAAACCTGATCGGCCAGAGGGTGGATGATGCCTTTTCCCTGATCGAGCCCTTTTTGAATCATGCCTCTTTAGACTGTCTTCAGGAGGTCACTATCGTCCATGGAATCGGCACCGGGATTTTGGCCAGGGCAGTGCGGGATTTTTTGAAGACCCACCCTCTGGTGAAGGCATTCCGAAAAGGGGACCGCTCCGAGGGAGGGGAAGGGGTCACCATAGCCCGATTGGAATAAATATCGTTGAACTTGAAAGAAATTTGTAATAAAAGTTAAAATATATGATAAAATAAATGCGTTTAGGTTTCAGGGAAATTTGGAAAAAAATGGGATCGCCGGGGTGTCTGTTTTGACCCGAGACATTTGAAAAATGTTCAATTTTGTCCAAGGTCAAGGAAGACGAAAATTTTAACCACAGGAATACATGCAGTATTTCGAGGATTAAAATTTGAGTCTGACGCAGAGATTGGGCAAAGGGGGGCGTTTTTCAAAGGTCTCGACCCAAGGCAAGAAAAAATCAAAGGATCGGAAAGGAGGAAAAATGGCAGGTATTGTATCATTCGGCGCATACATTCCATATTATAGATTGCCTCGAGGTGTCATCGGGCAGATGTGGGGTCAGCCCGGGGGACGCGGCGAGAAGGCAGTCGCAGGATCCGACGAGGACCCGGTGACCATGTCGGTCGCCGCCGGATTGGACTGTCTGAAAGGCATTCAAACGAAAACCATCAACGCCCTGTTTATGGCCACCACCTGTTCTCCTTATCGAGAACGGCAGTGCGCGAACATCGTGGCTAATGCTCTGGATATTCCGAGAGCGTCCCGCAATGCGGACTTCACCAATTGTCTCCGAGCCGGGACCAGTGCCATGCTTTGCGCCCTGGATGCCGTTAAAGCAGGGTCTTTAAATAAGGTATTGGTCACGGCCGCGGATATGCGATTAGGCGGTGCGGCCGGTGGGGATGAACAGGCCTTTGGCGATGGGAGTGCCGCCCTGCTTTTCGGCAATGAAAAGGTGGCAGTTGAAGTGGAAGGTTCCCATACCTTCTCCGATGATTTGTGCGATTTCTGGCGGGACGGCGATGATAAATTCATCCGTCATTGGGAGGACCGATTCGGACGTGAAGAGGGTTATCTGAAAATCCCGGCCGAAGCCGTTGAAGCCCTATTGAAAAAATGTAACACAGCCAAAGGAGACATCGCCAAGGTTTGTCTTTACGGGGCCAATGCACGGGTTCAGGCCACCTTGGGCAAAAAGATGGGCTTTAAACCTGAACAGCTCCAGAACCCCCTTCTAGACACGGTCGGGGATACCGGCGCGGCGCTTCCCTTGATGATTCTGGTGGCGGCCCTGGAGGAGGCCAAGCCCGGGGACCGAATTCTTTTGGTCAGTTATGGCAACGGGAGTGATGCGATTATGCTCCGGGTGACCGAAGAGATCAAGAATCTCGAAAACCGGAGAGGCATCAAGCAACACCTGAACATCAAAAAAACCCTGAACAGCTACGGCCGATACCTGAGGTGGCGGGACATGATCTCCCTGGCGCCTGCGGCCAGGCCCCCGGCCGGTGCGGCCTCCATGTCGGCCCAATGGAGGGAACACGAAACGGCCATACCGCTCTATGGGGTAAAGTGCAAACAATGCGGGACTCCACAATTGTATCTCAGTCAGAGTTCCACCCGGGCCCATATCTGCCTGCAATGCCAGGCCAGAGATGATTTTGAACCCTATCGATTTGCCGACAAACCGGGAACGGTCAGAAGCTTCAGCCACGACTTTTTGGCCGGTGGCATCGATCCTCCGGCAACGGCCGCGGTCGTTGACTTTGACGGAGGAGGCCGGGGTCAATTTCTGATGGTTGACCGTGAACCGGATGAATGCCAGGTGGGTATGCGGGTCGAGATGACCTTCAGACAGCTGCGGCATACCATGGGGGCTCACACCTATTTTTGGAAATGTAAACCAGTTAGGGATTAAGTTGCTTAAAAAAGGAGGTCTAAAATGCCAGGAAGTATCAGAAACAGGGTAGCCATCCTGGGAATGGGATGTACCAGGTTTGGCGAACGTTGGGACGCCAGTGACGCAGACCTGATCGTTGATGCCGCTTATCAGGCCTTTAAAGATGCCGGGATAGGGCCTGAAGAGGTTCAAGCCGCCTGGGTCGGGACGTCCACCGGCAGAACGGGAATGACTATCTCAGAACCATTGAGGCTTCAGTATATTCCGGTGACACGGGTTGAAAACGCCTGTGCCACCGCCTCGGACGCCTTTCGAAATGCCTGCTATTCCGTAGCGGCCGGGATTTACGATATGGTATTAGCCATCGGCATCGATAAGTTCAAGGACAGCGGGATCAGCGGTCTGGGGGATGGAGGAACCCCCGGCCCCAGCCATTCCATGATCGCCGAATCCACACCACCGAGGTCTTTCGCCATGCTGGCTACCACCTATTTCGCCAAGTATGGTCTGAGCTATGAAGAGGGAAAACATATGATCGGGAGGGTTTCCTGGAAGAGTCATCAGAACGGCATGCGTAATAAAAATGCCCACTTCCAGGGAAATGTGACTATGGACCAGATTATCAATGCCCCCATGGTTTCATGGCCCCTGGGTCTGTTTGACTGTTGCGGAGTCAGTGACGGCTGTGCCGCGGCCATTATAACGACACCGGAAATCGCCAAAGCCAGGAAGAAAGATCCGGTATTCGTCAAGGCCCTTCAGATTGCTATGGCCCCCCGGGACGGGAATTTTACTCAGAACTTCGACTTTCTCCACGTTGAAGCAACCGTCCGGGCGGCGGAAAGGGCCTATGAAGAGGCCGGGATCAAAAATCCGCGGGAGGAGATCAGTATGGCCGAGGTTCATGACTGTTTTTCCATCACCGAAGCCGTAACCATGGAAGATCTGAGATTCAGTCCCCGCGGGAAGGTCAGGGATGACATTGAAAACGGTTTTTTCGACCTGGACGGTAAACTCCCAGTTCAGCTTGACGGCGGACTGAAATGCTTCGGCCATCCCATCGGGGCCAGCGGACTGCGGATGCTCTACGAGATGTATCTGCATCTTCAGGGCCGGGCCGATGAACTGTTGAATCCGGGATTCCCTTCAAGGCAACTGCCGAACCCGAAACTGGGTTTGACCCATAATCTTGGCGGGGCCCCTGACGGATGTGCTATTTTTGTAGGTATTGTCGGTTTAGAAGGGGCCTAGGGTTATTCCCTTAACAAACAACTGGCTATAGGCAATAGGCAAAGAAGGACCAGGAAGACCTTTCTACCCCCTTGCCCATAGCCTATAGCCCTTTGGGATTATCTTGGTGCTCCCGAGGGACATGAGTGCTAAATACTAAATTAGAAAGAGTGTTTTGAAAATGACCAGGCAATTTGTTCATGCCCTCAATGAAGAGTATAGAAGCATCTCGGGCTGGTACCAACTTTATAAGGAAGAGATCGTCGAGCACGACGGGAAACGGATTCTCTTTCTCCTGGGGGAAGGAGCGGCGGACTCCGCCTGCTGTGGTAGTGGCGGGTGCCGGTACGCCTTGGTCCCCGGATCGGTCGTAGACTGGAAAAGTTCTAAAGATGAGGAAGGAAGACCCATATCCCTGGTTGAGCCAGTTAGGGATCCGATGATCAAAGAAGAGGTGCGACGGTACATCAGGGAAAAAGAAGGGATACCACAGGTACAGTTCTGGTAACTTTGAGAGGATTTTTTAACTTATTTTCTGAAAAGGGGACGTCCCTAAGATTATAAATTTACTTTAATGTGAATGCCTGTTACGCAACCGTTGAAAAGGAGAACCGGATAATATTATTGATTAAAATATAGATCTTATAATCTTGGGTACGTCCCCTTTTTTGCCTCCACCCATGTTGTCGTGCTTTGCCGGGTAGTTTTTTTCGGCCGTTTAGTGAATAATTCAGGTAGTCCGATTTAAAAATTCTCCTTAAAAAGAGGCGCTGAAGAAAATAATCCAAAGAGAATTTTGTACGTCAACAGGGTTACTGGTAAACCGGTTCTCCCCAAAACCGAACTCTCCCAACCGGGCCTTGCCGGTTCCAGTGCTGTAAGAAGTGCCCAAGGTAAAGGAGATATTTTTTTGTTTAAAGCTGGCGCTCAAATTGACTCCAACCATATCGACCGACTCCCCCCTTTGGTTGACTGTTAGATCATCGGTGCTGTTATTGGCCAGGTTGGTGAAAAATCCTGCCCTGAATATCCACTTTTCCGAGTGACGAAATTCCCCCCCGATGGCCGTATTAAAAAAACTCCTGGTTGAAAAGGTACTGGGGAGCTCATTGCGGTCTTGCCGGGCTGTTTTGGTATAGTAGGAAAGATCCCAGGACAAAAGCCATCTTGGGGAAAAAGAATAGGCTATACCCAGGGTGGCGATAAAGGGATATTCCCGAAAATCACTGGACTTTTCTAATACCCCAAGGGCCCCGCTCTGGGTGCTTGATGGAGTTACCGATTGATAGGCCCCCAGATACTGGGCGGAATAATCACGGGAAAACACAAAGGTTCGGGAAACCGACAGGCCGGCAGAAAACTTTTGGTCCTTGGGCTTCCATAATAACCCGAGAATCGGTCTGATGCCCCATTCGGTTTCTTCGATCCTCATGTTTTCCCAAAGAAGTTCATAGGTTGACCCGCCGCCGGAAGAAAAGAACTGATTTTGAACCTCCTTTTGATTTTTGTAGTGTAAATACAAGGTAGTGCCCAGAGAGAACCCCTCGGAAATCGGCATGGCAAAGGAAGGTCCAAAATTATAGACCTTGTTTTCATAATTATAGTTGATTCTCCCGTAATCCCATCTTTTTTGCCCATTGGTGATAATGTTAAAAACGTCTTGATTTTGGTCTGAACGGCCGGAATCGACCACGGCGACAGAAAAGCCTAAGGTCCCCTTAGAAAGGGTATGGGTGAATCCGAAAAAACCCGGAACAAATTCACCGGTATCTTTGGTCCAATTGGTGTTGCCGAAAACATTCTTATATTCCGTGGTTGATTTGGTATAGGCGTAGATACTGGCTGTCACCTGATTCACTCCCCTAACAATACCTGCTGGATTATAAAACAATCCGGTTGCGTCATTGGAAAGTGCGGTATAGGCTCCGGCTAGCCCTGAAGGCCGTTCTCCAACCGGAAAGTTGTTAAAGTGAAATTCATCGGCTCCCGAAGATAATGGAAAAACCAGCAATAGAAATAGCCAAAAAAAGTTCAAGTATCTGTGTTTGTTTCTAATAGTTTTCATCGTTGTTATTGCTCCTTTCAAGGTGACTTCTATAAAAAATCCACATCTCTCCGTACTGAAGGAAACAAGTTCGGGTCGGTGTGGGGGATAAAACGGGCGGCGCTGAAGCGGTTCATAAAATCCTGGTTGACGTTCATTTCCAGGTAAGTGATTTTGTCGGCTATTTTTTTTACCCCTTCCAAGGATCGATAATCCAGCAGCACATCGGCCGCCCCTTTGAGAGAGGTGTTTCCCAAAGGAATGTAGCGTTCCAAAGGCAGATCCGGGAGCAAGCCCAGGATGACGGCCCTTCGGGGATCGATGTGGTTTCCAAAGGCGCCGGCCACAAAAAAATGCTCGATGTCTTTTAAGGAATATCCAACCGACTGAACCAGGGTAGTCAGGATGGTGTACATGGCCGCCTTGGACCGGAGCAGAATATCCAGATCCACCTGGGTGAGAACTATGGGGGAATGATTCGCCGTTTCCTCGGCCCGGACCAATACATAAGCCGGTTGGCCGTCGAGTTTTATCCAGCGATCCGTGGGTTTCTTAACAGTAAATTTTCCCCTGATATCCAGCAGGCCGGCCATAAACAATTCAGCGGTCAGATCGATCAGGCCGGATCCGCAAATCCCTCTCGGGGGACCCTGGCCGATCAGGGAATAACTTAATTCTTCGGTTTCCGGATCGATCCGGATTTTCTCTATGGCCCCATCACCGGCCACCATGCCCATTTGAGCCACCCCGCCTTCCAGGGCCGGGCCGGCGGCCCCGGCGCAACCGATCAGCCACTCGGAGTTGCCGAAGACCACTTCGGCATTGGTCCCCACATCCACCAGCATAGAAAGGGCCTCTTGTTGATAAAGCCGGGAATGGAGGATCCCGGCCAGCACATCCCCTCCCAGATAGCTGCCCACGTTGGGAAAAATAGAAACGACGGCCCGGGGGTGGATGTTCAATCCCAGGTCCTGAGCCGTCAGAGGTTCAATCGTATTCAGGACAGGGATATAAGGCTCCCGGCAAATAGAGGCCGGACTGAGCCCCAGAAAAAGGTGCGTCATGGTGGTGTTTCCGGCCAGGGTCATGGTAAAAATTTCCCGGGGGGAGAGGTGATATTCCCGGCCCAGGTTTAAAAGGGTGTCATTGATTTCGGAAACCACACAGGCCTGTAAGTCTTTCAGCCGATCAGGATGGTCGGCATAATGAATCCGGGTCAGTATGTCGGCCCCGAAACGGGTCTGGGGATTTTCACTCGAGGTTTCTACTAACAATTTCCCCTGGGCCAGGTCCCAGAGCTGGTAGGCCATACGGGTGGTTCCCAGGTCCACGGCCAAGCCGAAATTTCTCCGGGTTGTGTCACCCGCTTCCAGTTCGATAACGGCAGGCAGGGGCATGGTCATGGCCACGGTGGTCGTAACCTCATACCCCGCGGCCCTGAGAGTCGAAACCCAACCTGAAATCTGAGCAAATGGAACGGCGAGAGATTCAATCCCTAATTCAACCTTGATTTGTTTCTTGAGGCGGTCGATCTCCGCCGTGTTATCCCTGAGGCTCGGAGGAGACAGTTTGAGAAAGATTTTTTTAACTAACGAGGTTTTAGTTTCCATTCGGTAAACGATCAATACCGTTTTGCGGACAACACTTGAACAAAAGCCCCCCTGACCCCATCTCCTGCGTCCCCTTCTTATTAACATCAATCATTTGTATCTCTAAAGACTCACAGCTGTTTCTTGAATTTTTTGCCAGGCCTGGACCACGTGGCGTTCTTCCGTAAGGGTCTGACCCACGCAGAAACGGAGGGTGAAACCGCCTTTAAGGATCGTATGAGTCAAGTAAAGATCCCCGCTCTGGTTCAACCGTTCTAATAATTTTTGGTTCTGTTCATCGCTGCCCTTATATCGGAAACAAACCAGATTCAAAGGCGCGGGCGCGGCCAATTCAAACCGGGCGTCTTCTTGAATCCACCCGGCAAAGGTTTGGGCCAACTTGATGTGCTGTCTTACGTGATATTGCAAACCCTCGATTCCATAATAGCGAAGGACAAACCACAACTTTAAAGAACGGAATCGTCTTCCCAAGGGGATATGCCAGTCCCGATAATCAAGGACCGCTCCTGACTCGGAGGCTTTGTTGCGTAAATACTCCGGTAATATGCTTAACGTATGGATCAGGGTCTCCCGGTCGGCTACATAGAAGCAGTCGCAATCGAAATTGGTAAACATCCATTTGTGGGGGTTGAAACAGAAACTGTCGGCCAATTCCAGACCTTCCAGGATATACCGATATTCGGGACAGAGGGCGGCGGTCCCGGACATGGCCCCGTCCACATGAAACCACAGCTCCTCCTGCCGGCAGATCCGGCCGATCTCGGGCAGCGGATCCAGGGCATTCGAAGAGGTCGTTCCTGCCGTCGCGGAGACAAAACAGGGGATCAACCCGGTCTGACGGTCCAGCCGGATTTGCCGGGCCAGGGCTTCGGGTTGCATGGCAAACCTGTCATCCACTTCGATGAGTCGAAGATTTTTAACTCCCAAACCGGCAATTTTAACCGCTTTCTCAATGGAAGAATGGGCTTGCGTCGATGTGTAGGCTACCAGCCGGCCGTCGCTACCCTGTTGGTTGGTCTGAAAAGCCGTGGCCCTTTCACGGGCAGCCAACAGGGCGGTCAAAGAGGCGCTGGAAGCCGAGTCCTGGATCACCCCGCCTCCCCTGCTGTTCGATTTGAACTTATCGGGTAATACAAGCATACCGGCCAGCCAGTCCAATACATGGGTTTCCAACTCGGTACAGGCCGGACTGGTGGCCCACAACATGCCCTGGACCCCGAGTCCGGCCGAAAGCAGCTCTCCCAAAATGGACGGGCCGGAGGTGTTGGCCGGGAAGAAGGCAAAGAATTTCGGGGACTGCCAATGGGTGATCCCCGGAAGGATTAGTCGGTTGACATCCTGTAGGATGGCTTCAAAGCTTTCTCCCTTAAAGGGTGGTTCTGTAGGGAGGGAAGCGCGAATCTGCCCGGGTTGAACCTGTGACAGGACCGGGAACGATTCGATGTTTTGATAATAGTCAGCAATCCAATCCACAACCTTCCGACCTTGTTGACGGAATTCCTCGACTGTCATATGGAACCCTATTTTTTTATCCATTCAAGACTCCAATATTTTGGAACGTAATTTTCTTTGGATATCGAGTAGTTTCCCTTCCAGGACCCGATCCAGCTCCAGAGTCCTGTTACAAAATTGAAGGGCAATACATTCCAATTCACGACCCCACGCTTTATCTTCCTGAAACAATTTCCTTTTGATTTGTGCTTCCAAGTTAAAATTCCGGTCATCAATCATCAGGGTTACTTTTATGATCTTACCGGTTTCCAAATTAAATTCATGAGGTTGGCTAAGGGTAGTGTTGACAATGGCCCCTCCGAGCGAGATATCCATAATATTCACCGGCTGGTCAAAAAGAGATATCTGAAGACCGTATTGATTGGAGGGTTGAATACGATAAAACATCCGCAGATTGTAGAGTTCGGGAACGGTTTTTTGTGTTACAACGACAGCCGGCGACGTTTGGGACGAAGCCACCCGGTACTCCCTGATGAAATTGACAATTTTTACCTGAAACCCATAACGAACAGGATTTCCTTTTTCGTAGGTCAAAAAGGAGATAATGATATTTTGGTTTAATTGGGAAATTAAAAGGCCAGGATCGGTTTGGGCAATGATGAGTTTTTTTCCATGAATATCATAGATCGTTGAGGTCCTGATATCGTTGACCTCCCCAATGAGGTGGGTATTCACAACAAGGTCGATCGCTAAGCCGGGTTCTATAATGTCCATGGTTTTTGTGAACAGGCGTATTTGTGATAAAATTAGCTATTTTTATATATTAGGAGAGACGACAGATCAAGAAGAAAAACCAGACCTATTTGGTGAGTTCGTTAAAAAAAGGAGAGGTGGCAGGTTTTATATGGTTGACCTGAAGTCAGATATTTAATAAATTTAAACAATCCCATTTGATTTCATCATAGGGTGGTTGGAGGAGAGAACATGCCCCTGATTATTTCCATTGTTGGTTATTCCGACAGCGGTAAAACGCGTTTGTTAGAGAAAATAATTCCTTTACTTAAAGCCAAAGGTTATTCCGCAGGGGTGATTAAACATTCCGGACATGAGTTTCTGTTGGATCAACCGGGGAAAGATACTCATAAACTCAGACAGGCCGGGGCCGACGGGGTGGTCTTGTTGAGTTCCGGACAGATCAGCTTTCTTGGAAAAATAGATGAAGGAGGGGGATCCCTTTTGGACCGGATTGAACAGTCCTTTTTCTCCGACCGGGATATCATTCTGACCGAAGGGTTTAAAAAAGGAGACCAACCCAAGATTGCCGTACTGACCAAGGGAAAGGAAGAAAAACTTTTGCAGGAAATCGAAGGGAGTATTGTGGCCACCGTGGGGGAAAATCCCGCCCGGGCTGATCTGACCCACTTTAAACCGGATAATCCCGGAGGACTGGTTCGGATGTTGGAGGACCGGTTTCTGAAAGAACGGAAAAGGATCCAGATCAGGGTCATCCTGGATGGGAAAAATATCCCCATGAACCATTTTGTCCAGGAGATGGTCCAAAGTGGGATCATGGGAATGCTCTCTCCTTTAAAGGGATTCAAGGATTCCCGTAGAATAGAAGTGAAAATCCTTTTCCCGGAAAAGGGTGCAGCCAAATGATCGTGAGGGGGAAGAAATCATCCTTTTGGAAACCAATACCATCCCAGGCATGACCCAAACCAGCCTTTTCCCCCTAGCTGCCCGTTCAGCAGGAATGGATTTCAGTGCCCTATTAGACCGATTGATTGAGTTGGCCCTGAAAGAAAAAAATTCACTTAAATTATAAATGATAATAGGATATTAGTATATATTTCAGGTCACTGTCAAAACCCACTCCGGGGAGGTTTGGATTTTAATAAAATATCGATCAATTTTTACCCTCCAGGAAAGCCGTGTGATGCCGCATCTCCTTTGTTATCAAGGAATTGCAGTACCCATGATCGGCTTCGCCCTTGCCGCCGCGGATCTGCAGCATCCTCTGCTTTTGCAAGATCAAGGTCTATATCGATTCCTAAGAATTCAAGGTCAAAAATTCTTTTTCGGACCCCCTATTAACGGTTGATTTAAACTTTGGGGGGGAAATTTTTTCCCTTGACAAATAAAAAGTTTATGATATAAATTCATTTATTTGTTCATTAATTCACAAATATTCTTTACAACTCAATAATTTTAGGCGGTTTTAAGTATTTAGACGCCCCAATCCTTAGCCATATCCCTAATAAATGAAATCTGTGAATTCATTTTGTTTTGGATACTCAGATAAGGAGTTTCTGGTAATAAACTGTTGTTCAACGATGTGTTAAAAAAATATAAATGGAGGAAAAAAATGGAATTCATCGGACATGGTGGAAAAAAACTTGTTGAAAGAGTGGTAACGGATAAGAAAGAGGCACTCAATAAAATTAAGGGATTAAAGGCAGTGCCGGTCAGACGTCAATTGGCCACCGAAGCGATCAGCCTGGCCTACGGGTTCTTTTCACCCCTCGAAGGGTTCATGAAAAAGAATGACGTAGATTCAACGTGTAAGAACATGGCCTTGGTTGATGGTACAGTCTGGAGTATCCCGATTGTTTTTGATATTTCTGACCAAGAGATTGTCGACTATGGGATTAAGGTCGGTACTTCGGTTCTTTTAACTTATGAAGGGAATCCTCTGGCTATTTTTGAAATCGAGGACATTTATGCCTATGATCGGGATACCTGGTCTCAAGCCGTTTACGGTACTACGGATTCCAAACACCCCGGAGTCAAACGGACCTTGGACTACAAAGACAAATTCCTGGGTGGAAAAATCACCCTGATCAACCCTCCCAAATTCAATCCTCCCTTCGACCAATACTGGCTGACCCCGAAACAACACCGGGAAAAATTCGGTCAAAAAGGTTGGAAACGGGTCGTAGCCCATCAGACCCGGAACGTTCCCCACTCCGGACATGAATGGTTGATGAAGCATGCCTGGATGGCTACGCACGCTGAAATGTCCATGGAAGAAACCGAAGAAGGTCATGCCATTACCGGGGTTCTGGTCAATGCGATCATTGGGGAAAAGAGGGCCGGGGATTATATCGACCAGGCCATTATATTGACCCAGGATGCCCTGCGGAAATATGGTTACTTCAGGGATGATGTGCACATGACCAGTTTCACCCTCTGGGATATGCGCTATGCCGGACCGAAAGAAGCCGTCCACCACGCCATCATCCGGACCAATCTGGGCTTGACCCATCATATGTTCGGCCGGGATCATGCCGGTGTCGGGACCTACTATGGTTCTTACGACGCCCATCGCATTTTTAATAAGATCCCGAAGGAAAAATTAAATATTACCCCGATTTTTGTGGTCGAATGGCTCTACTGCCCCCACTGCGGTGAGGTGACCTGCATAGGGCTCTGTAATCATAAGAAGGAATGGCAGGGATTCAGCGGCACCGTAATCCGAAGCATCATCATGGACGGGGTTAAGCCCCCACGGTTGATCTTCAGACCTGAAATATTCGATATCGTTCAGGAATGTGCCGAAAAATACGGATTCGGTTCCCCCTTTGTTACCCAAGAGTATCTGGATAAGGGAACCCAGGCTTTTAGAATTGACCCATTATAATTGAATTTATATTTGAAGAGGAGGTTTGAAAATGGCGGAAACATATCCCATTAACATTTGGATCAATGAAGAGAGGTATGCCAAACTGCAAAAAGCCGGTCTGGCCGAACTAACCCAGGATGCCTTCGCCGGATTAAAGAAGCTGCCGGTACCCAATACCATGAATCAGGTGGATAGGGTGGTTAAACTTTTCCCCAAGGCTAAATTTGACAGTGCCACCACCAAAACTATTGAATTACTCCCCAAAGACGTAAAGGATGATATTTTTGATATGGTCGTCTCTATGGGGAAAATCGATATCATGGAAGAGTTTTTAAAAAAGCACGGAGCCTAAGGTCTGTTTTTTTAATCCGATGATTCCTTATGACCATGGTTGTAAAAAACTTCAACACTGCTCGAGGAACTCATACGGAAAAGGGAACGGTTATAAAAATGAAAGGGGGTGGGAAGGTTTTTAGCAGCGCGGACGAATTTTGCTAACGACTAAAATCGCTTTTATGCAGCAATAAATAAATATTATTATGAGGAGGAAACTATGCCAAGTTTTGTAATTAAAGAAAAATGTGATGGATGCAAAGGGCAGGACAAAACCGCCTGTATGTACATTTGTCCGGTGGACCTGATGTTCCTGGATAAGGACGGCTCCCTTGGTTACGGCGAAATGAAGGCCTTCAACCGAGACACCTCTCTTTGCTGGGAATGCTATAACTGCGTCAAGATATGCCCCCAACAGGCTATGGACGTACGAGGCTATGCCGACTTCGTGCCCATGGGTGCCAGTGTCACCCCTCTTCGGGGTAGTGAGGACATTATGTGGACCGTCAAGTTTCGGAATGGGACCATCAAACGCTTTAAGTTCCCCATCCGGACCACGGCCGAAGGCAGTGCGGTTCCGGGCGGCGGATTTGATGAAGGTTCCGGCGACCTGAAGAGCCCTTACCTGTTCACAGAGCCTGCTTCTTTAAAAGTGGCGGCTTTACCCACACCAAAAAAGTAACGAAGGAGGGAAATGATTATGGCAGATTATCCAACTGTAGAAGTAACCACCGATCTGTTGATTGTCGGTGGAGGAATGGCCGCCACTGGGGTTGCTGTTGAAGCCGCCTACTGGGCCAAGAAAAACGGTGTTAAAGTAACGGCTGTCGACAAAGCCGCCTATACCCGTTCCGGAGCCGTGGCCATGGGCCTTTCGGCTATCAACCAATATATCGGCATTAGTGAAGGTCAGAACACCTGTGAAGATTACGTCCATTACGTCCGTCAGGACCTGATGGGGATTTCCCGGGAAGATCTGGTTTACAACATCGCCCGCCATGTGGATTCCTCGGTTCACCTTTTTGAAAAATGGGGCTTGCCCATATGGCTGGATGAAAACGGCCGTTATGTTCATGAAGGCCGCTGGCAGCTCATGATCAACGGTGAATCTTACAAGGTGATTGTGGCCGAAGCCGCCAAAAACGCCATGGATGCCGCCGGTTTTGAGATCTATGAGCGGGTTTTCATTGTTGCCCCCCTTATGGATGGTGATCGAATCGCCGGGGCCGTCGGTTTTGGGACCCGTGATGAGAAATTCTATGTCTTTAAAGCCAAAGCCGTGGTTTGCGCCATGGGTGGAGCGGTTCACGTTTTCCGTCCCCGGTCAACCGGTGAGGGGATCGGCCGATCCTGGTATCCGCCTTTCAATACCGGGTCCAGCGCCTACTTCACCATTAAAGCCGGTGCAGAAATGACCTGTCAGGAAGTTCGTTTTATCCCGGTTCGGTTCAAGGATGCCTATGGACCGGTGGGGGCCTGGTTCCTGCTCTTCAAATCCCGGGCCACGAGCGCTACGGGCGGTGAATATATGGTCGTTCGTAAAGACGAGCTCAATAACTGGGCTCCATATGGCCTGGCTAAACCGATTCCAGCCAACCTGCGTAACTACCTGGGTATGTTGGATGTGGAAGCCGGGTTAGGGCCCCTCTATATGGAGACCGCCGAGGCTATTCAAAATATCGCCAAAGGCACTTCTGATGAAAAGGCCTTCAAGAAAAAGATGAAGGAACTGGAATCCGAGGCCTGGGAAGACTTTTTGGATATGACCATCTCCCAAGCCATCCTCTGGGCAGCCAGCAACATCATGCCCGAGGCCAGCCGATCCGAAATCGCTGCTTGTGAACCTTACTTCATCGGTTCCCATTCCGGTGCCTCCGGTGCCTGGGTCAGCGGTCCGGAAGATCTGGAGACCCCCTATAAATGGGGTTACGGCAATATGTGTACCGTAAAGGGGTTGTTTGCCTGCGGTGACGCTTCCGGCGCCTCCAGCCACAAGTTCTCCTCCGGTTCCCATGCCGAAGGTCGTTTCACCGGCAAGGAAGCGGTGCGGTTCTGTGTGGAGAACACGGCCCAACCCAATGTGGATGCCGCCCATCTTGCGGCCTTGAAAAAAGAAATCCTGGCCCCATTGAACACTTTTGAACAATTCAGCGGGCTGTCCACGGATACGGATATGAACCCCAACTATATCAAACCGATGCAGTATATGAATCGTCTCCAGAAGATGATGGATGAATATGCCGGCGGCTGGGGTTCGGGCTTTAAGACCAGCAAGGCCCTGCTCGAAAGAGGTCTGGAACTTATGGCCATGCTCCAGGAAGACGCCGCCAAATTGGGCGCCAAGAATGTCTATGAACTGGAACGCTGCTGGGAAAACGTACAAAGGACCTGGCAGGCCGAAGCCCATATGCGGACCATCCTGTTCCGGGAAGAGACCCGCTGGCCGGGTTATTACTTCCGGGCGGACAAACCGAAAATGGATGAGAAAAACTGGCATTGTTTTGCCAATTGCACCTATAATCCCAAGACCGGTGAGTGGGCCATGATGAAAAGAGAAGTGGTCCCTCTTATTCCGTAATTAGCAATAACCTTGTTATCTCCAGGCGCCTTTGGGCGCCTGGAGTTTTTTTTGACCGGAAGGGCTGTTTATTCAAAAAGAGGAAAGGGCTATTTTACTCTCGGCAAATCCTCTCTTTCAATAAGCAGCCGGGGTAATCCTTAGGCATTTTAGGCTATTCCTTTTTCAAACAAAACATAGAAAAGTTTTCTTTCGAGAACCATTAATAAAATTCCTGGAGGAGTATCATGGGAGATAAAAAAAGTATCTTAATTGTCGGCGGAGGCATGAGCGGACTGACTTCCGCCATCGAAGCCGCTGAGGTCGGCTTTGATGTGGTGATCGTGGAAAAAAATCCTTATCTGGGCGGCCGGGTGGCCCAACTTTATCAGTATTTTCCCAAACTGTGTCCCCCCAATTGCGGTCTGGAGATCAATTTTAAACGGACCAAAAGCAGTCCCCGGATCAGTTTTTACACCTTGGCCGAGGTGGAGCAAATCAGCGGCGAGGAAGGGAACTATCAGGTCACGATAAAAACCAAGCCCCGTTTTATCAATGATCAATGCACCGGCTGTAATAAATGCGCCGAGGTCTGCCCGGTGGAGCGGTCTAACGATTTCAACTACGGCCTGGACAAGACCAAGGCCGCCTATTTACCCTATGCCATGGCCTTCCCCATGCAATATGTGATTGACGGTTCGGTCTGCCATGGAAAAGCCTGTGCCAAATGCGTCGAGGTCTGTAACTATCAGGCCATCGATCTGGAAATGCAGCCCGAAACCATCACCTTGAACGTGGGGGCCATCGTCTGGGCCGCAGGTTGGAATCCCTATGATGCCGTCAAACTGGAAAATTACGGGTTTGGCCAATACGCCAATGTCATCACCAATGTGATGATGGAAAGGCTTTGTGCGGATAACGGGCCGACCCAGGGGAAAATCCTTCGGCCCTCGGACCAAAAAGAGGTGGAGAAGGTGGCCTTTATTCAGTGTGCCGGCTCCCGGGATGAAAATCACCTGGCCTATTGCTCCGGAATCTGCTGCCTGGCCTCTTTGAAACAATCCACCTATGTGCGGGAGAAAAATCCCAATGCCCAGGCCTTTATCTATTTTATTGATATTCGTGCCCAAGGGAAACTGGAAGATTTTTTTGTCAAAGTGAAACAGGACGAGAAATTGTCGCTGGTCAAATCCAAGATCGCCCTGATCACCGAGGACCCGGCCACCAAAAACCTGATCCTGGAAGGGGAAGACACTCAATCCGGGGAACGGATTCGGGAGACTGTGGATATGGTGGTTCTGGCCACGGGTATGGAACCGGCTACGGCAACCGTTAAAGTCCCGGCTGAGGTCGCTTACGATGATTACGGTTTTATCGTTTCCGATCAGGATCAAAAAGGCATTTACGGAGCAGGCTGTATCAAGCGGCCGGCGGATGTGGCCGGTGTGGTTCAGGATGCCACCGGGGCGGCGCTCCGGGCTATTCAATCTGTGGTGAGGAGGTAAACTCGAATGGATAAGAAACTGGGCGTATATATTTGTACAGGATGCGGGATCGGAGAATCCCTGGATATAGATGCTTTAAAAAAGGTGGCCTCCAAAGAGTTCAAGGCCCCGGTATGTAAGACCCATTCCTGGCTTTGCGGCACGGAAGGGGTGGAGATGATCAAGGCCGATGTGGCGGGTGATGGGGTCAATACCTTGTCCATCGTGGCCTGTTCGCCGCGGGTGAAATATGATGTCTTTGATTTCGGACCCGTTTTAATGGACCGGGTTAATATCCGGGAACAGGTGGCCTGGGTCCTTCCGGCGGGTGATGAAGATACCCAGATGATGGCCGAAGACAATATGCGCATGGGGCTGGTTAAATTAAATAAGAGCACGCCCCCGGAACCCTATCAGGCCGAGAACTTAAGCAAAACCGTTTTGGTCGTGGGCGGCGGGTTTGCCGGGATGAATGCCGCCGTGGGTGCGGCCCAGGCCGGTTATCCGGTCCTTTTGGTGGAGAAAGAAGCCAATTTAGGCGGGTTTATGAACAAGATGAATAAACGCATCCGTCCTCCATATAAAGAACTGAAACCGGTTGATCTGGAAGACCAGATTAAAAAGGTGGAAGCCGAACCCAATATCAAGATTTTCACTTCGGCCCAAATCGAAAAGATCGCCGGCGGTCCCGGAGTCTTTGATGTGACCATCTCCCAGAACGGTTCCTCGACCACCGAACGGGTCGGTTCGGTAATCCAGGCCACCGGCTGGAAACCCTATGACGCCAATAAACTGGAACACCTGGGCTACGGCAAATTTCCCAACGTGATCACCAACGTCCAGATGGAAGAAATGGCCAAAAACGGAAAGATCACCCGGCCTTCGGACGGCAAAGAGGCTAAAAATGTCCTCTTTATTCAATGTGCCGGTTCGCGGGATGAAAACCATCTGGCCTATTGTTCTTCGGTCTGTTGTCTGGTTTCTTTGAAACAGGCCACTTATGTAAAAGAGCAGGATCCGGAAGCCGCGGTATACATCCTTTATAAAGATATTCGGACCCCACACCAGAGTGAAGACTTCTACCGCAAGGTCCAAAAAGACGGCGGGATTTTTATCCGCGGAGAACTGAACGCTATATCCGAAGATGGGAATAAAAACCTTTCCGTGGAAGCCAGTGATGCCCTGTTGAACGAAACCATCCAACTGGAAGAACTGGATCTGGTGGTCCTGGCCGTGGGCATGGTGCCGACCTCGATCGATGAAACGGCCCTGAATCTGGATTATCGGCAGGGACCGGGGCTGCCCGTCAATAAGTATGGATTCCCGGATTCTAATTTTATCTGTTTCCCTTACGAAACCCAAAGGACCGGTATTTATACGGCCGGATGTGTCCGCAGTCCTATGGAAACGGCCATTTGTGCCGAGGATGCCACTGGGGCGGCTCTAAAGACGATTCAATGCATCGAATCCACGGCCATCGGGTCTTCCACCTTCCCCAGATCCGGGGATATGACCTACCCCGAATTTATGATGTCCCGTTGTACCCAGTGTAAACGCTGTACCGAAGAATGTCCTTTCGGGGCCATTAATGAAGATGAGAAGGCCAACCCCTTGCCCAACCTTACCCGCTGCCGTCGTTGCGGGACCTGTATGGGTGCCTGTCCGGAACGGATCATTTCCTTTAAAAATTATTCGGTGGATATGATCGGCTCCATGATCAAGGGTATTGAAGTGCCGGATGCGGATGATGAGAAACCGAGAGTTATTGCTTTAATCTGCGAAAACGATGCCTACCCGGCCCTGGATATGGCCGGAATCAACCGTATCCCTATTGATCCCTTTTACCGGTTTATCTCGGTTCGCTGTCTGGGATCGGTCAACCTGGTCTGGATCGCCGACGCCCTGGCTAAGGGGATCGACGGCGTGATCCTGCTGGGGTGCCGCAAAGGCGACGATTATCAGTGTCACTTTATCAAAGGCAGTGAATTGGCCAACACCCGTATGGAAAAAATTTCTGAAACCCTGGGTCGTCTGGCCCTGGAGCCGGAACGGGTCCGGGTGGAGGAAATCTCGATCAATGACTATGACCGGCTCCCGGTCATCCTGAATGATTTCATGGCCCGGATCAAAGAACTGGAGCCGAACCCATATAAAGGGTTCTAATAAAATAGAAGTCAGAATACAGGAGTCAGGAGAAAAGAAGGTTCAAAAATTTTTTGGTTTTTGGACCTTCAATAACAAGATCCCTTGACCCTTTCAGTCCTGGAATCGAAAAAGAAAAATGAGGTATTGAAGATGGACCAAGTAGTCGGGCCCAAATACGGTTCTCGAGGCGGTGCGGGAAAAGCCTATAACCAGTCTTTTGCCAGGGAAGTTTATCGAAATGTGGACTCCGGGGAAGAGATCAAGATGTGCATGCAGTGCGGAGTTTGTGCCGCCTCCTGCCCCTTGAAAGAAAAAATGGATTTTTCTCCCCGAAAGATTTTTACCCTGATTCGCGCCGGTCAACGGGAAAAGGTGCTGAGCAGCCAGGCCATCATGCTCTGCACCTCCTGTTATTCCTGCAAGGTGCGCTGCCCCCGGAAAGTACCGGTGGTGGATGTCATGCATGGGTTGGCCCATTATGCCCTGCGCCAGGGATATAAACCCAGGGCGGAAACCGCCCTTTTCGGGCAGAAATTCTGGGGCAATATCTATCGGCTGGGTCGGATCGATGAAAAAGATGTGGCCCTTCGATATTTCCTGGGACACGGGCTTGGCCAGGGTATCAAACTGATGATGGAAAATAAGAACATGGGAATAGGTATGCTTTGGTATAAACGGATGAAGATCCTGCCCGAAAGGCCGATCAAAAACGTCAAATCTTTAAGGAAAATGCTGGATAAGGCCAAGGCCATGGGGAAGGGAGGTGCCGTCTGATGAATTATTTCCTCTATCAAGGGTGTTCCCTGGAGGCCGGCGGAATCCATTATACGGTGTCGCTGAAGGCCGTGGCCAAGGTACTGGGCTTGTCCCTGAAGGAAATCGAGGATTGGAATTGCTGCGGAGCCAGTATTTCCTATGTGGGAGGGAACGAACTTTCCGTGGATGTGTTGGCGGCCCGCAATCTGGCTTTGGCCGAGGCCCAGGGCGGAATGGATATCGTCGCCCCATGCAGTTCCTGTTATATCGTCTTAAATAAAGTTAATTATAAATTGCAGGAAAAGCCCGGACTGCTGGCCGAGGTCAATGAAGTCCTGGCCGAAGGCAATTTGAAATACAGCGGAAAAATCAGGGTGCGCCATCTGTTGGATGTCTTGTTTAACGATGTCGGTCTGGATAAAATCAGGTCAGCGGTCAAAAAGCCCCTCAACGGAGTTCAGGTGGCCGGATATGTGGGCTGCCAGACCGTGCGACCTTTCGGGGAATACGACAGCGTGGAAAAACCGTTGATCCAGGACCGGATTATTGAGGCCATCGGGGCCACGGCCGTGTCCTTTCCCAATAAAATGCGCTGCTGCGGTTCGGGATTGTTCCTGACTGAACTTACGGCCTGTTATGAACTGGCCCGGGATATCCTTGGGGATGCTCAGACCAACGGCGGAAAAATTGTTTCCACGGCTTGCCCCATGTGCCAGATGAATCTGGAGGCCTACCAGAAGCGGATGAATAAGGCCCTGGGGACCAACTTCAATATCCCGGTGGTCTTTATCACCCAGTTGATGGCCGTGGCCTTCGGTCTTTCCCGGAAAGAAGCGGCCCTGGACCGCCTGCTCATCTCTGCCGATCCCTTTCTGAAAGCCGCCTGAGGATTATTACAACTGCCTTGAATTAAAAGCCCTTTCCTTTACCTTGGGAAGGGCTTTTCTGTTTATATTTCCTTTCCCCCCTGGCCGCTCCAGCCTTTTTTCCCTTAATAACCATTCGTATCATGCGGACGTAAAAGACAAACTACCGCAGCCGGGGATATTATCCTTCGGAATTGTTTTTTTCTATGAAAAGAAATATCATGAGTCAGGGGAAAAGGGACGGTTGTCCCCTTTTTGCGTTAGGTATCAGCAAAAAAGGTGGTGTTTTTATTTTTGCGGATTTTAACAGGAACAGGGGAAAAAGGTTCAGGGAATAACCCCTTCTTAGGCTTTTGGTAACATCAGTCTGTTAATAATTATTCTGTGTCCAGAAATTAGGAGTTGACCGTTGATAGCCTTTTTGAATGGCGATTAGATCAAGGTGGATTGTGGCTAGATCTTCTAATGCCGGGAACAATCCATCCATATTTCCCATATCAATGCTTTTAATATATTGACGGCATTGGTCACAAAGGTTAATGCGGAAGGCCTCTTCACCTTCTCCATAGAAATAATGGAGGCTTTCCGGATTTTGGTTGTTACAAAACGGACAAATCATCCGATCGAATCCCCATTGATATTCGCAATAAGAACAAATAAGATAGCGTTTCCCATGGTCTCCCTTAAGCAGACTTAAATAAGGGACCGATCCGCAAACTGGGCAATAACCCTTTCTCCATATTTCAGGATCAATTTTTTCGCAAAGTTGATTTAAGCACGCTTGAATAGAAGGCGCTATACTGGCTCGGATAAAATAAGAAAAAATATTTTTATCGAGTTCAAATCGGTCGGAAGTTTTATTGATAGTGTCTTCGTTGAATCCTTTTCCCAGTATTTTTTTAAGGTCTATTTTTTTATTATCCAATAATTGCTCTATTTTCGCCGCTTGATGGGCCATATAGGGATTGGATTCTTTTCCGAGATGACAGATCGATTGAAAGAGAAAAACCGATGATTCAAGATCTAAAAGAAATTCATCCCGTTGAAGGAGCGGGGATTCTCTTTCCTGTAACAGATCTTCCCTGTTTTTTTTTAGTTGAATTAAGTCAATTTTCAAGGATTCCTTGATTTTTTCCTGTTCCCTTTTAATTCTCAGATAAAAATCAAACAGTTCTTCATAGCCGGGTCTGTCCTTTTTAAGCTGTTGAATCCTTTTTGTTAATTTTTTCAATGGAGCCCTCTATTTTTAGGCAGGTAATATAAAGTTTAAAATGATAATTAAAAAAATACCCCGAATACCGGACGGGAGGTTAGACTTATTATCAATTGAAATGGGTACAGAATAAAAGCAGACTGGTTTTGCGGAACATCCTTTCATTGGAAACAGGCTTAGGTCACCTGTTAGTCTACCGGAAATTTATCCGGCTAAAGCACGAAACATTCTCAAAGGCTGGGAAAACTGTTTAAGGGCGACTTTTCTTGAAATTCCAGGTTTGTTTTCGGCTTTGGTAAGATGATAATACTTCCTTGGGTCATCCGCCAGAAGATAGATCACCCTGACCTCTTCAGGATCTACCAACAGGGCATGTTTGTAGATGCGTCTTACTTCCGCCAATCTTTTGTTGGCTTTATCAAGAATTTCCTGCCTATTTCCGAACTGCATCCCTCCGGTGGGGCAGGTCTTGACACAGGCAGGCGGTATGCCTTCTTGGGTCCGGTTAAAACACAGGGTGCATTTGGCCATTTGCATTGAACCCGAATTGAACCTGGGAATATCATAAGGACAGGCCTCACGGATTTCCTCAAAGTCCTCGGGTTTTAACTTTGTCTTTTGATTAAAGATAACGGCACCGGTCTTTTTATCTATGGTAATCAAATTCCCTGCCCGCAAGTCCGCCATTTCTTTACAGGAAGGGGTCAGGCAATGACGGCATTGATCGGGAAAGAAGTACAACGGCGCTACATCCCTTGGTATTTCACTAAACCGCACCAATTTCCAGGTGTTAAATGATAAATCCGGAGGATTCTGCCGGTTTCCGTGATTAACCGTTTTTTCGGCTGCTCTTTGATTCCATTGTTTGCAGGCTACTTGACAGCCTCTGCAGGCGATACACTTCGTAGTATCGATAAGCAAAGATATTCCTTCAGCCATTTCAATCACCCCTTCTTAGAATCTAACCCTGTTCAGTCTGAAATTTTATTTCTTAAAATATTGAACCGGTCTTGCTTTTCGACCTTGATTGAGGATCGCTTCGCTTGAGGGAAGAGGCAACTGCCTTTGGCCTCAAGTTCGTCGAAGACGAACGTTCCTTAAGTGAAACGTTCCTTGAACGAAGTGATCCTCAATCAATATGAATTCTGGCTCCTGGATTACATAATTCCAAATATCTTTGGTTAGCTTTTTGTACCCGACTTTTTGTTCAACCTTCTGACATTGGCCATAAAGGCCTTGGTCTCGGGAATCATGGTATTGGGATCGCCGACACCTGGAGTAAGCAGGTTGGCGCTGTCTCCGCCATCCTTGGGATGGATCCAGCCAAAGTGTATTGGAACCCCTATTTGGTGAACGGTCTTTCCGGCGATATTAAACGGTTTAAAACGGGAAGTCACGACAGCCGTTGCCGCCACTTTACCCCTTGGAGTTTCCACAAGCACACGATCCCCGCTTTGTATTCCTTTAATTGCGGCCAGTTCAACGCTTAGATCGCAGAACATTTGAGGTTCAGCCTCAATAAGCCAGGATTGCCAGCGCGTCATAACACCGGTCTGCCAATGTTCTGCCACACGGTAGGTTGTACAGACATAGGGATATCTCGGGTCATTAAAAGAGAAGGAATCCAGATTTCCGCCAAAGATTTTGACGGCTGGATTGATCCTCTGGCTTGATAGTAAATTTTTTTCCAAAGGGGATTCAAGGGGTTCATAATGTTCAGGGAAAGGGCCGTCCTTCAATCCGGGACCGAAAATGGAAGCCACTCCATCCGGTTTCATAATGAAAGGATAAATACCGGATGATTTCATTGGGGGCGCTCCAAAGTCGGGAATATCACCGACCCATTTCTTTTTTCCCGCATCCCATTTGATCAAAGGACGCTTGGGATCACGGGGGTTGCCCTCAAGATCAACGGAGGCGCGGTTGTAGAGGATGCGCCTGTTGACCGGCCAACACCAAGACCACTCCGGAAATAACCCCAATCCGGAGGGATCGATGGATTTCCTTCTGGCGGCCATATTTCCGGCTTCCGTATAACTGGCTGAATAGAGCCAATTGCCGGAAGAGGTCCGGCCATCGTCCAAAAGATAAACAAAGCTCGGAACCAAGGTTCCTTTTTTATAGGCTTTTTTATCCACCGGGTGTTGGTCAACCTCTTCCAGAAAATACCCATTGATTTCTTTGGCTACTTTATGAATATCAAAGCGTCCGTTGGTTTGGTAATCCCACTTCAAATTTAAAATCGGATCCGGGAATTCTCCTTTTTCCTTTAGGTAAAGGGCCTGAATTTTTTGAAATAGTTCGAAAATAATATCTCCGTCCGGTTTGGCTTCACCGGGTGAATCAGCCGCTTTATGTCTCCATTGCATCCATCGACCGCCGTTGGTGATGCTGCCTTCTTTTTCCATTGATGCCGCGCAGGGCAACTGAAAGACTTCGGTTTTTATGGTCTGTGCGTTCATCCCCGGTCCTTTCCAGAAGGAACCGGTTTCATTATCGAATACGTTAACATTAACCATCCAGTCAAGGTTTGATAAGGCCTGACGAACCTTCCCGCTATTGGCGCTCGAACAGGCCGGATTCATACCCCAGGCAAAAAAACCGGTAAATGATCCTTTATGCATTTCATCAAAGAGATTCAGCCAGGAAGCATCCTGATCGGTATCGATTTTCGGCAACCAGCCATATCCGAAATCATTTTCTTGAGCGACCTTTCCCCCGTACATGGATTTTAAAAAGCTGGTCATATATTTGGGGCGGTGTTTCCACCAGTTGACGCTTCCTGGGTCATTGGATTGGGGAGTCGTTTTGTTATAGTCTTCCATGGTTGCCAGGTGCGATCTGGGGATCGGTAAATAGCCGGGGAGGATGTGAAATAATAAGGCGTGGTCTGTTGAGCCTTGAACATTCGATTCTCCACGCAAGGCATTCACTCCGCCTCCGGCGACGCCCATGTTTCCGAGAAGTAATTGAATAATAGACATGGCCCGAATGTTTTGAACTCCGACGGTATGCTGGGTCCAACCCATGGCGTATAAAACCGTTCCGGATCTGTCAGGCCTTCCGGTCGAACCAAAGGCCCGATAGACTTTTTCCAAATCTTGAATCGGGGTTCCTGTAATTTCACTGACTTTTTCAAAAGTATATCGGGAAAAGTGTTTCTTCATCCATTGAAAGACCGATTGTGGATCCTTAAGCGACGGGTCTCTTTTCGGAATTCCCTGCGGGTCTTTTATCAGGGCCCAGGCGGTACGATCATAACTCCTTTTGCTTGAATCATATCCTGAGAAAAGGCCGTCGTTGAAGTTGTATTTGGGATCTATAATAAAGGGGGCATTGGTATAGTTTTTTATATAAAATTCGTCAAATAAATTATTATTCAATATATAATGGATCATCCCTCCCAGAAAGGCGATATCCGTCCCTGAACGGAGTCGGGTAAAGATATCCGCTTTGGTTGATGTCCGGTTAAATCGAGGATCCACGTGGATGAAAATAGTCCCTTTATCTTTAGCTGCTTGGATCCATTTAAAGGAAACCGGGTGATTGACCGCTACATTGCTGCCCATATTTAAAATAACATCGGCATTTCTGAAATCAATAAAATGATTGGTCATGGCCCCGCGTCCAAACGACTCTCCCAGAGCCGCTACGGTGGAGCTGTGTCAAATACGGGCCTGATGTTCCAGATAAACAATCCCCAAGGCCCTTAGAAATTTTTGATAAAGCCAACACTCCTCATTGTCAATCGCCGCGCTTCCCACCGAAGCAATTCCGTTGGTCCGATTGACCGTCTGCCCTTGGGCATTTTTTTCCATAAAGCCGGCGTCTCGGCTTTTCTTAACATTGGCTGCAATTTTATTTAAGGCCCAGTCCCAAGGGACCTCTTCCCAACGGTTACGGTAAGGGGCACGGTAGCGTACCTTTTTCAACCGGTTATCATTAACGGCTAATTGATAGAGAGAAGCCCCTTTGGCGCAGAGGGCGCCCTGGTTGATTGGATGTTCCGGGTCTCCTTCGGTATTGATTACCTTGCCTTTGGCATCTGTGTGAACAATAATTCCACAGCCGACCGAACAATAACAGCATACGGTTGATGTTTCTTTCGCTCCTTTAATTCTGAGATTTTGGGCGTAAACCTCAACCGGGGACAAATTAAATCCCAATCCTCCTACTGCCGCCCCGGCGACCGTGGCCCCTGATAATTTTATGAATGTTCTGCGGCTGATCTTCATGGAAAACCTCCATTATCTGCTAATAACCGAAAGCTGGAGGATGGAATATTTTTTGATCAAGATTAGACCACCAGCTTTATCGATTTGTATTTGCTGATCTCAAACGGTCAGATTATGGTAAAACTCCTTCCCGAAGGTTTTGGGTGAATGATCCTTGCGGGAGGAGGGGTTGGTGATTTTTCTTCTTTGCTTATCACAATTAAAGGTGGAATGCAAATACCACCTTTCCCAGGGCCTTAATCGTTGCCTTGGGGAGGAAGATTTTTGTCTGATGTCAAGGAACTGCCGGGTTTATTTTATCGATTAAGACCGAAAATCTCTGAAATCAAAAGAGATTGTTGAAAAATAGTACTTAAAATTCTATAATAATTAAAGGGCGTTAAAAGGGGGAAACGGCCTCAGGGAAAAAATTAAAAAAGTATTGACTCGGATTTTTAGTTTTGATATACTTTAATTTAATTTTTTTGGAATCTGAATGATGAAACCGATATCAAGAATTAACAATAACTGGTGGTGGTGGCAGGATTCAAGGGAGGGGTTTGTCCGCCGCTGACCTGATATAAAAATCAAAAAGCCGTGGAGAACCTCTCAAGGTCTCCACGGCTTTTTTGTTTGTACCGCTGCAAAGGCCGTGAAGAAAGAAATCACGGCCTTTTTTATTTTTCAATTGGGAGCAGTTTGAAAGTCACTTCCAAAAAACTGATCACGCCCGCCTTAATCAGGCACCGGTGAATTATGAAAACAGGTTTTCGCTGAGCGCCGAACGCTCCTGCCGATCGCAGGCGACGAACGGCATTTTCAAACCTAAGGAGATTGAAATGGATGATTTTTATGTAACTGAAGGCGGAATAAAGGTCCTTCGAAGCGTTGAAGCCCTGCCCTATGCATCCGCATTGGAAATCCCTTTGGCAGGAATCGATCGGTTCAAGGGTGCGGTTTTTGCCAGCGGCTATGAATATCCGGGAAGATACAGCCGCTGGGATGTCGCTTTTTTAAAGCCCCCCCTTCAGATGATCTGTTACGGGCGGAATTTTGTAATCGACGCCTTGAATGATCGGGGTCGAATCCTGGCGGAATTTCTTTTACGGGCCTTATCTGAAGATCCCCATTTGGAAAGTATAGAGCGTTCCGATTCGGGATTAAAGGGCGTTATTATCCCCACACCCGGTTATTTCCCCGAGGAGGAACGAAGCAAACAACCCAGTTTCTTTTCCATCATACGTAATATGCTTAAAATGTTCCACTCCGAGGCCGATTTCCATCTCGGATTATATGGGGCATTCGGTTATGATCTGGCCTTTCAATTTGAACCGATTCGACTGAAATATGAACGCCCGGCCTTATATAAAGAAGCCCATCTGTTTCTGCCCGACGAATTGATACTGGTCGATCACCGCAAAGAAATCGCCCAAAGAAGGCGCTATGATTTTATCTTCAACGGCCAGGACACCCTGGGTTTGGAAAGGAAAGGAGAAACGATTGAAATAAAACAGGGCACTCCCGGGGAGATCCGGGTGGACCACGGTCCGGGGGAATACGCCGAGAAGGTCCGTCTAGTGCAGGAGGGATGCCGGCAGGGCGACTTCTTCGAAGTCGTACCCAGTCAGGTTTTTTTTACCGGTTATGCCGGCACCCCGGCGGAGTTGTTCAAAGTGGTTCAACGGGTAAATCCCAGCCCCTATGAATTTCTGATCAATCTGGGGGATGAACAACTGGTGGGTTCCTCACCGGAGATGTTCGTACGCGTAGAGGGAGACTTTGTGGAAACCTGCCCCATCTCCGGGACGATCGCCCGGGGTAAGAACGCCATGGAGGATTCCGAACAGATCCGCACCCTGCTGAATTCAAAAAAAGACGAATCGGAACTGACCATGGTCACGGATGTGGACCGTAATGATAAATCACGGATCTGTAAACCGGGAACGGTGCACCTAAGGGGGCGCCGGTTGATTGAGACCTATTCCCGCCTCTTTCATACGGTCGATCATGTGACCGGCACCTTGCGGGAGGATTGCGACTCTCTGGACGCCTTCTTATCACACATGTGGGCCGTCACCCTGACCGGAGCCCCTAAAAGGGCGGCCATGCAGCGAATAGAAGAACTGGAAAATTCCCCGCGCCAGTGGTACGGCGGCGCCATCGGTTTTATCAGTTTCAACGGAAACCTGAATACCGGTATCACCATTCGCACCATCCATCTGAAGGATGGGACGGCCAGGGTCAGGGTCGGTGCCACCCTGTTGATCGATTCGGATCCGGATGAGGAGGAAAAAGAGACCCGCATCAAGGCCTCGGCCTTTCTTGATGCGGTGTTGGGAAAAATTCCGCCGCCGCCTGAACACTATATCCCACCCCGTTCACAGGGAAAGCCGCCGAAAATCCTTTTTGTGGATCACCAGGACTCATTTGTGCATACCCTGGCCAATTACGTCCGTCAGACCGGGGCCCAGGTTATTACTTTACGGGCCGGCTTCCCTCTTGAATACTTGGAGAAAGAGAAGTGGGACATGATTTTTCTCTCTCCCGGTCCGGGCCGCCCTTCCGATTTCGGCTTGTCTGATCTGATTAAGGCCTGCGTTGAACGCAACCTGCCGGTATTCGGGGTTTGTCTGGGGCTGCAAGGGATGGTCGAGGCCTTTGGTGGAAGACTCAGCCTTTTGGATTATCCGATGCACGGAAAACCCTCGATGATCAGGAATAACCGGAAAGGGATTTTTGAAGGGTTCCCGGAGACCTTTAAGGCCGGCCGATATCATTCCATCTATGCCAAGATGGAAGATCTGCCTTCGTGCTTGGAAAGAACGGCCGTAAGCGATGACCATGTGGTTATGGGAATTACCCATAAAGAGCTGCCGATGGCGGCCGTGCAATTTCATCCGGAATCCATTATGACCCTCGAAGATGATCTGGGGTTGAAACTTCTGACGAATGTGGTAAGGATGTTGGGACAAAAATGAAAATCAAGAATCCAGAATCCAGGAGTCAGAATTCAGAAGGAAAATTCCCATCTCCTTGATTCAAAGTTTTTTTCTAGATTGGTAGCACCCTATACAGGAAAAATATTTTGGGGTTCGCCGAACGACGAACGCTGAACGACGAACGTATTTTAGAACAAAAGCGGGAGGACGGAAAATGATTCAGGGAGCGATTGGGAAGGTTGTAAACCGAGAGGATCTGAGCCAGGCGGAGATGGAAGCGGTCATGAATGAAATCATGAGCGGGGAAGCGACTCCGGCCCAGATTGGGGCCTTTATCACGGCCCTCAGGATGAAAGGGGAAACGATTGATGAAATCGTCGGCGCGGCGCGGGTAATGAGGGAGAAGGCCACCAGGATCAATGTGATCGATACCGCGTTGAGCCTTGACCGGGACGAGATCAATATCGATGCCGAGACGATTCTGGACACTTGCGGGACCGGTGGAGACGGTACCAACACCTTTAACGTTTCGACTGCTACCGCTCTTGTGGCCGCCGGAGGAGGTATCAAGGTCGCCAAGCACGGCAACCGGGCCGTTTCAAGCCAATGCGGAAGCGCGGACGTTTTGGAAAACCTGGGAGTCAAACTCGACATCGGCCCTCTGGATGTTGAAAGATGTATTCGTGAGATCGGCATTGGATTTTTATTCGCCCCTCTCTTTCACGGCGCCATGAAATATGCCGCCGGGCCCAGAAAAGAGATAGGTTTGAGGACCCTGTTCAATATCCTTGGACCTTTGACCAACCCGGCCGGTGCGACCGCCCAGGTCCTTGGGGTCTACTCCCCCGATTTAACGGAAAAGATGGCCCGGGTCCTCGGTAAATTGGGTTCCAAAGAGGCCTTTGTGGTTTGCGGGGAAGGAACCTTCGATGAAATCAGCATCTGCAGCCCGACGCGGATTGCTCATCTCAAGGACGGAGATGTCCAAAGTTATCAAATTACCCCAGAGGAGTACGGATTTCAAAGAGCCACGGTTGATTCTATCAAAGGCGGCGACGCCCCCGAAAACGCCCGGATTATTCGAAATATCCTGGACGGCCAAAAGGGGGCCAAAAAGGATATGGTCCTGTTCAACGCAGCCGCCGCCTTTGTGGCCGCCGGACTCGATCATGATCTGAAGGATGGTATCCAACGTGCCAGGGAAGTGATTGATTCGGGCCAGGCCAAACATAAACTGGCACAGTTGATTGAATTTACCAATAGCATTAACGCGTAATACAAAAAAGGGTTAAAGGTATAAGATGCATGGTTTAAGGTAGTTCCTTGGACCTTGAACCTCAAACCTTGAACCCTCAAATTTCACGGTGACAAGTATGCATTCTCGTTTAATAGAAATACTTGAAGCGAAAAAACAGGAAGTGGCTCAACTAAAGAAAAAAGGGATATCCTCCCCCGGTCAAAGGGACATCCCCGGAATTCGTGATTTCAAATCGGCCATATCTAAACCGGGCAGGATCAATCTGATCGCCGAGATTAAGTTTGCCTCTCCTTCGGCCGGGACGATTCGGGAAAAGTCAAACCCGATGAAGATCGGTCAAATATATGAGCGGGCCGGTGCGGCCGCTATCTCTTTATTAACGGATCAAAAATTTTTTCACGGGCACCTGGAAAATCTGCCCGGGGTGAAGCAGGCTGTAGACCTGCCTGTCCTGCGGAAGGATTTCATCATCGAAGAGATACAGATCCGGGAAGCCCTGGCCTGGGGAGCGGATGCCATCCTGTTGATCGTCAGAATCCTTTCCGAGGCGCAATTAAAGGAGTTACTCCATGTCTGTCATGAAAACGGTCTGGCCGCGCTGGTCGAAGTCCATGACCGGGAGGACCTTGAGAAGGCCCTTCACTCCAAAGCGGAAATTATCGGCATCAACAACCGGGACCTGGACACTTTCGAGATTAACCTTCAGACCACTCAGAAATTGGCTGCCTTGATTCCTGAAGGCCATATCATTATAGGTGAAAGTGGTATCCACAGGCCACAGGACATAGTGGATCTTAAAGGATCGGGGATAAATGCCGTCCTGGTCGGTTCGTCCCTCATGAGCAGTGATGACATTGAGTCGAAAACCAGAGAGATGATTGAGGCAGGAAAATGACAAGAGTTAAAATTTGTGGGATCACTAATTTAGAAGATGCACTGCTCGCCACAGAAATGGGGGCCGATGCCATCGGATTTATATTCACCGAGAGCCCCAGGCGGATAACGCCGATAAAGGCCAAGGCAATAATCCATAATCTGCCGCCGTTGGTTAAGACCGTGGGGGTCTTCGTTAATGAAGAACCGGCCAGGATTAAAGAGATTAAATCGGTTTGCGGCCTTGATCTTATTCAACTGCACGGGGATGAATCACCGGAAATATGTCGGGACCTGATGCCTTATTCTATCAAGGCGTTTCGTATTCAAAACCAAAGGGATATAAAAAATATTAAAAGATACCAAGGAGCCGTAAGGGCCATACTCCTGGATACCTTTCAGAAGGGGAAAGCCGGGGGAACAGGCAAAACCTTTGACTGGTCTCTGGCCGTAAAAGCCAAGGAAACAGGCATTCCTGTTATCCTGGCCGGGGGACTGGGGCCGGACAATATCCGGGAGGCCATTACCATTGTCCACCCTTATGCCGTAGATGTGAACAGCGGCATCGAGGAACGACCCGGAAAGAAGGATCCGGTTTTAATGGAGCGATTGATGAAAAAAATTGCAGAATACAGAATCCAGGAGTCAGAAGTCAGAAGAAAAGAAAAATAACCGAATCGCAACAAGTCAGCAAAGCCCTATTAATTTACTCCTGCGATAGTTGAAATCCAGGGATATTAAGGAGAATGTTTTGAATCAAGTCATTGAGTGCTTTTCAATCGAGGATGTCCGGGCGAACATTGACCGTATTGATCGGAGGATTGTCGCCTTGCTCGCCGAGCGGGGTGGGTATGTGAAGCAAGCGGCCAGGTTCAAAAAAACCACCGACGATGTAAGAGCACCCCAGCGAGTCGAGCAGGTTATTGCCAAGGTAAAAGCGCTGTCGGAAGAACTGGGCGCAAACCCATCCGTCACGGAAGGAGTTTACCGGGCAATGATCTCCGGCTTTATCAAGGCTGAAATGGAGGAACATGCCGCTATACAAAGGCTTGGGAAAACGCCTTGATTTTCGGTTCAGCTTTTTCTTTCAGTCTTCAGCCTTTAGCCTAAATACCTATAAAATACCTAAGGAGTAAAAAAATGAAAAACAGAGGCTATTATGGGGAGTTCGGGGGAGCCTTCATACCGGAAATCCTGGTGGCCACCTTTGATGAACTGGTCGATGCCTTTGAAAAGGCCAAAAACGATCCGTCCTTCTGGAAGGAATACCTGGAGATCATGTCCACTTACTCCTGCCGCCCCACCCCCTTGACCCCGGCCGAGAACTTGAGCCACTATTTCGGAGGGGCCCAAATCTTTATCAAGAGAGAGGATTTGAACCATACCGGGGCGCACAAGGCCAACAACGTTATGGGTCAGGGGCTTTTGGTGAAGCGGATGAAAAAAACCCGGGTCATCGCCGAAACCGGGGCCGGCCAGCACGGGGTGGCCACGGCCACCATGGCCGCCAAGTTCGGATTTCGCTGTACCATTTATATGGGAGAGGTGGATGTTAAACGACAGCGGCCTAATGTCTTCTGGATGCAGCGCCTGGGGGCTGAGGTCATTCCGGTCAAAGACGGAACAGCCATACTCAAGGACGCCATCAACGAGGCCTTTCGGGACTGGATCACCCACATGGATGATACTCACTATGTGTTGGGTACGGCCTGCGGCCCCCATCCTTTTCCGGAAATGGTTTCCTATTTTCAGTCCATCATCGGTCAGGAGGCCCGGAAACAAATCCTGGAAAAAGAAGGCAGGCTCCCCAAGCGTGTTTTTGCCTGTGTCGGAGGAGGGTCCAATGCCCTGGGGATTTTCAAGGCCTTTCTGGATGACCCGGTGGAGTTAGTCGGTGTCGAGGCCGGGGGAAAGGGTCTTCCCACCGGCCAACATGCTTCCCGGCTGGCCTCCAGGGACGGTTCCATCGGAGTAGCCCAGGGGTACAAAACCTTTTTCCTCCAGAACAATGACGGTCAGATGAAAGAAACCCACAGCGTAGCCGCCGGTCTGGATTATGTGGGGGTCTCCCCCATATTATCCTCGCTTAAGGAGCAGGGAAGAATTCGGGTGGAAAGTGCCACCGATCAGGAAGTGATCGATGCGCTATCCCTCACCTTGAAGAAAGAGGGATTGATCCCGGCTTTGGAATCGGCCCATGCTTTTGCCCAGGCCTTCAAGGAGGCCGGGAAGTTGAACCGGGACGACCTGATCATCATTAACCAATCAGGACGGGGGGACAAGGACATCTTCACCATAGCCGATGCCTTTGACGATCCGAGCTGGAAAGAATTTATTCAGGAGAAGGCCCATGGATACACCCTTTAATAACTATCTGAAGAAAAAAATGCAGGAGAAAGACATCCTGCTCATGACCCATATCGTTCTCGGCTATCCTTCCTGGGAGACCTGCCTTCAGGTCGTCGAAACCATGGTCAAAGCCGGGGTGGACCTGATGGAACTGCAGATCCCTTTTTCCGAACCCATGGCCGACGGCCCGGTGATCCTCCGGGCGAATCAGAAGGCTCTGGAGCAGGGAGTGACCGTTCAGCAGTGTCTGGATTTTGCCCGGAAGGTGACCGAGACCTTTGATATCCCTTTTTTCATCATGAGTTATTACAATATCCTTTTTAAATATGGGGTGGAGCGATTCGCCCAAACTTTAAAGGCAAGAAATCTCCAGGGGGCCATCGTCCCGGATCTCCCTCCGGAAGAAGGGCAGGAGTATCTCGACCTGATGAAAAAGCATGACCTTACACCGGTCCTTTTCTTTTCCCCCACGACGCCGGATAGCCGGATGAAATATATTGCCTCTCTGAGCAAGGGGTTTATCTATTGCTTGAGCCGGAAAGGGGTCACCGGCGCCGATACCAACTTCTCAACCGATCTGGCCTCCTATCTAAGCCGGTGCCGTCTTGCCACTTCCCTGCCCCTGGCTCTGGGCTTTGGGATTAAAGAGAAAGCAGATATAGACTTTATAAAAGGCAAGGCGGACATTGCCGTCATCGGCTCTCAAACGATCAGGATTGTCGATAATGAAGGAAGCGGCGCAGTAGGGAAATTTATCCGCAGTTTGCGGTAAGATTTTGATAGGATGAATGCCGGAGGCTGCGTCGCCTTTGAGGGCGTATGAGAACTTCGATTCGGCCCCGATAACAGATTCAGCGTCCTGGTCCCTCCTTAAGAAAAATTTTCATTCTCAGGTCCTCGAAGGTGAAACGGGGGAAATATTCGATCTCCTGGCCGCCCTTTCTCATCAAATCCATTGGTCATTAGGCTGGTACTGCGACGATGAGAATCACTGCCATCAATCGGTCCTGAAGGAGTTCCTTGCGGAGAGCGGTGAAAAAGCGGAAACTGCATTCCTCTTGACTTAGGCGGCTCAATGGATAACATACTGTATCCATATCAAGGAGGCGGACATGAAGGCGAGCAGAAAAATAATCGAGCAATTGCTTTCCGAAACCGGCGTCCGGATCAACGGTCCCGATCCCTGGGACATTCAGGTGCGGGATGAGCGATTTTATGACCGCGTACTTAAGGACGGCAGCCTCGGGCTTGGGGAATCTTACATGGCAGGCTGGTGGGACTGCGCCCGGACAGATGAGTTTATCTGGCGGGTTCTCAAGGGAAACCTGGAAGAGAAAGTCCGCGGGAATCTCAGACTGCTTTTGGCCTACCTCTCGGCTTGGGTTTTCAACCACCAGTCATCGGCCCGGGCCAAGATCGTCGCCCGGAGGCACTACGATCTTGGAAACGATCTTTTCTTTTCCTTTTTAGACCCCTGCAATCAGTACAGTTGCGCCTACTTCCAGGGAACAGACGATCTGACGGAAGCCCAGCAGAAAAAGCTCGATCTCATTTGCCGAAAGATCGACCTGCACCCCCAGGATCATGTCCTGGACATCGGCTGCGGCTGGGGCGGTTTTGCCCGCTATGCCGCCGAACATTACGGTTGTCAGGTTACGGCCGTCAATATTTCCGAGGAGCAGATCCGGCACGCCCAGGAATCCTGCAAGGGTCTGCCGGTGAAAATCCTCCGCACGGATTACCGGCAAATCGAGGGGAGCTTCAACAAGATCGTATCCGTCGGGATGTTCGAACATGTGGGGAGAAAGAACTACCGGACGTTTATGAAAATCGCCCACCGCTGTCTGAAAGAGGAGGGCATCTTTCTGCTCCATACCATCGGCGGCAATGTTTCCCAGGTCAACTGCGATCCCTGGATCAACCGCTATATCTTTCCCAATAGTATGCTGCCCAGCATCGCCCAGATTGCCAAGGCAGCGGAGGACCTTTTCGAGATCGAGGACCTCCACAATCTCGGCCCTCACTATGATAGAACCCTCCTGGCCTGGAATGACCGCTTTCAAAAAGCCTGGGAGGGCCTGGCCGGCAAATATGATCCGGTTTTTAAAAGGATGTGGGAATATTACCTCCTGTCTTGCGCCGGGTCCTTCCGTGCCCGGAACATTCAGTTATGGCAGATCGTCATGACCAAAACAGGCGCCCGCCAGCCGCTCTGCCGGTTTGCTTAGGATGGAGCTGAACAATAGGTGAAAATTAATTTCATTTTTTAGTATCTTCTTTCATTAATTAGAACCGTCACCTTTATTTGCGACCCCCTTTATTATTTCTATATATCGACTGGTCCTACCTATGCTCACAGAATCCGCCGTCGATCGTAATGGTTTTTCCGGTCACATAATCGGATAGATCGGTCACCAGGAACTCCACAACCTTGGCGCAGTCTTCAATCGTTCCTTCCCTTCTTAGAGGAATTTGATCAGCCATCCGGCCTCGATCTCCCAGTCTGCCGGTGCGTATAATGCCGGGAGCAATACTGTTGACATTAATGTTGTACGGCCCCAGTTCCTGAGCGAGCGATCGGGTATAATGAATGATGGCCGCCTTAGCCATCCCGTAGGGATGATAGAATGCCGAGGCGCGAATACCGGCACCGGAAGAAGAGGTGACAATTTTTCCCGATCGCTGCGATTTCATATAGGGCGCAACGGCCATGCAGGTGTACATACAGGTCATCAGGTTGATGTCCAAGACTCTCAACAACATATGCTGGGGACAATTCGCCGGGGTTCCGGTCAGTCCGATGTCGCCGGTCTTTCCCTCCAACGGCTTACCGGAGGCAGTCTTCTCCGCTTCGCGTTCATCGGCAAAGGTGACTGTACCGCCCCCGGCATTACAGACGGCGATATCGATGCCTCCCAGTTGATCGACAATTTCGGCTACCGCCTTTTCAGTCACCGCCCGGTCCGTTAAATCCGCCTGGATGCCGATCGACCGAACCCCGAGGGCCCGGCACTCCTCCTCGACGGTGGGGGCCGTCATCTATTCCCTCTCAAAGGCATAAACTTCTGCGGATTTCAGATTCCTATCCACAATAGCGATATCAGCCCCTAATCTAGCCAGTCGCAGCGCATAACCTCTTCCAAGGCCCCGGGCCCCGCCTGTGATCATGGCTACTTTCCCCTTTAATTTTTTTTCTTCCATAGGGTATCTCCTCTTTTTAAATTGAAAAAATAAAAATCAGATGAGGGGTCAAGTTTGAATTTGACTCCTGCTTATATTTAAAGGAAATGTTATCGTCAAAAATAACCGGTGAAAAGACTATAAGAATGAGTTTAAGGTTTAAGGCCCAAATCTCAGAACTGAAAGTTCGTGGAGTTGGCTCAAAGCTGAAGGCACCAAAGTAATTCTAATTAATAATGGGGAAGGGGGGGAAGTCAAGGGTTTTTTACCGGAGGCAAAAATTCAAGGTTTTGAGAGGGCGCAGGATGATTGGGTTAAATCAAAAACAACCCGGCCAATGGGAATAAATAGGTTGTTTTAAAAACACCGTCCGGTCTTAAACATAGAAGCCTTCGATACTTCTGGTTTTTGCTGGGTCGATCGGTGGATTCCATCCGCGAATCGATATCGCGATTATGCCCCCCGAACTCCAAGAGTCCAGAGCAGACTTGATCTCATTTTTTTTAAACGAAATATCAAAAATATATCTGAAATATTAGGTAGAGTTTTTATCGTAATGTGATATATCATTACCGGGTTCAACGATTCAACATTCAAAGTTTTGGGTTAGAATCGCTCAGTTCTGGTCAATTTTTGCCCTGGCAGAGGTCCATAGAAAGAGAGGAGAGCAAACATGGATTTGGATTTCAGTTCCGAGCAGGAGATGTTAAGGGATTCGGCTCTGAAGTTTCTGGTTAATGAATGTCCTTACTCAAAAGTGAAGGAGATTGAGGATAGTGAGCCGGGTTATTCCCCGGAGCTGTGGGCCAAGATAGCCGAACTGGGCTGGCTGGGGCTGTTGTTTCCCGAAAGATACGGAGGCTATGGGGGGCAATTCATGGACCTGATCATTATACAGGAGGCCATGGGCCGGTTTGTCCACCCGAGTCCTTTTTTCTCGACCGTGATCCAGTGCGGCCTGATTATCCTTGAAGGGGGAAGGGAAGATCAGAAAATGGCCTTATTGCCCCGGATAGCCGAAGGAGGTCTGATCATGTCCCTGGCCCAGTATGAGGAAGACGGTAGTTTCAGGCTGGGTGATATCAACCTGAAGGCCGGGATAAAGGGAAATCAATATGTCCTTAACGGGACCAAACTTTTTGTTATGAATGCCAATGTGGCCAATCAATTAATAGTGGTTGTTCGCACAGGAGGGAGTGATCTCAGTCTTTTATTGGTTGATACCGATACTCCCGGGCTGACCATTACCAAAATCCCGACTATCGGCAAGGATAACTGCTGCGAGGTTGTTTTCAAGGATGTACTTGTAGCCAAAGAGAATATCATCGGAGCCTCTGGTGAAGGGGAGAGGATTTTAGAAAGGATGAATCTCAAGGCGGCCGTGACCAAAGCCGCGGAGATGGTGGGGGGATGCAAGGCCTGCATTGATATTACGGCGGACTATGCCAGGCAGAGAGAGCAATACGGCAGGCCCATCGGCGGATTCCAGGCCATCCAGCACTATATGGCTAATATGATGCTGGAATATGACACTTGTCGGAACTATCTCTATCAGGTGGCTTGGCTGGTGGATGAAGGGGAGGATTACATTGCCCAAGCCTCCGGTCTGAAGGCCTGTGTGAACCAGGCCTACAATTTTATAAGTGAACGCGCTATTCAGATACACGGCGGCATCGGCACCACACGTGAGGGAGATATCGGGCTTTTTTACCGTAAGGCCAAGGCCGGAGAGACTATTTGCGGGGATTCTGAGTTCCTTTTCGAGAAGGTGGTTGAGAAGCTGTTAGAAACAGAAGCCAGGCTGCCGATGTTATGAGTCAAGACGTATGGATCAGGTCGTAGGGACTGAGGAAAACCTGATTGACCGGCTTAACGTATCCATAAAATCATCTGATAAGACTGATACCCACTAAAAAGACAAGGGAGAACCGGTTATGGATTACAGGTTGACTGAAGAGCAGCAGGCATTAAAAAAAGAGTTCGAGGACTTTTTCAGGGAAGAGATGAAAAACGCCCCTATGGATTATAGTATTCACGGCCCTTCGGAGGCGCGCTATGGCACCAAAGAGGGTTTTGAGTTCCACTGTTATATGAAGAAAAAACTGGCGGCCAAAGGCTGGCTGACCATGGCCTGGCCCAAAGAATACGGGGGTCAGGACGCCCCGATCATTCATCAGTTACTTTTTAACGAGGCGCACGGTTACTATAACGGCGCGGGAGACGACGCCTTTGGGGTCAAGATGTTCGGTCCTACGATTATACTCTACGGTTCGGATGAACAGAAGAAAAGACTGCTGCCTCCCATTGCCAGGGGAGAGGTGCAGTATTGTCAGGGCTGGAGCGAGCCGAATGCCGGCTCAGACCTGGCCTCATTAAAGACGACGGCCATTAAAAATGGAGATCATTATATAGTCAATGGTCAAAAGACCTGGACCACCGGGGCCCATTTTGCCGATCATATGTTTCTTCTGGCCCGAACGGATCCGTCCCAGAAAAGAAACAAGGGGCTTTCGGTTTTTAATATCAGGATGGATACACCGGGAATCGAAGTCAGGCCTATCCACTATTTAAACGGAAGGCACACCTACAATGAGGTCTATTTTACCGACGTGAAGGTCCCGGAATACGAGCGGATCGGACCGGAAAATGAAGGATGGAAATTGACCCGCGCCACCATGAACTTTGAGCGGTCCGGAGTGGCCGGCTTTGCCGCGTCAAGACGCGCTTTTGAAAAACTCTTTTATTATGCCCGGACCACCCGGCGGGGCGGAAAGCTCCTGATAGATAATCCCCTGATCAGAGAAAAGATCGCCAAATTATATGTCGACCTCGAACGGGGTCGTGCTTTGGCCTATAAGACCGCCTGGCTGCAGGAAAAAGGGAAATTAAACTTTTCCCCGGCCGCCGCTTCAGAGGGAAAGGTATTCGGCTCGGAACTGGGCCAGCGCATCGCCAGTGCCGGTACGGAGATACTGGGACTGTATGGTCAGGTGGAGAGATCCAGGTGGGCGCCCATGAATGGCACCTGGCCTGACCGCTATCAAAACTGCCTTGGAAGCAATATTGCCGGCGGTTCTTCAGAAGTACAACGAAATATTATTGCCTGGGTTGGGGTGGAACTGCCCCGAGTTTAGAATCCAGGTAATAGGTTTTTGCGGTTCCCGAATTTGAGGTCTGCCCTGAAAGGATGGGGACTGAGCCCCTTTTCGTCCCTTGTCATGACCCGACCCTATGCCATTTAGTTTTAAGGTCCCACTTTCTTGTTCTATTGTTCGGAAGTTCTGCAGCTTAGAATCAACGTCCTATATCATAATCTCGAGTAAAATATCGATATCCGTTCGTTTGATCATGACCTTAGTATTAGGCCAAAGTTAAATTATTATTATCTCCCCATTTTTCAAGGTCGATCAGAAATCCGGAGATCAATTCATTTTTAAATTAACCAGGTTGCCAAGAAATTTATGTTATAATACAAACTATTCTTTTCATTGTTCGGCATTAAGCGGCTACCGTTTTGCTTTTGGGGAAAGGATCAACTGCACCGGTAAAATGTTTAGATAAGAAAGGCCATCATTTGATATGAAGGTAAAAGGTTCAGTTTTTATTACTTTGGTAAAGGCCCTCAAAAGTGACAAGAGCGGCGTTTACGACAAGTATCTTACCGTTCAAGACCGGGAGGTCATCAGCCAGAAGATTCTACCAAGTTTCTGGTATCCCTATGAAACCTACAAACATGGCATAACAGCAATTTTTGAGGTTATTGCCAAAAAAAATCCTAATGTCGCCAAAGCATGGGGCCGAACGGAGAGTCAGTCGCTAATGACCAATATGTATTCTGCATTTATATCCAGCGACCCTCTTGATTTTATTAATGCCTATGAGATGATTCATAAGAGCTTTTACGATTTCGGAAAAATAGAAGTTTTTGAAGGGGGAAAAAACCAGGTTGTATTCAAACTGACTGACTTCGATGTTCAGTGCGTTCCCATCTTTTATATGATAGAGGGATGGTTGGAATGTGGCCTGGAATTATGCGGAGCGAAAGATATTAAAAGTGAATTTTTAACTAAAAGTTGGGAAGGACATCCCGAAACCACGATCCGTTTCACCTGGCTTTAATAGAAGGTATCCCGATTTAGAGGGAGTTATAGTGGTTGGAATGTTGAAGGTGAGGTTCAAAGTGGAAAGCATTAAAGGTCAGAAAGACGGATATGACTTGATAGTTGAGCAGTAAGGTACCACGGCCCTGCCTGTTTTATTGCCAAACGGCCAAACCCACTAAAGCATCAAAAGAGCCTAAGCCTTTCATCATCTATTCGTGTTGATTCGGAAGCTGGTAAAAAAAGGCATAGACGCTATGAATGACAAAAAAGAAGACCTGACCCTGGCCTATTTTCCGGTAGCCAACCATTGCCGGAAAAGTTCGTAAATATCTTTTCTCGGGCCCAAGTAGTGAATCCGGACAATATGTTTTTCATGATCAACATCATAGATGATCCGGAATTTTTTTGTTCTCAAAGAATAATATCCTGACAGTTCCCTCTCCAGCGGTTTACCCAGAAAAGGGGTTTCTTTTAAATCTTCGATGTGTTTTTTTACCAGGGGTTTTAACCCGGGATGAAGTGATTTAATTTGTCTGCTGGAAGTTTCAGAATAAAGCAGGCGATAAGAAAGCATTATTCTTTCCAGGCCGAATCATGATCCAGCACCCGGCCCGCTTTAAAATCTTTTTTTGAGGCCTGTAGCGCAGTTATTATCTTTCGGTCGCTCAATATCTCGATCGTCTCCAGGAGACCCTCATACCGGGACAGCGACATCATCACCCCGATCGGCTCACCATTCTTGGTCAGGGCAATAGTCTCCTCTTCCTTTTCCATCTGTTTAAGGATATCAAGGAGGTTTCTTTTAACTTTGGTAACGGGGAGAATTTTCTGGAAATCTTCCATGGGTGCTCCTGAATGATATTTTTAATGACCATTATAATGTTCAAATTCAATTTGTCAAGAAAACAATAAAACAGGAAAGCTTCCAACAGCCGTTATATGGCGACTATCTGGTCACCTGAAAGGCAATTCAGATACAATGTCCTTTTCCCGGGCATTTAAGACCATGTATGGCGTGCCCCCCCGCCAGTATCGAAATCGCAAAAATCAATTTGCGGCCCTTCATCAACCTAAAATCGGTCCGGCTATCCTAACCCATTTGAAAGAGAGGATGCGTATGGAATTTAAAGTGTTAACCAGGCAGGCTTTTAAGATTATGGGAATGCGTTATTTCGGTGAAAACAAAAATCAGGAAATCCGGCAGTTATGGGATATTTTTCTGCCTCGGCTGGAAAGCATCAAAAGCTGGACCAACACTACCATCAGTTACGGGATCTGCTACCCGGTTGAAGGGGATAACAATGATGCCGCCTTTGAATATATAGCAGCCGTTGAAGTCTCGGACTTTCACGATATGCCGGAGGAAATGGTGGGAAAAACCATCCCGACTCAGAAATACGCGGTTTTTATTCACCGGGGATCAGTCGACAAAATTCCTGAGACCTATCAGGCCATTTATGCGGTCTGGCAACCCAAATCCGGTTATGAACTCATAAAAGCCCCGGATTTTGAGTATTATGACGAACGGTTCAACCCCGGTAATCCGGAAGCCTCGGAACTGGATATCTATATCCCGATCAAGTGAAACCCTGATTCCTAAGAGGCTTCCTATCTACCTTTCTCAGAAGTATTCATGTTAGATTTGCTTAGGCCGCTATTGGGAGGGGAGAAAAAACGGTTATATAAATATTAAAAGTCAAACGGAGACTTGACCCGTTCATTGAAAATAAAACTAGCTTGAAAAGCCACATATGCCACCCGTTTGCTATCCGGACTGAAGGTAAGAGTTCCCGCTATGATGCCATTGTATTCCTTTTCTTCTTTCCCGTCGATCACAACACACACTTTCTTACCAACCCGAACTACATATGCCACCCGTTGACTGTCCGGGCTGAAGATGAGGCTACCTTTATCGATGTCATCATATCCCTTTCCTTCCTTCCCATCAATCACGGCACACCAATTCTTGCCATTATCAACTACATATGCCACCCGTTTGCTATCCGGACTGAAGGTAAGAGTTCCCGCTAAGATGCCATCGTATTCCTTTTCTTCCTTCCTGTCGATCACCACACACCATTTCATGCCAACTTTTGCTTTATACGCTATCCGTTGACTGTCCGGGCTGAAGATGAGGCTACCTTTATCGATGTAATCATATTTTTTTCCTTCCTTTCCATCAATTACAGCACACCACTTATTACCAACCCGAACTACATATGCCACCCGTTTACTGTCAGGACTAAAGATAAGAGTACCTTTCAAGATACCATCATATCCCTTTTCTTCCTTCCCATCAATAACGGCACACCAATTCTTGCCATCATGAACTACATATGCCACCCGTTTACTGTCAGGACTAAAGACGAGACTATCTTTATCCATGTCATCATATTTTTTTTCCTCCTTCCCATCAATCACGACACACCATTTCTTGCCATCATCAACTATATATGCCACCCGTTTACTGTCAGGACTAAAGATGAGAGTATGTAAATCGATGTCACCATATCCCCATTCTTCCTTCCCGTCGATCACCACACACCATTTCATATCAACTCTTGCTTTATACGCTATCCGTTGACTGTCCGGGCTGAATTTAATATGATCGCCAACTTGAGTTTTAATAATAACAGATGTTGTAGGATTAACTCTGGCTTTAGTATAAGTTATTTCCAGAATTAGATCATACTGCTTCCCTTCTTTACCGTCCACTATCACACATTGTTTCTTTCCCACTTGATTCACAAAAGCAACACTTTTGCTATCCGGACTTTTTGTTAACGAGTATGGTACAAATGAACCAGACAATTGAGTGATATGTTTTTCTGATATTATTTCACAATCTGCTGTATCAAAATAAAAAATAAATAAAACCAAACATAAACCCATAATTTTTTTAAGCATGGCTAATAAACTCCTTTAATAATTTTTCGGAATTCCGGGGACATAATACTTATATTACTTTCTAGATGGTCTCCCAGGCTTTCTCTTGGACAGA
>Ga0154639_135_pt1 | contig 58386 bp, 51 predicted proteins | sample Rifle2008BG13ft_FD_116068 | JGI IMG/M metagenome (GOLD analysis project Ga0154639, IMG submission 116068) | Deltaproteobacteria bacterium RBG_13_43_22 | reverse complement strand
AGCTTTGGGAGAAAAAATCCTTTTTCTATAAGAATTCTGTATATCACAACGTAATTGGTAAAGGGGTTTTTCAACAGACCCACACTTCCCCTAATTCCTTTGAATTAATCTGAGAAGTGCCCCTATTTTTTACTATTCCAGTCGGCCTAATTGACCCCAATGTTCTCTGCCAATATTCAATGAGTTAACCGTGGAAATTGAGGCTTGATGTATTTCTGAAAAAATTTAGCCATTCCCAAGCTCTTTAATAAATTCTTTTACAGCGGCCAGTTACATTTCCACCTGTTGTTGGTATGCCTCCAGCCCTTCCTTTTTTCCCTGGGCTGAGAGGAAACGTCGAGGAAAATCGCCTCAGCCACAATCGCAAGGAGATTGCCGGCTTGGGTGCCTCGGAATATTTGTTTGGCAACACATTTACTAAGCCCTCCTTTCAAAGTTATATTGTTTCTTTTACCTTCTTTTCTAAGGCTTCTTTTACCATCAAGAAAACAACCAAATCGAAACAAGACCACCGATGACCACAACATACAGGAGGTCTATTTTTTTTATCAAGGCGATCAGGGCAACCACACCCAGAAGGATCCGAAGGATATCCCAGGGAACGGCCAGGCCAAATTTAACCAAGACAAATAAAAGCAACCCCACAAAGGAAGCCAGTTTGCCTTGGGTGGCTTCTAAAAAGAAAGGTGAGGACTTTAAACGATCAAAGAAGGGAGCGGTAATGGTCAATATTAAAAAATGAAGGGGTAAATATAGAAATCATGGCCACCAGAGAACCCCCAAAGCCTTGCAATAAATATCCCACGAAGGCGGCGGTAATAACGATCGGCCCCGGAGTGACCTGACCCAGGGCGATGCCGTCCATAAAGGTTTTTGAGTCCATCCAGCCCCTGATCCCGACACTTCATGAAGCATCAGGGGAAGGGAAGTAAAACCACCCCCGAAGGCAAACAGGTATATCTTCATCATCAAGGTGGATAAAATGAAGGCCTCGAAGTTGAAAAAATAAAGGACCGCCAGTCCTGTGAAAAGGATTAATAGGAGGGCGATGATCGGTATAATTTTCTATTGTTCAACTTTTCGGTCAGTAGCCAAGGGAGGAGACTTGATATTTCTAAGTAAAATGATACCGGCTAAGCCGGCCCCAGGGATAACCAGAAAAGGGCTGCTGCCTAACCCAAGGGAAGCGGCCGATAAAACAGCAATGATAATATTTTGGTAACTGTTGGCTATGCTTCTCCCAAACGAATAGGTGGCCTGGGCAATAATGGCCACGACGATGACCTGAAGCCCGGCGAATAAGGATTGAACGAAACCAAGGCGATGATAGCCGGCATATAAAGTCGAAAATAGCAGCATGAAAATAAAAGCCGGCAACCCAAAGCCGATATAAGCGGCCATTTGAATGGCCGTGGCCCCGGGTATGGATTGGCAGAAAACCACGCCGTCCTTGAAGCGTTCTTCATCCAGCCATTTATTCTTTTTCACCGCCAATTCTTTAATATAGGCGATCATGGCCGGTCCACCGAAGGCGGTCAGGCCCAACCGGAAAAAGGAGAGAAAGATTTTAATTGAAGAGGGACTCTGATCGGACAGGTTTTCTATTCTTGCCAAATTTTTCCTTTCTTCAATAGACTCTTCTTGAAATCAAAATCTGTTTTTTTGATAATAAAATGGGTATGGACGACTACAAAGACCACCAGAGGCGGATAAAAAGCCAGGATGATCCTGAATACATCGACCAAGGCGCTTTCTTTGGGATAGTTGGCCAGGAGATTGAATAGACCATAGAGTCCGAAAATAGTAGGCATCAGGGTACCGATATATTTTCCGACCATCTTGAGTTCCTGATCCCTGCGGCTATGATAGCGGATCCCCATATCGTCCAAGGTCCAGAGGGTGGATAAAAGAAGGGAGATAAATAGGGTAATAGCGGTTACCCAGAGGAGTTGTCCCAGTTGAAATCGACCGGGAATAAAAGGAAGAGAGGAACCGATAGGGGGTCCGGCGATGACCTGGATGACGGCCAGTAACTTGGTGGCGAAGAGAAATCCTATGCCGATCCCTTGGAAAGGACGAAAAAGCCAATGCTTGAAGGGATCGATCATTATGGCCTTCGATTGCTCAAGTTGAAGTAGAGCTTTTCTTCCTTTCTCAAGAATAATTTTGTAAATGGGACTTAACAAGAAGAGGGGGAGACAAAGGAGAACAGTAAAACGAAAAAACCGTAGAAAGATCCTATAGATGACCTTCCAACCCCCGGAAGCAGAATGATCGCCAAGATTGAGAGAGAAAATGATGGAAAAAGCGAGTACCAGAAAGACCGGAATCATCTCCTTGGACCAGCGCCGGGCAATCTCCTTGGTTATTAAATGAGCCATTTTTCTTCTCCCAACTTGTTTTTTTCTAATATGGTCCGGTATTATAATGGCCTTTCCATCTTATGGATAGAAGAAATTCTATTTTGATAAAAGGGACATCCTTTGATTCAAAAAACTTTATTAGTAAAAGGAAACTGGAGCAGAATTTTGTGCTCTCTCCAAATAGTAAAGGGGATCTTGCTTTCGCTGACCGTTTCCGGGCAATAATTTCGGCCGGAAACGGTCAGGTGGTTATTGCCCTTTTCAGGCATTTTGAAGTTTGTTAATACATTCCTGGACCCCAGTCAATTCTTTCTTGAGCTGTTCTTGATATTCTTCCAATTTTTCCTTTTCTTCCTGGGCACTCAGAAAACGACGGGGCATACCGGTGCATCCACAACCGCATCCGGCTTGCAGGCTATGAGACCGCGGGATATTCGTTTCACAACACATCATTCATCACCTCCCCTTAATTTGATTTGGTTTCTTTGTTCTTTTGTTTTGTTACCTCCTTTGCTTCGGCAGACTTCGAGCTTTTTGTAGTCTTGTTGATGCTCGGTTTTGCAGCTATGCATCCGCAGCCGCACGGGCTTTCTTTTTTAGCCATCTTCCTCACCTCCTTTCGATTTACTATTCGTTTCCTGTTCGAGTTTTGTGGTAAATAAATCCATTTTTAATAAATAAGAAATTAAGCAATAACTTAAATAAATAATGAAAAAAATTTTTCTCTATTTCTCTGAAGCGGCTATCCGCAACTTCAGTATTTTAATTCTTTTCTTAATAGTTTTGAGTTCTTTTGCCAGGTCCTTTTCATAACCCTTCAGAGATTCTAAACTCAACCTTTCCGACCCCCGGTCGCTGAGCCGGCAAGATCCTTCACACCCGCAGGTGCAAACCTGATTGAAGACCTGACGGTAATTTTCTAAGGCCTCTTCGTTGACCGAATAAGGAATCCAGTATCCTTTCCTTTCACTGGTAACCAGACCTGCCTGCCTCAACAATTTCAGATGTTGCGACACGGCTGCTGGCGTGATGGTCATCTTCCTGGAAATATCCTTTACCCCCAAGGGACCTTCTGTTTTTAAAAGGTCCATAATTTTCACCCGTGTCGGCACGGACAATACCTTAAACATTTCATGGGGATCTAAGTGGATTTCCATATTACTCCCGGCTTCCCTTTTCTTTTTTGTTTACTATTTAAACGAATACTTAATTAGTTGTCAAGTTTTTATTAAAGAGATAAGTCTTTTCTTGATATCCCGACGAATAAATGGGTATTAAGCAAACAGGGTTAACTGTTTTTGACAATATGGATATAAAAAAGGAGGGGAAATCCATGAAACTATTGTTTATCATTTTCACCGAAGACGGAGAGACCATTTACAATGCCCTGCGCTTGGCCAACGTAGGGGTGAAGAAGGGGGATGATATAAGCGTGTTCATGCTGGGGAAGGGTGTGCTTTTTGAGCAGGCGGGAACCGAACAATTTAATGTGATGGAGCAGATCAATCAATTTGAGGGGGACTTTTATGTCTGAGGGGTCTGTATGAAATCCCACGGTCTGGAGGGATCAAGCAGCTGCCCCGTCGCCTGGATGGATGATTTGTATGAACTGGCCAAAGAAGCGGATAAGGTGTTAACCTTTTAAAAAATATAGGGGAGTTCAATTTCAAGCGGCAAGGAGGGACTTATTTGAGAAATGACACTTAGATATCTTTGTGTAGTGAAATGAAGCGTTCGATTAAAAATATTATGATTAAGAGAATATCGCATGAAGAAGGGTTTTGGGGCAGGAACTGCGGCTGGGAGTACGGACTAGAAAATATTCGGGGGTGGGAGAGAAGATCCCTTATTATCTAAGTCTAGAGTCCGGGAATTCGAGAACTGAGATTAACCGGCAAATGGGGTATATAATTCAACGATTGCGAAGGCCATTCAGAACAAAGAAGGAGTGGAGAATAAGTGTTAATTATCAAGTAGGTCCCCCTTTCCCATGGGACTTGGGGATGGCTTCTCTTGAGGGTTGTCTGCCCCGGTGAACTTGGGGGGAGAGATGGGAAACCGATCGGTTAAAGTTGCAAATTGAGTGGTAAAAAATTTGGTTTACAACCGGGCATTCTTGGAATAGATTATGCTGGTTTGGTATGAAAATAACGTTCGTCGTTTATCATTAGACGTTCGGCGAACCCCACTTTTCAAGTTTCTTGGTCCCTAAATGGACAAGAAGCACTAATAAATCCCCTATCCCCCGTTACTATACATTGGAGATGACCTTATGAAGGAAGCAACTCAATTGAATAATGTCTCACAACCTGATGCACTTGACGATCTGTGTATCAATACCATCCGGATGCTGGCCGTGGATGCGGTGCAAAAGGCCAATTCCGGTCATCCAGGCATGCCCATGGGTGCTGCCCCCATGGCCTATATCCTTTGGACACGGTTTTTGAAGCACAACCCCCGAAATCCTCATTGGCCGGACCGAGACCGATTTGTCCTGTCCGCGGGTCACGGTTCCATGCTGCTTTACGGCTTGCTCCATCTTACCGGTTATGATCTTTCTCTGGATGACCTGAAGGCCTTCAGGCAGTGGGGCAGCAAAACCCCGGGCCACCCGGAATACGGGCATACCCCGGGTGTGGAAACCACCACCGGACCCCTGGGACAGGGCTTTGCCAATGGGGTGGGCATGGCCATGGCCGAACGATTTTTGGCCGCCCGGTATAACCGTCCGGATTTTCCCCTTGTGGATCATTATACCTATGCCATTGTCAGCGACGGGGATCTGATGGAAGGGATTTCTCACGAGGTTGCTTCCCTGGCCGGACATCTGAAATTGGGCAAGTTGATTTATCTTTACGACGACAATCACATATCCATCGAGGGTAGCACGGATATTACCTTTACAGAAAATCGGCTGGCCCGTTTTAAGGCCTATAACTGGCATGTGCAACAGGTTGCGGATGGAAACGATGTCCAGGCCATCAGAAGAGCGATTCGAAAGGCCCGGACCGAAACCGAACGACCTTCCCTGATTGCCGTCCGTACCTGCATTGGCTGTGGAAGCCCCAACAAGGAAAACACGGCCGGGGCGCACGGGGAACCCCTCGGACTGGAAGAGGTCCGTCTGACCAAAGAGAGTCTAGGCTGGCCAACAGAACCGAACTTCTATGTTCCGCAGGAGGCTCAAGCTGTATTTCGGAAGGCAGTCAAGGTCGGAGAAAAAAACGAAAAAAAATGGAAAAACCTGTTTGCCGCCTATGAAAAAGCCTACCCGGGACCGGCCGCCGAATGGAAACAGGTCATGGCCGGTGACCTGTCTGAAGGATGGGAACAGGGGATCCCTGTCTTCCCGGCCGATTCCAAGGGGATGGCCACCCGTGCAGCCTCGGGGAAGGTGCTCAATGCCCTGGCCGGCAAGGTAACCAATCTGATAGGCGGTTCGGCGGATCTGGCCCCGTCCAATAAAACCGAAATCAAGGACTCCAAAGACTTTCAGGCCGGAACCTACGATCAGCGCAATGTTCGATTCGGGGTTCGTGAACACGGGATGGGCTCCATCATGAATGGTATGGCCTTACACGGGGGGGTAATTCCCTACGGCGGGACTTTCCTGATTTTCTCCGAGTACATGCGGCCTGCGATAAGATTGGCGGCTATGATGGGTTTAAGGGTGATTTATGTCTTTACCCATGACAGTATCGGCTTGGGTGAAGACGGACCGACCCATCAGCCCGTCGAACAATTAGCCGCCCTTCGGGTTATACCCAATTTAACCGTCATCCGACCCGCTGATGCCAATGAAACAGCTGAAGCCTGGCGGATAGCCTTAAAAAGCAAAAACGGGCCGACCGCTTTGATTTTAACCAGACAAAATCTGCCCACCCTGGATCGCAACCTGATGCGAACGGCCGACAACCTGGCATTAGGGGCTTATGTATTAAATAAAGTTGAAGGTCCAAAGCCGGAGCTTGTTTTATTGGCTACAGGTTCTGAAATCTCTATCGCCCTTGAAGCCATGAATAAATTAATCGCCAAAGGAATCTTCTCCCGGGTGGTCAGTATGCCCAGTTGGGAATTGTTTGAAAGGCAATCCCAGGAATACCATGATCGGGTAATACCGCCGGAAATCAAGGCCCGGCTGGCTATTGAGGCCGGCAGCTCTCTGGGATGGCGGCAATATGTTGGAGAAAAAGGAATAGTGATCGGCCTGGATCACTTCGGGGCCTCGGCACCCGACAAGGTCTTATATGAAAAATTCGGGCTTACAGCAGACCAGATAGTGGAAAAAGCCTTGGAACTTTTGAAAGATTTGAATAATAAAGATGGAGAGGGATGAAAATCTTCACCCCTCCATGGCAATTTAGGCGAAGATGCTTCCGGTGCTGGTGGTTGAATTAGATTGGGTTAAGCTCGAAGCGTTTACCACCTTAAGGTATTCCCAAATAGGATTCTTTGTAAAGAAAGCCGTATTCAATTCATCAGTACCGGCAGTGCCGTCATTATTCGTGTCGATGGTGCTGAAGGTATCTTGAGAAACACCCAGTTCGTCAGCGGTCAGAAGCTGATCTCCGTCAGTGTCCTTGGCATTGACCAGATCAACAGTCATCTGATTTACCTGGGTCATCAGATACGCCGTATTCAGTTCATTGACATCAGCCGTGCCATCACTGTTGGTATCAATGTTACTGAAGATCTCAGACGAAACACCCAGTTCATCTGCGTTCAGCAGTTGATCCTCATTAGTGTCCTTGGAATTTATCAGATCAACGGTCATCTGGTTCAGTTGTTGAGAGTAATAGGCACTATTCAATTCTGCAGCATCAAGCTTGCCGTCGCCGTTTTTATCGATATCCTTAAAGACAGCTTCATCACCGCTGAATTCATCGATATTAAAGGCATTATCCCCGCCTTGATCTTTGGTTTTGAGCCAGTTCACGGTCATTTGGTTTACCTTCATGTAGTTGGATAACCTGTTGTGTATTGCCGTTAAACCGTTTATCCCGATCACGTTAACACCCCCTTTCCTACCTGTATTTTTCAATTTGATTTCTTGTTTTTCTTTTATGCACAATAAATGCCAAGGCCCGAAAGATAATAAAATCATTTAAAATAAGATAGTTACCTAAATGTCCTTCGTATCAGCTCACTCTCAATGGGAATTTATTTCCAATGTGTAGGTAATATTTTCCCTAATAAATGTTTTTTTCAAAGCTTCTACTCATTGATATTATCGGATCAACCGGGTAATTATTATAGGGAATCTAATTGCTGCCTTAAAAAAAAATCAGTAACGCTTTAGACATATGAAAAAGTTTTGTCAGACAGGATTTACGTGTTCTTCGCTCAGGCTCGAGGGACCCTGAGCAACCTCGATTCCCTTCCAGCGGACAGTTAGGCTTCTGTCCGCAGGACGATTGGGTTTGTGCCTTTCTACCGGAAAGACACAAAAATCCAGGTAATCCGGTAAATTCTGTCTTATAAAAGAATTCGAATTTATTAGAGCTAAACAGCCATGAAAGTCAGGATTTTTTCCAAAAGAGTTGACGATAATCCGAGAGATCAAGAAGTCCAGGAATCAAAGGTTCAAGGAAACTGTTTAGAAAATACTGAGACCTGGAATTTAGGGAGAAGGCGGAACTAAAAGATTAAGGGAGGACTATGATGGGGATAAGTAAGCAATTGATTAGGAACCATTCGCTTTATTTGCTGCCCTCTCGAATCCATGACCCCTTTCTACTCGAAGGGCCGGATCCAGGGGCTGGGCCGGATTAAAGGCTTGATGCGTCCATTTCGGAGCCTCTTTTAATTCCAGGGCCATCTGAGCCAGGACCGGTGCTGTATGCCATTCCGGAACCACCGTGGTTCTAAACTCTCCGGCTACCCGGCCGGAGAGGATGAACTCCATGGATTTTTTTATCTCCGGGATTGAAATCCGAACACCGGCACTCCGTCCATAGGATTTCTGGTCTAATGGGCCTTTGATATCCATGGCCAGATAATCGACCAATTTTTGGGAAATTAAAAATTCCAGCATCTCCGGATGGGTCCCGTTGGTGTCCAATTTAACCGCCAATCCCAAACCATGAATCCGGTCAAGGAGTTCCGGCAAATCGGAATGGAGGGTCGGTTCGCCCCCGGTGATGCAGACTCCATCCAGCCAGTTCCTGAGGACCTCTAACCGTTGTTGAATGGTATCCCAAGGAAAGTCAGAAAACCGATCCGGATGAAGAACCAGTTCATGGTTATGGCAATAAGGGCATCGCAGATTGCAATAGGGTAAAAAGAGGACGGCACAAATTTTACCAGGCCAATCCAAAAAAGAGGTTTCGATAAAGCCTTTAATTCCCATTTTGATGACTTAAATATTTTTTAATCGGAATAGCTCCGACAACGGCCGTATTGTCATCCAGGATCAGGATGGGCAACTCTTTCTGAGCTGTTTCGATCAATTCGTGCCAGGCCAGATGGGCCAGGGCTTCGGCATTATCCTCCCCCAGAATCTCTTCCTGAATGCCAAGGGAGGGGAGATTAAAATGGTCTTTAATGTAATGACATTTTTGGCAATCGGCTTTGGTAAATAAGGTCATGATTAATCTCCTCAACAGGTTGATGAAAAAAGCCCGTCACTCCCGCCATCCGTGGGATTGCGGGGTCCTTGTGTCTGACCATTTTTGATCAACCGGTAAAATGTGAAATTGCTTTTCAGGTTATTGATTAAACCAACAAATATGCATCAAACTCAAAGAAATCTCTTGGAATAGGGACTCCTTGTTTCCAGAAGTTGAAATATCTTAGGTTGGTTCTTCCACTCCGGGGGATACCGCTTCCCTCATCGAGAAGTAAGGAGTGTTTCGATAGCGGTCTCTGAGTTCTCCTATCTTGCCTTTGTTCCAACTGGAGATTTTGGTGAAATACCCGGTAATACGGGTGATCCCATCCACTTCAGCCGATCCGCAATAAGGGCACTTTTCCATCAGGCCTCGGGAGGTCTGACCACAGGCCCGACAGGTGGTAAATTCCGGAGAAAAAGCGATCTGGTCGTTCTTGGTCAATTTAAAAGTCTTAATAATAAAATTAGCCAGGGATTCTTTATCGGGCCTTGATTCCCCGATCCAGATATGGGTTAGGGCACCGGCTTCAATCAAAGGATGGAACAAACCTTCATAGCGAACCCGATCTACCGGGTTCATCTGAGCCGAAATATTAAAAAGGGTCGAATTAGTATAATAAACTTCCCCTTGAGCTTTATCCCCTTTAATCACCTTTCCGGCCTGCTCCGGATATTTTTGGAGATCCAGTTTGGCAAAACGATAGGCTGTACTTTCAGCCGGTGTCTGTTCCAAGACAAAGCGCATGCCGTATTTTTGACTAAACCGGTCGGTTAACAGTTTCATGTAGGCAATGACTTTAAGTCCGAACTTGATGGCCTTTTGAGATTCATGGAGCTCTTCTCCGGTATGGTACTGAACCAGCTCATTTAAGCCTACCATGCCGATTAAATAAGTAGCCCGCTGTAGACGCAGATAAGGGGATCCATCCCGGTCCATGGTCAATAAAGACAGGGGGCCCCTTTCTCCAAGGGAAAGGAGTTTGAGGATAAATGCATTTTTCTGCAAATGGGCTTCCACCGCCAGTTCCACACTTTCCGCCAATTTGGCAAAAAGGGTAGTGTCGTTTCCCTCGGCCTGGTAGGCCAGACGGGGGAAATTAATAGTCACATTTTGCAGGGCACAATAACGCATCCTCCAGGGTTCATGGGCATCGAGTAAATCCTGGGCCTCGAGTTTAAAACTTAAGCGGCAGCACTCGGATATCTTGGCCGTCTGTCCCCGGTCAAAGACAAAGTAAGTGTTTCCTTTCAGGGCGGCCACCTCGCAGATATGATTTAAAAATTCCTGGTGATTCGGAGTCTGGAAAAATTTTTCCGTGATATGAACCAGGGGTTTAGGAAAGAAAAAAGGACGGCCGGCCCCGTCTCCTTCTTTGAAAACGTCAAATAGAAGCCAGACGAATTTTTGGGCCAGAGGGAGATAATCCAAGTAGGTTTTGCCCGTATATTTCCCTCCAGGTCCGATGGCCGGGACCTTTTCGAAATGACGGGGGACTTCCCAATAGAGATTGATGTCCGTAAAAATAGCCTGCCCCCCCCGAGCCACGGCCTGTTGAGAGAATTCAAAAATCATCATCTGAGCCAGTTGTTTGATCTCCCGGTCCGACAAGCCTTCCAAGTAAGGGGCGAAAAAGAGATTGACCGCATCCCAGCCGATGGCCCCGGCAAAATGACTTTGCAGTGCTGCTGCAAACTTGACCATATGGGCCAGCAAAACCTCCGGGTGTTTGGCTGGTTTGGCCATAGACAGGGCATTGGGCAGGTTCAGGCCGAATCTTTTAATATATTCCAGTGATTGACCGGAGCAATAGGGCCGGTCAATAAAACCGAGATCATGAAGATGGAAATCTCCCCTCATGTGGGCATCACCGACCTGGGAGGAAAAAACACTGAGAAGGGCGTATTCCTTTTTGATCCCTTCGGCCAGGGTCAGGTTGGTGGCCTCCGGCCCGTGAGGAACATTGGCATTTTCCTTGTTGGGATGGACGATCATCTGGTCCACATCATAGAGGGGCACTCCCAAGCGGGTATGCATGATCCGGGCCTTTTCCAACCCCCGTTCTATCAATTTGGAGTCTACCAATTCCCGTATCAGAGGAGCGGTGACCATGGAAATCTTGGTGGAAAAAATAAACTCTTCCACTTCTTTGCTGATGGCCTCGGCGGTGTCAAAATCAACCAAGGTTTCCCGAACCAGGGCATCAACGATTCTCTGACGGTTCCAGGTGACCAGGTCTTCGTTAGAGGTCCGAACAAATAGAGCCAGATCTGTGGTTTCTTTGACTTCCGATACCTTTGGATCCTGATGCAATTCGACTATGGTACCCATGGCCTTTGACCCTTCCTCTCCTTTTTGATTTTGCCCCCCTTCTCTTTTTACAACTTCGCCAAAATAAAACCTCGATTTACTGGGGGTTAGGGGTCTTTCCCCCGGGTTGTCCAAAAGGCGATCTCTTGCCAAATCCCGTCCCAAAAGTTAAGTTAATTTGAAACAGGACAAACACCCAAGCCAATTTCCGGTTTTGGTATTGGCCTGCTTCTAAAAAAAATTCAATTTTTGGCCCAGCAAAAAAACTCATGGTCTTATAATGGACAATCCGGAAAATAGATCCCTTACCCCCCATTTTTGGAAAAGATAATCATATTCAATGGGTTCCAAAAAATGAAGGGGGGCAAGGCTTTTTTATCCTTTATCTTGTATGCGGGAAACGTTAAAATACAATATATGGTATGTCAAGCAAAAAAATAAAGGGCCGGGAGTATGATCTCCTAAGCCCTTTTAATCAGAAGGATTTTGGTTGATTTATTTACTGGCGGGCACCCTTGAGGCGGCTGCGCTCTTGTTCGCCTTTGATCGAGTGTGAGCAAACACTAAGTATTTTCATGGTGATAGGGACTATTTTTCCATGTTCTGCCGCTGAACCTTGCCCCTGGCCAAAGACAAAAATATGCCGATAAAACAAAGCGTACCGTTAATAACCAGAGCGATTTTTACACTTCTTAGGAAAAGCGGATAAAGCTTAGGTGTGATGCTGACCTTGCCAATAATAATGGAAAAAATCATCATGGCCATTCCCATGCTGAACATCTGACCGATGAGCCGCATGGTTCCTATCGTCCCGGAAGCAACACCGTAATATCGTTTTTCCACAGAACTCATAACGGCATTGGTGTTGGGTGAAGAGAAAAGGGCGAACCCGAAGCCAAGAAATAGGAGAGTGAAAATAATATAAGGCAACCCTGTTTGATCTCCAATGAACGATAGCAGGTAAATGGCTGCACAAGTGCAGGCCAGACCGAGGGAGGCGATGACCCTCGGCTCGATCCGGTCTGAAAGCCGTCCGGCCAGGGGAGAAAAGGCGGCCATCATCAGGGGTTGGGATATTAAGATCACCCCGGCGCTTTGGGCGCTGAGCCCCTTGATATACTGCAAATAAAGGCTCATTAAAAAAGTGACCGCAAAGGTTGAACTATAATGGATAAAGGCTGCCAGATTGGAGAAGGTAAATACGGGGTTGTGTTTAAAGACCTGAACATTCAAGATCGGGCTGCTGGTTCGGGCCTCTAAAAAGAAAAAGAGAATGACCCCTATTCCCCCAACCCCGATCAACCCGATCCCGGAACTCGCAGGCAGAAGGGACAAACCGTACATGACCAAAAGAAGCATCAAGGGGTAAAGGACCGATCCCGGTAAATCGATACGCTCACCCTTGGCTTCAGCCCATTCTCCTTTAAGTTGCCATAAAACGAGAATGATGACGACTAATCCAAAGGGAACGTTAAAATAAAAAAGGCTGCGCCAGCCCAGATGCTGGGTTAAAAACCCACCCAGGAAAGGTCCGAGAGAAAGACCGGAATAGACCGTAGCGGTGGTGATGCCTATGGCCCAACCCCTTTCTTCAAGGGGATACACCGAGGTCAAGATTGCCATGGAGGTTCCGAAGGTCATAGCACTCCCTATTCCCTGGATCACCCGACAGGTAACCAGCATCAGGCCAGATATGGAGAGAGCCGAGAACAGAGAGCCGATGGTGTAAATGACGGTACCGGCTAAAAAAATCTTCTTCCTGCCATAAATATCAGCCACCCGGCCAAAAGGTAGAAGAAACATGGCCGAGGCCAGAAGATAGGCAGTGGGCACCCAACCCAAGGTGACTGCATCTATGTTGAATTCTTTTCCGATAGTCGGTAAAGCAATATTGACGGAGGAGCCGATAAAGGGGACGATAAAAGAACTCAGACAAGCAATAATCAAAACGGTTCGTTTGAGCGCGGAGTCAGGATCAGCCAAGGGTAGGTCCTCGCTTCAGCATGAAAATAACTTTATAATTATTGTTGCGGGTTACGAGTTCCAGGTTGAGGTCGTCGAAAAAAGGCTTTGGTTTTCCAACCCGTAACTCACAATCCGTAACAGAGCAATTTCAATTCTATTCTTCTGATTATTGCCCTTAGCCCAATATCCAAGTGCGGATTATATATACGTCAGCCAGGATCGATAGCGGTCTTTTTCTCCTTTGACCGCTTTAAAAAAATCCGCTTGTATTTTTTTGGTGATAGGACCGGGACGGCCCTTGCCGACTTGACGGTTGTCCACTTCCCGGATTGGGGTGATTTCGGCCGCTGTACCGGAAAAGAAGGCTTCATCAGCCAGATAAAGTTCGTCCCGGGTAAAACGTTCCTCAACCACTTCTATCCCCAGGTCCCCGGCAATGATCAAGACCGAATCCCTGGTAATTCCGGGAAGGATGGAGGTCAATGGCGGAGTTTTTATTGCCCCCTTTTTAATCAGAAAGATATTTTCTCCGCTGGCTTCGGAGACATAACCCGCGGTATCCAGCATAATCGCTTCGTCATACCCATCCCGGGTCACTTCTTTTTTAGCCAGGATGGAATTGACATAATTTCCGCAGGTTTTGGTCTTGGTCATCATGACATTGACATGGTGCCGGGTATAGGAGGATACCTTGACCCGGATCCCTTTTTTAAGCCCTTCATCTCCCAGATAGGCCCCCCATTTCCAGGCAATAATCGATACCCGTATCGGGTTATCTTTAGGGTGAACTCCCATAACCCCGTCTCCTATAAAAACCAGGGGTCGGATATATCCTTCCTTCATGCCGTTCACCTTCAGGGTTTGGCAGCAAGCCTCTTGGATTTCTGCTTGAGAAAAGGGGATCTTAATTTCCATAGCATGGGCCGAGCTAAAAAGCCTTTCCACATGCTCGGGAAGTCTGAAAACAGCCGACCGCCCATCGGTGCAATGGTAACAGCGAATCCCCTCAAAGACCCCCAGGCCGTAATGAAGGGTATGGGTCAACACATGGATTTGGGCCTTTTCCCAGGGAACAAATTTCCCGTCAAACCAGATCTTTTTTTCTTTTTCCATAAGGTGCTTGACTCTCCTGATCTAAGATTTATTGCCACCCGATCTATTTTTTTAATCGTCCTACGGCGATGAGTTCCTGTCGTAACCGTTCCCGATTGGCCGGACGCATAGGCACCAGAGGGAGCCTCAGCGGACCGGCCGGAAGCCCCATCATTTGCATGGCCTCTTTCACCGGAACCGGGTTGGTTTCTATGAACAAGGCATTGACCAGGGGGAGGGTTTTATAGTGAATCTCCCTGGCCTCAGCCCACTTCCCTTCTTGCATCAGCGTACACATCAAAGTATATTCCCGGCCGATGACATTGCCTACGGCACAGATTACCCCATCCCCCCCTAGGGCCATCAGGGGATAGGTCAGGGCATCTTCCCCGGAAAGGACAAAAAAGGTTTTTCCCTTCCTTTTGATTCCGGCGATGACCTCCATAGTTTGGGTGATGTCTCCACAGGCATCTTTAAGTCCGATAATATTATCGATGTCGGAAAGTTTGATCAGGGTTTGAGGATCGATATTCCGTCCTGTCCGTCCAGGAATGTTATAGATAAATACGGGCAGCTTGGTATTCTTGGCAATGGCCTCAAAATGGGCCAGCATCCCGTCCATAGTCGGCTTATTATAATAAGGCGCCACCTGCAACGTGGCGTCGGCGCCAACCTCTTCGGCATGTCGGGTCATCATAATCGCTTCCTGAGTACTGTTGGACCCGGTCCCGGCAATCACCGGAACCCTGCCCCGGGCCTCCTTGACGGTGATTTCAATGACCTTATTGTGTTCCTCATGGTTAAGGGTGGGGGACTCGCCGGTGGTTCCGCAAGGGACCAACCCGTTGACCTTTTCTTCTTCAATCAGATAATTGATCAGGCGGCGAAGGCCGTCTTCATCTAAAGAGAAATCGTCTTTAAAGGGGGTGACCAAGGGAATATGGCACCCGGAAAAATCTTTTATAGCCATCACGCACCTCCTAAGTGGATATCGGCCTTAAGGATCATGGAATGACCAGAAAGCCATTCCGAGGCAATAAAACATAAACGAAATGACAAACCTTGTCAATATTTTAAGTTATTTTAAATAGTATTGCAAAAACAAAACGAATAATTTAAACTAATATAAAAATATTGATCAAAACTAAGGAGGCCTAAATGAGGATTCGTTTCAGGATCATCCTTATGGGTGTCATCCTTTTGCTTTTATGGGGATGCACAACCACCCAAACCCTGGACTTAAAATATACACCGGTTAATACCGTCTCACCTGTTCCAAGCCAAGTTATCATAGCAGTCATTCCCTTTGAAGACGCCACCTGGAACGGCCAGGAAAATCCCTATTGGGTGGGGAAAGCATCCTTATACGGAATGAAGTTATATAGTCCGACCAGTATATCCTATTTGGTCACCCAGGGAGTAAAAAAAGAGATGGGGTCTTATGGCTACCAACTCAGCCCTGATGAGATCTATACGATTCAAATCAACAAAAATGACATCAAAACTCTATTTCAAAGAGTTCCTCACCTTCAAGTTGATTTCTTAGTTGGAGGGGCTATTTCTCATTTTTTCGTCCAGCAAGTGGGAACCTTCATTGCCGAGGTGGAAATAGAGGCTTACCTGGCACGGCCTCCTTCCGGAGATATTATCTGGAATAAAAAAATCGGCCATCGGGAGGTGCGGATACCTTTTGTTCCCGACAAATTCTCTTCCCAAAGCCAGGGCATAATAAACAACCTAATGGAAAAGACCCTGAGAGATCTGTTTTGGAATTCAGATTTTAGACTGTATACCGTTGGTGACAAGAAATAGGCTATGGGCCGGTTTAGTTCGGAGTCGTGAGTTTGGAGAAAAAAACTAATTCTTCGAACTTAAAACCCGAATTACCTCACGCTCGAATCCTCGAACCCTTGCCCCCTTTTTTATGTTAATGGGAACCCGGATAAAACAGATTATCCATCTGGACATGGACGCCTTTTATGCCTCGGTTGAAATGCTGGACAACCCGGCTTTGAGGGGCCAACCGGTTATTGTCGGCGGCCCCAAACAAAGGGGGGTGGTTTCCGCGGCTTCCTATGAAGCTCGAAAATTCGGGGTTCATTCGGCCCTGCCCGTGGCCGTGGCTATGCGCCTGTGCCCCCAGGGTGTTTTTTTGCCGGTTCGAATGGCCCGTTATAAAGAGATCTCCGATCAAATCTTCGAGGTTTTTTTTCGCTTCACCCCTCTGGTGGAACCCCTGTCCATTGATGAAGCCTTTCTGGACGTAACCGCCTCTCTACGACTCTTTGGTCCTGCGGAAGAGATCGCCAAACAGATCAAATCCACGGTTCGAAAAGATATCGGTTTGACGGTTTCAGCCGGAGTCGCCCCTTCAAAATTAGCGGCTAAAATCGCCTCGGATTTAAATAAGCCCGACGGCCTGACCGTTGTGCCCGAAGGAGAGGTGCAGGAATTTCTGGCCCCCCTGCCCATAGAAAAACTCTGGGGGGTTGGAAAAGTGACCCAAAAGGACCTTTCCCTGCTGAATGTAAAAACCATCGGAGACTTGAGCCGACTGCCCAAGGACCTGTTAAGAAGGCGATTCGGCCAACAGGGACTTCAATTGTATTTTCTTTCCAAGGGAATCGATGATCGGGAAGTACAACCGGAGAGAAAAATAAAATCCATTGGGCGGGAAGAGACCTTCCTGGAAGATATCCGGGAAAAGGAAAAAGCCGAAAAAGAGATCCTGATTTTAAGTCAACGGGTGGGTAAGCGGTTAAGGAGGCACGGGAAAGGAGGCCGGACTATTACTCTGAAGGTGACTTATCAGGATTTTATTCAGATCACTCGGTCGTTGACCCTGCCTGCAGCTACGGATGACGGAAGAACCATTTACCGAGTGGCCCTCGACCTCCTTAAAAAGACCGAGGTCGGGAAGAAACCTATCAGACTTCTGGGAATTTATCTTTCCGGTTTGACGAAAACAGGGGAAGGCCAGTTGTTCTTGTTTGATCAAACCGATGGATCCAATCAAGGGGGTCGGCTTAACCTTGCCCTGGATGCGATTCAGGATAAATACGGGGACCAGGCCATCCGCCCCGGGAGGCTATTGGAGGATTAGATTTTTCATTGCCACGTCTGAGAATTTATCTCAATATCCTAAGACCCCTGATCAATTCATGGAACGATACTGGATCCTGGTTGCCGGATAAATAAACCATCCAGGATTATTTTTTGTTGTTATCCAGTATCGCTCACCCAAAATCTTTTCCAGAGATTTAGTACACCACGGTTTGTTATTGAAATGGTCCCTTTCCCCTTCAAAAAGCTCATTTTTTGGTTTCAAAAACATCAAAGGGACCTGCCCTGGCGGACCAGCCGAACTCCTTATTCCACCTGGATTTCGGAGATAATGCTTCAACAGACCCAGGTACAGCAAGCGCAACCTTATTACCTACGATTCATAAACCGGTTTCCAGACATACAATCCCTGGCCAAGGCCCCGATTCAGCAGGTACTCAAGACCTGGGAAGGAATGGGATATTACAGCCGGGCCGGGAATCTCCATCGAACGGCCCGATTGATCGTCAAGCGATTTGGGGGCAAGATCCCCTCCGAATTTGAAGCACTTCTCAAACTGCCCGGCATCGGCCGGTCGACAGCCGGGGCCATCCTCAGCCTAGCCTATGATAAACCCTTTCCGGTCCTGGATGGAAATATCCGAAGGGTGTTGATACGATTTTTTTATATAAATCAGGACCCGGCAAAAACCGATACCATTAAAAAACTCTGGACTATTTCCAAGGGCATCATTCCCCCGAGCAAGGCCGGCCTGTTCAATGAAGCCCTGATGGAATTGGGGGCCTTGATCTGCCGCCCCAATAATCCGGATTGCGCCTCTTGTCCTCTTAAAAAAGATTGTCTGGGATTTCGCTTGGGACGCCCGGCCTTCCTTCCAATCAAAAGACCCAAGAAGCCGGTTCCCCATTTTGATGTAACGGCGGCCGTAATACGAAAGAATAAAAAAATTCTTATAACCCAGCGACCGGAAAAGGGTTTATTGGGCGGTCTTTGGGAATTCCCCGGAGGGAAAAAAGAGCTCCGGGAATCCTTGGAGCAATGTTTAAAACGGGAAATCCGGGAAGAATTGAATATTGAAATCAAGGTGGGAGAATGCTTTATCCAGGTCCGTCATGCCTATACCCATTTTCGAATCACTCTGCATTGCTTTTTCTGCCGAAAGCTGAAAGGTCGAATCAACCCCATCGGGGTTAAGGATTATCGTTGGGTAACTCCCGATGAGATGGATCAATTTCCCTTTCCCCGGGCCGATCAAAAGGTGATTGAATATTTGAAAAATCAAATTCCAATTTTCTGATCTTGATAACCCCGTAAAAAGTCCCCAAAGCTGTCACCCCGGATCAGGTCTGGGACAGGCACCGGGGTCCAGAAGTAATTAAGATTTCTGGATTCCGGTGTTTACCAGAATGACTGGCAGGGGCTAATTTTGACTTTTTTCGAGTTTATTAGACTCCACTTTCCCTTCAAAAAAAAACTTTCTGATCTCTTTATTTACTTTTTAAACCGAATGGCGTATAAAAAAGAAGAATCAACCTGATGTTCTCAGTGCACCTTCCTGGTAATCGAAGTTGGAGTCAAGAATGAATCCAGAGCGACCATTGGAAAAGGGGTTTCGTCGGCTGATCGAGGTTTGTATTATCAGTCCGGGCGTCCTGGCCTTGTTGGTTCTGTTAAGCTGGATTCTCGGCCAGCCGAACCTGGGTGCTTTCGGCCCTGACGATATCCCCATGGCCCCCAGCACGGCCTTGCTGGTGCTTTGGCTAAGTTGCGTCCTTTCCCTCCGCCGACGCCGTCCGGAAAACCAGACCGTTTATAAATTCGCCCTTTTTTCTGTGGGCTGCACCGGGGTCATCAGTCTGCTGGTTTTGGGGCAGTTCATTTTAAACTTCGACCAAATGATAGAGCAATGGATGGCCTTTACCGCGTCCAAAACCGACCTGGTGAAAAATATTTCTTACGGCCGTATGTCTCCATTAACGGCTTTAGCTTTCCTGGGAACTGCACTGGCCTTTGGGTGTGCATTGCCTCCCCTGACAAGCCGACGTCGGTATCGGCAAACCGCATCGGTTTTGGCCCTGGTCGTTTTCACGGTCAGCCTATTGATTCTCTTGAACTTTGGGGTTGATTCACCACTGCTTTTCGGGGGTCAGAGCATTCCCATGGCCGTTCTGACGGCTATTTCCTTCGTCTTTTTGAGTTTCGGTATCCTGGTCTCCGCCAGTACCGATACCTGGCCGCTCTCCATTCTTCGGGCTGGATATCAGAATTTTTCCCTCTGGGCCTCTACCCCATTTTTTAAAAACCCTTTGGCAATCTTTTTCTTATTCTTTGTGGCTGTCGGCACCGCCGGATTTTTTTATCTTAAATATCAAGTGAACGAGTTTCGTCGGGCGGCCCAACAGGAGATCAGCGCCGTTGCCGAATTAAAAGTCAATCAAATATCAAGATGGTATAAGGAGCGATTGTCCGATGCCGGTTATTTCCTTGAAGCCCCGGATATTTCGGAAACGGTTCAATCCTTTCTGTCCGACTCCTCACTCCTAAGATCGAAAATCCATATGATGGCCTTACTGACCTCGGCCCAAAGAAGTTTTCATTATACCCGAATCTTGCTCTTCGATCAAAACCAACAGATGCGCTTGGCGGTCCCTGAAGAAAAAAAATGGGTCAGTCCAAGAACAAAAACCTTTGTGACTCAAACTTACCATGCCGGAAAAATATTGGTTTCCGATTTGAGCTATACCCAGGTGGGTCCGAAGAATATCGTCTTGAGGATTTTCGTGCCGGTATTACCAAGATCAGATGATCGCAAAGCTGAGATTAAACCGGTTGGAGTATTGATGTTTGAAATCGATCCCTACGATTTCCTTTTCCCTTTCATCCAGACCTGGCCTTCTTCCAGTCCTACGGCGGAGACCTTGTTGATCCGACGGGAAGGCAACGAAGTGGTCTTTTTAAATGAATTGCGTCATCGCAAAAAAACCGCTTTGGTGCTGCGGATGCCTGTTGACAGACATTCAAAACGGCCTGAGGCCATGGCGGCCATGGGCCGGGAAGGTCTGGTTGAAGGAAGGGATTATCGCAATGAACCGGTGCTTGCCGCCTTACGCAGCACCCCGGGCACGCCCTGGTTTATTGTTTCCAAAGTCGATAAAGATGAAATTTATTCCTCTCTGCGAAAACAGACTTTTATTATAGGGCTTGCCGTCATGGTTGCCTTTATTGCAGCGGCTATGGGATTGGCCCTGCAGTGGCGTCAGCATGATAATCTTTTGCTCCGAAAACAATTGGCGGTTGAGAAAGAACGCCAGGTCCTGGACGAGCGCATCCTGTCTCTAAACAGACAGGCCAACGACATCATCCTGTTAATGGATCAAAGTTGGCGGATCCTGGAGGCCAATGACCGCGCCCTTAAATCCTATGGCTATTCCCTGGAAGAACTTCAGGATATGAGAGAGCCGGATTTGACTCCGCCGGGCGCTCAGGCCGAGGTTCGCCGGCAAACCGGAAAAGCCGAAATCTGGGACGGCATTATCCTTGAAACCGTTCATCAGCGCAAAGACGGTTCCCGGTTTCCTGTGGAAACCAGTGTCCGGGCGGTGGAAATCGGAGGGAAAAAATATTATCAAAGTATCATTCGCGACATCACCGAACGCAAGAAGGCTGAAGAAGAATTACGGGAGAGCGAAGAACGGTTTCGCCATCTCTTTGAAAATATGGGCAATGCGGTGGTTGTTTATGAAGCCGATAACGAGGGAGAGAATTTTCTGATAAAGGATTTCAATCAAGCGGCCGAACGGATTGAAAAAATCAAGAAAGAGGCCCTGCTGGGCCGAAGGGTGACCGAGGCGTTTCCCGGAGTCCGGGATTTGGGAATATTTGCAGTTTTTCAAAAGGTCTGGATTACCGGTCGGCCGGAATACCATCCGGCAGGATTTTACCAGGATAACCGCATCGCCGGGTGGCGGGAAAACTATGTCTATAAACTGCCTTCCGGGGAAATCGTCGCTATTTACGATGATGTTACCGAACGCAAACAGGCCGAGGAAGCCCTGCGGACCTCGGAGTCGTTTCTCAATAGCATTATCGAACAGAGTCCTTCCCCCATGTGGATTTCCGATATTAAGGGCACGCTCATCAGGCTCAATCAGGCCTGCCGGGATTTGCTGAACGTTTCAGACGAAGAGGTTGTCGGCCAGTACAACATCCTTCAAGACACGGTCTTGGAAACCCACGGACTTATCCCGCAGGTCAAACGTGTTTTTGAAGAAGGCGAGACGGTGAGATTCGAAATCCAGTATGACAGCTCACGACTCAAAAACATCCGTTTGCAGAAATTCGCTCATGTTTACTTGAATGTCACCATATTTCCTATCAGAAATGGGGAAGGGAAGATCACCAATGCGGTGATCCAGTACTGGAACATTACCGAACGCAAGCAGGCCGAGGAAGAAATTTTTAGGCTCAACGCCGAACTGGAACAGCGGGTCATCGAACGTACGGCCCAACTGGAAGCGACCAACAAGGAGTTGGAGTCCTTTTCCTATTCCGTTTCTCACGACCTGCGCGCTCCCTTGAGGGCTATTGACGGCTTCAGCCAGGCATTATTGGAGGATTATAGTGCCAAAATCGACGAACGGGGCCGAACTTACCTGGGGCGGATGCAGGCCGCCACGGGGCGGATGGGGCTGTTGATCGACGATCTGCTCAAACTCTCACGGGTAACCCAGGCCGAGATTATTCGGATTCAAGTGGATCTCAGCCGGTTGGCGGAAGCGGCGGCCAAAGAATTACAAGAAACCCAACCGGAACGACGGATGCAATGGGTTATCTCTCCGCATGTTATGGTCGATGGGGACGAACGTTTGTTGGAAGTGGTCTTGAAAAACTTATTAGGCAACGCCTGGAAGTTCACTGCCCGGCATCCTTCCGGCTGCATAGAATTTGGTGTTCAGGAACAGGAAGGATCCCCGGTCTATTTTGTCAGGGATGACGGGGCCGGGTTTGATATGGCTTACGCCGGAAAACTCTTTGATACCTTTCAACGCCTGCACAATCAGGAGGAGTTTGAAGGAAGCGGCGTGGGGCTTGCTATTGTACAGCGCATCATCCGCCGTCACGGCGGGCACATCTGGGCCGAAGGGGCCATCGAACATGGCGCTGTTTTTTATTTTACCCTTGGAGAGAAAAAAGAGAGGATTAAAAAGGAATAGCATAAAATGGGAATCCCTTTGAACGTATTGATTATTGAAGATTCGGAAGACGACTACCTGCTTTTGCTCCGGGAGCTTGAAAAGGGGGACTATGACCCGATTCCCCAGCGGGTGGAAACCGCCGAGGCCTTGAAAACCGCCCTTCAGGAAAAGACCTGGGACATCATCCTGAGCGACTACCACCTTCCGCGTTTCAGCGGTTTTCAGGCCTTGAGACTCTTTCAGGAAACCGGGATTGACATCCCCTTCATCCTGGTTTCCGGAATGATCGGCGAGGAACTGGCGGTTGAGGCCATGAGGGCCGGGGCCCATGATTATATCATGAAAGGAAACTTGGCCCGACTGGTCCCGGCTATCGAACGGGAACTCCGTGAGGTAGGGGAGCGGCAAAGGCGGCGGCAAACAGAGGATGAGCTTCAAAAAGAAAAAGAACGGACCATTAAATATTTAGAGATTGCCGGGGTGACGATTGTGGCCCTCGATCAAAATGGTCTGGTTACCCTGATAAACCGTAAGGGATGTGAAATCCTGGGTTATGGCAGAGATGAAATAATCGGAAAGAAATGGTTCGAAATTTTTATCCCCAAGGATTTTCGGGCAGAAGCGAAAAGGATATTTTTTCAAACACTGGCCGGTGAGATAAAACCGGTGGAATATTTTGAAAGTCCGGTGATAACCAAAGAAGGGAAAACAAGGCTTTTCTCCTGGCACAACAATTTTATCATCGATGAATCCGGTAAGATTATCGGCACCCTCAGTTCCGGGGAAGATATCACCGAACGAAAACGAACCGAGGAAGCCCTGCGGGAATCCGAAGAACGGTACCGGGATCTGGTTGAAAACATCAATGACATCCTTTATCTGTTTGATGAAAAGGGCACCTTCCGCTATATAAGCTCCCCGGTGCAAACCATGTTGGGGTACAGCCCTTCAGAGATCGTCGGCCGGACTTTTAAGCAATTTGTTTATCCGGAAGATCTTCCCTATGTGCAGGGTCAGTATCAGAAGATTCTCTCCGGGCAGCTCGAATCCAGCGAGTATCGAATCTTTAAAAAATCCGGTGAAATCTGCTGGGTCCGTTCTTCGAGCCGTCCTATAGTCAAAGATGGAAAATCCATAGGGGTTCGGGGGTTGTTAACCGATATTACCGAACGCAAAGAAGCCGAAGAAAAAACCCGACAAAGTTTATCTAACTTGCAAAAGGCCATGGTCGGAACCATTCTGGTTGTAGCGGCAACGGTGGAGACCAAAGATCCTTATACGGCCGGCCATCAACGACGGGTGGCCGACCTGGCCCAAGCCATCGCTTTGGAAATGGGGCTGTCGGAAGTCCAAGTCGATGGCATCCGCATGGCCGGGATCATCCACGACCTGGGCAAAATATCCGTACCGGCCGAGATCCTCAGCAAGCCGACCCAATTAACCGATATTGAATTCGCCCTGATTAAAACCCATCCCCAGGTGAGTTATGACATTTTAAAAGATATTGAATTCCCATGGCCGGTGGCCCAGATGGTCTTTCAACATCATGAACGCATCAACGGGTCCGGATATCCCCAGGGTCTTAAAGGGGAAGAAATTCTTATCGAGTCTCGCATACTGGCCGTGGCCGATGTGGTCGAGGCCATCGCCTCCCACCGCCCCTACCGGCCGGCTTATGGGATCGAGGTGGCCCTGGAACAGATTTCAAGAAAAAAGGGGATTCTCTATGACACGAAAGCCGTTGAAACTTGTTTGAAGCTGTTTAAGGAGAAAAAATTTGTTTTAACATAGGGAAATGATCCAGATCCGTTTAAATCCAGCGTTTTCTTTTAAAATAAATCAGCATAAAGACGGTCACGGCCAGCATCAAGGCCAGGATCGACGGATATCCCCAGGGCCAGTCCAATTCAGGCATGTATTTGAAGTTCATCCCGTATAAACCGACGATAAAAGTCAAAGGAATAAAGAGAGTAGCGATAATGGTCAGGACCTTCATGACTTCATTCATCCGGTTGCTGATGCTGGAGAGATAGATGTCCATCATTCCGGAGAGCATATCGCGGAAGGTTTCAATGTTGTCTATGACCTGGATGGTATGATCGTAGATATCCCTCAAATAGACAACGGTGGGTTCTTTAATCAGAGAAGATTCACCTCGTTCCAGACCGCCGATTACTTCCCGCAGCGGCCAAACGGCCTTGCGTAAATAAATCATCTCTCTTTTCAGTCGGTGGATGACCTGTAAGGTTGTTGGAAGGGGTTGGGTGACCACCTCCTCTTCCAGGAATTCTATCTTCTCACCCAATTTTTCCAGGACGATAAAATAGTGGTCGACAATGGCATCCAAAATGGCATGGACCAGATAATCCGGCCCCATTTTTCGGATGCGGCCTTTACCATTGCGGAGGCGTTCCCGAATCGGTCCGAACAGGGGTCCTTCTTTTTCCAGGAAAGAAAGGACAAAATTCGACCCCAGGATTAAACTGACCTGTTCGCTTTCAACTTCATCTCTCTGATCCCCATTCATAAAAAGTGTCTTTAAAACGATATACAGATAGTCTCCGTAATCCTCCATCTTCGGCCGCTGGTCGGTATTCAGGATATCCTCCAGGACCAGTGGATGTAAACCAAAGCACCCATTCAATTCCTCCAGGACTTCCACTTGGTGCAAACCGGTCACATTGATCCAGGTCACCGAGGATTGGTCTTCAAAAATGGTACATTCTTTGGCTTGGGTTGATTCCTTTTCTTCCACCTGGTGTTCGTTATATTTGAACAAGGTGATCCGGGTCGTTTCGCTCCTTTGCTCACCGATATGAACCGGTGTCCCGGGTGGAAGGCCGGCCTTTTGGGATCTTTTTTTGATGAGTCTGGGCATGGGGTTCTCCTCGAAATCTCTTGACAGCCTGACAGGGCTTTCTTAGAATAGCCGACTTGTTCCCAGTGTCAACCATTTATTAAGGGTCTCATAATAGTTTTGACATGAAACGTTTTGCTTCGTATTAGAATAAGGACCGGGGGGTTTTATTTTTGGGAATTGTCCATCCTGATCCTGGAAGCTTCTTTGCCGGGCCAATTATTTAACTAAATCAAGAGCAGGCCTTCACCTATGCTCGAAATAGTCTACGGTGGAGGCCCTGCCTCGAATCAAACTTTGCTGGACTGGCCGGGATGGGGCGATAAATTACCCTTTGGACAATCCCCAAAAATAAAACCCCCCGGTCCTTATTAGTCAATATTATTTTGAGACCCTTAATAATGTGAATATAAGGAGATAAAAATTCCGGTATAGGGCATACGGTGTAAGGTTTACGGTTTTCCTTTGGACTTTACACCTTGAACCTTCAACCCTTTAAGTCCATAATCTCATTCTCTCAATTACCTGGGAGAAGCACATAAAAAGATATTTGGGTCGAGGTGCGACCCGGAAAAGGATGTCATGGATTTTTTCTTCGAACCTAAAGGAGTGGCGGTGATCGGCGCTACGCCTGATCGTTTTGGAGGGGGGCGTAATCTATTAATCAATCTTAGTCTGGGTTATGACGGTTCCATCTATCCGATCAACCCCAAATATGAAGAACTCTTCGATAAAAAGTGTTACCCCTCTATTTTAGAGGTGCCGGATCCCATTGACCTGGCCCTGATTTTTATCCCGGCCCGGGCCGTTCCGGCCGTGTTGGATCAGTGTGTTGCCCGAGGGCTTCGAGGGGCCATCATCGAATGCAGCGGCTTTGCCGAGATTGGGGCCGAAGGGAAGGCCCTTCAGGACCAGTGCCTGTCCATTGCCCGGAAAGGCGGACTCCGCCTCTGGGGACCTAATTGTATGGGACTCATCGATCTCTCCAAAAAATATGTGTTTTCTTTTATTCAGCCGGAATCCTGGGAAGGGACCTTTAACCCGGGAGGCGTTTCCCTGATTGTTCAAAGCGGGCTTTTGTCAGGAGGATTTATCACCACCCTTATGGACAATAAAACCCTTGGTCTGGCCAAGGCCTGTTCCATCGGCAATAAATGCGATGTGGAAGAGACTGAACTGTTAGAATATTTTTTAAGGGACCCGGCCACCAAAGTCATCGCCATGTACCTCGAATCCATTCCCAATGGACGTCGTTTTTTTGATATGGCCCGGTCTTCTCAAAAACCGATTGTAGTCCTTAAAGGCGGGAAAATGCCCTCCGGGGCCAGGGCCTCGGCCAGTCATACCGGCTCTCTGGCCGGTAATTATGAAGTGGCTCGTGGTGCCCTGGAGCAGGCCGGGGTGTATCCGGCTGATGATTTTTTCGAAATGGTGGATATGGCCCGCTGCCTGGAAAAAGGTTTCCCTCTCCCCCGGTCTCTTGAACGAAAGCCGCAGATAGCCGTATTGACCTATAGCGGGGCGGCCGGGATCGTAACTTCGGACCACCTGGAGAATTACGGGCTGGCCCTGGCCGAGTTGTCTCCTCAAACCCTGAGGCGGCTGGAAGAAATATCCCCCCCCTGGATGCCGATAAAAAATCCGGTGGATTTTTATCCGACCATGGAACAAATGGGCCAGCGCAAGGCCTATGAGGCAGGGATTGCCGCCCTTCACGAAGCCCCGGAGGTGGATGGGATTATTGTCCATATGTTCCCGTCGGCCGGGAGTAAGACCACAAAACTGGCCCAGATGCTTTCGAGAATTCCGGAATCCGGTCCTCAAAAACCGATTCTCTTCTGGGTATTTGGATCGGGAGAAGGCTATGAAAATACCCGTTTGACCCTGGAGGAATTGGGTTATCCGGTCTATTTTGAAATACACCGTCTAACCAAAATCATGGCCCGTCTCTTTGAAGGCAGTCAAAGGATAACGGTTTCTGCTTTGCCGGCCCTGCCTGAAATTTTCGTTTTTTTAAAAGAAGCCATACAGAACAGGGGAAAGACCGGTCACAGGGTTCTTGACGAACAGGAGTCCAAAAAGTGGCTAAAGGCTGCGGGATTGACCGTGGTGGAAGAAACCTCCGCCGGCCGGCTGGAGGAAGTTGTGTCTGCGGCCGAAAGATTGGGATATCCGGTGGTCCTTAAGGGTGTCCAGGAAGGGAAGGTCCATAAGACCGAAGCCGGGCTGGTTAAATTGAATTTGAATACACCGGAGCAGATTACCACGGCCTATCAGCAGATGGTTGAGACAGGGAATGGCCGTCCGGCCTCATTTTTAGTTCAACCCATGCTCAAAGGGGATTTGGAGCTGATCGCCGGAATCATTCGGGACCCACAATTCGGACCAGCGGTTATGCTGGGTCTGGGCGGGGTCCGGGCCGAGGTTTATAAGGATGTCGTTTTCCGCTTGGCCCCTTTAGTTCAGAAAGATGTCCATCAAATGGTGACTAAATTAAAAGGGCAAGCCCTGTTCAAAGGATTCCGCGGTTTCAAACCGGTGGATATGGATCTACTGGCCCAATGGCTGATCCGCTTGGGGGAGTTGGCTGTGTCGTTTGAGCAGATCCAGGAGATCGACGTCAACCCCCTGCTGATCGTGGACGGCAAACCCATAGCGGTGGATGCCTCGATCATTCTTCGGTAAAAAAACAATTGAACAATTTAATCATTCCAAGGCAAAGCAATTCGCCCAAGACGATCATCATAAAGAGGGCGGCAATGATAACGGCAAAACCCAGACAAATCCGGAAGACGGGTTCGAATCCCATTGGTCTTCCAAAGATCACAACAATACAACATTTTATTCTCTTTCCATCCTAAAGAAAATAAGATATTTCTATCATAGTTATTACGAGAGCCTTGAAAAATGTTCAATTTTGTTCAAGGTCAAGGAAGACGAAAATTTTAACCACCGGAATACATTTAGTATTTCGAGGATTAAAATTTGAGTTTGACGCAGAAATTGGGCAAAAGAGGACATTATTCAAAGCTCTCAGTACGTTAGGAAACAACAATGACAGCCAATGAACAGCTAAACGCCTTTCTCAATCCAAAATCGGTTGCGGTCATCGGTGCCACAGAACGGCCCGGATCATGGGGTTCCTTCATCATGGGGGGATTGCTCTCCGGCCCATTTCCCGGACCTATTTATCCGGTCAACCACCAGTCCGGACAGGTCTTCGGGCTGCCTGCCTTTAAGAGTGTCGAAGAGATCCCTGATTCGCCGGATCTGGCCGTCTTTACCATCCCCGAGCAATCGGTGGAACAAACCGTCAGGGAATGCGGCCGGAAAGGCGTCAAAGGGATCAGTATCATCACCGCCGGTTTTGGCGAGGCAGTAGAGGCCGGCAAGCAAAGGGAGGCGGAACTGGTGCGCCTGGCCCGGTCCTATGGCATGCGTCTGCTGGGGCCCAATATTAGCGGCACCTTCAACCTTCATGCCCATTTCAACGCCTCAGCAGCGCCTGTAGGATATCTCATAAAAAATCACTTGGCCGGTGTTTGCCAAGGCGGCTATGCCATTTATGATCTGCTGGCTCACGGCTACTCAAGGCGAATGGGCGTAGGACTATTCGTCCATACGGGCAACGAGGCCGACCTGACGACTACGGATTTTCTGGAATACATCAAGACCGATAGCAATGTCCAGACCGTCGTTATGTATATCGAGGCGGTTAAGGATGGAAGACGGTTTGCTGAGGTCATTCGAAAGGTATCCGCGGTCAAACCCGTTATCGTCTATAAAGCAGGAAAAACGCCGGATGCGGCCCGTGCCGCCCAAAGTCATACCGGCTCTCTGGCCGGCTCTATTGGCGTGTATGAAGGGGTTTTTAACCAGGCCAATATCATCTCTTCGCCTTCTATGGAGCTCCTGCTTCCGCTGGGGCATGCCATGGTGGAACGGCCGCCCATGCAGGGAAACCGGGTGGTCATCCTGACCATGGGGGGTTCCTGGGGTGTGGCTTTGAGCGACGTCCTTGAAGCTGAAGGGCTGTGTGTACCCATACTGAGCCAGAGGCTGCAATCCAGATTAAGGGACCTGGGTATGCCCATCCGGGCCTCGGTTCGAAATCCGGTGGACATCGGGGCATCGGGACTCTTTTTGGCCAAGGATATCCTAACGGCCCTTGGCCGAGAAATCCTGGCTTCCGGCGAGGCCGACGCCTTGATCCTTCATGGTCTGGGGCGCCCGGGCATGCTTTCTAAAGATGGACCGGAACAATTTCGGTTCTTCCTGGAGATCAACAAAGAAATCATTCGGGGATATGTGAAAATGGAAAAAGAATTCAATCTCCCTGTCCTGATCGGCAGTATTTACTCTCCATGGGAAAGCCAGGCCGTTTCCGACCTGAATGAAGAAGGCATCCGTACCTATGACCGTCTGGATGAAACCGCTCAAATATTATCCCGCATGTTCCGCTACTGGGATCGAAAATTAAGGGATAAACCGACTTGTTCGGGTTAGGATAAGATCATGATCAAAGCCTTTGATGGAAAACAACCCCGGATTTCCGAATCCGCTTATATCTGCCAGACGGCCTATATCATCGGTGATGTGCAAATCGGCGAACAATCCGGGATCTGGCCCGGAGTGGTGATTCGAGGGGATTTCGCCTCTATCAAAATCGGACGGCGGACCATTATCGAGGATAACTGCGTCGTCCATTGCGGTACGCCTATGGAGATCGGTGACAATGTCATTGTCGGGCACAGTGTAGTTCTGCATGGAAAAAAGATCGGTAACAACACCCTGATCGGTAACAACGCCACCATTCTCGACAACAGCGAAATCGGTGAGTATTGTGTGATAGGGGCCGGTTGTTTGGTAAGTCAGGGAATGAAGATCCCGGACCGATCTTTTGTGGTGGGTGTCCCCGGCAAGATTCAGGGAGAGGTCAAGTCGGCAGTCATGAAACGGCTTGAATCCGGGAACCGATCCTACTTGGCTTTTTTTGAAAAATACAGGAAGGCCGGGATTTAATTCGAAAAGACCGTTGGTCGTTAACCGCTAAATAGGGTGCAATTAAACGGCGGCATAACGAATTTTTTTCCTATGGAAATATTTTTTGACCATCCGGGGTTTCGTCGTCGGCTACACAGATAAGAACGAGTAATTTACAATAACAAAAAGGGGTCAAGTCGGCGTTCGTCGTTCGGAGATTGCTGGGGTTGAGGGTTTTATCTCGTTTTATAAACTGCAGGAAGGGTGATGGTCATCCTCCCTGCAGTCGCAAGGATTTTAATTCATGGCTTCCACAATGGTGCTGATGCCCTGACCGGCTCCGATACACTGGGTGGCCAGACCATAGCGTTTGCCGCTGCGGCGCAATTCCTTGGCCACGGTCATGACTATGCGTGCGCCGGTTGCCCCCAGGGGGTGACCGATCCCAAGAGATCCGCCGTTCACATTGACCTTCTCCTCCGGAATTCCAAGCTCCTTCAATGAGGCAATAACCTGACAAGCAAAGGCTTCGTTAAACTCAACCCGATCAATCTGATCGGCCGTGATCCCGGCATGTTTCAAGGCCTTGTGTGTAGCCGGAATCGGGCCTATTCCCATAAGCTGCCCCTTTACTCCGCCGACTCCGATACCCACAATGCGGGCCAGGGGCGAAAGACCTAATTTGATGGCCATATCTTCAGCCATGAGCAGAATGGCCGAGGCACCGCTGTTGGTCGGGCAGGAATTGCCGGCTGTAATTTGGACCGGTTTGTTGCAGAAACTGATGACCCCTTTGACCGGATTCATTTTTCCCAGGTCCTCCATATTACAACCTGGTCGAATACACTCATCCCGGTCAAAAAGGACCATTTCACCCTTTTCCTCCGGGGCCCACTCTTTTTGGTCGTTGAAAACCGGTTTCTCCACCTCCATAGGGATCACTTCATCCTTGTAAATACCCGCCGCATAAGCCGCCGTCAATTTTTTATGGCTCCTTACGGTAAAGGCATCCAGCTCTTCCCGGGTAATGTTGTACATGTCCACGACATTCTGGGCGGTCTGGGTCATGGGTTGTAAGGGAGGGGAGTCAAGAATCTCATCCGGAATCGGTACGGAAAAGTATTGGGAATGATCCTCGGCCATGTCCCTCTGGAGTTTGGATTTTTCGAAAATTTTCGGGTTCGGCCCGGTCACCCGGGTAGGAGGCGGTCCCTCGCCCCTTCCACCCATCAGGGTGCGGCCCATACGTTCCACCCCCAGGGAAATCCCGCAATCCGTAGCCCCGACCATGATGGCCATAGCAATCCGCTGCATGGTCTCCATGGAAGAGCCGCACTGCCTGTTGGTATGAAAGTTGGTCGTTTCCGCCGGCAATCCGGCCAGCCGGGAAATGCCGCCTAAAATAACCAAATCGGGAGTCCCCCCGGCGTTCCCGATACCAAAATCTTCGATCATGGTTGGTTTCACCTTGGGATTTCTTTCCATCAAGGTACGGACGACCTTGGCCGCGACTTCGTCCAGCCGGGTGGCCTCAAACATGCCTCGGCCCCCCCAGGAAAATGGAGATCGTACACCATCAACGATAACCGCATTTCTAAATTTCATAAAGCCCTTCCTTTCTCATTTTTGATATTTTTCAAACCCCTCGTTTTTTGATAACTTCTTTCCCAAAAACTTTCCTTAATATATTATAAATCTATAATCAATTCATTGTTTAAGTGTCAAGTATTAAAGTGCCGAGTCAGGGAACCGGATGCAAGATTTAAGAAGCTGGATGAATGATTCAAGATGCAGGAGACCCGATACCAGACACAAGATGAAAGTCAACATCCTGGAGCGAAAAGATATTATGGATTCGTAAAAAGTCAAATTTGGCCTTATTTTTTCATTCCGGGTAAAGCCGGAATCCAGTCCTGTCGTTGGCGGGAAGGACCCCGACGCCTGCCCCGGACCTGATCCGGGGTTCGCCGGAGTGACAGGGATGGAGAATTTTTTCAAGTCCTTTAATTTTTTCCTTCATCCTGGATCGTGCATCTTGCATCCTGTGTCAGGCTTCCGGCATCCGGGATCTGGCATCCGATTTAGCCCTTCGCAAACGGCGGTTTTTTTGTTTGCGGATCTTTGCTGCCTCCTGATGATGAAGCTTTTTTCCGCTTTGGAGTTCTTCCACTTTCTCGGCCAAAAGTCGCCAGGCCAAAAAGCGGTTCAAGGCCTGGGATCGCTCCTTCTGCATTTTGACCTCCAGGCCGGTGGGGAGATGTTTTAAATAAACGGCGGTGGAGGTCTTGTTGACCTTCTGTCCCCCCGCCCCTTGGGATCGGATAAACCGCTCCACCACATCCTCTTCCCGGATGTTCCATTTCGAGAGGGCTTCTTTCAGGGTTTTTTGTTTTTCAGGACTGACGGCCATCGTTTTGTGAATCCTTTTTTATGTTGATTGATTATAATACTAAGGATCAGATTTTTGGTTGAAAGCGCCGGTCGTATCCGGTCATTTCCACATAGCCGGTCCCTTCTGCGGCCCGTCCTTTATAATGCCCCTTGACCTTTACCGCCCCTTCCCAGTAAGTGACCCCGGTACTCTTTGGGGTCATCAATTCCTGATCGGCCACCAGAGGGATCAACTCCAGTTTAAGGTCGTGTTGAGGCAGATCAATTTCCCAGGAGGCAGGATATTCAGCCCCGCTTCGGGAACTTTTCCAAAATTTTAAAACCCGTAACTTAATATCCTTCAGGAAAAGATGGATCGTATGGGAATCAGGCCCGATCAGGGTCCCGCTGGAATTGGGATCCACCCGGCCGTCCAGACGCCGGAGTTGATAGATCATCAGATCCATCCCATTATCCAGTTGTATGGAAAACCAATCCCATCCGGTCTGGGTTTTTGAAAGTTGATTGCTGCCGAACTCATGGTCCATCCAGCTGATTCCGGTGACCGGGATTTCTTTTCCCTTTATTCTTATGATTCCCTTGGTATTCATCCGGGTCTGCGAATAGTAATGAGAGGCCTGGCCGGCTTTTGATCCCTTCTGACTTAGGCCATTAACACCGTGGATCACCGGGGGGTTGGTCGGGATTATATTAAGGGAAATGGAAAGATCCGCATCTCCGGCCTGGATCTGATGCCCTTTCCCCTCCCCGATAACCTTCCAGTTTTCCACCCAGACCCGATACTGATCCGTATCCGCCCCGGCCAATCCTAAATTTCCCCGGCCGGCCTTTTCCTGATAAAGGAAGGTCTTATTATTGATATCGGTGACGGCCAGATGGGCCATATACACATCACGGATGTGCCAGCGGGATCCTTCCCGCGGCATTGGACCCGGAATCAATCCCACCCGAAAAAAAGTCACTTGATACCCGAAACTTTGTCCTTCCGGACTCTTGAGGTGCCCGTTATAGTACCACCATTCGGTCTTAAAATCCCGGTGCAGGCGGTGATCTCTGGGAAATTCATACTTCCATCCCGGCAGGGCTGGTTTAAAACCGGGGTTTCCGGCGGCAATGGCCTGAGGTACAAATATCAACAGAAAAATGGACAACAGGACGGTGACGAGGGACGAGGGACGAGGGATGAGAGGTGAGAGCCGTAATGAAGTCATAATGTTATTATCCATTATCCAGAAACCAATATCCAGGATCAATCCGAAATCCGCAATTCGAAATCCTTAATAGGTCATTCCTCCCTTATCATCTCCTGGGTACTCTTCCGTACGGCCATACCGGCAGGAATCCAGCCGGAAAGAATGGAGCCTAGGACTATGATCCCCAGGGTTTGGAGATAGATCAGCCAGGACCAGTGAAAAGGGATGGTCCAACCGAAGGATTGTTTGTTGATAACAAAGATCAGGATCAGCGACAATAACGTTCCGGCGATCCCTCCCCAGAGAAAGCTGAAAAGCCCCATCAGGGCCGTTTCCATCAAGATCATCCGACGGATTTGACCCGGTAAGGCCCCCAGAGCCTTGAGTATCCCCAATTCTTTTTCTCGAAAAAGGACCGAGATGGAACTGGAATGCAGGATACCCAAAAAGGCCACGAGGATGGCAATGGCCTCCAGGACATAGGTGATCTGGAAAGTCTGGTCAAAGATATTCAGGATCTGGTCTCTCAACTCCTTATTGGAAATAATCACCAGGGAAACCCGGCCGGCCATTTTTTTATAGATAGCCTCCCGAACCTGATGGATCCGGGCAGGGTCTTTTAGATAGACGCGCACCCCGTTGATTCGAGGATCTTTCCAATATTTAAGAAAAAGATGCCGATCCATCCAGACCGCTCCTCCCTCGGTCCGGTAATCATAAAAAACCCCGGCTACCGAAAAGGAATGAGACCCTTGAGCGGTCATCAGGCTGAGCCTGGCCCCGGGTTTCAAGCCCAGTTGGTTGGCCAGGACTTCGGAGACGAGGATTTCTTCTCCAGTCAAGGTTTTTTGAAAAATTTCTTCACTTTTTCCCCTGGTGAAGGCCAATCCCCCATGACGCTGGATGACCGCCAGATCTCCTGACCAGAGTCGAACCGGAAAACCCTTCAACTCGGTAATCACCCCACGGTAATAATAGATGTCGGAAATGCCTTTTACCTTTTCAATTTCCCCGATGACCTGGGGGTCCAGGAACTGGGAAAAGACCTGATTGGAAGGAAACACCGGACCGACAAAGAGATCGCCGCTGACCGATTGGCTGATCCAGGTATCCACCGCCTGTCGGAAGCTTCGGATCATCAAACTGACACTGATCAGCATGGCAATGGCAATCATCAAGGCGGCCATGGCAACGGCCATCCGGCTCAAATAACGGTTTACATAGTTCACCCCCAACCAGGCTGACAGTAAATCCTTTTTCCCCTGAAAGCCCAAAGATAAAATCCGGTTGATCCCTCCCCGAACGAAATCCGGCAATAAAAAAGAAAATCCCAGGGTCAAGGCCAGTGTGGCCGAGAATCCCCCGACCGGCCAGTTATTCCAGGCCGGCAGCCCGGTTAAAAGACCGGCCAGACCAAGCAGCCCCAATCCCCGGTAGAGATTTTTCCGGTTTTTAATTCGGCCCGGGCCAATCCACCCCGGCCTCTGATAAATAACCTCCCTGGGTTCAAGCCTGGCCGCCTGCCTGGCCGGGAAATAGGCCGAGACCATGGAAATAATTATGGAAAGAAAAATCATGACCCCGGCCTCAAAAAAAGAGAAAGGGAGTTCCCTGACCCCGACCAGGACATATAAATTGGTGATGGTCCGAGAGACGGTATCCAGAAGGAACCCGGCCAACAGGGTTCCTCCGCTTATACCGATCAGTCCGCCGATCAGTCCATAACCGGCGGCTTCAAAAAGGACCAAGAGCAGGACCTGCCAGGGCAGCATCCCGAGAGATCTTAAGATTCCCAATTCTTTTCGTCGCCGGACTACGGAAAGGGAAGCGGTATTGTAAATAAGATACATACTGACCAGCACGGCAATGAAACTCAAGGCCGTCAGATTCAACTGATAAGAACGGATCATCCGTTCCGTTCCTTTTTCCCGATCGGCCGGCTGGAGCAGACGGACCCCCTGGGGAATGATTTTTTTCAGTTCCTGAATCTGGTTTTTTTCTACTCCTTCTTCCCTCAACAAAAGGTCGATTCGATCCAGGACCCCGACTTTTCCAAAAACATCCTGGGCCTGAGCGATATCCATGAGACCAAAATGACCTTCCAATGCCTGGGCCGGTCCTTCGGCTTCCATAAGCGAGACAACCGTTAGTTTCTTTGGCCGTCCATTGACCAGGATGGTCAAGACGTCCCCTTCTTTGATTCCATAACGCGCGGCAAAAATACGGGTAAGAGCGATAGAGCGGGGGGTTGTCAGCAAAGGAAGGAATTCCTCCCCCTTTAAAGAAGAAAGGGAGTCAGAATACCGACGGATTCCTGCTTCAGAAAAAAAATCCACCCCCATGATCCAGATCATTTGACCGGGCCAACGGTACAAGGAGGCCTGAAACTCGACCACCGGGGCGGCTGCTTGAACCACCGGGTGGGTTTTTATGACCGGAAAGAGCTTTTCATCGATCTCCCGACCGTTCTGAACAAGCTGCCACTCCGCCTTCCCTGAAACGGCTTGAACGGTATTTTTAAAGGACCTTAGAGAAGCGCCTACGGTAAGATGGATACTGACAAAAACCGAAATCCCTAAGGCCAGACCTAAAACGGTTAAAAGGGATTGACGCCAGGACTGGAGATAGTGGCGGAGGATGAAGAGGGAATAGACTTTCGTGATCATGGCGTGGGTCCCCTAAATCCGAAATTCGAAGCACGAAATCCGAAACAAATCTAAAATTCAAATATCAAATTTTCCAAATGGGGTTTTGTTTGACTTTTTAGTATTTAAGCTTGTTTCGGGTTTCGTGCTTCGAATTTCGGATTTAGCGTTTGAATTTCTATAAATCATTTTGAGGATCTAAGCTATCCGAAAAAAATTGGATTCATCGGAGTATTTTTCCATCTTTCAGCTTGATGATTCGATTGGCCAGGGCATCGGCCTCCCGGGAATGGGTGGCGATGATGATCGTTTGTCCCTGTTTTCGGTTTAAATCCGTCATAACCGAGAGGACCTGTAAACCGGTCTGGGAATCGAGGTTTCCCGTAGGTTCGTCGGCCAGGATGACCTTGGGGGAATTGATCAAGGCCCTGGCTATGGCCACCCGCTGCTGTTCTCCTCCCGACAATTCATGGGCGCGGTGGTTTCTCCGATGGGTCAGTTCCACCTGCTGTAAAAGGCTTTCAACCTTGGGCCTCGCTTCCTCTTGAGAAAATCCGTCCAACCAGCGGGGTAAGGCAATATTTTCCTCCACCGTCAACATGGGAATCAGATTAAAAGACTGGAAAATCGTTCCTACTTCCCGCCGCCGAAACAGGGTCCTTTCTTTTTCTGAAAGGGTGCATAGGTTTTTATCTCCTATTCGGATTTCCCCGGAGGAGGGCTGATCCAAACCGCCGATCAGATTCAACAGGGTTGTTTTTCCACAACCGCTTTTCCCGGAAAGGATAATCATGTCGCCTGAATCAATAGACAGGTCGATTCCCTGCAAGGCCCTGACTTCCCCGGCCTCGGTGAGGTAGGATTTGGAGACGTTTTTAAGTTCAATCAGAGACATAAGAAAACCTGTGACGGGTGTCGGATCTTAGGTACACAATGCAGGATGCATGATTCAAGATGCACGATGAAAGAATACAATCCTTCAAAAAAATATTCATCCTTTTGTGTATTTTATCCTGTATCTTGTATCGTGGATCTTGCATTTTTATCTAAATCATCCACTCCCTGAAAAACTCTTTCCCCACCTTGGCCACAAGGACTTCCCACTCCCGATTTCCTTGCCCCAATTGGACCGGAACCATCTGATCTCCCGGGGCATCGCTATAGGTCAGGCAGAGGTGGGCCAGCTTTTCCCAATCCTCCGGTTTCCCAATTCCACCTATGGCCAGAGCTATAGGACCGGGGTGGTTCACCATGCGGGCCCAGCCGTCTTCAGGTTCAATCCATTTTTCGATAAAGTCGTTTTCTTTTTTATTTCTTCCGATAATCACTTTGATCTTGGAATCCAAACGAAAATGGCGCCCGGCCTTCAGTAGCTCCACCTCCCTTAATGGAGGGTCCGGAGAGTGGGAAAACAGTTCTTTTAACCGGACAGAGAAGATTGGATCGGTTAAAAGGCATCCCCCGGCCGGAGCAGGGTAATCCTTTAAACCATATCCTTCGGCCAGGGCCATTTGCCGTTTTCGTGACCGGCCGTTGATATCCAGAAGCCGTGAACGGTCCACCAGACCTTCCTGTTCCGGTTTGGTCTCTTTTAAAAGGAGAGCACTCAAGGGTCGAAGGATAAGGTCAGGATGGCCGGACTCCTTTTCAACGGCCCGCAGTGAAGGTTTGGTTTGAGAAAACGGCCTTTGGCCGATGACCTCTCCGGTAAAAAGAAAATCGGCCTGGATTTCCTCCAGCCACTCCCCGGCTTTGCGGACCATGAGGGCATGACAATCGATACAGGGATTCATCCCTTTGCCGTAACCGTATCTGGGAGATTTAAGCATGTTCCAATGGTCCTGAGTGATCTCCAGGACCTTCAAAGGAATTTTCAATTGCTCCGCTGCCCGTCTCGCCTTTTCAGCCCCAAAAAAAGGGGTGACAAAGGAAACTCCCAGGACCTGAATCCCCTGGTCTAAAATGATTCGGGCGGCCAGCATACTGTCCAGGCCGCCCGAGAGTAGGCCGATAGCCGTGATCGAACGTTTCATGACTTCCTGTTCATAAATTTAAAGCCGTTCTGTGTTCGGTGTTCGTCGTTCGTCGTAACAGGTACAAGAATCTTAAGAATAACAGATGTTATCATTGAATGCCGAATGATTAATTTTCCTTACTGCGAAAAGGTACCTTTGATTGGTTTTCGCTGAACGCCGAACGTTAAACGCTGAACGGCGGTTATTCCCTCACCGACACCAGATTACATCGGCAACCGATATGCATGACCATCCGGTTTAGGGTGTCGTATTCTGCAAAGGAAAAGATCCGGTTATCCATTTTTTGGCATTCCGGGCAAACCAGGTCGTCGCTTCGGGTTTCCCAACGAAGTCCGGCCAATTGGGTCCTTCGGGCATCGTAGATCACCCGGCGCCAGACGGCCCGCTTTTCGATTTCCAGATCTTTAGCCTTTTCCAGGGACATGGCCCCCTTATAAGGCAGGTGATAGAACCATTCCGTATCCTGATCCATCAATCCTTCCATCTCCAACCGGGCCGATTTCAGAAAATCCAGGAAATTCTTGTTTCCTTCGAAAGACCCCTCATCTTTCTTTTCTTTGCCCCTTTTCCAAAATTTCATGATTCCCCCTTAAAACCACTTCCTTTAAAAAATCTTAAATGGAAGTATAAACAATGAAGAAGGCCGGGTCAAGAACTCCCTTTTACCTCTCATAAGATATCCGAATTAATAAACCTTGATATGCACAGTTTTTTAATTTATAATTGTTCATAAAAATTACACAATCTGGAGGATTAAATGCGTTCAACGGTAACCCTGGATAAAACCAAACTGGATTTACTCTTGGAAGAAACCCAAAGCCGGAGCAAGGCCTCAGCGGTTTCTCTAGCTATAGACGAGTATCTCAAGAGGAAAAAAATGGAAAAGATAAAATCCATGAAAGGCAAATTGGAATTCACCCTGAGTGCCGAGGAGATCAGACATCGTGAAAGATAACAGGATCTTAATCGATACTTCGGTTTGGATTGCCTATTTTAAAGAAAACAACCGGCTATTTGCAGAAAAGGTGGATCAGCTATTGACCCATTCTGAGATATTTGTCCCTAAAGTAGTTCTTGCCGAGTTGTTTCAAGGGGCCAAATCAGAAAAAGAAATTTCAGTAATTGAGGCGTTTATCGATGCCTTTCAGGTTATTGACCAGACCAAAGAGACCTGGTTGGAGGCCGGCCGGCTTTCCTATTCTATGAAAAGAAAAGGGATTACCATTCATCTGATGGATTGTTATATCGCCATCCTGGCGTTGGAAAACGGTTGCCGGATTTTCAGTCTAGATGAGCATTTTAACCTTATTAAAACATTCACAAAGCTCAAATTGGTCCCCTACTCTTTATCCGAACGAAGGGGAAAACACTCACCGGGGTTGAAAAAAGATGAATAAAAAAGAGAAAACCAAAAAGGAACTCCTGGATGAATTGACCGCCCTGCGGCAGGAGCTGGAAAACGTTCAATCCACTAATGCCGGGCTGAAAAAGGACAAAGAGGCCCTGGAAGAAAAAGGAAAATTCTTATCCACTATTTTTTCCAGCATCCAGGAAGGGATTTCCGTGCTGGATACAGAGATGAATATCGTCTTTGCCAACCCTGCCATGGAACGGTGGTTCTCCGACAAACTGCCTCTGGTGGGACAAAAATGTTATCAGGTATACCATAATAGGGACCAATTCTGTGAGGTTTGTCCCTGCCAGGAAACCCTTCAGACCGGACAGGCCGGCAATTCCGTCATACCCCGTCTGGATGCCAAGGGAGAAATCTTGGGGTGGTTCCATCACTTCAGCTTCCCGGTACTGGATTCTGAAACAGGCCGGATGAGCGGTGTTATCGAGTATATCCGTAACGTGACCAGGCGTAAACAAGTGGAGGACGCCCTTAAGGCTTCCGAAGAGAGATATCGGACCATTATTGAAACCATTGCCGACGGCTACTATGAAGTGGACCTGGCCGGCAACCTGACCTTTTTCAACAAAGCCTTGGCCAAGACCTTCAGTTATCCGGAAAATGAATTAATGGGGATGAATAATCGACAGTACACTGATGCCGAAAATGCCAAGAAGATGTACCAGGCCTTTAACCGCGTATATAGTACCGGTGAACCGGCTGAAGGCGTCCGGATTGAAACCTTTACCAAAAATAAAACCAGGAGGAATCTGGAGATTTCCATTTCTTTAATCAGGGATACCTCCGGGAAACCGCTAGGGTTCCGGGGGATCGCCAGGGACATTTCCGACCTCATATGGATCCAAAACGAGTTACAGGCGAGTGAGGAACGATACCGGACCATTATTGAAACCATTGAAGATGGGTATTATGAAGTGGACCTGAAAGGCAAACTGACCTTTTTCAATGATGCCATGGGGCGGATCAATGGCTATTCAAGGGAAGAAATGATGGGAATGCACGGCCGCGATTATACCGACGCCGAAAATGCCGAGCTGTTGGATCGCGAATTTTCCCGGGTTTATCGTACCCGAACACCTTCCAAAGGTATCCTTTACGAAGTGATCACTAAAAACGGAGAAAGAAAAAACATAGAGACTTCCGTATCCTTGATCAGAGATCATTCAGGTAAACCCATTGGATTCCGGGGCATTGCCCGGGATATCACCGACCTCATCCGGACCCAGGAGGCCTTTAGGGCCAGCGAGGAGCGTTATCGGACCATTATCGAAACTATTGAGGATGCTTATTATGAAAATGATCTAGCAGGTACTCTAACTTTTTTCAATGATGCAATGGCGCGAGTCCTGGGTTATACCAGCTCTGAATTAAAGGGTATGAACAATCGGGCCTACACTGATACCGAGAATGCCAAGATTATGTATCAAGCCTTTAACCGGGTCTATCATTCCGGAGAACCGACCCGAGGCATCCGATACGAAGTGATTACCAAAAACGGAGAAAAGAGAAACGTAGAAACTTCTATATCGTTGATCAGGGACACCTCAGGGAACTCTGTCGGGTTCCGGGGCATTTCCAGGGATATTACCGACCTCATCCAAATTCAGGAGGCTTTGCGGAAGAGTGAAGAGCGATACCGGACCATTATCGAAACCATTGAGGACGGTTATTTTGAAGTAGATCTCAAAGGCAACCTGACCTACTTCAACGACACCATGGTTAGGATACATGAATATTCAAGAGAAGAACTTTTGGGTATGAATAATCGGCAATATACTGATGCCGAAAACGCCGAAATATTATTTAAAGCCTTTAACCAGGTGTATCGCACCGGGGAATCCTCCAAAGGCACCAATTATGAAATTATCACCAAAACGGGTGGAAGGAAAAATTTAGAGTCCTCAGTAACTTTGATCAGAAACTTGCAAGGGAATCCCATCGGGTTCCGGGGCATCGTCCGGGATGTAACCGAACTTAGGCAAGCCCAGAAGGCCTTAATAAGCAGCGAAGAACGGTTTCGGATCGCCGCTGAAAGTACTAATGATTTTATTTATGAATGGAACCTCGAAACGGGTCAAGTCGATTGGTTTGGTAAAGCCGTTGATCGATTAGGTGATATTTTAGGTGAACTTCCTCTTACTAATGCCGCCTTTGTTAAAAAAATTAATCCTGAAGACCTTGAACGTATCACAGAGGCAGTGAGAAGACATTTGAGGCAAGGGGAACCGCATATGGAAGAATACCGGTTGATTGGAAAAGACGGGAATATCATCTATGTGAAAAGTGCTGGAATGAGTCTGCGGAATGAAGAAGGGAGGGCTTATAAATGGATCGGAACCCTAAGCGATATCACCGAGCGTAAAAAAAACGAAGAAGAACTCAAGCAAAGTTTTGAAAAGGTGCGCAAGGCCATGGGGGGTATCATCCAGGCTATGGCCTTAACGGTGGAAAGCAAGGATCCGTATACCGCCGGGCATCAACAGCGGGTGTCCAGCCTGGCTCGGACTATCGCCCAGGAAATGGGCCTGTCCAAAGACCGGGTTGAGGCGATCCGTTTGGCCGGTGTGGTCCATGACCTGGGCAAGATATCGGTCCCGGCCGAGATCCTCAGTAAACCCACCAAACTTTCCGATCTCGAATTCAGCCTGATCAAGGTTCACCCTCAAACCAGTTATGATATCCTGAAGGATATTGATTTCCCCTGGCCGATTGCTGAAATCGCCCTACAGCATCACGAACGGATGAACGGTTCCGGGTATCCTGCGGGCCTTAAAGGTGAGGAAATCATGGTTGAGGCCCAGGTCCTGATGGTGGCCGATGTGGTCGAGGCCATTGCCTCCCACCGGCCATACCGTCCTGCCTTTGGAATTGATGTAGCTCTGGAGGAGATTTCCAAGAATAAGGGGAAATTATACGACCCGGCCACGGTCGAAGCCTGTTTAAGACTTTTTAAGGAAAAAGGATTTTCTTTGGGTTGATTCATTATTGGGGGACCATTCGGATTTCAAACAATTTCGGCCAATATTTTCCGGTCACAAAGATCCGATCCTCATGGGCATCATAGGCAATGCCGTTTAAAACATCCACACCTTGAGTACGATCTTTTACAGGCAATAACCCATGCAAATCAATCCAGCCGGTTACCCGGCCCGTTTCGGGTGAAATCCGGACAATCCGATCAGACCGGTAAACATTGGCGAAAATATCCCCTTGGATATATTCCAGTTCGTTGAGCTGAGTTATGAAAAATCCCCGGTCATGGACTTGGATCCGTTTAACCACCTTGAAGTCGTAAGGGTCCAGAAAATATAAAAACGACGTACCGTCGCTCATGATCAAATGTTTTCCATCCTGGGTGATCCCCCAGCCTTCGGTGGGGTAGGTAAACTTCTTAAGCAACCGGAACGTCCCCCGGTCATAAACAAAACCGGTTCTCGATTTCCAGGTCAGTTGAATAAGGTTGTTTTGCCATAAGGTTATCCCTTCGCCGAAAAGCCGATCGGGCAATCGGTAACGTTTTACTATCCGCCCGGTCTCCAACTCGACTTTACGCAGAGACGATTTCCCTGAAAGGCCCGTCCCTTCATAAAGAAATCCTTGGTGAAACACCAACCCCTGGGTAAAGGCCCTGGGGTCGTGCGGAAAGGTGTTGATAACTTTGTAGCTGAAAACCGGTACGGTTGATCCCGAACCTTCGGCTTCTTGTGCAAGGACAAAGGGAAAAACCAGCAGACTCCAATAAAGTATTAACTCAAAAACAAAGGCGTTGACCTTTGAGCTTTCAGCTTTACAACTTTTTCTTTCCTCATCCTTCATCACTCGTCCTTCGTCCCTCCTTCCCTTTATCGACGACCGACAAACCCATTATAAAGAATCTTCCCGGTTTTGACCTCATAGACGCCGGAAAAGGTAATCCGTAATTCAATTAAAGAAGTAAAAGAAAGAAACCCAAGGGTCCATAAGGGGTCTTCAAGAGAACACCCCAACTCCTTTAAGGTATTGGTTATTCGTTCCAACTCTCCGGCCAATCGGGGAACTTTCAAAGCAGACATGATTCCGCCGATAGGCAAAGAAAGCCTGGCTAATGTCTTTCCTTCTTTGACAACGGTAATCCCGCCACCCATTTTAACTACCTGATTCACGGCCTGGGCCATATCTTTATCATTAAAGCCTACGACTAGCAGACTGTGGGTTTCATGGGCAATGCTGGAGGCAATGGCCCCGATCCGAGCCCCGAATCCGGAAACCAGTCCCATTCCGGCCCGGCCGCCTTGACGCGGGATGAGGGCGATCTTGGCCACGTCTTCTTGAAGGCTGGCTTGAACAAAGCCATCCGTATCCTGAATTAACCGGTCAACCCGGCGGGTCAGGGTTTTATCCCTGACGGTTATGATGGGGATGGGGTTCCGGTCCGGGATGTAAAAACGAAAAAACCCAGGTCTGATCGGAGAAAGGTTCAGGGGACGATCATAGGTTCCTGAAGGAAAAGGGGGTAAGGACGGGGAAACCCGCTGCCCTTCCCGAATGATCCAATTGCCTTTTGACATCACCGAAACCGGTTTGGGTTCTCTCAGATCCGATAAAAGCAAAATATCAGCCCTTCGACCCGGGGCCAGGGCTCCTTGTTCCTGGTCTAATTTGAAATACCGGGCCGGATTGATCGTGACCATCTGAAAAGCCCGGATCGGGTTTATTCCCAGTTGTATGACCTGTTTTACAACATAGTCCAGATAGCCGAAGCGGGTCATCTCTCCGGGAAAGAGGCCGTCGGGAGTCAACATGATACGGGAGGTATCATAATCCGAGAGTTCCCGGATAGCCTTAACCAAATGCGGAAGATCGTTTCTAATGGATCCTCCGCGGCACATGACATACAGGCCCAAACGAAGACGTTTTTTAACATCCTCGGCGGTGATGGACTCATGGCAGGACGTTAGTCCTGCGTCAATAAGGGCATTGAGTTTGTCATGACTGATTCCGGTGGTATGCCCTTCAACGGTTTTGCCCAGTGCTCGGGCCTTATTTAAGATGTTTAGCAACCGAGGTTCCTTATTGAGGATCCGGACAAAGGCCGTCACTTCACTCAACCCCAGGACCTCCGGTCTTTTAAGAAGACGCTGGACTTCCCCAATGTTAAAGAACTCTTTTCCTTCGAACCGGGGAACCGGGGGCGAGGAGGAGGGAACGGCCATATAAAAAGTGATCGGGTATCGGGGGGCATCTTTCAGGACCTGAAGGACCCCGGAAAGACCCAGGGCGTTGGCCAGATCGTGCATATCCGAGAAAATAGAGGTCGTTCCTGTTTCGACCACCTGATCGGAAAAGGCAGCCGGATTATAATACAGGTCGGTGTGGGCATGCGGGTCCATATAGCCGGGAACCAGAATTTTCCCTTTGACCCTCCAGGCCCGGGTTTTATTTCCGATCATTTTTTCAGAGGGGCCCACATAGGCAATCCGATCTTTATAAAGGGCGATATTTTCTTTTAGGAGTTCCCCGGTATAGACATTAAGAACCTGGCCGCCCTTGATATATTGATCGGCCGCTTTTTCACCGAGGGCGATTTCTATCAGGGTCTTTCGGATTACTAAGGCCTTTTCTGTCGGGTTTGGTTTTTTGTCTTGTTTTCCTGCCAAACCAGTCCCTCCTTGTTAGATTCTTATGTTAGATCATCTGAGAATTTATCTCTAACCCTTTATAAAAGAACCCCTATGGCCAGCCAAAAATTTCAAACAAGTTTGGTTAGACCTTGAAACCCGCTTCCACCCTAACAAAAAAGCAACAAAATGTCATCTCCCGGAATTTTTTTTAATAAAAAAGGGAATAACCAATTGACATATTAAAAAAGATGATAATAATTATTACTATTGAAAAATTAATAAGGAGGTCTTATGAGTAAAACCGAACAAAATTTATTGGAAGCCTTTGCCGGGGAATCCCAGGCCAACCGCAAATATTTAGCCTTTGCCAAACAGGCCGATCTGGAAGGATATCCCCAGGCCGCTAAACTTTTTAGAGCCGCGGCCGAAGCCGAAACAGTCCATGCCCATGCCCATTTGCGGGCCCTGGGAGGGATCAAGAAAACAGTGGATAATTTAAAGGAAGCCATCTCCGGTGAGACGCATGAATTTAAAAAGATGTATCCGGGCATGATCGAAACCGCCGGCAAGGAAGGCAACAAAGCGGCGGAAAGAAGTTTTAGTTATGCCAACAAAGTCGAAGAAGTCCATGCCAACCTTTATCAAAAAGCCCTCGATAGCCTGGGAAATGCCAAAGTGGTCGATTATTATGTCTGCTCCGTATGCGGTTATACCTGTGAAAATGAGCCCCCGGAAACCTGCCCGGTTTGCGGTTCCAAGGCCAAGGCTTTCTCCAAAGTCGATTAGTTCTGACGTTTTTTTGACCGCGATCATAATCCTTAAACCCTTCGCATGTTTTTTTTAAAGGATCAGAGTTATGGCCAAAGCGGAAGAGATGTATCAATGCCAATCCGTGAATTGCGGTTGTATTTTCGACCCGGATAAAGGCGACCGGAAGGGAAAAATTCCCCAAGGGACCTGTTTTGCCGAACTGCCCGATGATTGGCGGTGTCCTATCTGCGGGGCCGGCAAAAAGAATTTCAGGCCCTTGGCCGGTCCGGGGTCAACCGCCCAGGAGAGAAGTTAAAAAAGGAAGGTGAATCGTGTCAAAAGTTTTCGTTGCTTTTACCAGCAGGATGGGAGAAACAAAAAAGATTGCCGAACGGATAGCCGAAGGGATCCGTTTTGAGGGCGGAGAAGCGGAGGTGATCGATATTACCGCCATTAAAAAAGAAACCGATTTGGAAGGGTATGACGGCTATGTCTTCGGTTCCCCTACCTATCATGGAGATATGCTGCAGCCCATGAAGACCTTTCTCTTTTTGGCCGAAAAGGCTAACTTGGAAGGGAAAGTGGGTGGTGCCTTCGGTGCCTTCGGCTGGAGCGGGGAGGCCCTGGATCGGATCTATGGGACCATGAAAAACATCTATAAAATGAATATGGTCGGGGACCCGCTTCGATTGAAATCCATATCCCTGGGAGGCGGAACCCAAATGGCCCAGGAATACGGCCGTCAAATTGGAAAAAAAATAAACTCCCGGTAACCCGATAATCGGGGTCCTGCTCTCCGTTTATATTAAGCAGGACCCTTTAAGGACCCATGCGACTTCAATTGATCATTTTTATTTCCATTGCCCTGCTGATTTATTTTGGACTCCACACCCTCCTTTTTTTTCTCTTAACAAAATTCTTTAGCCCGAAAACCAGGGCCGCCCAATTCGGATTGGCCCTCCTGCTATTTCTCCTGGCCCTGAGTTTCATCACCGCCTTTATCTGGACCCAATTCAGCACCCACAGGTTTCTCCATGGGTTCTACTATGGTTCGGCGGTCTGGCTCGGAACCATGGTCAATCTATTACTTATCTTCGGTGCCGGGCTGCTGGTGCTTACTATCCTCCAGTGGTTTCCCCTGGAGATCGATCGGAAAACTTTCGGTGCTTTTTTGCTGGGCATGACGGTCTTATACACAACGTACGGGCTTTATCACGCCGGTCAGTTAAAAACAAAATTCCTTTCCGTCCCTATTAAAAATGCCCCTGAGGAATGGCGAGGCAGAAAGATCGCCCACGTGTCGGATGTCCACCTGGGTATCATAAACGGAGAGGGTTTATCCCAAAAGATCGCTGCAATAATAACTGCACAAAAAGTGGACTTCGTTTTTATCACCGGGGATCTCTTCGACGGTACCGGCGACGATCTTTCAAAAGCAATTAAGCCCTTTGACCGGATAATGGCGCCGATCTATTATATCACCGGCAATCATGAAACCTATTTGGGGATCGACAAGGCCCTGGCGGCCATTAAAAAAACAAAGATCAGAGTTTTGCGGGATGAAATCGTCAATCTCGGCGGGGTTCAGTTGATCGGCATCGATTACCCCCAAAGAGGTTGGAAGAAAGATATCCGGCCTGTTTTGGAGAAGATCGATCGCACCAAACCGGCCATTCTCCTCTATCATGAACCGGCCCAGATTGAAACGGCCAGACGTTATCAGGTCTCTTTGCAGCTTGCCGGCCATACCCATAACGGACAGATGTGGCCTATGAAAATTTTTGTCTCCTTGCTTTACAAGGGATTCGACTATGGTCTTCATCAACTGGGCGATTATGCGATTTACATTACCAGCGGGGCCGGGACCTGGGGTCCGCCCATGCGGATCGGTAGTACGGCCGAGGTAGCCATTATCACCCTTCAATGATTCTAAAAAGATATCCAAACATACTTGAAATCTTGAAACGGTCCAAAGGGGTCTTGTTTTTGGGGTTGTCCACTACAAGGCCATAAGCTTCTTTGCCGGGCCCAATATTCGAACATTCGTCCGAGGGCAGGCCTTCTCCAGGGCCGGAAACAGGCTTTGGGTGAATGCCCTGCACTCAATCAAGTTAGCTTTTGGGCCGGGATGGGGCGATGAGTTACCTTTTGGACAATCCCCAAAAACAAGACCCCTTTGGACCTTATTGTTGAAAGTTAGAGATAAATTCTCAGTTTTGGGGATAAGAATCTAATCTATCTCAACCTCGGCCTCGATCTCCACCGGGATGTTGAAGGGCAGCTCGGCCAGGCCCACGGCCGAACGGGCGTGATCCCCTCTTTCCGGGCCGTAGAGTTCGATAATCAAGTCCGAGAAACCGTTGATCACCGAGGGCAGTTGATTAAAACCGGGGGCGGCATTAACCATCCCGAAAACCCTCAGCCAGGCGGCGATCCGGTCCAGATCGCCCAAGATCCTTTTTAAATCGCCGAGGATGGATAAGGCCGTTTGTCTGGCCGCCTGATAGCCTTGTTCCAAAGAAACCTCGGCCCCAACCTTTCCCAGGGGTCCGGCGATAGAGCCGTCGGGATTCTGAGGCGGATGGCCGGAAATCAAGGCCCGCTTGCCTCGTACCCTGACCCAGGAAAAAGGAAGTTTCACTCCTGCCGGGACCTTAACCGGTTCCGGAAGGACCAGCCCCATGGCTTTCAATTTCGATTCCACACTCAACCAGTTTTCTTTTTTCTCCTTCATAACATCACCTCAACTCGATAATAATAAAATACCGTTCGTCGAAATTCATTTTGATGTTTCGATGGTGCCCAGGGTTAAACACCTAAATAGATTTTACGATTCCCAAAGGATCTTCGGGGAGCGGTTCGCCTTCACCCGGCTTCGTCTCTTTTTTTCGGCTATCCTTTCTTCCTGGACCTTCCGGGGAATCCGGGTCTTTTTTCTAAACCGAGGTTTGACTAACACCTGGGCCAGTAATTCAACAAAACGCTGCAAGGCCAATTCCCGATTGCCTGCCTGACTGCGGGTTTGTTGGACGTTGATCCAAAGTATCCCCATTTTATTAATACGGGTGGGGAGCTTGTCAAGAATCTGCCATTTCTCTTCCTCCGAAAGACTGGGTGACTTAAGAACATCGAACCAGAGGGTGATCCGTGTACTGACCTTGTTGACGTTCTGTCCCCCGGGGCCGCCGCTTCGTGAGGCGGTAAAATAAAGTTCATCTTCGGGGATAAAAAGCCGGTCGGTAATTTTTACGGCCATATTTTTTGATCTTTCTTTAAATCTTCATGTCCTCTGGATAGAACGATAGGAAATATGGAAAATACTCAAAGGATTAAAGGGGTCCAGGGGCCAAGGATTCAAGTGAAAGGCCTTGAAATGATAAAAAACAAAATGCTTAACCCCTTAAACCCTATTTTCGTTTTCAAAGAAAATATATCACCAGACCCCGGTTGGTGCAAATAGTTAAAAACGATCTATTGAAAATATATTTTGACAATCCCCCTCAAAATTTATTAATAAGTAATCTCTTACCTGAAGAATGGACTAAAACAAGGAGCCTTTATGATAATGCCCTTAAAAACAAGTGGGTTTAGATTTTTCAAAATACTCAAATGCAGCCTCTTTGCCCTTTGGGTTTTCTCTCTCCTGGGTCTATTGGCTTGTTCCGAGAAGAAAACCGACGCTTCCAAAGCCAGAAAAGAAAGGGAGGTGCCGGTTACGGTAAGTACCGTAGCGGAAAAGACGGTCCCGGTGCAACTCACAGCCATCGGCAATGTGGAAGCCTATGCCACGGTTTCTGTCAAGTCCCGGGTCATCGGTGAACTGAAACAGGTCCATTTTCGGGAAGGCCAGGATGTAGCCCAAGGGGCCTTGCTCTTTACCATAGATCAGGTCCCTTTTGAAGCCGATCTTAAAAAGGCCCAGGCCAATTTGGCCCAACATGAAGCCCTGGCCCAAAAAGCCGGGTTGGATCTTAAACGGTATTCCGAACTCATTCAGAAGGATTATATCAGCCGGGATCAATACGATCAGGCCCTCACCAATCTGGAATCCCTTAAAGCCCAAATGAAAGCCGATCAGGCGGCCGTGGAAACCTCTCGTCTCCAACTCAATTATTGTTCAATTCGGGCTCCCATTTCCGGCCGCACCGGTGCCTTGCTGGTTAATCCGGGGAATCAAATTAAGGCCAATGATGACACGAAAAATTTAGTCGTTATTAATCAGGTGCAGCCGGTTTATGTTTCCTTTTCCCTGCCGGAGCAGAATTTAGCTGAACTCAAAAAATATTCCGTTTCCGGAAAATTGAAGGTAAAGGCCTTTATCTCCAGCGAGGAGGAACACCCTGAGGAGGGGTTGCTGACCTTTATCGATAATACGGTGGATCGGACAACCGGAACCTTCCGGGTCAAAGGCACCTTTGCCAACAAAGGGAAAAGACTCTGGCCGGGCCAATTCGTCAATGTGGTGTTGGCCCTTTTTTCCCAGCCCAATACCATCGTTGTTCCTTCCCAGGCTGTTCAGACCGGAATGGAAGGCTCTTTTATCTTTGTGGTCAAACCGGACCAGAAAGTTGAACACCGCCCGGTGGAGGTGGGCAGAAGTCTTGACGGACAAACGATTATTGCCAAAGGGCTCAAGGCCGGGGAAATGGTTGTTACGGACGGCCAATTTCAACTGGTTCCCGGAACCAAAGTCCAGATAAAAAAGGGTATGGAAGGGAAAGGGGCGGTTCGCAAATGAATATCGCCGAACTTTTTATTCGCCGTCCGATCATGACCACCCTGGTTATGCTGGGAATCTTGGTTTTTGGGATTATGAGCTACCGTTTGCTTCCGGTCAGCGATTTGCCCAATGTGGATTTCCCGACCATCGCGGTTACCTCAAGCCTTCCCGGAGCCAGTCCGGAGACGATGGCCGCTGCGGTGGCCACACCCCTGGAAAAAGAGTTCTCAACCATTGCCGGTCTGGACTCCATGACCTCCACCAACGCCCTGGGTATTTCCCAAATAACCCTCCAGTTTAATCTGGATAGGAATATTGACGCCGCGGCCCAGGATGTTCAATCGGCCATTGCCAAGGCCGGGCGGCAACTTCCCGATATGCCTATCCCGCCCTACTTTAGAAAGGTCAACCCGGCTGATTCGCCGGTATTGTACCTGGCTTTAAAATCAAACCTGGTGCCTCTCTCAACCTTAGACGAATATGCCCAGACCAATATTGCCCAAAGGATCTCCATGATCAGCGGGGTGGCTCAGGTCCTGGTCTACGGTTCTCAGAAATATGCCGTCCGTATTCAACTGGATCCCAAAGCCCTGGCTTACCGCGGTCTGGGGATTGATGAAGTGGCCAGCGCGGTCCAGAACAGCAATGTCAATCTGCCTACAGGAACCCTGTCAGGAACCCATCAGGCTTTTACCATACGGGCCACCGGCCAGCTCTATAAGGCCGAGGATTATCGACCCCTGATTGTGGGCTACCGTCAGGGGGCTCCTATACGATTGGAGCAACTCGGCCGGGTTGTCAACAGCGTTGAAAATAACAAGGTGGCCAGTTGGTTCATAGATCAGCGGGCCATTATTCTGGCCATTCAAAGACAGCCGGGGACCAACACCATTAAAGTGGTGGACGGCATTAAAAAGGTTTTACCGGCCATCCAGATTCAGTTGCCTGCCTCCGTTCAGTTGGTCACATGGTATGACCGATCGAAATCGATAAGGGATTCGGTTAATGATGTCCAATTTACCTTGATTCTGACGATTTTTCTGGTGGTGCTGGTTATCTTTTTCTTTCTACGCAATATCTCGGCCACCATTATCCCCAGCCTGGCCTTGCCCATGTCCATAGTGGCCACTTTTGCGGTCATGTATTTTATGGGCTATAATTTGGACAATCTGTCCCTTATGGCCCTTATTCTATGTGTGGGTTTCGTGGTCGACGATGCCATTGTCATGCTCGAAAACATTGTTCGCCATATGGAAAAAGGGGAGCCGGCCTTGCAGGCCTCTTTGACCGGATCGAAGGAAATCAGTTTTACCATCCTTTCCATGACCTTGTCCCTGGCCGCAGTGTTCATCCCCGTCCTTTTTATGGGTGGTATTCTGGGAAGATTGTTCCGGGAATTCGCCGTCACCATCTCAACGGCGATCCTGGTCTCCGGTTTTATTTCCTTGAGCCTGACCCCGATGCTCTGTAGCCGTTTTCTCCGTCCCCCCCAAACCTTGCGGCATGGACGGCTTTATAAGGCCTCCGAACGCTTTTTTAACGGGATGCTTCAGGTCTATGACTGGAGTCTCAAAAAGGTCCTGAATCATCCTCGAACCACAATGATCTATACCGGGCTGTTCCTTTTGGCCACCATTTATCTTTTTATCATTTCTCCCAAGGGTTTTATCCCCAGCGAAGATACCGGGTCGATTTTCGGAATCACCGAGGCGGCTCAAGGAATTTCATTTGACGACATGGTCCGGCACCAAAAGGCCATGGCCGACATTATCCAGCAGGATCCCAATGTAGGTGCCTTTATGTCCTCTATGGGTGCAGCCGGATCCAGTGTGGCCAACAATTCAGGTCGAATTTTTATGCAGTTAAAACCCCGGTCCGAACGTAAATTAAGCGTCGATGAATTGATTCAATCCCTACGGGTCAAACTAGCGAATATTCCCGGCATTCGTATTTTCCTGCAAAATCCTCCGGCCATCCGCATTGGCGGCATGCTTTCCAAGGGTCTCTATCAGTTTACTCTGCAATCCCCGGATACACGGGAATTATACCGATCAGCCGCCCTGTTAGAATCCAAGATGCGAACCCTTCCGGAACTTCAGGATGTGTCCAGTGATATGCAGATTAAGAGTCCTGAGATCAATATAAAGATCGACCGTGATAAAGCCACGGCTTTGGGGGTGACGGCGTCACAGATCGAAAATGCCCTTTATTCATCCTATGGGTCCAGGCAGATTTCCACTATTTTCGCTCCTAACAACGATTATCAGGTTATTATGGAATTGGACCCCAAGTACCAGATGGAGCCGTCAACCCTTTCCATGCTATATATTCGGTCCTCAACCGGCCAGCTTATCCCTTTGGATTCAGTGGCCAGGATAAGCCGAGGAGTCGGACCTCTTCAGGTCAACCACTTGGGCCAGCTCCCTGCGGTAACCATTTCCTTTAACCTGAGACCCGGGGTGGCCCTGGGAGATGCCGTGGCCATTGTACAAAAAACAAGCCGCAATCTGCTGCCATCCACTATTATCACCAGTTTTCAAGGGACGGCCCAAGCCTTCCAAGCTTCCATGCAGGGTTTGTGGCTGTTGTTGATCCTGGCCATCCTGGTTATCTATATTGTCCTGGGGATCCTCTATGAAAGTTTCATCCATCCTTTAACCATCCTTTCCGGTCTGCCGGCAGCCGCCTTCGGGGCCTTGCTGACCCTGCTGATCTTCAGGACCGAGCTGAGCATTTATGCCTTTGTGGGGATCATCATGCTTATCGGTATCGTCAAAAAGAATGCCATCATGATGATCGATTTTGCCCTGGAGGCCCAGAGAACCGAAGGGAAGAAGCCGGCCGAGGCCATTTACCAGGGCTGTCTGATCCGGTTTCGTCCCATTATGATGACCACCATGGCCGCCTTCATGGGCACCCTTCCCATTGCCCTCGGATTTGGGGCCGGGGCCGAATCCCGAAGACCTCTGGGTCTGGCGGTGGTCGGGGGCTTGGTCTTCTCCCAACTATTAACCCTTTATATCACCCCGGTTTTTTATCTGTATATGGAATCTTTTCAGGAAAAATTCAGGCATTGGAGAAGAAAGAAAGGATAACCAAATAAGGATTCAAGTGAAAGCATTAATAAAAAAGCGATGCATAAAACCATTCGACCCATTTTAGGAGACGAATTTTGAGAAGAACCTTGATGAAAAAAATATTTTGGCTTGGACTGAGCCTGGTAATAACCTGTTTGATCACAGCTTGTATTAGGGCCCCTTTAAACACCATCAACCAGGTTTCGACCATTGATGCCTTACTGGCCGGTTCCTATGAGGGACAGATACCCCTTGAAAAATTGCTGACCTACGGGAATTTCGGTATCGGGACTTTCGACAATCTGGACGGCGAAATGATCCTCTTGGAAGGCCAGGTGTTTCAAGTTAAAGCGGATGGAAAGATTTACCGCCCCTCTTTGAAGGTGACGACCCCTTTTGCCTCGGTGGTTCAATTTAAAGCGGATTATTCTTTTCCTATTACCAAGGAAACGGACCTTAAAGGTCTGGAAAAAATGATTGAAGATTCAAATCCCAACAAGAATTTATTCTACGCGTTAAAAATAAAAGGGACCTTCCAAACCATGAAGACAAGGAGTGTCCCGGTCCAGAAAAAACCCTATCCACCTTTGTCTGCGGTAGCTAAAACTCAGCCGGTTTTTACCTTCGAAGCTGTTTCCGGAACCCTGGTTGGTTTCAGATCGCCGGTGTTTGTCAAAGGAATCAATGTGCCGGGAGATCATCTTCATTTTATCTCCAATGATCTTCAATCAGGGGGACATGTCCTGGATTTTCGCCTTTTAAAAGGCACGGTCGAAATTGACGTCTGTAACCAATTTTTTATGATCCTGCCGGAAGAGGGGGGCTCTTTTAGTCAGGTCGATCTGGGACGTGACCGGTCCAAGGAATTGGAAAAAGTGGAGCGATAATCTATCAACCCTGCCCCCTGTCAGTCTATTAGTTTGGCTCGGATCCTCTCCTCAGTTTATTACGCTTCAAACCTTTACCCTATATCGATCATAAAAAAACGTAAAACCTCCTTAAACGGCCCCCATTTAAAGGCCCCGGTCAGGTCTTGCAATCAAACTAGATATCATTTATCAGGTATGTCCCCCGGATTCACCCCGAACTTCTCAATACAACTAATCCAAGGTAGATAAATAACGCTCCCAGACCAACGCCAAAAATGCCAATGATGCGAAGTATCAACGCATCCATATTTTCCACGATATTAATAAGAATGTCTTTATAGATAGAAGTAAAGATCAGGAAAATAGGGCCGGCGACAACGACAAAGAACCATCCAAGGTATTTGATAAATAATGCTGCCGTTTGATCATAACCCTGTGCAACATAAATCATGACCATCCCAAGTGCCACAACAAAAATGCCGATTATTCGTATTTTCGTTTCGCTGGTAATAATTGAATTTAAAAAGAAATTCCTTGAGGCTTCCGGTGCAAAGATAATCGGACCTCGAGTTAGAATAATGATAGCCCCCAAAATTATACTTACTAATGCTAAATTATTCATATTCTGAATTCTTTTTATGGGTGCGATTTCCTGGACAGATCCCCTAGATTACTTCTTAGCCCCCGGTAGATTCCAGTTCTAAGGGTAGATTCTACTTACAAGTACACCACTGTCCATGGGGGTCAGGTCTTTTATCTTGATATATTCAATATAATACCAAAATAAAAGCCCTGACCCCTAGATTCATGACCCCTAGACGCTCAAATAATATTATTTTATAATTTTCTTTTCCGGTGTCAAAGATATAATCCCGCAAATATTAATTTGACAATTTATTTTAACCAGTTAAGTTATTAATATCATCTCCCAACTTATTGGGAGAAGGACCACTAATTGATAGGCGCTGTTTTTGGTCCCTATTATGATTACCAAGGAGGAGGAAAATGAAAAGGATACTCGTGATTCTTATGGCTGTTTTTATGTTGCAGGCAGGGATAGGTTTCACCCAAGAAAAAGTCGCCAGACCAACGGATGAACAGCTCAAAAAAATATTGGCCGATTTTGATCAGTATGCCGCCAAAGCCATGGATGATTGGAAAATTCCCGGGATGGCCGTCGGTATCGTCCAGGATGGAAAAACTATTTTTGCCAGGGGTTATGGTGTAAAGGCCCTGGGCGGAGATAACCCTGTTACGGAGAAAACGATTTTTCAGATCGGTTCGACCACCAAGGCCTTTACCGCCACGCTGGCCGCCATGCTTGTGGATGAGGGTAAATTCAATTGGGACGATAAAGTTGTCCATTATGCGCCGGATTTTATGATGTTTGATCCCTGGGTGACCAGAGAGTTTCAGATTGTGGATTTAATGTCTCAGCACAGCGGCCTGCCGGGTTATGCAGCGGATGCCCTTTTTTCCGTAGGTTTTGACCGCTCGTACATAAGACAGGCCCTCCGGAATATTAAACCGGTCAGCAGTTTTCGGGCGAAATATGCTTATCAAAACGGTCTATGGCTTGTGGCCTCTCAGCTTATCGAAAAGTATAGCGGGAAGACCTATGAACAGGACCTTAAGGAACGTATTTTTGACCCCTTAGGCATGTCCGATTCCTCAGCGGATATGCCGTCTTTCCTTAAGGCCAAAGACGTTTCTGGACTGCATGTAGATGAAGAGGACAAGATACTGGCTTTACCAAAGAATTGGGGATTTCTTGATTGGAGCTATGTTGCCGGCCCGGCCGGTGCGATTAATTCAAATATTGTGGACATGACAAAATGGCTGATCTTCCAGATGAATAACGGAAAAGTTAACGACAAACAGCTGGTCTCAGAGGCGAATATGCAAGTCATCCATTCGCCGAAGACCATAGTTGGATTAGGCAGCCCGGTGCATAAAAACGTCTTTTATTGTTTAGGCTGGCTGTATCAGGAGCATTCCCCTTTTCCGATCATATGGCATAATGGCGGTACTCTGATGAAAACCATGGTCGCTTATATTCCCGAACAAAGAATAGGGGTGGTGGTACTTTCAAATTATGTTACTGAGTTGCCTGAGCTGTTGGCTTTCAGGTTTTTTGATCAGTATGCCGGTAAGCCTGTTGAGGATTTGAGCGCTAAGGCCTTAGCCGAACAGAAAAAAAAGAAGAAAGAAATGAAGACCAAGAAACCGGTTGCACCCAGGAATCCCCTGGCGGCCATGCCCTTGGACCGTTATGCGGGAAAATATTTTAATGAGGTATACAGCACAGTAACAATATCGGTTGTTGACGGTAAATTGATTCTGGACATAGGCCCAAAAAAAGTAAAAATGTCGCTTAAGCATTGGGATAAGGATATCTTTGCGGTGAATTGGCCGATTTATGGCTTTGAGCAGGAATCCGGGTTTGCCGGTTTTCAGGTTAATCCGCAAGGTAAGGTCAACGGCGTTATTCTCGATTTTTTAAATCAGGATGATGATCTGGGTGTTTTTAAGCGGATTGGATCAGAAAAGGCTGTGCCAAAGTGATCGCCGTTTACCTGACCCGGAAGACTTTTTCGCACTGTCCGCCCCCATCCAATCCTTGACAAAAGATATTCACTGAGGGTAATTATGATAACCACGGCCGGTGAAAAAATAGAAAAGGATATTTAGAGGCCCCAATATAACTGCCGAACGATAGCCGACCATCTTCAAGTTGAGTTCCATCGCTTAAACCGAATTCTCTTAAATTAAAAACAAGATTTACGGGACGGAGTCCGCCCATGCGGCTATTCAGGGGGAACGACTTATGTTCGAAAATTTAATAAATTTCTATCAACAAATCATTCTTCAGAAAAATCCACTCGTGCCGGCCATCGTTAGTGTCAGTATCATTCTATCGATCGGGGTTATGGCTTGGTGGGTCTTTAATCTGGTATTCCGTTTCTTTAAAAAACGTTATAAAGACACTCCATACTTCGTGAAAAATAATAGGGTTTTTAATATGTTGAGAAAGGCCGGGCATTATTCCATCCTGCTTTTGGTAGGGGTCGGCCTAATCAACCTTTTAAAAGTATCCAATATGGAAAAGATTTTCAGCGCCTTTATGATCGTTCTCTTTGCCTTATTTTTTAACACCATTGCCAGAGATTTGATAATCATATAAAAGGCACCTCGCGCATACCGAGAAAAGAGGTTTCATGGTATGTAAGGGAAAGAGCATCAATCAAACCCTAG
>Ga0154639_116_pt1 | contig 61361 bp, 56 predicted proteins | sample Rifle2008BG13ft_FD_116068 | JGI IMG/M metagenome (GOLD analysis project Ga0154639, IMG submission 116068) | Deltaproteobacteria bacterium RBG_13_43_22 | reverse complement strand
CAAAAGCCCCCTGGCCTTTGAAAATGCCACGAGTGTCCCCTAACTAAACTGTCCGTTTTTCTGGGGGAAGATCACATCCAATACTGTCCGGTACTTAATTTGCCAGGTTCGGTTGGGGATCCTATCTTAAATCTGGGGACACCTTACTGATTTATACTTCTTAGGGGTAGGAATTAGTATTATGTCCGTACGCCGTAACAACTGTTTAATCTTACGGGTTAAAGTCCCGTCCGGGGAGTTGTCCGTTCACCCCGGTAGATCAAGGGAGCGGCGTTCGGGTAACCGGGGGTCGTAAGTTCCTAATTGGCAAAGTTGCATGCGGGAGTCGAGGGTCAAATCTTAAATATACACAAATCATATTCTGAACAATTCAGCAAACTGAGACGTGTTCCGATACGTTAAAGGCTACATTCGTAAAAAAGGGTATGGGCCCCCTTATTTGCAGCTACCCGGTGGCTATGGCCAAGGGGCCACACCCGTTCCCATCTCTAACAGGTCAGTTAAGCCCTTCTGCGCCGATGGTACTGCCTGGGCAGTCCCGCTAAAGCGGGATGGGAAGTAGGACGCCGCCGGGAATTTTTTTGAAGCTCGTTTTCAATTAAAGTTGAAAATGGGCTTTTTGTTTTTTTTCATTTCTTTCAAAAATAAAGAAGTTCCTTTCCGGTGCAGGCCAAACACAGAGGTCCGTCATCCAGCGGATATCCTTCATGGCATTTTGGACAAACACCAAGGCTACCCCGCCTGCGACGTTGAATGACCTGGGTGGCCACCTGCACTTTCTGCACCCCACAGATTCCAGATCCTGCTTCTTTAATTTGTGATAAAAGCAGGGCCGTATCTTGCTCTTTCTTCGGTTTCAGCTTGAAAAACCAGGTCTTTAATTCCGTCCAGGGATCGAGTTTGTCTGTATCCACAAACACCCGCACCCCATCTCCATTCTCTTTATTATAAAGAGCCAAGGCATACCGGCCGACATTCACCACGGTGAGCCAGCCATTGCCCACCGTACAAGGGGTTAAGAGCTGTATGGCGTCAGGCAGGCATTTCGGGGTCTCGCTGAGGGCGTCCAAAAGCCATCCTTCCGGAAGAAAGCGATAGGCCAGGTCGACCATAAAGCCTCCGATGATGACTCCCGGTGCTTCATAGCCGTGAAACGCCTTCACCCGTTCCACAAATTCATCAAAAGTATAATTCCGGATGTTCATTAAACCGCCTCCACCCGGCAGGGGACATAGCGATGCATAGGGGTTCCGACAAAATCCCGGTTGGTATTTTTTGCTAAGCGGTTGACGTTAGCGCCGTAGGTAATACCGTCGTATACCAGACCGAAGCCGTGCGGCATGATGACCTGGCCCTTTCTGGCATCGGTGGTTACTTCGGCCTCTATTTTTTCCTCCCCTGCTTCCGTGACTACCTTTACCATCTGATTATCAACGATACCCAGTGCTTCCGCATCGGCAGGGTTTATGGCCAGGGTGCAGGCTCTTTTGTTTTTGTTCCAAGCCGGGTTTCTCATATTGGTATTGGCGTTCATGTCCATATGCCTTCCCGCCATCAGGATCAGAGGGAAATTCTCATCGGGCTTGAGCTGTACTTCTTCGTCCATAGGATTTATTTTCTTTATCCAATCGACCACTTCCGGATTAGAGAGTTGAATTTTCTTGTTCTTGATTGATATATTGACCTCCAGGTTCTTCTCCGGATCGCGTATTCCGATCAATACCCCTTCCGGATGATTCATAATAGTCTGAAACATGGATAGGCCCTGATCCGGTCCTGCAGGAAAACCTGCCTTGGCGGCCTCCTCCTGGCGGTTCTTGGACAATTGCATAAACAAGGGGAAGATACTGGCCAGGTGAGCCGAGCCCATGGTACTGCCCAGCGTTTTGGCGATAATAAAGTGCAGGGCCTGGCCACTTTCCGGGGAAGTCATCATATATTCCCCTAATTTCTGTCCGTACTCCTTGAGGGTTCCGCTCCTGGCGGCCTCGTACAGCGATTCGGGAATAGGGGGGATGAATCCCATGGCGTCGGCCAGCAGGGTGAATATCTCGGCATTTTCTTTCTGTTCACCTTCCGCCTCCACAACCGGAGACCTCATCCGGGCGTAGACCTTCGAGAAACCACCACCGGGATTCCCTTCCCAGGACTCAAAAGCTGTTTTGCAGGGAAGAACAAAATGGGCCAGGGCTGCCGTCTCGCTCATGGCGATGTCGGCCACTACCAGCAGATCGAGCTTTTGAAAGGCCTCTTCATAGGCCGTGGTATCGGCGTAGGAACGTAATGGATTCGTGGCGTAGCAGAGCACGGCCCTCAAGCGTTCCGGATGATCACTCAGGATTTCTTCCTGTAGAACGTTAGGCGGGAAAGTACCATTGATGGCGGGAATATTCGTCAATAATGTTTTCCAGACCTTTGGATCTCTGGGGTCCGATCCGGATCCCCCTCCGCGCAAATAATTTCCGCCCGGTACGCCGATACGTCCGCAAACAGCCTGTAACACCACCAGTAGATAGGATACCAGCGCACTGTGCCTGTTCATCAGTATTCCCAGGTCATCAATAATACATGAACGCCGGGTAGTGAGTTCCCGGCAGACCTTGACCACCAGATCATAATCAAGCTCACAGACCTTTAGCGCGGCCTTGACGTCAAAGCCGGAGAACCAGGGCAGGATCTCGTTGAACCCGTCCGTATATTTGGCAATATATTCTTGGTTATAAATGCCTTCATTGAGAATGATGGAAATCATCGACTTGATCAGAAGGGCATCGGTGCCGGGTCGGATCGCCAGATGAATATCGGCAATTCTGGCGGTTTCAGAAACCCGCGGGTCCACAACCACCAGAAGCCGATCAGGATCTTTGGACATCTTCGTCAATTTTCGCCGTGACTGGGGGAAATGATGGCTCATCATGGGATTCTTCCCGACCAGCATCAGCAGGTCGCAATTCTCAAAATCAGATTCCATCTGGATATTTTGACTTCCCAAGGTCAGGCCGTGGGCCCAATATCTGCCGGCAAACTCCTGGTTAGCGGCTGAATAGTTATACCGTGAACCGAGTCTCCTGACCAAACGAACTGGAAAACCCGCACTCAGAAAAGCAAACTCGCCGCCGCCGACCAGAGAAGCCAAGGCGCGCGGACCATGGTCATTAAGGATAGTCTTTAGTTTTTCAGAAATCTCACCGATGGCCTGATCCCAAGAGACCCGTTGAAAACGATTTCCCACCTTCTTAAGAGGAAAGAGCACCCGGTCTTTGTTGTGCTGATGATAGGCAACGTTCAGTCCTTTTCTGCATACATATCCCTCACTGAACGGGCTGTCCTTGTCTCCGCGGGCTTTGACGATACGATTGTCTTGAACCTGTACTTCCAGACCGCAACCATTACCACACAATACACAAGCCGTTTTTTTCCATTCTTCCATAGTACCCTCCTTTCCTGAGGTTCTCCGCTTTGCTTTATTTCGGTGGAGTCCGAATTATCCCCGGTACGATTCTCACTTCTTTGTTGGGATTGCTTTTGGCCTTCCCTTCCGCTCTGGATCCGGCCATAACGTAAACCGGTTCCCGCCGGTCTCTAAGGGGCTTCAATACTTTTTCAACATGATCCTTTTTATTTTTGAGGTAATCCGTCTTGTTCTCTTCCCCAGCCGGACAGACGGCCATACAATAACTGCAGCGATAGCTCATCCGATACATCAGGGACTGCCACATAAAAGCCGTCTCCCGATCGGTGAAATGGGAGCGGTATTCCTCCATGTTTTGCGCAGTGACCATAGATTCCACCCAATTCAGGAAGCCCACCATGTTGTCCCGATAGGTATGGGTGCTGCAGGTCATTAAGTCGAAGTTTTGCCCTTTGGTAATGGCCCCGGTTGGACAGACGGCCTCACACAGATTGCAGTTCAGACAGGGGTTTTCCTTGAGGGGTTGATCGTAGACATCCATATCCCCATCGACCAAAATACTGGTCAAGGCGATAAAACTCCCGTACTTCGGATGCAGGACCAGCCGGTTCAGGCCCATCTGCCCGAGACCGGCTTCCACGGCCATGATTTTGTGACTGACATCCCAGATCTTTCCAGGCCACCGCCCCAAATCCATGGGCCAGGATTTATTGACCGCCACCCCCCGAAGACCAAGTTCATTCAGACGATGGAGAATCTCCCTGGAGATGCTGGAAATTTTATCTCCGGTGTGATGATATTCTTCATTGGCCAGGTAGCGGGCCGGGCTCTGAATATTTTCCCGATTATGGACTTTGACCAGGGAAATAATGCTCCGGGTACGTGGATAAACCATTAAGATGCCATCCCTTTCCCCTTTGAGCGAATTACGATCGATCTCCACCAAGCCGGCATCATCGGCCCCTGCCTTGATACAGATTTCTTTGATGACCTTGGAGGGATAGGGTTTACCCGGTCTATTGTTTTTTGATATCTTCATCTTTTTCCTCCAAAAATGCCGATGATTTAATAATTGAACTGCGAGGCCTCCGGGGGGTCGTTTTATTGGCTTGTTTTAAATTCTTTTTTTTCTTTCGGAAGCTTTGGTTTTTTTTATTTATTGCCTCCATCGTCAGGATCAGAAACCGGTTTCTTTTATTGGTTTCAAATGCCGAATGTCTGCAGAAATTCCTCGATCCGATCCGGAGCCCCATCAATCTCGATGGCCTTGGCCAAGCGACTTCGATCCGACCGCGGTGCTGTAAAAACAGAAGCCCAAATTTCAGGAGTCGTGGTTATTTTAAGGTCAGAATTAGGGTCCTCTTCCCGGCAACTTGACCAGTTATTATTAAAAGATAGGGAATATTGGGTTTGAGGGAACTGCATCGACCATTTGGCCGGCTGCGGCAAACGTTTGCCCTTTTTGTTGAGAGAGGACGTCAGGGCCCTCATCAGCAGATCCGGGTGGACGACCTCTCCCGGGAGGGGAGGCCGCATGGCATAACGGAATCCCCAGTCAGCCAGAGCGTCCACGATGGGAGCCAGATCGCGTCCCGCGGCGGTCAGCTTGTACCAGACCTGACGGCGGCCGGGCTGCTTGTCCCGTTCTATGATCCCCGAAGATTCCAATTCCCGGAGACGCTGAGTGAGCCATTTGGGGGTAATATGATATAAATAGCCCAGGAGTTCGGTGAACCGTTGCGGGCCGGACAAGAGATCGCGAATGATAAGCAAAGACCATTTATCACCGATTTTTTCCAGGGTCCGTGCCACCGGACAAAAATGCCCATAGGTTTGAGTCATAGGGTTAGCCTTTTGGTATTTAGTATATTTAAGATAGTATCTATTCTATATAATATATCAAGATAATAATTTTAAAATTTCCATAATCGTCAGAAACAGGTTTCGGAACTACTGGGAAATAGGGGCCTATCTCTTATCTTTATTTTCTTCTGGAATAGAATTTTTCTCAAATAAAAGAGGTCTTTTTGGCTGGATTAAGGAGATCACCTTTTCCCGGTGGCTATGGCCAAGGGGCCTACCCGTTCCAATCTCCCCCTTTTTCCTCCTTTTTTTTACTAATTTTATCCTTGAACCCTTCTTTTTCTTGTTTTATATTCTAAAAGAACCGGAAAACAGGGTGACCTGGTAAATAAAATATGAAGTGATTAAGTATTATTCAGAGTTTTCTAAAAATTACCGAAATTCGTTAAAATATGAGGGTCTGTCATGATGGAGTTTAATCCTTACGAAGAAGGTACTGTGGGAGGGGGCTTCACCCCCATAGTTTTAGAATTTCCCGAATCCCCGCCATTTTCAAAACAGGAAAGTCCCAAAAAACTTCATATCACCAGAAGAGAAACAGAAGTGTTGCAATGGTTACAACAGGGGAAGAGTTCCTGGGAGATATCTAAAATACTCGGTCTTAGTGAGCGGACAGTAAATTTCCATGTCTATAATGTCATGGAAAAAATGGAGGCGGTAAATCGACCGCAGATGGTAACCATTGCTTTGCGCCTGGGGCTTATTGATCTGAAATAAACCTCGATTTTGCAAAATCCAATCCCTCCGTCGTCTTTGCCTTTTTCCCCGAACACAGAAGGCCTATCTGATGAGACACCTGTAATTTCTTACAGGTGTTTTTAAAAAGAATTTAACGGTACTAAATTACTGTTTACAACCCGAAAGTAATCATGGGGTCGGAACAACTGGACATGGGCCCCATCCCATGACGTTAATCCTGCATAACCCCTTTTCAGACTTAGTATGATTGAGAAAGGGGCATTTTCGTATTTATTAAGGAAGGATCTTGTAGGGATGGAAAAGTCAAACCGTGATGCTGTAATCGTCGCTGCTGTTCGGACACCTATTGGCAGGCGAGGCAAAACCCTGAGCCAGACCCGCCCTGACGACCTGGCGGCAGAGGTGCTGAATGAAGTCATTCGACGTTCGGGAATCGATCCTGGCGAGGTGGAAGATATTATCATGGGGTGCGGTACGCCTACGGGTGAGCAGGGGGTGAATATCGGGCGCCTTTCCACCTTGATTGCCGATTTCCCGGTCGAAGTGCCTGCCGTCACGATCAACCGGATGTGTGCTTCCAGTGATCAGGCAACCCATTTTGCCACACAGGCCATTCAGGCTGGAGATCTGGACGTTGTTATTGCCGCCGGTATCGAGAGCATGAGCCGGGTTCCTATGGGCGCGGACAGTGCAGCAAAATTTAGCAGACGCTTGGCGAAGAAATATTGGGTCATTCCCCAGGGAGAGTCTGCAGAACTCATAGCAGAGAAGTGGCAGATAAGTCGTGAAGAATTAGACGCCTATTCCCTCGAAAGTCACCGGCGTGCTGTCCAGGCCCAGGACCAAGGGCGTTTCGATCGGGAAATCATGCCTCTTGAGATCGACAGCCCTGAAGGAACCCCTGTTTTATTTGCTAAAGACGAGGGTCCACGCCGGAATACTTCAATGGATCAACTGGCAGCATTAGTGCCTGCGTTCAAGGAAGGGGGCAAAATCACGGCAGGAAATTCGAGCCAGATGAGCGATGGGGCGGCAGCTATCCTTTTTATGACCAGGGAAAGGGCCAAGCGTATTGGCTTAAAACCAAGGGCACGCATTATCGGCCGCGTCTCGGTCGGTTCTGACCCCACACTGCAGCTCTCCGGGCCTATCTCGGCCACAAAAAAAGTACTCCAAAAGACTGGCCTTACGCTGAAAGACCTGGATGTCATTGAGGTCAATGAGGCCTTTGCATCGGTGGTACTGGCTTGGGCTCGGGAATTTAAACCGGATATGGCCAAAGTAAATCCCAATGGCGGAGCGATTGCCCTGGGTCATCCCCTGGGGGCAACCGGTGCAAGGATCATGACGACATTGCTGAATGAATTAGAGCGCCGTGACGGTCGCTACGGTCTCCAGACCATGTGTATCGGCCACGGAATGGCGAATGCCACGATTATTGAGCGAGAAGAAGGCCTTTAATATTTTTATGAAAAGCAAATCTTTTTTTCACTTGACTCGATCCTTCACGCCAACGCGAAGCCAACCATAAAATTCCTCTGTCATTCGCATTCCGAAAACGGTTTCACGGTGGCAATGGCGAAGGGGCCACACCCGTTCCCATCTCGAACACGGAAGTTAAGCCCTTCTGCGCCGATGGTACTGCCCGGGCAGTCCCGCTGGAGCGGGATAGGAGAGTAGGACGCCGCCGGGAATTTTTATAGGCCCGTTTTCATTTACAGTTGAAAACGGGTTTTTTTATTTTATTAACGTTCTTTTAAATTGGCCTTTCAAGTAAGAAGAAAAAAGGAACCATTCTCTATACCGATTTCCTGATCGCCGCCACCGCCCTGACTCATGATGCCACCCTCCTCCATGTGGACGACCATTTCGATATGGCCGCCCAAATTTCCAGCCTAAAAATCGAATGCTCCGTCGGGAAGATATAAAAACCACCCCTGCATAATCCGGTTTTCTTCAAAAAATTCCCACTGTCCCCTTGCCTTTGGCCCTGTTTTTCTCCTTGATTCGGTTTTTCTCTTATTTTATACTCTTCCAATCAAAAAGGAAGTTCTTATCAAAAAACGACTTGCTTAAAAATAAAATGGCGATTGAGAAGGATTCTCTCAAACGCCATTTTTCAAACCATTGTAAGACTATAAGATTTTTAAACAAAACTTATCGATGTTCCTCCGTTTTATCCCGTTACACCAGCCACCTGCTTAAGTTTTTCAACAACGTTTATCATGCTTAAGGCTTGGGCGTTTATCTCTTGAGCAGCGGAGGCGGATTCCTGGGCGCTGGATGCATTACTTTGGGCCGTTCGACTGATTTCAGCGATGGCCAGATTGATCTGTTCCAACCCCTGGGCCTGCTTTTGGGCAACTTCACCCGCCTTTACACTAAAAGAGGTGATGGGAGTGCTGACCCTCCCGTATTCAACAAGACTTCCCATGCTGGCCATCACTAAATTTTCTCCATTATTGATCAGTTTGATGGTCTCTTCAATCAAGGTGGTGGTGTTCTTTGCCGCTTCGGTAGAACGCCTGGCCAGGTTGCGGACCTCCTGGGCAACCACGGAGAATCCCGTCCCAAACTCACTGGACTGGGCCGCTTCCACCGAGGCGCTCAAGGCCAACAGGTTGGTCTGAAAGGCTATTTCCCCAATTGTTTTGATAATCTTTGAGGTTTCTTCACTCGAAAGCTTGATCTCTTTCGTCGCCCTTTTCAACTGTCTAAAAAATTCGAAAGTCTCATTCCACTTCACAGCAGTATCACTTGATATTTTTTCCAGGATTTGAACCTTATTAACATTTTGTTGAGTTATTGATGAAAGTTCTTCGATTGCGGAAGAAGTTTCTTCCACCGTCGCCGCCTGGTTTGATGTACCTCCGGCCAGTTGATGACTGGATGAGGCGATCTGTTGGGAAGTCGTAGCGAAGTGATCACAAGTTTCGGAAAGATTCGTGATAGTCCGATAAACGGGTTTGGTGATGGAGCCGGCGAGAAAAATACCAAAAACAACGGCAATAAAGACTCCGATGCCCGTACCGGTCAAAACCATGCCTTTCTGCCAATTTCCCGAATCCCGCCCTTCCTTTTTAGCTTCTTCACTGAGTTTCAAGTTGAGATCCGAGAGTTTTTTTAGAAGTCCCTCTGCCCTTTCGGCGTTGTCTCTTGCCCTCCCGACAAATAGGGCCAAGGCCTCTGAGCGCTTTCCATCATTTAAATATTGTATAATTTCATTATGATCTTTTTTCCATGTTACCCAGGCCGGTTTTAGGTTGGACCAAATCACTTCTCCTTCTTTGCTCCGAGACAATGCCCCATAATTTTTCCATCCGCTCTCAGCCCGTTCCCATGCTTGTTTGATTTCCTGGAAAAGCCGATCCTTTTTAGCATCATTGCCGAAGAACTCCGGGATTAGTAGCGATTGTGTGCTTGTTTGGATATTTTTTTGAGCCTCGATTATCGTCCCGAGGTTATAGATTGCCGGAAAATGAACCTCGGCAACTACCCTTAGTTCATCACCTAATTGGGAGATGCCGATGGGTCCTAATAGACCACCGATCAGGATGATCAAACCCATAATCATGAAGGCACCGATTAATTTGGTATTTAATCTCATAGTTCTCATGATTTAAACCTCACTTTGACCAGTAACGGGGGCAAGATATTTTGTTTCCCTTATCGGTGGAAGAAGTTTCATTTTAAAATGTTTTCGGCCTTCGGTAGATGAGCCGTTCCTGATGCCATTTTGTCCGATGACAGCCGCCAATTCTGAGATATATCGTTTCATAGCTGTTGATTGGGCATTCATTTCTTCGGCGGCGGAAGCGGTCTCCTCAGCGCAGGCAGCGTTTTCTTGATCGACGTTGTTTACTTCCTTGACTGAAACATTAATCTGTTCAAAACCTCTTGCTTCTTCCTGAGTAGTATCCGAAGCAAGATGAATAGCCGAAACATAATGCTCAGCCAACTCGGAAAACTCATGGAACTTACTCGTACAGTTATCAACCAGTTCACTTCCCCTTAAAATGGTTTGTACGGTTCGCTCAATAAGAGCACTAGTGTTATTGGCCGCATCAGCGGACCGAATCGCCAGGTTTCGGACCTCATCTGCTACAACGGCAAACCCGGCACCGGCTTCGCCCGCCCTGGCAGCCTCAACCGAAGCATTCAGGGCCAGCAGGTTGGTTTGAAAAGCGATCTCTTCAATAATTTTAACCGTTTTTGAAGTTTTGGCACTTGACTCTTTAACCGCCTTCATCGCCACCGCCGCTCCTTGGATGTTTGTTAACGTATTTTTGCGTATCACTTCCACTTCGTGGGTTTTCACCTGGAGATTTTGTATAAACTCCTCATGATGCCGATTGGCGGAGGTAAGTTCTTCGGTGACCGAAGCGGTCTCTTCCACGGCGGCCGCCTGTTCAGACGCCCCATCAGCCAGTTTTTGACTCGAGGCCGCAATATGCAGGGAAGCATTGCTAAACTGATCTGAAATTTCATTAAGATTCTCGATAATACGGCTAATCGGCCGTGTTATGGAGCGGGTGAAATAAAATCCCAAGGCGAGGGCAATCAAAACGCCGCCTATGGTTCCGGCAAAGGCCATGCGTTTCTGCCAAAACTCCAAAGACGGTCCTGCTTTTTTGGCCTCCTCACCAAGTTTCAGATTGAGGTCCGATAGATCCCTCAAAAGTCCTTCCACCTTGCCCGAGCTTTCTCCTGCCCGGCCTGTAGAAAGAGCCAGGGTCTCAGACCGCTTTCCATTTTTTAAAAGTTGTATAAAGTCATTATGGTCTTTCTTCCTTACGGTCCAGGCCGTTTTCAGGCTATTCCAAATATTCTCTCCCTCTTTGGTTCTGGGCAAGGCCTCGTAACTCTTCAATCCATTTTCGGCCCGTTCCCAGGCTTCTTCAAGATTTTTGAATAATTTGGTTTGTTCGGTTGAATTTCCAAAAGACTCAGGGGTTAAAAGGGACTGCTCTATAGCGGAGAGAGTTTGTTGGGTTTCACGCATAACAGAGATAACCTGGATAGCTGGCAGGCGAATCTCGGAGAATTTTCTCAGATTCTCACTCATCCGGGAGATGCCGAATATTCCCACGAAGCCACCGATTAAAAGCAATACCCCCATCACCATGAATCCACAGATCAATTTGATGGTCAGTGTTGATTTTTTAATCATTATGAATATTTTCCTTAATTAAATTATTTTTAATCAAAAATTAGAGTTGTCCGTATTAAAATTACGAAGACGGTATCGCAAAACGGGAGTCCAGAATCTGTCCCGTCAAAGCAGGGAACCAGCCCCATCCATCGGATATTCCCTTTTCGCAGAACTGCAAAAATGGGTTATTTCGGACTCTTAAAAGAACATCGATCCTTATTTCCGGATATGTCCCCACTCCCTATACCTTTTATACCCTTTCAAAAAAAATATCGGTTCCTAAGGGGAAAAACTTTAATCGGGATAAAACGGTAAGATTTGATAATTTGGCTTATTTTTTAGAAGTCAACTTATTAGGTTTGTTGAAGCTTATTCTTCGAGTCCTACGGGGCCTTCTTTTTGGCTAGGGTAGTGTCTCAATAACAGGTTTACAATCGTCCTGATCCGTCATGGCGAAAGCAATAATCCAGGTTGAAATGCTGGATTCCGGATCGGAACTGCCCCGTACCTGATACGGGGTCCGGAAGGACAACCCTGAAAAGCGAATTCGGTTACAGTACACTAGACGTGAACCTTGAAGAGGTTTTTTATGGGACGGGACGTTCGTTATAAAAGTGCTTAGCAAAACATTAGCTGGGGAGGTTAAGAAGAAACCAACTTATTTTTATCGGCGGTGACTCAAAATAACCGACTGATTCCAAGGTTATTCCGAAATCCGAAATCAGAAATACGAAATGGTAATATGGTTTCCCGAAGACAATGGCGAAGGGGCCACACCCGTTCCCATCTCGAACAGAGAAGTTTTGCCCTTCTGCGCCGATGGTACTGCCTGGGCAGTCCCGCTAAAGCGGGATGGGAGAGTAGGACACCGCCGGGAATTTTTATAAGCCCGTTTTCAATCAAGGTTGAAAACGGGCTTTTTTTGTTTAAAGCTTAGGGGCCGGTTTCTCTATAATTTGAAGACTCTTTTGGCATTCCCATACAAAATTTTTTCAAGCGAATCCTCTCTAAGGCCCATTTCGGCCATTTGTTCATTATAACGCTTCCAGGAGAGACCGTTTGAGCCAAAGAGGATTTTTTCGGACCCGACCCTTGATTTCATGAAGTTGGTCAGGGAGGGGTGGAAGTAGCGGGGCAGCCAGGCGCTGATACTGAGATAGACATTGGGCCACTTGGTGGTGCAGGAGATCATTTCATCCACCCAGGGATATCCCGTATGAGTTCCGATAAGGGTGAGTCCCGGGAAATCGGTGGCTATCCGGTCAAGGTAGATGGGACGGGCGTGTTCGCTGGGCATGGCTTCAAGGACATGGCCGGTCTGCATGGAGACGGGAAGATCCAATTCCTCGCATTTGGCATAAAGAGGATACATTTTGCGATGATCCAGCGGAATGTCGTATCCGTATATATGAATATAAACCCCTTTATACTGGCGTTCTTTGACATCCGCTTCGAGTTTCACCAGGCTCTCTCTTATCCTGAAAGGGTCGTAATCCGCAAGCCCGAATAGCCTTCCCGGGTAAGAGAGGGTCATTTCCTCGATAATCCCGGTCATATCGATGGCAAACCGTGTCTGCCTGCGGTAAGACCAAGCGAGCAGGTCGGTTGCCAGCACAATTTCGACACCCGCTTCATCCATTGCTCTAATTATGTCTTCGGCCTTTGGATATCCCTCCCCCCAGGCAGCTTCGACCGCGCATTTCAACTCCCCCGGGGAGTTTGTGGCACTGACCCAGCTCTGTTGCCATTCTTTCAGAAGCAGTGGGAACAGGGTATCGATTACTTTAAATTCCGCCATTGATGGTTCCTCCTTTAAATTAAATGTCTTAAAAAAAAGTATAATGGGTAGAGTACTCCCTCATAAAAAGGCACGGCTTGTTAAAAGGACGGGAAATGAGGTGACTCAAGCGGATCTATGATAACCTTTCCCTGAAGATTCGTCAAAAAGAAAATCAAGATGGCCGCATTCCCTTTGTCGTAGAACCAGACGATAACGCAAAACCCTATAGCGCCTTATTCCGGCCCTGTTGATTCAAATGATCTAGAGGTTGGTCCTCCTTGATTGCCCCCAATGCCAGGGATTGATGCGGATTATCAGCATTATCGAAGACCGGGAAGCGAACGACAAGATTTTAGGTCATTTGGGTTTATACCCAACTTGCCGGAGAAGACCGCCCAAACCCAAATCCCTCGCACTTCAGATGAACTACTCGAACATGAACAGCGAGCCCCTCGACGGGCTCCGGGCCTTGAGCTTGCCGAAAAGGCGCATTCCCCCATCAGCTTACAGCGTGGGTTAGTGAGCGAACTGCCATAATAAACATTTTCCTTGCAGGGAAGATTCCCTGTACCCTTGTGCAGGGAGCTTCAATTTCCAGCTTCATTTCTATAGGGACCACCCAGATCTGGACTTCGGAATTTCCTCGGATCACTAAGCGGTTTAAGATAAAGGCAGGTCAGGAGTAATAAAGAGAGGTGCGTCTGAATTTTGGGAGTCTGTCTCTTCTTTTCCCCGTATCCCCCTCTGTTTTTAGTTCCAGCCCTGCTTAATCCCATGTTCTTCAGAAAACTCTTTTCGTCTCCCTGCCTTCCTCCCCATTTTTCTCCTTGATCGGGTCTTTTTCTCGTTTTATACTCTTCCCTCAAAAATCAACTTCTTATCAAAAAATAGTTAGGAGGAAGAAATGGAGCGAATCTGGATGAAGAATTGGCCGAAGGGAGTTTCGGCCAAGCTCGAATACCGCCTGGGGGAAAAACCCCTCCATGAGTATCTCCGACAAAACGCCAGGGATTTTCCAGATAAGCCCGCCTATATCTTCTACGGACGGGTAATTACCTGGAAGGAATTGGATGAATATACCGATCGCTTTGCCAACTTTCTGAGGGGGATAGGTGTCCAAAAAAAGGATAACGTCGTTTTGTTTATGCAGAACTGCCCCCAATACGTCATCGCCCACTACGGAATTCAGAAGCTGGGCGCTGTTGTCGGCCCGGCCAGTCCCATGTTCAAGGAGTGGGAGCTGGAGTATGAGGTCAATGATCTCGGGGCCAGGGTTATCGTGACCGCTGATGACCTTTACCCCTTCGTGAAGAATATCCAAGCGAATACCCGCCTGGAGGAGGTGGTGGTTACCAACTACCGGGACATGGCCCCATCAGATCCGACGATCCCCGTGCCTAAGGAACTTAAACTGGAGAAAAAGGGTTACCCTGGAACTCGGGACATGATGGAAGCGCTGCGCATTTATCCAGCGCAGGCTCCTTTGGTGGATATTGATATCTGGGAGGATGTGTACATGATCGTCTATACCTCCGGCACAACCGGCCGGCCCAAAGGAGCTATGTTGACCTACGGCAACGCCCTCTTCAAAATTGCCAGCGCCTTTCATTTCAACAAAACGCAACCAGACGATATCAGGTTAACGGTCATGCCCATTTGCCACATTGCCGGTAATAACCAGGGGTTGGGCCTGCCCGTCTATGGTGGGATTACTAATGTCCTGCTGACACGTTTTGATGCGGAAGCGGTTCTTTCGGCCTTTGAAAGGTATCATTGCACCCTTTGGTCCGGAACTACCCCCATGTTGTTGGCCCTAATACAGCAGCCGAATGCTGGGAAATGGGATCTAAGTTCTCTGCGCCAAACTTATTGTATCAGTTTTGGAGTGGCCTTGACCGAAGAGATCGTCACGGCCTGGAAAAATTTCACTCACGGTTCGGTCATCCATGAATCGGGCTGGGGACTGAGTGAAACGCATACCTCCGACACCTACATGCCCTATGATAAAGGTAAATACGGCTCCAACGGTATCCCTGTCTATGAAACAGACTTCAGAATCATCGATCCGCAAACAGGGAAAGAAATGGAACCGGATGAACAGGGTGAAATTGTGGTCCGCAATCCCGGGGTTTTCAAAGGTTACTGGAACAAGCCGGAAGCCACGGCCGAAACTCTCAGAGACGGTTGGGTTTATACCGGGGATATCGGCCGCTTTGATGATGACGGCTACCTCTACTTCATTGGCCGAATCAAGGAGATGATTAAGTGTTCCGGCTACAGCGTGTTTCCGGAGGATGTGGAGGTGATGCTCTTGAAGCACCCTGCCGTGGCTCAAGTTGGAGTTGTCGGCATACCGGATTCCTCAAGGGGTGAGAGCGTGAAGGCCTTTATTGTGCTAAAGACGGAATATAAGGGGAAAATTACCGAAGAGGACATTATTTCCTGGTCCAAAGAGAAGATGGCGGCTTATAAGTATCCCCGGGCAATAGAATTCAGAGAGAGTCTGCCGGCCACCGCTACCGGGAAAGTCCTACGGCGGTTACTGAAAGAGGAAAATTTGTAACTGTGGGTTCTTTGAAAGAAGAGGGCCTAAAACCACGAACGATGCCTGGCCCAATGATGACGGCCGCCCAGGGGAAATCAGTTCTCTCGGCGCGGTTTTGAAGGCCGCGGGGTTATTGCGGAATCTGCAAGCCGTTCACGTGGCCGGTGGTGTGACTTAGGGGGCTGCAATTTTCTTGAATACTCGACTCCATAAATAAGGCCAGGTGAAAAACAGTAGACCCAAGCAGCCACCGACAAGAGTGACTTTCCCATTAGGGACGGCAAGCATGAGTCCGATGAATCCTATCAGTACCCGTGTTATCGGTGATAACGTCCCTCTCCAGAGCATGTAGCCTTCCACACTGCTCGCCAGCAGGAATATCCCGGCAACTGCGGTGCTGAAGTGGAACAAGGTGTTCAAGATCGGCCCCTCAAGGATAAGAGAAGGCTCAAAGATGAAGAAGAAGGGAACGATATAGATAACGATGCCCATCTTCATGGACTGCCAGGCGGTCTTCATGGGAGGTGCGCCGGCAATCCCTGCGGCAAGAAAGGACCCGGCCGCCACCGGCGGGGTAATGGCTGAGAGCATAGCATAGTAGAGGATGAAGAGGTGAGTGGCGAGGGTGTTGAACCCGGCGGCGATCAGCACCGGCGCCAGGCTCATGGCCAGGAAGATATAAGCGGCGGTCAGCATGCCGACCATTCCCAGGAGATAGCAGGCGGCCGCACCAAAAAGAAGGGCCACGAAAGGGATGCCGCCTGACAAGGCCACGATTCCGGAGGTAAAAGAGGGAGCCACGCCCGTAACCACCAGGCCGCAGATGACCAGAGCGATGGGCAGGATGATGCCCAGGGTGTCAACCAGGAGTTTACCCACGCCGTCCAGCAGAGATAGGATTTTACGGCCGTTAAGCCTGGTCTTTTTCCTCAGCATGGAGAGAACGATCAGTAGTGCGGAGGCATAAAAGGGAGTGATTGCTTCCCAGCGCATGTACACCAGTCCCCAGACAAGAACAAAAAGTACAAAAATGAAGTGCCATCCATCTTTGAGTGTAGTCCAGAGGCCGGGAATTTGCTCTTTGGACATTCCTTTGAGCCCGGTTCGGGCGGCTAAGCCGTCAACCTGAATCAACAATCCCAGATAATAGAGGATGCTGGGAACAAAGGCCGCAACCATGATTTTGGCGTAGGGAATGCCGGTCATCGATGCCATGACAAAGGCCACCGCTCCCATGACCGGCGGCATCAGGACCCCTCCGGTTGAAGCGCAGGCCTCGACGGAACCGGCGTAGTGAGGTGGAAAGCCCACCTTTTTCATGGCCGGAATGGTTACCGAACCGGTCCCGACGATGTTGGCAAAGATACTGCCGCTGAGGCTGCCGAAGAAAGCACTGCCGATCACGGCCACTTTGGCCGGGCCGCCGCGGGTATGCCCCGCTATGGCCATCGCCAGGTTGAGGAAGAATTCTCCTGCGCCGGTCCTGATGAGTAAGCCGGCAAACACCAGAAACCCGATAAGGATTCCGCCGACCACCTGCATGGGGATGCCCATGAACCCTTCACTATCGAAGGCAAGGTGGCCGATGACAGTAGAAAGATCAAACTCCGGACCCTGGAAAATCCCGGGCATAAAAGGGGAGAAGAGCGGATAGACACCAAAGAAGAGACAGACAAAAAAGAATATAATTCCGCCCGCCCTCCGTGCGGATTCCAGCGTGAGCAGGCTCAGGATAAGGGCGGCCGAAAAGTTAAAAGGCGTTGGGTGCATGGACCAGCCGCCCATCTGCATGTCCATCACATAAAAAGAGAAATAGACGGGAATGACAAAGGCCAATGCCGCCGCCACCATATCGTACCAGGGGATCCTCTGCGACGCCGCTTTTCTTGCCGGCATAAAAAGAAAGACGAAAGGGAGTAATATACCGATCAGCAGGTAATAATACTGCCAGTTTGAAATATGAATCCCCCCGAGGCCGAGAGAGAAGAAAAACTCTATTGCCAGAAACAGGGCCAGTGCAACAAAGACGTAAAAAACAACTTTTAAAAACCCGCCCAGATCACGATAACGAGTCTCGGTGGCCAGATCTTTTTTTGATTCATCACGACTCATTCGGAAAGCCCTCCTCGCCGGTGAAGTAAGGGGAGCGGTATCGGGGGCCCCCGATACCGCTCATGCACCACCAAGGCCCTATTATTTCATCCGGGCCTTAAAGGGAGGGGTATCACTTTTGTATTTATCCCAGAGTTCCATCCAGGCCTTGTTCTTATAATCGATCCTGATTTTCTTCGAATTAGCCTCTTCCGTGGCCGTATCCCACAACTCGGTCAATTTTTTTTGCTTGGCCCACTGGGCATTATTCCACTTTTCATCGGAGGCATCCCATTTCTTTTTTTCCTTGAGGTACTTGACCGTTCCGGGAAGAATGGGTATCGCCGCCGCCGTGTCCTTAAATTTCACCATGTTTTCAAAGGACATATCAGGCAGGTTGGGATGAAGCCCCTTGTATTGATCATGCTGTTCTGAGAAAAATTTGGCGATTTGATAGACAAAATCCTGGTCTACCCACTTGTAGGTCCAGACGACGAAGGGAGAGTTGACCATTGGGACGCCGTGTGCGGCTTTCACGCCCGTGGTGCAGACAGCACCGCCGGAGTCTGAACGGATGGCCCAAAATCTTTCCCACCCCGCCTTATCCTTTAGATCCATCGGCAGGTATCTGATCCCTTTCGGATTCTCGGCGACTTCTATGGTCACTGTGCTGATCGGAGCATTGTAGGTAAAGTCAGCACGGCCGTCCGCAACAGCCCTGGCAGTGTGGTCATACCCACCGACTTCAACCGTTTGAACATCTTTCATGGTCAATCCGCCGAAAGCGAGACAAGCCTCAAGACCGAGTTTCCAGGCTGGTGAAACCAGATAAATGGCCGCTTTTTTCCCTTTGAGGTCGGCCATGGTCTTGATATCGGAATCACCCCGTACCATTATTCCATAGGGGCAGGCGTAGTTGTGCCAGATGGTCCCGACTTCCTGAGGTCCCCACTCGTGGTTGGCGAAGAAATCCCTGGCCACAATCGCATCTACGGCCATACTCTGGCTTGCCCCTCCTCCAACAAAATGGGCCTTCCTGTCCTTAATCTGGCTGAGATTAACCCCGGCTGACCAGGCCGGCATGACTCTCACCGGCACGCCGAAGTATTTTTGTAGAATCGGTGCATAAGCCACGGCCATGGAGTGACCGGCACTCCCGACACCTGCCGAAGCGATTCCAATGAGAGGCGGGATCTTGCTTTTGGCTGGTTTCTTTTGTGCAAGAGCGTCTCCAGCGACGAACATCCCCGCCAGCGCCAAGGAAACGACAACAATCCAAAGATCTTTTTTCATAGACGACCCTCCTTTTAAATTTTGATTGCCCTTGAAAAGCAATCGATATATGAGAATTCGCTCGTTTTGGAAAACTCGACCAGCGGGGGCATGGTACCCCCGGTTTCTAATCGTTGTCAACTAATTTCAACAGGGATTATCGCAGGCACTAAATAATACCTCTTTAACATCAAGCAGATTCTACAGGCAAGCGCGCCACTTTAATTCCGGGGACAATATCTTAATGCTTGACTCTGTGAACTATACCCATATTTCATTAGCCCAAAATACCAAGACAAAAGGCCTGACCCCTTTTTGCTTTTGTCCTCTTGCTTTTGGCCTTTTTTCTCCTTGACGGTGCCTTTTTCTTTTTTTAATATTCTTTTCATCAAATTTTACCTGTCGAATTTTCAATATTCAGCGCTTCAGCTTCTATCAAGGCTCAGGTATATGGTCAGTATCGGCAGGTAATTTAGGAAAACCGAAAGGAGAAGCTTATGATCCATTCAATACGTATCGACCGAGATATCCCGATGACCATGCGTGATGGGGTGAAACTGCGGGCCGATATTTACCGGCCGGATACCAGGGAGAAATATCCGGCGATTCTAATTCGCACGCCCTACAATAAATACCTGACCGGTAGTTATGGTTATCTGCCGGCTACCCGCGCGGCCTTTGAGGGATATGCCATTATTATCCAAGACACCAGGGGACGATTTGCCTCGGAAGGGGAGTTTATGCCCATGAGCGCGGAGGGCCCGGATGGTTACGATACTATTGAAACGGTCGCGGCAGAATCCTGGTGTGACGGGAATATCGGCATGGCCGGCGGTTCCTACCTGGGCCGGGTCCAGTGGGAGGCCGCCATGGAAGAACCTCCACATCTGATGGCCATTGCCCCGGCCATTATCTCCTCGGGTCCCTTAAGTGATACAAGGAGAAGGGGTGTGGTGGACCTGGAACAGTCCGTCAGCTGGTTTGGGGCTATGGCTATCGATATGATCGAAAAGATGGCCAAGGATGGAAAAGAGGTCACTGAGATGCGCCGGAAAGTGGGTTACGCCCTGCTGAATCTTGAAGAAGTCTGCCGTTACCTGCCCCTGAAAGATCTTCCGTACTTTAATTTTGAGGGACTCTCAGAAGGCTTTGCCGCCCGCATCGGCGAAGGGGCCCTGGCCGGGATGAAATCCGATGAGGATCTCTGCTGGAAATATGGAAAAGTCAAGGTGCCTTGTTTTCATGCCGGGGGATGGTACGATCTTTTTCTGGGAAGTTTGTTCGAGAATTTTCTGAATATGAGGGAAAAAGGCGGCACACGGGAAGCAAGGGAAGGACAGCACGTCTTTTGCGGTCCCTGGGCCCATGAGACAAACCTGACGCCTTACGTGGGAGGGCTTCATTTCGGTCCGAACGCCTCGGGACCGGCCGGGTTTGCCATGGAAAGGCATATCGCCTTTTTTAATAAATACCTGAAAGGGATTGAAAGCCGGCATCTGGTTCCGATCCGATACTTTGTTATGGGCCGGAACAGATGGAAAAACGCCGAGACCTGGCCTCCGCCTGAAACGACCTGGCAGCGTTTTTTCCTCCACAGCAGGGGCCGCGCCAATTCAGCGGCAGGAGACGGCCTCTTGGACAAAGAGAATCCGGGCTCCGAACCTCCGGATATCTATACCTACGACCCCAGATTCCCGGTCCCGACCCAAGGGGGAAGGAACCTTCCGGCCGGAATACTGGTACCGGGCCCCCTGGACCAGACCCACCTTGAAAAGCGAAATGATGTTCTGTGTTATACTACCCCCGAATTGCGGGAAAACCTTGAAGTGACCGGACCGTTATCCCTGCACCTCTTCGCCTCCACTCAGGCCCGGGACACGGATTTCACGGCCAAACTGGTGGATGTCTATCCGGACGGGGCGGCCTATAATATAGCCGAAGGCTGTATCAGGGCCCGTTACCGCAAGTCGCTTTTGAAACCCGAACTTGTCAAACCAGGTGTGGTTCTTGAGTACATCATGGATATGGGAGCAACCAGTATCGTCTTTAACCGCGGACACCGTATTCGTTTAGATATCTCCAGCAGCAATTTTCCCAGGATCGACCGTAACCTGAACACCGGGAATCGCTTTGGTGAAGATGCGGAGGGAAAACCGGTCATACAGACTATCTTTCACCAGGCAGAATTCGCTTCCTATATTGATCTGCCGGTTATTCCGGCGACCAGATAGCCTGACAAGACAATGACCAAAGAATGGGGAAGACCTAAAGCAAAAAAAATTTGACCTAACGCTCGCCGCCGGCCGCTATGTGGTTTTATAAGAAGAGAAAATGGGTTGCCGTGGGCAAGAAAAAGTTTTTTGGGAGGCTTTATGGAAAAAACAGAATTTATCATTACCCTTGGAGATCAACAGGGGCTGAAAATACCAAAGGAACGGGCGGATAAGATGGCTGAAAAGGGCGGGGTGTTGGAAATGGTCCGGGTGATCCGGACCATACTTTTTCAATCGGATGTAACCGGATCCAGACCTCATGATGATCTTCCATTCGATCTTAAGGAGGTTGCCTCATGACCGAGCCAAGGGATCTCCATCTGACAGAAATGTGTGAACTGATTAAAAAAGGGGAACTGAAACCGGTTGAGATCGTGGAGAGCTGTCTAAAGACTTTCGACCTCCTGAACGATCACTTAAAAGCCTTTATCTCCATTGATAAAGATCGAATCCTTGCGCAGGCCCGTTCTATGAATTCCACAGTTTCCGCCCCTGAAGGATTGCTGGGGGGAATCCCCATCGCCGTCAAGGATCTCATCGATGTCGCCGGGGCAGTGACCACCCAGGGGTCGTCCTTTTTTCGAAAGGCCCCGCCAGCGGATAGAGATGCCCCCATTGTCGATCGTCTTAAAAAATCCGGGGTAATTATTTTTGGAAAAACCAATCTACACGAATTTGCCTGGGGGGGTACCTCGTCCAACCCGCACTTCGGTATATGCCGTAATCCCTGGAACCCCGATTATATTCCCGGCGGGTCATCCGGCGGCAGCGGGGCGGCCGTTGCAGCACGAATGGTTCCCGGAGCCCTAGGCACAGACACCCTGGGCTCCATCCGTCTTCCAAGCGCTCTTTGCGGAATTGTCGGGCTTAAACCAACCTATGGCCTGCTCCCCACGGAAGGGATTTTTCCTTTAGGATACACCCTGGACCATGTCGGGCCCATGACCCGAAGCGTGGGAGACGCGAAGCTGTTTTTTAAAGCCATGCTGAGGCCGCTGGAACAGCAAAAACTGGAATCCATCAAAAGAAAGAAAAATCTTGTCCCCTCGGCTTCAAAAAGACTCCGCGGCCTGAAAATCGCCCGCGTACCGGTTGTGGTCCAGGAAATTTTTTGCCACAAAACGACCTGGCAGCAATATCTGAAAAGCTTTGCTCTCGCTGAAGAAGAGGGGGCAGTCGTGGTGGAGGAGAAAATCCCGGGTTTTGAGGCCGCTTTGAGTGCCGCCTTTACCATGACCCTGGGACAGGCCAGTGAAATTCATCATGAACGTTTGGCCGAAAATCCGGACGGTTTCGGCGAGGATGTTAGAACCTTTCTTGAACAGGGCCACCTTATCAGTGCGGTGGATTATATTCGGGCCCAAAGGATACGTTCCAAACTTGTTGAAGAGGCCGGAAAACTTTTTGAACGGGTGGATGCCTGGATATTGCCAACCACACCAAATCCGGCAACCCGCATCGGGGAGGGAACGGATCCCTGGAATGCCGGATTTACGGGACCCATCAATCTGTTGGGATTTCCTGCTATTGCGATTCCCAGCGGATTGACCGAAGACAACCTGCCGGTCTCGGTTCAGATTGTTGCGGCACCCCATCAAGAATTTTTGCTCTTGAATATTGCCGAAATTTTGGAGGAAAGGCTCGGTTTTCCAAAGGACCTCCCCGATTGGGCAAAAATCAAGCTGGAGACCGCCCTTCAATCCTGAAAAAATTGTACTGCGGTCGGTTTTTGAAAAGGGTCGATTTCTGAATCATTTTCTGCCGCGGACAAGGCAGACAAAGGCAGAGGGAAGGACAGGTGCGGATTGACGACCTGTCAATCCATCCTGCTGGCCTTTTCGGCCAGGCAGGTTTTCCCCGGCGAGGGTCCCCAGGGGAAAAAGTCCGCTGTGGTCTGTGTGGGTCTTTGGCCGTAGTAAATTTGAAAAAAGCTAACCTGGTATGAAAAACATTTTTTGTTCCATTAAGGGAACGGAAAAAGGAACGGAGGGATGACTGTGCAAGCCAACGATTTTCACTATCGCCTGTTTACGGTGGGGGACATCGATTATTTACCAACGCGCTGACAGGGAGATTCAGAAGAGATCCGGGATCGGATCTCCCGAATCGGATCTTCCGCTATGCTCGCATTTGATCACCAAAAACACATCGGACAGCTTCAATTCAGACCCTATCTCCCCAACACCGTATCTCCCCGGGGACTTCATGATCCGCTTTACTGGATGGACTTTCAGGGCCATGCCCCGGACCTGCCCGGAAAGACCCTGTCCTTATTTTGCTATCATGTCGGACAAACCGACAATACCCAGGCCCGTGATTCGCGTTATTTTGGAAAAGGAATCGGGTTGCGTCTATTGAATGAAACACTACAGTGGGCGAAAGGTGCCGGATTTGAAGCCGTCATCGCCAAGGGATGCCCGGGATACCGATCCATTATCGAGTACATGGGCGGAATGCCCACCCAGGTGTATCAGGAACAGGGATTCAAGATCGCAGCGACCTATATCGACCCGGAGTTAAGGACCGCTGTTGAAAACATGGCTGCGGACTGGGATCTGAACAAGGCTTCGGAAGTCGGCGTTTGCGTCCGCTATTTCCCCGATTGACCGGATGCTGAAACCGGGCACCGCCCCCAAGGGGTGGGAGTGAGCGGCGATGTGGGGCGAACAAAAAGGCCCGTCTTGTATCTGGACCTTTTTGAGCATCCAGAAAAAAGAGTATTCCCACCTCCTTCTAATCTCTGATCTCGTTTGACAACAAACCCCGGGCTTATTCTTTAATCCAGATAAAACTCCGATCCACTGTCCCCCAGGATGATTTCCTTTTCCTGAAGCTGGTTGATTTCTTCATCACTCAACCCCAGCAGATCTTTAAGCACGTAATCGTTATGCTCTCCGAGTAAGGGCGCATGTCTGTTGGGCTTTTCCAGTCCGCTGATTTTCCAGGGACTGTCGATGATTTCCAGCTGGCCGATTTCCGGATGCTCGATTTGCAGAAAGACGTTTCTCTTGCGGAAATGCGGATCGGCATACACATCCCTTGCCTCCCGGGAAGGGGCCGCGGCCAGGCCGGCCTTACAGAATTCGTTGACCATCCAGTCGCGGTCCCGCAGGGATGTCCAGGATTCGATAATCCCATCCAGTTCGTTCTCGTTCTCTTTCCGCGAGGACAGGCCCGCGAATCGGGGATCTTCGACCAAGTCGGGTCTGGCTATTATTTGAGCCAGTATGGCGAATTCCCGGTCCGAATGAATCTCAAGTGCCAGCCACCGATCCACCCCCCAGCATCGGTAGAGATTGTGCGGGCAATAAAAAGGATGTCTGTTGCCCATGCGTTCCTGGGTCCGGCCGGTCATCGCATACCCAAGCAGGGTTTCACCGATCAGGCTGCTCACGCCTTCGCACTGGGAAAAATCGATGAATTGACCTTCCCCTGTTTTCGATCGGTGATGCAGGGCGGCCAGGGCGGCATAGGCCAGGGTCAACCCGTTCATCAGATCCGCGTCCCCGGGAGTCCCGTGAGTGGGATGACTTTCCGGATGTCCGGAGATATAGGCCACTCCGCCGACGGCCTGGTGAATGGTGGCAAAACCCAGATAGTCCGTATGGGGCCCACCGTATCCCCGGCTGGAAAGGGTGGCGACAATGATATCCCTCCGGACTTTTTTCAGTTCTTCGTAACCGAGCCCCAGTTTTTCCATGGCGCCCGGTCGCATATTATCGATCACCAGATCGCTTTTGGCCGCCAGTTGCCTGGCAATCCGAACCCCTTCCGGTTTGCCCAAATCCAGGGTGAGGCTCTTCTTGTTCAGATTGACCGTAATATTTCCCAGACCCTGGTTAGGTCTTAGTTTTGTGGGGACCGAATCCGGGAGCGGCCAGACCACGGATCTCCTGGTAAGATCGGATCTTTTATGCCCTTCGATCTTAATCACCTCGGCCCCGAGCTCGGCCAGGAGTCGGCAGCCATAGGGGCCGGCCCAGACCCAGCTAAAATCCAGAACCCGGAGGCCTTCCAGCGGAAGGCGTGAGTTCTCCGAAACCCTGGTATCGGTGCCGGGGGTTGTTGCTTTCTTCGGCAGTTCTCTGTTTAACCCGAATATCTCATTATTGTGTTGCCCCAGGAGCGGGGCCGGGCGTTCTATCCCCGGGGGTGAGGCCGTCATTCGATAGGGCCAGCCCGGATAGGGATATTTTCCTGCCACAGGATGTTCGATCTTAATAAAATATCCCCGGGCTTTATACTGTTCGTTATCCATCAGGTCGGCGGCCGTGTTAAATGGGCCGATGGGGATCTTGGCCTGGGCCGCCCGATGATGTATGTCGTCTTTTTTCTGTTGCATCATCCAGGCATCCATCATGGGTGCGATATCCATAAGGTGATTCAGGCGATAGTATCGGTCATCCCAGCGATTGCTGGCGGCCCATTCCGGTTTACCCATCAGTTCTCTGAAGGCCCTGAAATGGTGATCGTCTGCCGCTCCCAAAACAATATACCCGTCACTGGTTTCCATGCGACCCATGGCCGGGGGTCTGTCCGGAACGCGGGACCAGGTTGTACCGTGATACCGCGTGCTGGCGATTACAGGACTTACCAGGGCCAACATGACCTCCTCCAGCGATATGTCGACCACCCGGCCTGTTTTTTTATCCTCTTGTCCGATGAAAAGGGCCAATCCAGCCAAAGCGGCGGCAAGCCCGCCGTGATATCCCGCAAAGTAACCGCCCATTTTTACGGGAGGAAGATTGATATCCATGGAGCGGGCCGGCAAGAGATTGGCCAGGGCGCCTCCGTGAATAACGGTCAATTCATCCCCCATTACCTTTGATCTCGGCCCGGTTCGCCCGTAGGGGGTAATAGAGACGTATATAAGACCGGGGTTGAGACGCTGCAATGGATCCCAGCCAAACCCGTTTTTCTCCAGGACCTCAGGGGGATGATTGTCGATAAGCAGGTCGGCCCATTGGACCAATTCCCCGAATCGTTTCCTTCCCTCGTCTTGATTCAGATCAAGAGTGACCCCCTTTTTATTGGTGTTGAGATAGAGAAACAGGGCGCTTTTTTCAGGGTGGGCCGTGTTATCGGGAAAAGGCCCGTAGGAACGAGAAGGATCGCCCTCCGGCGGTTCAACTTTAATGACCTCAGCCCCCAGGTCAGCGAAGAGTTTTCCACAATAGGGTCCTGAAACCTCCCGGGCGAATTCCAGGACTTTCAGATTGTTCAGGGCTTCTGGAGCCATGTTTGTTTCCTCCTTTTATCAATATGGTCAACCTCGAAAAAATCAAAATACGACTTTTGACGAGGCGGGAATACGCGGTTAGAGAATCTATAGTAGCGCCTCCCGGGGACTTCGTCAAAAAGAAAATCAAGAGGCCCTCTCCCCGGTGCCCTGGAACCTTTCGAGAGCCTCGAGGTCGAACGACCGGATGAAAATAAAAACCCAACCGAATTGGGTGGGTTTGTTTCAAAAGATTTACGAAGGGGATCCCCGGGCCTGCCCCAACTGCCGGGATTGATGCGGATTATCAGCAATATCGAAGACCGGGAAGCGACAACAAGATATTTTCAGACCTGATTTTACGGCAACCACCCGGAAACTCCCACCCAAACCTGAAACCCTTGAACTTCAGATAGACTCATCAGATCCCCTGCTTCCTTTCCATGAGGAAGTCCCTGACCGGGATTTCAGGATTTCCCCGGCTCACTTGACCGTTTTTTCTTCTTGATCCTGCCTTTTTCTTGTTTTAAACTCTTTCGATCAAAGAGCAACTTTTCATCAAACAAGGCATGATAATAATGATAAAAACGGGTATTTCCACTAAAGGAGGGCAAACATGACCAGAGAATTCACCCAGGAATCGATTTACGGCATTGCGCGAAGTTTTATGGAATGCCGCCTGCTTTTAACGGGCATAGAGTTAAACCTCTTCAGCCTGGCTGCTTCCACTCCCTTATCCGCGGAAGAAATCGCGGGGGAATTAAAAGGCGATCCCAGGGCTACCACCATCCTGCTGGACGCCCTCAGTGCTTTAGGATTCCTGGAAAAGAATGAAAATCATTACCGGACCGTTCCCTCCCTTGTCCCCCTGTTATCGGAATCCGAGTCCACATCCATTCTGCCGGGCCTTCTGCACACGGCTCACCTCTGGCAGACATGGTCCCAGCTTACGAAGATCGTGTTCAGAGGCGGACCGGCCGGGAGAGAGGACTCCGGCTTTACCAATGATCGTCTGTCAGCCTTTATCGGGGCCATGCACGTAGGCGCGGCCGGGGCCGCCGACGGTATTGTGGCGGCGATTTCCCCCGGCCCGGCAAAAGTGTTCATTGATATCGGAGGCGGTTCCGGAACGTATACCATGGCTTTTCTCAAAGCCTCCCCTGAAATGAAGGCTACGCTTTTCGATCTGCCTCCGGTCATTGAAATGGCCCGAAAACGGATTACAGAGGCGGGAATGCAGGATCGTGTCACACTGGTCCCCGGAGATTTCTATAAGGATGCCCTCCCTACAGGTCATGATCTTGCCCTTTTGTCGGCGATTATTCATCAAAACAGTCCCGAGCAAAACCGCGCCTTATATCAAAAGATCTTTCTTGCCCTGGATCCCGGGGGCCGAATTATAATACGGGACCATGTGATGGAACCGGATCGCACCAGGCCTGTTTCCGGGGCGATTTTTGCGGTTAACATGCTGGTCAACACACCCGGAGGGGGAACCTATACCTTTGAGGAGATCAGAGAGGGTTTGATGGAGGCCGGGTTTGATCGCGTTAAACAAATACAAACAAAAGGGATGTTTTCCCTGGTCGAGGCCTTTAAGCCTTAATATCCGGGGTGTGTTTCAGGCCCCTTCGCGAAACAAAGAGGTCCGGCCGCCGTCGACCACCAGGTCGTGGCAATTAACAAAACTGCCCTCATCACTGGCCAGGAAAAGGGCGGCAAAGGCAATGTCTTTGTCCAGACCCGCCCGGGGCAGGGGGGTGGCCTTAGCCAGATTCGTTTTCAGCTTTTCCATCTTACGTGCATTTTGTTCCGCGGTGAGGGTATTGGCCATCTGAGAGCCTCCCCAGAAGATGGGCGTGGCAATGGCCCCTGGCGAAATACAGTTTACACGGATGCCAAAAGGGCCGAGCTGGTCGCCGGCCACCTTGGTGATCTGGGCAACCCCGGCCTTGGCCGCACTGTAAAGATATCCCCCCTGTCTCGTGCGGAGGGCGGCGATGCTGGAATTATTGATGATGCAACCGGAACCCTGTGCCTTCATTACCGGCGTTGCATGCTTAATCCCGAAGATAACACTTCGCAGCAGCAGGTTCATGCTGTAGGCAAAATCATCGGCCGTTACGGTTTCCAATCCGCCGCGGTCAGGACCTCCGGCATTATTAAACAGACAGTCGAGCCGACCGAAACGGGAGACGGCCAGGTCGATTACCGCCTTGATATCTTCTTCAACCAGAACATCCGTGCGCTGATAGATAACATTTTCTCCCAGACGAGCCGCCACATCCGCACCTTTTTGCTCGGACCGGCCGGCGATAATAACCTTGGCTCCTTCAGCCGCAAATACCCCGGCGGTGGCTTCGCCGATCCCGCTGGTTCCACCGGTAATGACGGCAACTTTATTTTCTAATCGTTTGCTCATAGATCAGCTCCTTACAAATAGGATGGGATCAAAATAATCCGGGTGGTCATTAAAGTCAAAACAATTTGTTATTCCTTCATCAACCGTTCGACCTCGGTTCGGAGTCGTTCCAGGTGCCCCTGATGGATTTGAGTTTCGGGATAACACGGGCTTCAGTCTTTTCGATGGGGGTCTTGGCCAAAAGTTCCTTGGCCTTTTGGTAGGCTTTCTTTCGACCGGCAAAATAATCCTTCTCGAACTGCTTCCAGAACTCGTAACCGGACAGGGTCATAATGGTTACGGTCGAGGGTCCCGGTAGGGAAAAGCCTTTGAACAGATTGTCATAGAGGGTTATGGCCATCCCGGTTTGGTCAAGACGGCCCTTGAGACAGGCCGCATAATCCTCATCGGCGGTTTTGCGGCCCCTGAGGAATATCTCATAACCCTCGACCCCTTTGATTTCCCGGTTGAGTCCCAGCCAGACGATAAAAGAAGAAAGGGACGGATGTAATCGGCTCAGCTTTTTCAAATACTCGTCGGGTACCTCTTTTTGCGGGATCAAACGATTGAAAACCGAGGGCACATTGGCATTGGCGATGACGGCCCTGGCCGGATAACGCCTTCCTTGAGCATCCAGGACCCCGGTTACGGTGCCTGCTTTGACTTCGATGCGGGCGGCCCGGGTTTCCAGAAGGACCCAGAAGGACCCTGCCCCCTTTATTGGTGACGGCCTCCATGATGGCATAGCTCAAGTCCTGGGACCGGGGTTGATAATATTGGCCCCCTTTCATTAGATATTTACTGGTGGCTACGGCATAAAACAGGGCATTCAGGCGGGAAGGGGGCATTCCGTAATAGCCCCAAAAGACTGACAGGACCTTTTGAACCTCGGGACCGATCTGATGCCCATTCATCCAGGCGGTCAGGGTCAAGGGCTGAAGCCTTTCCATGATCGATTCCTTGCCGCCTTGTCCCGACATCTCCTTGTTGACCTGAACTAAGTCGCCGATGAAGGCCTTTATCCCTTTTTCTTCCTTGGGAAAGGCCCGGATCAGAGCCTGCATCACCTTCTCCGGATCCCTGGGGGACAAAAGCAAATCTTGATCGGGAGTGATGATCCGGCAGAAATCGGGTTGTTGAACAACTTTGATCTTATCCCAGACTCCGAGCTCGGAAAGGATATGCTGGGGCATTCCTCCTTCGGCCACGGTACCGTGAAGGGAGACCTCGAATCGAAACTTGCCTTCGGCCCGGTCAAAGGCCGTGGCATATCCCCCGGGCAGTTCGTGTTGTTCGAGCAGGGTGACCGGAAAACCATGTTTGGCCAGGTAGGCCGCAGCCACAAGGCCCCCATTTCCGGCCCCGATAATCACCACAGGAAAATCCGTTTTACTTTTGACCTCCGAGGCCAGGGCCCCCAAACGGGTCCAATCCACAGCCGCAGCAGCCCCGGCCGCCAGCAGGATTTGAAGGAATCTGCGTCGTGTCCAATGATCCAAAAGGGTCTTCTCCCCTAATAAAAAGGTTTCTCGATACGAAAATAGATTTTAAATTCCCCTCAATCCCCCCTTTTTCAAAGGGGGGATTGTTTACTTTTCTTTAACGACACAAAGCGGGGCACTTTTCGCAAATATTCTTCATATTCCGACCCGTGCTTCTTTAGTAACCACGGCTCTTCGGCCAATGGTATTAAGACCAGAGGAACAATCCAAACGAGTATAGCCAATATTGTTGTCCACGAACTCGTAACAATAGACCACCCGATAAGTGCCACAATAAACCCTACATATTGTGGATTCCGTGAAATGTGGTACGGTCCGTGAAGGACGAGTGTTCCTTCGTTGCCATAGGTCGATGACGGGCCGAGGATAATTATAGACCAAAGCGAAAAGCCAATACCTCCAAGCGAAAGGGGTACCCCTAACACAATTTGCATCCATGGAGGAAGAGCTAAGCTTCCCCGATCAAGTATTCCAACAACAACGATGCCGATAGTCGAAATATCGAAGAGGAACCACATGAAATAGAGTTTCCAAGATGGAGATTTATCCGGTGGCCAAATTCTATGAGCCGGGAACAATATACTAAATATTATAGATATCGTCGCCAATATCTGTGCAATTATTGTCACCCAGAAGAAAAGTGTCATCATTGGTATAGGATTATATAGAGCCACCTAACATTTCCATACATAAGCTGCCAGGTCCTTTGGGTCTTTAGAAAAAATTTTTCAAGTTTTCCGTTCCATCCCGTTCGGGTCAGGTTGGGAGTAAGCCCAGCTTCTGAAGTCTGGGTTTACCCGGTTCGGAAGTTTTAGGATTCCAGCCGCGCACTTGATAATACTCATCCAATAGTTTATCAAATTCTTCTTTTTTTAACATCTTTCCTTTCAAGGGGCCGCTTTTTACCGGTTCGGTAAAGAAGCGTTCAGGCAATGTATCGTCTTCACGACGGAAACCTTCCCGGTAATTAAACAGCTTTTCCAGGTTAAATATTCTTTCACCGGCTTCGGTTAATTTCTCGGTTGTCCATTCGATCCCGGTTATGGCGCTCAACAGGGACCCAAGACCATTTTTCCCCGACCCCGGCACATCCGAATTACTGTGATAGGTAATAAAACGGCAGATGCCCAGAGAATCGAGCATGGCCCTGAAATTTTGAACTTCAACATTTTCGCCATTCTGATGACAAGCCCCTCTGTTGGACGTGGCATAACTGATTCCCATTCCGATGTTTTTATAAACATTCCAAGCGGCAAGCTCAAGACCTTTCACCTGAATGGCGAATTTATCAGAATTCCTTCCAATTTTTTTTGAAATAGCCTTTACGCCTTTTCCGGCAAGATCTCCGATTCCTTCCCTTTTACCTATCTTGGCCACCATTTTTCTTGCAGCATTAACATCCCCCCATCTGAGATCTATCCCATCCAGGAAGGCCTTATCAATATATTCCTTTTCATAAGCTTCCATCAGAAAACCGATGACATTTCCGGCGGAGATAATGTCCATCCCGTAATCATCGCCTTCAAAAATAACTTTGGTAATTCCTTCAATATCCGATACCCTGAGGTTAGCGCCGAACATCGTTCCAGTCTCATACTCAGGGGCGTCGTGGACTACTCCGGCATAGACTCCTTTTTTAACGGCACCCCCTTTTTTACAGGCCACCGGACAGCAATAACAGGCGGATTCACGGAACCAGATGTCTTTCTGGACTGCTTCAAGTCCGATCTTTCCAATATCTGGAAAGGTTGTATCTCGAAAATTATTCACGGTCATTTGATCGTTTTCACTGCTCCATGAAAGATATGAAGCGGTTCCTTTTATTATAAAATAATTCAGTAAACTGAAGCCCGGTGAATGCAATACTTCTTTTATCCCTTTCCGGGAATCCTCCAGCAAACTCAGGAATCGCTTGTGATCTGCGACATTCGGCATTTTTGATCCCTTTAAGGTGATCGCTTTCAAATTTTTTGAACCCATCACACATCCGACACCTCTCCCTGCCGCCCGTGAGGCTGTATGTATAATACAAGCATAAGAGACCAGGTTTTCGCCGGCGGGACCAATACAGCAGGTCTGAAACCTCCGGTCTCCCAGTTCTTCTATGAACTGCCGATCAAACAAATCAGTCCCCATTCCCCAGAATTTTTTAGCATCCCGAATCTCAACCTTTTCATCCTCAATCACAATGTAAACCGGAGACGACGCTTTTCCTGTAATAACAATTCCATCGTATCCTGCAAAGCGGATCTCCGGCCCGAAAAATCCCCCGATATTGGAATAACTGACGGTTGAAGCATAGGGATAGTCTGAGTGAACCGGAGAGGTACACGGAGATTTGGTTACCACACAGGTCCGAGAGGCTGCAGGAATCGGAAATCCCGAATATGGCCCCGGCATGAACATCAGGGGATTTTGTGGAGATAATGGATTGATCCCCGGTTGTCTTAACCGGTCCCAAAGAATTTTCATCCCTAATCCTCTGCCACCGAGAAATTTCTCCGTATCATCGGAAGGAATGGTTGTTGAAGAATATTTTCCTGTCGAAAGATTTATATCCAGCAAGCGACCATGATATCCGAATACTTGATTTCTCATAACAATTCTCCTATTCCCGGGTATTATACCAGCGATTTATCAGTTTTTTTGAAATGATATCCGGATGCAGGCCGTAAAATTCACGTTCCGGAACCACCTTTGCAAAGGACAAGGCATTAAAAGGACAATATTTGACACATTGCGGATCCCCGTCACAAAGGGTGCATATTCGCTCCGGTTTATGGTCCGGCCCCAGTACGATTACATCGGTCCTTTGGATTTTGCAGGCCTCTTGACAACTACCACAACCGATACAGCGATTCGGATCATTTCTAAGGGTCCCGGTTTTTTCATCCCGATACAGAGCCTTTCTTCCTGTTTTTAAATCAAGTTCAACAGGACATGAACGAATGCAAGGGGCATCCGGACACAGGGCACAGACAGCGGGTATATCCAAATCAGGATTGTAACTGTGGACTCTAATATTTGAATAAAAAGGATTGCCCAGACCTAAAAGGGATTCTCTATTCACCACTTGCCTGTGATTAAAAGACGAACATACGGACTCACAGGTCCTACAACCGGTACATTTGCTGTAATCAACATGGACCATCAAATATTCACGTGTTTGTTTGGTATTTTCCGAAGCCAGCAGCAGCTTGTCTCCGACCTTTCCGAAAAGAATGGCCGCACCGCCTCCGACAGCCATCTTCCAAATAAAATCCCTGCGGGAAGGACTTGTCGGTTTATCTTGTTTTTCATTTCTATGATTCTCTGTTTCCATCATATGACACCCCCTTCTTTAAGATTTATTATGAGAAGAACTTATTTAAAAAATCCGGTCGATCCCCTCAAACGCTCCGTCAGTGTTTTTCATCCGACAATTTCCTTCCGCCTATTTTGAAGCATTCAGAATCTCTCTCCACTAGTATCCGTTTTCATACCGCTCCGGATTCACAATTTCTCCCATTTTCGGCGTGATGGTCCGTGCATGGTTCTGTTCCGCCGCCTTGATGAAGCGTTCAATAGGTTCGTACCAGCTATGGACCGATAGATCAAACGTGGCCCAATGAATCGGGACCAGCGTTTTCCCGCCCAAATCGAGATAAGCCCCAACCGCCTGTTCGGGATTCAGGTGGATGTCGGGCCAACTCTCGTTGTATGCCGCTATCTTGATAAAAGTGAGGTCAAAGGGCCCGTACTTCGTGCTGATTTCCTTGAACTGGACGGTTTTGCCCGTGTCTCCGCTGTGAAAGACTTTCTTCCCATTGCGGCAGATGACCCATGAGCACCAGAGAGTCCTGTTCTGGTCGAAAAGACCCCTCCCGGAAAAATGGCGCGCCGGTGTCGCAGCAATGGATATGCCGTTGATCTCATGCTCATCCCACCAGGCATGTTCATGGATCTTCGATGCGGGAACACCCCACCTCTTGAGAAGCGCAGCGACGCCGAGGGGGACGTGAAAAGATGCGGCCTTCTCCATAATGTCCATGATAGTAGGCTTGTCGAGATGGTCATAATGGTTATGAGAAATAAGCACTGCGTCAATGGCAGGAAGGTCGCGCGCATTGACAGGCGCGGGCTGGAACCGCTTCGTCCCGGTCCAGGAAAGGAACGAGGCGCGATCGGAAAAGACGGGATCAATCAGAATTCGCTTACTGTCAAGCTCCACCAGCACGCTCGAATGTCCGAGCCAGACGAACCGAAATCCATCTGCGGCAGGCTGCCGCACAAAACCGTCCATTGCCACGACCGGCAGGGGCTGATCCGGCTTCCGGTGCCTGTGGCCCTTGAACAGAAACTGATAGATCGAATCCCATTTTGCCCCCGGTTTAATTACATTCGTTGGTTCGGCATTCGTAAATCTGACGTTCGAGAGATTATTAGGTTTATTCATGGCGTCATCTAATGAATATACCGGATTGGACAGATACAGGCCACAACCCAGATCGAAGGTCATGAGAAGGGATAATAAAACCAAGGAGATCAATACGAAATGTTTAACTAAGTTATCCATAACTTATTGCTCCTGAAAAAAGGTTTTACCGAAAAAAAAGCGATAAGATATGGGCAATAGGCAATAGTTAAAGAAAGATCAGAAAAATCTTTAGACCAATTGCCCCTGGCCCATTGCCCTTTTTAAGTAATTTTTATGTTCATTTGCCGCCTCAGGAGGCCTGAGGGTTTAAAGAAAAAATCAGCCCTGTCTACTTGAGATTAATAAGGATTCCGCTTAATTATAAAAGCTGATCATGACGAATCCTTCTGAACTGGGGGAAGCCGGTGATGATTACTGTCAAGGTTCCGTTCAGTCTGGCCCAAAACACCGAATCGCCGGATGCACAAGCCCCTCCGAAGGCTACCAATATGAGGATCAGATAGATCCCTTTCCCCTTGGTTTAACCCCCTTATTTCTTTTTACAAACTTTTTGGGAGGGGGCTTGAGATGCCGCGCTGCGCTGAAAGTGACGCTCAAAAATATAGTTTCTGAGGGATCGGGCTGCCCGTGTCAGTTCCATAGTAGCCGAAACGTTCCTCTCAAAACCGAGGTCCTTGGTCAGCCGCATCCGGATGGCCATCTCCCTTTTGGCGGTTTCTTTGGCCAGACGCGGATAATAGTCCAAATCTTTGATCGAAAGACCAACACCGAACCCGCCTTTCAGGAATTGTCCTATGGCGATATCCTCCTGGTCGAACATACCATTTTCAAAGGGAAGGAGTAGGTCAGAGGACAGGCATTCCTCCACTTGTTTCGGCGTAAGGCCGGTCATCCGGCAAAACACCTTTTGATTTACCTGGTTTGTCGCCTTTGCCCCGAATACCACTTTCCCCATCTCAATCAAAGACAGCACGTCGCGGCCCTGGTCCCTCTCTTCAAGGACCTTTCGTATCGCGGCCAGAGGCAGGCGGTATTGAGACTGCAGGTCCTTGATAAAACGAACCCTTTCAATGCAGGCTGACCGGTAATAGGCCATGTTGCTTTTGGTCCGAACAGGTTTTGGGATAAGCCCTTCCTTCAGGTAATAAAGGATCGTGGCCTTGCTGACCCCGATGGTCGTCAGAAGGTCTTTCATTTTGATTAAAGGACCCTCTTCCGGCTCTGCCGAAGATTTTTGATGGGCCATCAGCGTTGGAACCTCCTGATTAGGGGATAAGTTAAAGGCATAAAGTGTTAGGTAACACATTACAGTTTTAACCGGCCCCTGTCAAGCTTTTTATATTTTAAAGAGAAAATCTGAAAGGACCCCGGCTAAAAGGCAACGGATTGTTTTATTTTTAAAAGGAAGTTTCTTTACTTAACGGCCATCAGGACTTTAAACCATTCAAAATCCGGTAGGGGTTTGACGGCGATTTTTTTAAATCGGCCCTTTGACAGAGTTCTTTCCATTGCTGGAAACTGACACAATATTCGCCGTCGTTCAGGATGTGTTTTTTGCCGTTGTTGTACATTCGACTGAATGCTTTCAGTCCTCCTTCTTTTAGGGCCAGGGCATATTCCTCTTTAAGATAATCCACAATTTTTAATAAACGTTTGGGGTCCGTCAATCTACCGGTCGTATCCATATCGATATCTCCGAGGATGAATCGGCCCCCCGGTTTCAAGAGACCGTTAATCTTTTTCAGTACCGGATATTTATTTTTGACATGATGCAGTGTCACGGTTGAGGCGATGATATCAAAGGAATTATTGTTAAAGGAAAGCCTTTCCGCCTTTTCAAGTTTTAGTTTGATCGTTTCGGACAGATTTAATTTATTTATTTTATTTTTAAATATTCCAATCATTTCAGGAGAACTATCCACTCCTTGGATAAAACAATCGGCATTTTTTAAAAACTTTAAAGATAATAAACCTGTGCCGCACCCTAGGTCGAGCACCCGGTCATTTTTTTTGACCAATGAGGATTCAACAACCAGATCAAGCAGCTTGTGATGTCTTTTGATCTTACCTAAAGAGCTGTCATATTCGTTGGCCCAGTTACCAAACCAATCTTTTGTTGTATTTTCTTTTTTTCCCATTTTTTCAACCTTTCCGATTTTCTAAGATTAGATGGGGGATTAAACCGCCATCGTTAATAATCTTGAGAAGGAAATCCGGCAGCCTGGACCCTGAGTATTCCTCCGCTTTTGCGGGTATTCTTATCCGGCCTGAATCCGGTTGGATCTCAACGACATCCCCCTCCCGGACCTGATCGTAAACGGCTTCGCATTCCACCACCGGGAGTCCCAGGTTGACGGCGTTTCTAAAAAAGATTCTGGCAAAACTGGCGGCTACAATCGCTTTGATCCCCAGGTCCCGGAGCACGGCCGGGGCCTGTTCCCGGCTGGACCCGCAGCCGAAATTCCGGCCGGCCACGATCACATCCCCCGGATTGACCTTGGCGGCAAATTCCGGATCGAGCGGTTCCATGGCTTTGTGTTTCATTTCTTCCAGTGGAAGAATCAAATAACGGGCCGGGATGATGATATCCGTATCGATCCCATGACCAAACTTCCATATTCTTCCAGTTATGACTGTCATGGCTTTTCCCTTTCTTTGTATTATGTTAGCTGATTGAAAAGAACCTTGCTGTTCACCGCAAAGACGCAAAGGTCGCAGGGAGAATCTTTTTAGTTCAATCCCGTGAGAGGCGGGATTGAACTAAAAAGCCTTGGCCTCTGGCCAAATAAATACCCAGAGGGTAGCGAAGCTTATTGTTTGTCCCGCTAACGGTGGGACAAACAATAAAATAGCTTCTCTGCGTTATTTGCGCCTTTGCGGTGAACAAATCTATTTTTCATCCCCGAGGGTCTTCAATCCGTCCGGCAACGGCCGACACGGCCACGGTTTCGGGTGATGCCAGATAAACCCTGGAGTCCTTGTGGCCCATCCTGGCCTTAAAGTTCCGGTTATGCGTCCCAATACAGACCTCGCCCTCCCACAACATGCCCTGGCCGCCGAAACAGGCCGAGCATCCGGGATTACAAATAACGGCCCCGGAATCGATAAAAATCTGAATAAGACCTTCCAGGACAGCCTGCCGATAAATGTCTTGAGAGGCCGGGGTAATCAGAAGCCGGGTTTCAGGATGGATCCTTTTCCCGTCAAGTATTTGGGCCGCAATCCGTAAATCCCCGATCCTTCCGTTGGTGCAGGACCCGATAAAGGCCTGGTCGATCCGGGTTCCCCGTACCTCTTCCACCGGGACGACACGGTCCACCGACCAGGGGCAGGAGATCTGCGGGCCTAACCGGTCCAGGGAGACGGTCATTTGCCGGCAATATTCGGCGTCCGGATCGCTCTTGAAAAAAATTCCCTTTGCCTGCCGGTCTTTAAGAAAGGACTCGGTGACTGCATCCGGTTCAAATATCCCGGTCTTGGCCCCGGCCTCGATGGCCATATTGCATAGGGTGAACCTTCCTTCATTGGAAATGCCGGCCGCTCCTTCCCCGGAGAACTGGAGGGCCTGGTAGGTCGCCCCCTCGGCCCCAAGGTCCCCGATCACTTTTAAGATGATATCTTTCGGATGGACATGATCCGGCAGCCTGCCCTGGAGGTCAATTCGTACGGTCTCGGGGATTTTCAGCCATATCTCACCCGTGGCCATGACCGCCGCCCCGTCGGTGGACCCCACCCCGGTGGCGAAGGCCCCGATACCCCCATAGGTGCAGGTGTGCGAATCCGTCCCGATGACCAGATCGCCTGGCAAAACAAACTTCTCCAGCATCAACTGATGGCAGACGCCCTGTTGATCGAAAAGGTGCAGGCCGTATTTTCGGGAGAAATCCCGGAGGAGCTTGTGCGTTCTGGCCGCATTTTCCGTGGTCGCCGGAATGTAGTGATCCAGAACAACCGCGATCCGGTTTTGGTCCCAGGGCCTTCTTCCCAGGGCCTCAAAGGCCTGGACCGTCAATTCCCCCACGGCATCGTTGGTCATCAGACAGGACACCCGGGCCATGACGATATCCCCGGCGGATAGATCCCGGCTGCCGCCGGCCTGATTAAGGATTTTTTCTACCATGGTCTTTCCCATTTTAATGACCTCCTGATCACGTTTTTTGGGCTGAGGCCGGGCCGGCCGAAGCCAAATCCGGCGGGGTCAACCAGTCCTACAAGGATAAGAAAACTTTTTTGTTGCGTAAAGTGATATGTTTTCAATATAATGTTGCAAAAAATGCAACAAATACGTTTTAAGGGAATTTAATATGGACCAGTATTCTCTGAAGCTGTTTCTCCATCTGACGGAAACGCTTCATTTCGCAAAAACCAGCCGGGCCTGCCACATCAGCCCCTCGGCCCTCAGCCGGCAGATCCAGCGGATGGAAGATGAGGTGGGACAAAGACTGTTTGAACGGGACAACCGGAGGGTTAAACTGACGAGGGCAGGCCTTCTTTTCCGGGAATACGCCAAAACCGTTCAGGAAAAATGGCAGTCCCTGATGGATGAACTGATGGAAGAAAAAGGGACCCTTAAAGGGGAGATCAGCATCTATTGCTCGGTAACGGCCAGCTTGAGCATCCTCCCCGGACTCCTGAATGCCTTTCGAGCCGCCTACCCGGAGGTCAATATCCGTCTCCAGACCGGAGATGCCGGCATGGCCATACAAAAGGTGGCGGAAGGGGAGAGTGACCTCGCTGTTTCGGCCCTGCCGGAACGTCTTCCCAAGGAATTGATGTTCAAGATTTTAACCGAAACGGCCCTGGTGTTTGTCGCTCCGAAAAATCCCTGGGAATTCTCCAGGGCTCTTAAAAAGGAAATCCCCTGGGAAAAAATTCCCATGATATTATCCGAGCATGGTCTGGCCCGAAAGAGGATTGACGGCTGGTTTAAAAAAAAGAGGATTCAACCGAATATCTATGCCCAGGTGGCCGGAAACGAGGCCATCCTTTCCATGGTCAGTTTAGGGTGCGGGATCGGGATTGTCCCCAAACTGGTGGTTGACAAAAGTCCGGTACGGACCAATATTTCAATCTTGGATATCAAACCGGAACCGGCCCCTTATGCGGTCGGCATTTGCATTCAAAAAAGAAAAATGCAGTCCCGGCTGGTTCGGGCTTTTTGGGAGATATAGGGACTGGGGGAAACGGTCTTCCTGCCCGCCCATTCTCCCGGATTGTCCCGGGATAAGTTGTTTTAGACCCCGCTTCTTACTCCACCCCAAAACCATAAAATTTCCTCTGCCAAATTAGACTCCCTGGCCTCCCTTCTAAAGTTCCATCTCCTTGAGGTCATCGGCCAGAATCAGCGTCGGTTCGGTTAAGGCCTGGATTTCTTCAGGACTCCATCCGGGGGCGAACTCCTTCAGGACCAGCCCCCCGGCGGTGACCTCAATGACGGCCAGGTCGGTGACCATCAGGTCGACACAGCGGGGGCAGGTTAAAGGAAGGGTGCACTTCTTGACAATCTTGATCCGGTTGTCGCGGGTCGTATGCTCCATGGCCACGATCACCTTCTTGATCCCCACCGGCATATCCATGGCCCCGCCGATATTCCCCAGTCTGCCGGCCGGGTCCAGGGACCAGTTGGCCAGATCTCCCTGCTCGGACACCTGGAGGGCCCCCAGAACGGTCACATCAAGATGCCCCCCCCGGACCATGACAAAAGAATCGGCATGATTGAAAAAACACATGCCCGGCTGCGGGGCCACAAATTTTCCGCCGGCATGGGTCAGGTTAAAATCGGCCAACGCTTCCTCCCCCTCGGTCAGGATGCGTCCGTAACCGAGGATGCCCTGCTCGGAGTGGAAAATGACGGTTTTGTCCGGGGGGATATAACTGGCCGCATCCGCGCCGATCCCGAACCCAAGATTAACGCAATCGCCATCCTGGAATTCTTTGGCCACCCTCATGGCAATGACTTCCGTATCCAGCCTGGTTTTCATTTCATGGCTCCCTGCTCTATCCGCACAATACGGTTGACAAAGATTCCCGGGGTGACGACGGCTTCGGGGTCCAGTTCCCCCGGGTTGACAATTTCATCCACTTCAGCAATGGTGGTCCTGGCCGCCGTCGCGATCAGCGGGTTAAAACTTCTGGACGAACCCCGGTAGATTAGATTCCCCAGCAGGTCGGCCTTATAGGCCCGTACGAATCCGAAATCAGCCTTGAGCGGTGTTTCAAGAAGATAGTCCCGGCCCTGGATATTTCTCTTTTCCCTGCCTTCCTGGTAAACGGTATCCACCCCGACCGGGCTGTAAAACCCGCCGAGTCCGGCTCCCCCGGCCCTTATTCTCTCGGCCAGCGTCCCCTGGGGGACGATTTCCAGCTGAATCCCGCCGTTTTTGACCGCCTTTTCCAAAGGAGATTCAATACCCACGACCGACGTGCCCGCCCAGGAAGTAATGGCTTTTTTTACCTGGCCGTTTTCAATTAAGACGGCCGGTGTCGTATAGCTTTGGCCCAGGATAAGGGAATATAAGCCCGGGGCGTCGATTCGCTCCCTCAATCCGGGTATCTCCCCGGAAGAGGATTCCTGATATTCCAGCATCCCCACTCCCGATATCTGTCCCAGGTTGCAGCCGATAAGGGTTAAGTTTTCGGCCCCCTGCTCTCTAAGCGCTTTAATCAGGTTTTGGGCAATACCGCCGGGGCCGCTGAAAGAGTGAAGCATAATGACGGAACCGTCCGGGATGTCGGCCACCGCCTCTTGGAAAGTCCGGAACACTTTGTTTTTCATTTCTTCTCCGCTAAGGAAAGCGATGAGCTTTTTGGCCCAACAGGAAAGGCGGACCTGTCACTACGGCCTGTACCAGGTTTTATCACAGCTTTTGACCATAATCCACAGGGCTCTCTTCATATTGATTCCCTGCCGAACCGGTAAGCTTGAAAAAGCCGTTGTGGTTTAGAAATCGGGCCGGATGAATCGGGGAAGATCAGAACGTCCCCCTTTTCGGACGCCCCCATTTATAAACAGACTTTTGATTTTTTCGGGAATATTTATTCCAATATCCGGATATTTTTTCTTTTACAAATCGACTTAAGAACCTCCGGCCAGACCGTGACGCTCACCTCGCCAAGGTGAGCGGTCCTTAAAAGGTACATAAAGGTGCGGGACTGACCGATGCCGCCTCCAATACTTAAGGGTATCTCGTCATTGAGGAGGGCCTGGTGATAGGGGAGTTCGAGAAAATGTTCCTGCCCGGCCTCCTTGAGCTGCTGCACCAGGGTCTCTTTCGTCACCCGGATCCCCATGGAGGTCAGCTCGTGACGGCGCTTGGTCACCGGATTCCAGACCAGAATATCGCCGTTGAGCCCATGGTACTGCTTTCCGTTTTTTGTAATCGTCGGCGAGATCCAATCATCATAATCCGCAGCCCGCATCTCATGGGGATAACCGTCTTCCAGGACATGGCCGATTCCGATGATAAAGATCGCCGGATGCACTTCCTGGACCATTTTGGTCTCCCGCTGTTTGCGCGTTAAGTCCGGAAAGCGTTCCAGGATTTCCTCCGCATGAAAAAATTCCAGCTTTTTGGGTATATCCGGGTATTTATCGGTTTGGAGTCCGGGGAAGTCTTTCTTGACCATCTGACCGGCCTCATAGATAACCGACCAGATTCTTTCAACGACCTCCCGCAGAAAATCCAGATTTCGCATATCCTTAGTGATCGTTCGTTCCCAATCCCATTGATCCACATAGGCGCTATGGTCGTGGTCCAGGAAATAGTCCTTTCTAACGGCCCTCATATCGGTACAAATCCCTTCGCCCACTTTACAGCCGAACTGCTTCAAGGCCATCCGTTTCCATTTGGTGGCCGCCTGGACCACCTGAGTCTCGATTCTTTTTTCAAGACCGAGCCCGGAAGGAAATTCAACGGGCGTGCGGGAACCATCCCGGTCCAGGTAATCATTGACACCGCTCTCCTTAGTTACGATGAGCGGAACCTGAACCATAAAAAGATTGAGTTCTTTGCACAGGTTCTCTTCAATAAAATTTTTTATCTTGAATAATGCCTTCATCCTCTCTTTGGGCACCAACAAGGCCTCATAATTGTTGGGAAGGATTTTATCCACCTCTTCATAAGTGCTGATGCCCGGCCCGGCCAGATCCATTTTCTTGTCTGCCATCATAGTCCTCCTTGTTTTTTGATATCATACCACCCAAAGCTTAAGCTTTTTGGATAATTTTTCAGCATTTCCCTATATTATCGTCTATTAAATATACGAGACCTTTAAGGTTCTTGCAAATCTCTCAAATTTTGTCACGCCGGCGAAAGCCGGTGTCCAGAATCCATTAAAAAAACTGGATTCCGGGTTTCGACGGAATGACATCACGGGACTTTTGCAAAAGGCTCCTTTGAACAGGAATAGCGAGCGCATTCCCCGCAGCTTGCTGCGTGGGTTAGCGAGCGAACTACAACCAATAAACCCTTTCCTTGCCTGGAAGATTCCCTGCACCTTGGTGCAGGGAGCTTCAATAATCAGGGATAGATCCTATATAACATTCTGGGAAATAAAACCGCCTCTCTTACGTGGGATATTCCTGCGATCCAGCTTACCGTACGCTCTATCCCCAACCCGAACCCTGAATGAGGCACAGAACCGTATTTGCGGAGATCCACATACCAGCGGTAAGGCTCCACCGGTATATCAAATTGCTGCATACGCTCCAATAATTTATCGTAATCCTCTTCACGCTGGCTGCCCCCGATAATCTCTCCATATCCTTCGGAGGCTATTAAATCCGCGCATTTAACGCGTTCCGGATTTTGAGGATCTTCCTTCATATAAAACGCTTTGATCTTTTTGGGGTAGTTCATTACAAACACCGGCTTTCCGAAATGCCGGCTGATGGCCGTTTCCTCATCTCCGCCGATATCATCGCCCATCTGAATAGGATTTCCCATCCCCTGCAGCAGGTTAACGGCGTCATCATAAGTCGTTCGGGCAAAGGGAGCGTTGACCGCCTCTTCCAGTTTGGCGGTGTCGCGCTCCAGGACTTTTAACTCTTCCCGGCAACCCTCCAGACAGCGTCCGATCATATATTGAACCAAGCGTTCCTGCAGGGCAATGTTGTCGTCATTATCATAATAGGCTTCTTCGGCCTCCACCATCCAAAACTCCGAAAGATGGCGGCGGGTTTTGGATTTTTCGGCGCGAAAAGTCGGGCCGAAATTATAGACCAGTCCATGCGAAAATATGGCCGCTTCCAGATAGAGCTGCCCGGTTTGCGCCAGATAGGCGGTTCCTAAATCATAATACTGCGTGGCAAATAAATTGGATGTTCCCTCAGCGGCGGTAGCGGTTAAAATAGGCGTATCGGTGCGAATAAAGTTATTATCAAAGAAAAAATCCACCACCGCTTTTTCCGCCATATTCCGGAGACGATGCAAAGCCCTTTGCTTGCTGGACCGGAGCCATAGATGGCGGTTCTCCATTAAAAAAGCGGTGCCGTGCTCTTTGGGCGTTATCGGATAATCGGTGGTATGCTGTACCGGTTCCAAAGATACCAGGGACAATTCATATCCCGATGGAGCCCGTTTATCCTCCCGCACGAGGCCGGTCACCATCAAGGAGGATTCCTGGGTTATTCTATCGGCTGCGGAAAAGGTCGCTTCATCCACCTCATTTTTGGCCATTACCCCCTGAATAAATCCGGTACCGTCACGCAGCTGTAAAAAATGGATTTTACCCGAAGAGCGCTTATTGTACAGCCAGCCTTTTATACATACGGTTTGCCCGGTATATTGTCCTACGGAACTGATATAAACCCATGGTGCATTCATGCCTTCTCCTTTTTTATTAAACTGGGTTCTTCTCCCATCCTCTCGACCTCTCCTTCCCTGATTGTCAGCACTTCTGGAAGGGGTCGATTCGTCAGTATCCTGGGTAGATCAATTGGTTCTCCCGGCCCGACCCCAATTCCAATTCGCAGCAATTCGTTTGACTCACGCACTGCTTTTAGACTACCGTCAGCCCTTTTTCAACGAGGTATTGTTTGACGGCCCTGATGCTGAGGAGGCGGTAATGAAAAACGGAGGCAGCCAGCAGGATAGAAGCCCCGCCTTGAACGACGACCTCATAGAAATCTTCCAGGCGTCCGGCTCCTCCCGAAGCCACCACCGGCAAATCAACGGCGGATGATATGGCCTTTGTGTATTCAATGTCGTATCCCGCCTGGGTTCCATCCCCATCCATGCTGGTTGGCAGTATCACACCGGCACCGAGCTCCTGGCAGATTCTGGCCCAACCAACGGCATCTTGGGCAACGGGGAGGGTTCCGCCCGATACGACCAGTTCAAATCCGGAAGGCATCGTCTGATTTCTCCTGGCGTCAATAGCCACGGTGATTTTTCCCGATCCAAACTGTTGCGCCGCTTCCCGGACAAGCTGGGGATTTTTTACCGCGGCGCTGTTCATGGAAACCTTATCCGCCCCTGCCTGCAAAACAAGCTCAATATCCTGGAGGGTCGAGATGCCGCCTCCGACGGTCAAGGGGATATCCAGCACGGCCGAGACGTTTTTAACCCATTCCAGCCGCGTCTTCCGGTTTTCCAGAGTCGCCGCGATATCGAGCATGGCGAGTTCGTCGGCTCCTTCGGCCTGATAAAATGCGGCGTTTTCCACAGGATCGCCGGCCTCCTTCAAATCGACGAAATGAACGCCCTTAACCACCCGCCCTTCTTTCATATCCAGACACGGCATGATTTTTATCGGCTTCATAAAAACCTCCCTTCGGATCTCAAAAAATTTTTAAGCCGGCTAAGGCCTCTGGGAATCTATTTAAATCGATTTTAAGAAATTTACAACCGGAATTATTCGGGACGGCTCTGCCAACAGGTCATGGGTCCCGCGCTTCAGGGGATTTCGGGCAAGCGAAATGTCAATTTTGAAGTACGCTTGCTGATCCCGCTAAAGAGGGGGGCTGCCGCCCGCGCCGTCACGCCGGCGGCCTGACGGGGAAGGCGCCCGCTAACGCTGCTGATGATCGCCGGCCGGGAGGTTTTTTTTCGATCCGAAAGATTATGACTTGAAACAAACGGGGATTTGATTTATGAAATAAATATCTTTTCTTTTAAAGGAGCCGTCATGATGAAAATAAAAGAAATTAAGGCAAAACATTTGAATACGGAAAAATTTATTGAGGAAAAAGTCCTGGAAATCCGGCAGGCTGTCGGTGGAGGATTGGCCGTCAACGCACTTTCCGGCGGGGTGGATTCCTCGGTGGTGACCGCCCTGGGCCACAAAGCCCTGGGGAAAAGACTTAAAACCTATTTCATCGATAATGGCATCATGCGGCAGAACGAACCCGTCATGGTGGCGGCCCAGTTTAAAAAGATGGGGATTCACGTCGAGGTACTGGACTCATCAAAAGCCTTTTTTTCCGCCCTGAAAGGGATTACCGACCCTGAAGAAAAGAGAGAGGCCATCACCCAGACTTTTTATAAAAAGATATTCCGCGGGCTGGTGGTCAAAAGCAAGGCCAGACATCTTTTACAGGGTACGATCCTGACCGATATCGATGAAACGGTTGCCGGAATCAAAAGACAGCACAATGTCTTTGAACAACTCGGCATCGATCCGCAGGCGGCCTTTGGTTACAAAATTCTTGAACCGTTGATACAACTTCGCAAGGACGGGGTCAGAAAATTGGGGCGGGCCCTGGGGCTGCCGGATTCCATTTTTAACCGGATTCCTTTTCCCGGACCGGCACTGGCTGCCCGCGTCATCGGAGAGGTAACCCCCGCGAAAATCCATATCGTGAGAAAGGCAACGCTTATTACCGAGTCGGAACTTGCAAACACCAGGGCCTTCCAGTATATGGCCATTCTTCATGCTGACCGGGTAACGGGCCTGAGGGATAATAAACGGGTTTTCGGAAACCAGATCGAAATTCGTTGTTGGAACAGCTTGGATGCCAGAACGGCCAGTCCGACCCGGCTTTCGTTTAAGGTGCTGGAAAAAATCTCCGGCAGAATCATCAAGGAAATACCGGAGGTGGTCAGCGTAACTTATCATATAGCGACCAAACCGCCATCGACGATTGAAGCGGTGTAAAAATTGCCGAAAGAATTTTGAGTTTTATCTCCGGATATTGGAAAACTTATTACGAGGAGAGCTTTCTTTCAGGAAAGGTCCGGATCCCTTCCATGGTTTTCTGATTTAATCTGTTCCAGGGACCTGGTTAGACCACGGTTCCTATTTCCGGCATGGGTGCAGGCCTTCTTCTAAATTCGATTTAAAATCTGGCCCGGCCGTCGGACCGCTCGGCTTATGGGCGGACAACCCTAAAAAGAAGACCACCTAAACCCGGGGGCTGGAAGTTAGGGATCTATCCTAACCTTCGATAGGGTAAGGATCTAAACGGTTACCAATGGGGGATAGAAATATGAAGCGCATTTGTTTTGGCACCCAACCCGCAGGCCATGAGAACAGGCCGGTCAGGATGATGCCCCCGTTAAGGCAGGACGGCGGGAAACCGGGGAGGATCCAACAGAGATCCGTTCGTATCGTTTCCATGGTCTGTTTTTTATTCATGGTTTCAGGGTTCCTGACAACCCCCGCAGGATTTCCCGCCGGAAAGGGAAAAATGAATAACCGGATAAATTGGCCGCCAGGGGCCATCCACTGGAAATGGGACCGGAAAGAGATCACCTTCAAGGGCAAATCCCTGTACCGATATATTGACGGGGCGGCGGAAGTCTATCTGGCCTATAATTTCCGGCAGGTAAATATTCGTCGTTATGTAAAAACAAACCATCCGGATATCATTGCCGAGGTGTATCGAATGGGGTCATCGGAGGATGCCTTCGGGGTTTTCTCGTTGGAGCAACAGGACCCCGATGCCGGGATCGGTCAGGGGTCGGAGTTCGGCGGAAACCTGCTCCGTTTCTGGAAAGGAAGATATTTCGTGACTGTCCTGGGAAACGGAGCCGGTAAGGAATTGGAGGAGGCGGTTCTCAACCTGGGACGAGAACTGGCCCGGGGGATTAAAGAGACGGGCCGACCGCCTCGGCTGCTGGGTTACTTGCCGGACCAGGACCGCCTAACCCCGGCAGACCGGGTTTGCTTCGTTCGCAGTCATATACTTCTAAACCGGTGTTTTTTTATTTCCCATCAAAACATTCTCGGGCTCGGCAAGGAGGTAGAAGCGGTTATAGCCCGTTATCCCCTGGGGAAAAATAAACTCCGGATCCTGCTGATACGGTATCCGACGACCCCCAGGGCCTATTCGGCCTTTTCCAACTTTAAAACATCCTATCTGCCCGAGGCCGAAATCTCCGGATCCGTCCGGACGGAAGACGGCCTTTGGACCCGGGTAGAAATCCATCAGAAACTGGTAATTATCGTCTTTGGAGGACGGCAGGAAACCGAGGCGGAGCAGTTAGTGCAGGACATACTGAAAAAAGTTAAGGGAGAATCTTCATGAAAAAGCAACCGGTGGTCACCCGACGGGATTTTTTGAGGGGAACGGCCGGCCTGGCCCTGGCCATGGGCCTCGGCTCGCCGGTCCTGGAAGCGTCGGGGGCGGAAGACCGGACCCGGGTTATCCTGATCAGACATCCCGAGGTATTGGGAGCGGATGATCGGGTGAACGGAACCATCCTGCAGCAGATGCTCGATGAAGCCGTTCGGAGCCTGGCCGGAGAGAAAACCCCCCAGGCGGCCTGGAAAAAATTTTTCAAGCATTCGGACGTGGTCGGCATCAAGACCAATGCCTGGGCATCTCTGCCCACCCCTAAAGAAATGGAGGAAGCCCTTCGCCGCCGACTGCTTGAGGTGGGCATTCCGGAGCGCAATCTGGCTGTCGATGACCGTAACGTGCGCAATAACCCGGTTTTTCAGAAATCCAGCGCCCTGGTCAATGTGCGCCCGGTACGCACACACCACTGGGCGGGGGTAGGAACCTGTCTGAAGAACTACATCATGTTCATCCGCTTTCCCTGGACCTATCACGGGGAAGCCTGTTCCGACCTGGGAAAGATCTGGACCCTGCCCGGGGTTAAAGGCAAGACCCGTTTGAACATCCTTGTAGCCCTGACCCCCCAGTTTTACGGCCGGGGGCCCCATTCTATCGACCGGCGTTACCTGTGGCCTTACCGGGGTCTTATCGTGGGCACCGACCCGGTGTCGGTCGACAGCGTGGGAGCCGAACTCCTCCGGAGGAAAAGGGTCTCATTCTTCGGAGAAGACAAGGAACTGGATGTCCAGCCGATCCACATTGCCGTGGCAGACAAAAAATATCACCTCGGGACAAGCGATCTGAACCGGATTGAGATTATCAAGCTCGGTTGGCAGGAAGATATACTGCTTTAATCCAGTGTACCTTTTGGTGGTCGCTTCTTAGAATCCGGGTTTAACCCGGCCGTTGCCTGAAAATCAGGCTGAAAACCATTATGGTTTATTACTATGGTCAGTTTTCGAAATAAAAGGAGGATTCATGAAAGAAGTCATAGTTGAGACGACGGGCGGACGGGTCTGCGGAGTTGCCGAGCAGGAGGATTTGATCTTTAAAGGTGTTCCCTATGGCGCTCCGACGGGAGGCAGACGCCGTTTTTTACCGCCGGAGCCCGTTGAACCCTGGGCCGGTGTGCGCGATGCCGGTGATTTCGGGCCCCTCTGCCCCCAATTGGGCACTTTAGTCGATGAGGCCCGTCCTTATTCGATCCGCCGCACGGAAGGGCTCATCAGGTACCTGCCCCAGAGCGAGAATTGCCTCGTATTGAATGTCTGGACACCGGCCATCGGGGACGGCGGCAAGCGCCCTGTCATGGTTTGGCTCCACGGCCGCGGGTGGTACGCCGGGGCAGGTTCGGAGACCATGTATGACGGCCTCTCTCTCGCCGGCCGCAGCAAGGTAGTCGTAGTCACCATCAATCACCGGTTGAATGTATTCGGCTTCCTCTCCCTGGCGGAAATCGCCGGGAAAACCTATGCCGGTTCAGGCGCAGCAGGCGCCCTGGATATCATCCTGGCCCTGCAATGGGTCCGGAATAACATCGAATATTTTGGAGGCGATCCGGGCCGGGTAACGATTTTCGGCGAGTCAGGGGGCGGAAGCAAGGTCAGCCATCTGCTGGGCATGCCTTCGGCCAAAGGCCTGTTTCACCGCGGCATCATTCAAAGCGGCCCGGGATTGCGCGGAGTCGATCCCAAAGACGCTTCAGAAAAAGCCGACCGTTTCCTCTTTGAACTGGGGATAAAAGAAAATAAAATAGAAAGGCTTCAGCAGATACCTGCGCAGCAGCTGCTGGAGGCGCTGAACCGGATGCCTCCTTTCCTGCGGCGCGGCCCGGGTGGGATGCAGATCCCTACGGCCGCCGCCATGGGCTTTTCGCCGGTTGTCGACGGGCATTATCTCCCCGCCCATCCGTTCGATCCTGCCGCAGCACCGACGGCGTCGGATATCCCGCTTATTATCGGAACGACCAAGGATGAGTCAGCGACCTTTCTGGCAGCGGACCCCCGCCGCCGCAAACTGACGGAGCCGGAACTGCGTGAACGCCTGGCCCCTTCCTTCGGAGAAAACCTGGACAAGATACTGGCCGTCTACCGGAAGACAAGACCCGGAGCCACGCCCTGGGACTTGCTGATCGGCATCTCCACCGAACGTTTCCGCGTGCCGTCCATTCAACTGGCCGAACGTAAAGCGGCCGGCGGATCAGCCCCGGTTTTCCTGTATCAGTTCAACTACGAGTCCGATTTTCTCGGAGGTTTATTTAAGGCAGGCCATGGGATGGAGATACCCTTTGCCTTCGACCATGTCGATTCGGTTCCGATTACGGGCACCCGCCCTGGACGATATGAACTCGCCGCGGCCATGAGGGAAGCCTGGAGCGCCTTCGCTCATAAGGGAGACCCTAACCACCCGGGGCTTCCGGAATGGCGGCCTTATTCCGGCCGAAGCCGCCATACGATGATCTTTGACATCCCCTGCCGGGCGGAGATCGATCCCTATCGGGAAGAAATCGATCTCTGGGAAAGTATTTAGTTGAAGGAGGGTTTTAAGAAAAATTCAACCCCAGAGAAGGAAGACGGATGAAAATCACACGCATCTACACGGGAGAAGACCGGCAATCCCATTTTGAGGATTTGGATATCCCCCTCAAAGACGGCGGCAAAGGCGGCTTAATGTCCGAGTTAATGAAGGCCGGCGGCATTATCTTTCGGGAAACGGACGGCTCGTATAATTATGATTTTCATAACGCCCCAAGGCGGCAGTATGTAGTAAATCTGAAGGGGGAAGTCGAAATCGAAGTCGGCGACGGCACCAAACGGATCTTCGGTTCCGGTGATATCTTTTTGGCCGAAGACACCACCGGCCAGGGACACAAAAGCCGTGCGGTTGGGGGAAAGCCGAGGAAATCCTTGTTTATAACTTTGGATTAAAAAAACTGAACAAAGGCTGGGTTTAAACTGGAAGAATTCAATTTAAAAAACACCGTCTGGTATAAAAGATGGAATTCCGAACAAGATAAAGGATCCTCCAAAAAAGCCAGATGGAAGATTTGGATTCCTGTCCTGCTGCTGTTCTTGGGACCGGCGGCTTACCTGGTCTTGAGCAGCCCCTTCGCACCGAACCTTCTCTTGTTGTTTTTCCGGCCCTCTTCACGGATTGAAACAGGGACAAAGCCGGAGGATTGGGCGACTTTAGGGCGAACCCCGACCCACCGGCGTTTTGAGGACAAAAGGGTTTCCTTTAAAGGGAAAGTCCGCTGGTCACTGGATCAGTCTATGATGGCCGACTCTTCACCGGCGGTAGTAGATGGGGTTCTTTATGTAGGAGGCGACTTTAAGCTTTTTGCTTTAGAGGCCCACAGCGGGAAGCCCGTCTGGACTCGCCCTACAACCGGTCCGGTGACTTCCTCTCCTGCCGTGGCGGATGACCTTCTGTTTCTGGGATTGTTGGACGGCCGGGTCATTGCCCTGAATCGACATTCGGGTGAATTGAAATGGCAGTTTAAAACCGGGAACTACATTGTCTGTTCACCGACCGTGGTGGACGGCGTTTTGTTTATCGGCTCAGGGGACCGGAATATTTACGCCCTGGATGCCAGGTTGGGAACCCTGATCTGGAAGGTGCCTACCCAGGGAACCGTTATTCAAGCGCCGGCGGTTCTCGATAAAATTGTCTATGCCGGTTCCGACGCCAATAAGCTCTATAGCCTAAGTGCTCAAACCAGCGCAAAACGTCTGGAGTTTTTTCTGCCCGGAAGAATAATTGACCTCCCGGTAATTTCGCAAAATATGGTTTATTCCGCCACGTCAAACGGGAGGCTGGTTGCCATTAAACATAAGTCCCGCCAGTATCCCTGGACCCATTCAATTAAGGTCGCCTGGATCCAACTCTGGCTGATGGGATTTCCCGTCCCAACCCCTTCTCGACAACCCGGCACGCTTTGGGGAACCTTCCCTGGAGGGAAAAAAGGAAAATTCGTATCATCGCCCGCCGTTGCCGGCGACCGGTTGTTTCTGGGAGATAACCGGGGGAGGTTTTATGCCTTGGATGCCCATAAAGGGACTCCGATATGGGAAATCGATCTGGAGGGAGGCGTGACAACCGCTCCGCTGGTGATGGGAAACACGGTTTATTTCGGGACAGAAAAAGGAGTGCTTTATGGGGTAAATTCCCGGGATGGAAGCCTTCAATGGAAATTTTCCCTGGGATCGCCGCTCAAGGGCGAACTGGTTTATGGCGGCGGGATGCTTTTTGTCCGCACTACCAACGGTATGCTCCATGCCATCGAATAATCAAGACCTGCCGGTTCTCCTTGGTGTCCTGTCTTGGTTTTAACGATTACCGTTTGACCTCAATATTCTTCACCCAAGAGGCTTGAAAAAATCCTTGATGGCCCCGTTTTCTACTTCAATGGTTCTTTCAGTTCTCGTTTCAAAACCTTTCCGACACCGCTTAGGGGGATTTCGTTCAAAAAAATCACATCCCTGATTTTTTTATAGGCTGCCGCCTCAGCATTTCGTATTAAACCACCTTTGCTCCGCGTTCCGAAAGCAACTCTCTCAAAATCGATCGGTGACATCGGTGTTCATTTTCACAATAACATCCCAAGGAAAAATGGGTTTGATGAGAAAAAGCGGCTAAAAGGTCCAGGACCCTGCGAGGATCAGGCCGGTTCATTTCCGCCAGAAACTTCCTCTTAAAAACAGCCCAGGCCCGGTCTTCACCGGACAGTTTTCCTTCTTTCAACAACTCTTCGCTTGGAGAAAGCAGGGGCAGCCAGACATCATAAAAATCGCCTTTGGCATACTCCGACTTGGGGACCCCCCGCGGCGGCCGCCGAACCGTCCCGAGACGAATCCCTTCTTCGGCTTCCCGGGGAGTGCCCAGCCTGACAATGCGAATGGACATCATTCCTCCTTAATCTTACCGGTCAGGCCTTTAACTTATTTCCAATTCACAACGGTTCGATTCCTTCCGGGCCTGTTCGAACTTTAAAAACCAATTCAACCAATTCATCAACGTTTCCCTAATTGAAGATGAAATTGAACAGGAATAGCGAGCGCATTCCCCGCAGCTTGCTGCGTGGGTTAGCGAGCGAACTACAACAAATAAACCCTTTCCTTGCCTGGAAGATTCCCTGCACCTTGGTGCAGGGAGCTTCAATATAAATATAGCCGTCCCCTTTAATTCAAAAACATTAAATAGGTATGGCGTCCCCCGATTTCAAAACGGCCTCTGAAGAATTGGAAACCACATTGAACTACTGAATCATTTTCCTGGCTTTATCCAAATATTCTCCGGCCTCTCTTCCCATGCGGTCCAGCAATTCCTGACAGGTAGGGATATCCCGGATCAGACCGATGGACTGTCCGACCGGCAAGACAGCGGATTCCGCATCTCCCGAAATCCAGGCATCCCTCATTCGCAGGCCGGACAGGAGGGGAAGCAGATCCTCGAGACTACCGCCCCGGTTTTCAATGGCCTTGATTTCCGATACCGTTTTGTTCTTCAAACCCCGGCCCTGGAGACCGGTGGTCTGCCCGTAAAGAACCGTCTCATGTTCCTGCCTGTTGATCAGCTCCTGTTTTTGCTTTTCATGAACCTCACACTCCCGGGTGGCTATAAACCGGCTGGCCATCATAACCCCCTGGGCCCCTAAAACCAGGGCAGCGGCCAGGGAACGTCCATCGGCTATACCGCCAACGGTGACTACCGGTATTTTGACCGATTCAACGATCCGGGGGGTCAGGAGCATGGTAGTCACGTCATCATTCAGGGGATGGCCTCCCTCTTCGACGCCGGCGGCATAGATGCCGTCGTATCCCGCCTTTTCAGCATGGACCGCGTGCCTGACCGATCCCACCTTATGAAAAAGTTTTACCCCTGCCTTTTTAAGCATCTCCACGGTTTCCATGCCCAGGGATTTATCGAGTGGGGTTCCGGATATCTCCAGGGCAGCCACCTTCTCCTCGGCACAAACCCGCACCCACATCATATAATTTTCGGGATTCAAACGCACCGAAGGCAGGAGTGTGATATTGACCGTAAACGGTTTGCCGGTCAATTTCCGGGTTTCTTCAATGGCTGCACGGAATTCTTTTTCCGTTTCCCAATTTCCCGCCGTCAGATTGCCCATTCCCCCGGCATTAGATACAGCCGCACAGAGTTTTGGTTTGCACAAAAACATCATCGCTCCGCAAATGATGGGATATTTGATGCCGAACATTTCTGTAATCGCTGTTTTGAACATATTCTTTCTCCTTATTTTGTATGCCTCTTTGTCCTTTGGGTTCTTTTACCTTGGGGACGGACCCCAGGTACTCATCGCTGGTCTTATTAAAACATGGTAATCCCTAATATTGCATATCATTCTTTGGGATTTCAATCTGTTGGCCTGGTTCAACCCCTTTTCTCAATCAGAGTATAAGGCAAGAAAATGACCGGGGCAAGGAGAAAAGCAGGGCAAAAGGCAATGGGGTAGAAAGCGAACCTTTTTCAATCCACCTTTGCCCTGTTTTTAGGCCACGCTTGGGTTTACTTCGTCTTGGGCTTTCTATATAATAGCAATATTATTAAAACGGAGGTTGGATTCAGGCCATTGGTCTTCCCCAAAGACTCCTTTTTTTGGGCCCGGCCCTCAGAGTTTTTGTCAGGCAGGCCCAGTTTCCGAATGGAAGCCTTCTTTTTAGGTCGGCAAAGCCGACCGTACGATGCTGGAAAAACAACTTCGCGGGTTTTTTCCCCCCTTCAGGTGAAAGGCCGAAATGGTTATCCGGTTGGATGGACTAGAAGGTGAAGACATCGGATGTCGCCAAAAGATAAACGGATAAGGAACAATGAGTTTACCTAAGACAAAGATCTTTTACGGCTGGTGGATCGTGCTGGCCACAAGCATCATCTGCGGACTGGGATACGGAACGTGGATGTACAGCTTCGGGGTCTTCTTCAAGCCGATGATGGCCGAGTTCGGCTGGACCCGGGCCATGACCTCCGGCGCTTACTCCCTGCGCAGTATCCAGGGTGGGATCGCCTCACCCATCCTGGGCTGGGTGATCGACAAGTACGGCGGACGAGTGGTCATCTTCGGTGGGGCGATCATCGGCGGTCTGGGATGTGTGCTGATGTATTGGGTGAATTCCCTATGGAGCTTTTACCTGATCAACGGGGTGATTCTATCCGTCGGCATGGGGGCCATGCTTTACCTTTCGACCTTCACCGTGATCGCCAAATGGTTCATGAGACGGCTGTCGCTGTCCTTATCGTTGATGTCCGTGGGGGCCGGCTTGGGTGGTCTCATCTGCGCCCCGGCCTCGGCCCTGCTTATCAGCCGTCTTGGATGGCGAATGGCCTTTGTTGTGACCGGTCTGGTGATCTGGGCCGTGGTCTTACCGCTAACCTTGGTGATCCGAAACTCCCCGGAGGAAAAAGGATTACAAATGGACGGTGATGAACCGAAACCAGCCGAACTGCCCTCTGGCGGGCATGGGGATTTTTCCCAAGGGACTACTGCACCGACTGACTTTACCCTGCGGCAGGCCCTGGCTTCCAGCCCCTTTTGGTTGTTGGTCGGCGGCTTCTTTTTCCAGGGGCTGGCCCAGTCGGCAGTCATCGTCCATGCCGTACCGGCCTTGACCGACGCGGGCATTCCCATGGCCACAGCGGCCTTCAGCCTCGGCTTGGTCCTGGCGATCAGTATCGTCGGCCGACTTCTTTTTGGTTATCTTGGAGACCGGATGGAAAAGCGGACCTTGTTCATGATCTGCTACGCTATGGTCAGTGCCGGTACCTTGGTGCTCATAGCGGCCCGCACCATGCCCGTGACCTTCCTCTTTATTGCCCTGTTCGGTATCGGTTACGGTGGTACCATTCCGCTGGATCCGGCTATTCGGGCCGAGTATTTCGGCCGAACGGCCTTCGCCAAGATCCAGGGCATCATGTCACCCCTGCTCATGGTCTCCAATGCCGGCGGACCGATTGTCGCCGGATATCTCTTCGATGTCAGCGGCTCTTACCGTTCCAGTTTTATGATTATGGCCCTGATGGCTTTCGGTGCGGTTGGGTGCGCCTTTTTCCTTCCCCGCACGGGGAGGAAGAAAGGCTGACAACTTTCCTTTACATCCCTTTGTTTCTACCCCACTTATCCGCGCCCCCCTATCCCCTGCGGTTTAAGACCTTTGGGGGGCTTCGTTTTTAAAAATAAAGCAATCCGGATCGGCTGGTCCGACCCCGAATCAATGCCCTTTCAACATCATGAAGCGGCTGGTGCCTCTTTATCTTTTAACCCGGCCCTTCTCTTGTCCTCCTTTTCTCGATCCAGCTTCCTTGCACCGGCAACTAACAAGACCAAGGTAACGACCCCCATTAAAACGGCTGTTTTTATCCAATTCATATTGTCTTATCCTCTCCTCCTTCACATTTTGGTTTTTTTGATCAGAACTCTTTTGACGGGAAGAGTATAAGGCAGGAAAAAGAAAGGGGCAAGGGGAAAAGCAGGGTGAAAATTAAAGAGACGAATGGAGTTTTCTTCTCCATTCAGACAGAAATCGAAAGACCTTCATTTGGCCGTTGGTTGCTTAGAATATCGGATTATGTCCCCGGAATACCACTAAGAGTCAAGAGCAGACTTGAGTCCAATTTTTAAGCCCTTAAAAAGGGGTCATTTTTAAATAATTTAAAGGGAATTCAATTGGTTCAGCTGGTCCGACCCCAACCTACAACACTATCCCTTCGAGATAGGGCTATTAAATTTTAAAAGAGCATCCCTCGATACACTACTGGGGGGAATAGCAATAAACAGTCTGAACCCATCATCCCTTCCTTTTTAACAGTCAAACGGCGCCCCCTTCATTTGAAGTAACCTCAAATACCCAGCATGCTCTTTGAGCAATATAAATGTAAATATATAAAGGGCGTCCCTTCAATTCCTCCCAAGAGTCATAAGCTGTCCCTATTATTTCTATTATTTTCCAAGCAGGGGGAAGAATTTTTCTCTTAATATTAAATGGGCGCTGTTGTACCTATTTTTACATTATCGAACCCCGAATGATTTTGAGGAAGAAAATCTTTAAGGAGGCAAAACAATGAAAGGCTTAAGTATCATTCTCGTTTTATTGGGATTAGTTGGAGTATTTGACATGCTTAGACCTATCAACGTACCTGCACAGTTAAAGTGTAATAATGCAGAGGATGAGTATAAAAAAATAGTGCAGGAAGATAAAATGGATCTTTATAAAGAATTTATACAGAAGTGCCCGAAAAGCAAGTTTAGCGAGCAGGCAAGTGCAAGAATTGAGGAGTTATCATATGAAGAGGCGATAAAATCCAACACCTCGAGTGGATACAAATGGTTTCTTCTTGTTTATAGCCAAAGTAAATACCTTGAGGAGATTATCAAAAAATCAAATGCGCAAAAGTATTCCAAATCTGATGCCGACTCCATAATTACTGAAATACTTTTGCTTGTTATTGGCGGCCCTCTGAGATATGTGAATTTTTCCTCAACTTTTCGTAGAGATTACTGGCATTGGTATGACAGAATACGTGGGAAAGATCGATTGACTACAGTAACTTTGTACGGGTTAGAAGTTACCGTGAATTGGGACAATGAAGGAAAGAAAAGTGTCACTTCTCTTATATATGACAGAGGGACAAAAATTCAAGATTTTGATGACAAGGTTATGGTCTTTGATTCTAAAGATTGGTGGGTAGTGCAATGAAGGCGGGGGGGGAAAAGGGGCTTGAGCTCCCCGAAATCAGAGCCTAACAACCAAGAAATCTAAGGAATCCCGAATCCGGGAACAGCACACTAATTTAGGTAAGAAAATAGGGACGCTGTTAATGCTCAGTAATTAGGTAACTCTTTTGGTATAATACATAAGCCATAAGGAGATACCTGATGAAATATTCTCAATTAGTCGTAGTAAAACGTTGGATACCCATTTTAAAGGAATATGAGCGAACGAAGGGGAAAGTGTTTCCCCCCACAAATAAAAATAAAATTCGGGTATATTTTGGGAAAAGAAACTTTTCTTTTTTTTAAAGGGAGAAATACTGGCTGGCTGGCTGGCTGGGCAAAAATCGGGCCATTTGAGGTTTAGTCATAGAACCCTTCTTTGTTTTGAGGTTTAGTCATAGAACCCTTCTTTGTGCTGCAACCTACGGATTTAAAGCAAGAAAATGAATCGTGAAACCGAAAGATAAAAGTGAAGCAATCTTGATACTTGAGTTCATTAGCTTAAAATAAAAATCATGTCAAGCAAAAAAAGAAAGCATTGATCTTAGAAAATGTTTGACTTTATATTCCTTGGAGGTTATATTCCTTCTATGGCATGGAACGTTGAATATACCGATGAATTTGAAGCCTGGTGGGTTGGTCTGGACGAGCAAGAACAGATCGACATTGATGCAATTGTCGGGATACTTGAAGAAAAGGGTCCTCATCTGCCGTTTCCTTACAGTTCGGATGTCAAAGGGGCCAAGTATAACGCCTTAAGAGAATTGCGAGTTCAGCATAAAGGAAAACCGTATAGAACCTTTATGCCTTTGATCCCCGCCGAACAGCCATCCTGCTTATCGGCGGCAGAAAGACCGGTGGTGCGCATTGGTATAAACAATATTTGCCATTAGCTGAAAGAATTTATGAAGAACACTTAAAGTCTATAAAAGATGAACAAGGGGGCGGATTATGAGCAAACCTTACTCTATTCTGAGAAACAAAATGAAACCCGCAGCAAGAAAGAAAGCGGCGGAGAAGACCAAAGCCTTACTGGATGCAATGCCTTTACAGGAGTTACGTCATGCCAGGAATTTAAGCCAGGAACAACTGGCACAAACCTTATCTGTAAAACAGGCAGCCGTTTCCAAACTTGAAAAACGTACAGACATGTATATCAGTACATTAAGAAATTTTATCAAGGCCATGGGAGGGGATTTGGAGATCAACGCCAAATTTCCAGACGGGGCGATCCAGATCAGTCAGTTTGAAGACATTGCTGCAAAGAGAGAATAATGAAGCAGACAGGGGGGTTGCATTTTTGATAGTTGATTTTCAGAGATTCCCAAATACAACGGCAAAGGAATTAATAAAGACCGGTGACAATCCTTATTTTTTCATTCAGGAATTCCAAGAGGTCCTCTGGTAGAGTCCCTATCTTTTTCCCCTGAATTCTTTTTTTGTCTATACAACGTAATTGAAAAACCTTTATTTTAGAATCATGGGGGAAATTCGCCGTTCCTTTGGGAAGATGAATTTCATGGAAAAAAACCTTTTTCCCTTCCACCTTGGTTATAGGGGCAACAATGACCAAAGGTCCGCTTTGGTTGGCCGCATCCGGGGAAATAATGATACAGGGACGGACCTTTTTTATTTCCGAACCGATGGTCGGATCCAAATTAATCCAGTATATTTCCCCCCGCTTAGGATAACTCACTTCCAGCCCTCCAAGGTGATGGGGTCCCATTCTTCATTCACAACCAGGTCTTCCTTTTGGGCTTCCGCACAGGCCAAGGCCAGATCATGGTCAATCTGTTTTCTTTTGACCTCTTGCAGATAGTTCCGGCAGGCCTTGACCAGAAATTCTTTTCTGGTGGGAAAAGGATTACTCTGGTCAATTTCATAAAGAAGCTGTTTTTCAAAAAAAACCGTGGTCTTGACCACCGGTTGATCATAGGTTTTGGTTTTCATCGGACTTACCTCCAGTAAAACATATTTATTTACTTAAATATATACTTCTAATAATAAGTATGTCAAGAGAAAAGTTCGAGATCAATGGAGAAGTCAAAACGGAAGGCTTTCAGAGAAAGGCATTTGAGAGTTTGAGTGGATCTAACAAAATTTCGATAAATTTGGGTTTGGGTGGGGGTCTTGGTTTTTATATCTTCCCTACATAGCTTTCGACTTTTAAGCTGGAAAATTGGGCTGCCGGGTCGAAATGGGCATCAACGTTTTTTCATCAGGACAATAGACTGAACTCTCGATTAAGGGGTTTTCAGTATGTCATGGGTCCCAATCCTTCGCAACAAGTAGACCTCTCCAACTATTTGAAAAGTGAAACGATAGCTTTTGGTAATTCTTCCCTCCCAAACATAAGGGTGGCCCTTAATCTTTTTGATTCTGAGGGAAGGATGATGAGGATTTTCCAGAAGGGTTGTAAGTTGTTTTTCTGCTTGAGCTTGGACTGTTTCCGGTAAGGACTGATAGTCTTTGTCAAAGGGGCCGGTGGTTTGAACTTTCATCGCTGCTTCTTAAGATGGCGGATAAGATCTTTCCCACTTTCAAATGGCCCTGATAAGTCCCCTTTGTTGATGGCCTCATCAGCCTCCCTTTCTTTGGATTGCCATTCTTTAGTCCAAAACCAAGACTGATCCTTGGAAATAACTTTTTGGGGAATTAAAAGCAATCCTCCATCTGTAATTTCGACCTCTAAATATTCCCCCACCTCCAACTCCAACTTCTTAAAGGCCTCCTGGGGTATGGTTATTTGGCGTTTTGGACTTATTTTAGCAAGTTGCATGGATTCACCTTATTTCCTTGTTTCTTTACAGTAAAGAATCTTAGCAAAGTTGGTTAGCTAAATCAATAATAAAAAAAGCCCGTTTTCAATCAAAATTGAAAACGGGCTTCAAAAAAATTCCCGGCGGCGTCCTACTCTCCCACCCAGCTGCCCAGGCAGTACCATCGGCGCAGAAGGGCTTAACTTCCGTGTTCGAGATGGGAACGGGTGTGGCCCCTTCGCCATTGCCACCGGGAAACCATTAAAATTACGAATTGAGGAATTTAGGGATTTTGGATTGAAGGAATTCATAATCCCTCAATTCCTTAATTCCTTAATCCGTAATTCGTAATTTAAAATATAAAAACAAATATGGAGCGGAAGAAAGAAAATAAATTATGACCAAGCCGCACGGCCGATTAGTATCGGTAAGCTAAAGACATTACTGCCCTTACACACCCGACCTATCAACCTCGTAGTCTCCGAGGGGCCTTTAGTCTGCTTGCGCAGAGGGATATCTTATCTTGAGGTGGGCTTCCCACTTAGATGCTTTCAGTGGTTATCCCTGCCGAACGTAGCTACCCAGCGATGCTCCTGGCGGAACAACTGGAACACCAGAGGTTCGTCCATCCCGGTCCTCTCGTACTAGGGACAGCTCCTCTCAAATATCCTGCGCCCACAACAGATAGGGACCAAACTGTCTCACGACGTTTTAAACCCAGCTCACGTACCGCTTTAATTGGCGAA